>Ga0115567_10000297_pt1 | contig 49408 bp, 56 predicted proteins | sample COGITO_mtgs_1204_2_FD_88679 | JGI IMG/M metagenome (GOLD analysis project Ga0115567, IMG submission 88679) | Pelagic marine microbial communities from North Sea - COGITO_mtgs_120412 | ecosystem: Environmental > Aquatic > Marine > Epipelagic | place: Germany:Helgoland, sampling site Kabeltonne...
ACCCTCAGCCTCTAAAAAAGTTCAACAGAGGCTCAAACGACTCGGCGTCGAGCTTCATCTCAATATAAAAGTAGAATCCTGTGATGAAGGCAATATTTGTATGAGCGCCGGAAATCTTGGTGCAGATCTTATTGTTTGGACTGCCGGCAGCAAACCGTCGTCTTTTTATGAACAAAATCATGATGTCTTTGAGCTAAACCGCGGTCGTGTTGTAGTCGACTCACAGCTCAGAGCTAAGAATCAAAGAAATATTTATGTTATTGGAGATAACGCTGATACAAAATATTCCGGCATGGCTCAGACAGCTTTGTTTCACGGCAGATATGTCGCCAAAGTACTGCAGGCACAGCGCACAGACAAGATCGTGAAGTCGTATCGTCATCGAAGGCCTATCTACGTGATAACTGTTGGGCCAAAGTGGGCTGTGGCCCAAATCGGAGATCGAGTGTTATCTGGCAGGCGTGGCTGGAGCGTCCGCAGACAAGCAGATCTTGCTATTTTTAGAAACTTTCAACCATATAAACAAGCACTCAAAACGTGGCGCAAAGCACACAAAATGTCCAACCTATAGTTGGATAATGAGTGTTCTCTGATGTACGAACACAATCTCTCAATATATAACTATATCATAATAGTATAAACTAGTCAATACTTATTTTATCTTATCCTTGGAGACTTCTTCGTACCGCTCTAGCGATTTTAGTACGCTCTTTAACATTCTTTCCTATTTTGTTTTGACCAAGCGCTCTAATTAAGTGCTTCTCTATCTCTTCGTCGTGAAGGACCGCTTTAGCGAGTTTACGCTCTTCGTTGGCAAGATCGTCAAGCTTGTTGACTGCCTCGGTCAGTCTACCTGTTGAGCGCCGCGTGATTCTAACCTGTTGTGCAATCGAGATGCTTTGCAAAGTTGTCAGCGTCAGCGCAGAAATACTAATTCCGTATACAAACAGGTCATAAATAATTGCCGAGCCCGAATCTTTACGACTGATCAGCAAAAAGACTGCACCAACAATCGCCACCACTGTGATTGATCGTAAAACTAAATGTGGGACTTTTTCGTTGTCAGCCATATTGCCTTTTTTATTTGTCTGGATATATCACTATTATACAGCGTTATTACCTATATCAAAACTACGGTAAATCAATGGGCAGACCTATATCTAACACGACAGGTAACTCTGCAGTAATCTTAGGGGTTACTAGTGCTGTGTTTTGAACAGTCTGAGCAAGCCCATTAGGAGGTACAGCTGGAGCTTGTAATGAAAGAGGCTTGGATGGTGGCTTTAAACGTGTAGTATTTAATACTGGCACTGTTGATTTAAGAGCGAAGGCGACAGGCTGTTGCGTCGTTTTGGCTGACGTGTCGGGTAACGATGTTGTAGAAATCGGAGCAAAAGAATCTGTATCTGGCGTGTGTACAGGGGGTATACGCGCGCTACGTAGGGAGGTGATCGGTGGTGACACTGTCGGCTCTGCACCATCGCTTTTAAGAGTGAGTTGTACATATATAAAACCTATGAGCGCACTGACTAAAATACCGTTTACCAATAAGTCTTTAGCACGATCAGATCGTGACAATGTCTTAAGCGCACCGAACTCTCTCAAATTCATACACAAATAATACCATAAGCATTATGCAAACTTTGTTAGAAATATCACAATTTACGAATTATTTTTAAGTCGTTTTCGTTTACTAGGGTCAAGCTCACGTTTTCTGAGGCGAAGATTTTTTGGCGTAACCTCCAATAGCTCGTCGTTCTCGATAAAATCAAGACATTGCTCGAGACTGAGCTCAATATGAGGTGTAAGATGGACGATTCCATCTGAGCTTGAACTACGGATATTGGTAAGATGCTTCTCCTTAACGATGTTTATCTCGAGATCTTCGCCGCGCGTGTTAAGTCCAATTACCTGACCAGCGTAGACTTTTGCACCAGGACCAACAAACACCTCGCCACGTGCCTGCGCATTTTCAAGACTGTATGGTGTAGCTGTACCCTGCTCAAAGGAGATCAGAACTCCGTTTCGTAGTTGCTGCAATGCTGGACCCTGCACCTGATAACCAGTTGTTAAGCTGTTTAAAATAACGGTACCCTTAGTATTAGTAATTAAAACGTTCCGTAAACCGAGGAGAGCTCTGGTTGGTAGCTCGTAAATAAGTTTTGTTGCACCCTGTGAGGTTGTGAACTGCTCAGTGAGTGTTGCTCGACGTTGACCAAGCTCCATCTGGACTGCACCTGCGTGCTCAGCCGGTACTTCAATAATGAGTTCCTCAAGTGGCTCCATCACCTTGTCGTCTTCCTCTTTTGTGACGACTTGTGGTCGTCCAACTTCAAACTCGTATCCTTCACGGCGCATCGTCTCAATCAAGACTGAAAGATGTAACTCACCGCGGCCAGATACCAAATAGCCGATATCCTGCTGTACAACACGTAGCCCTATGTTCATCTCTAACTCGCGCTGTAGGCGATCACCAATTTGCCGAGAGGTATTAAATTCACCTTCTAATCCCTTAAACGGACTCGTGTTAGGTCCAACATATATCTGTAGGGTTGGTGCTTCAACCTCTAGTACAGGAAGAGCCTCGGGATTATTAACATCGGCAACCGTCTCACCGATCTGGACATCTTTGAGTCCTGTGATCTGTACGATATCACCAGCAATGCCAAGTGGTACCTCAAATTTTGAGACACCCCGACTCATAAAGATAAGCTCGGCTTTTGTCTTAACAACTGAGCCGTCTTTTTTACAAACTGCTACTTGGTCGCCAGCTTTTATCGATCCTCGATTTATACGACCAATTGCATATTTACCCTTAAAGTTATCGTGGGCAAGTGCTGTTACGAGCATTTGAAAAGGCTTATCCGCCTCAACGTTTGGTGCGGAAACTTCAGTAATAATTGCATCAAAGATAACGTTTAGATCACCATCTTTTGTGGCGTCATCTGGAACAGCACTCCAGGCCTTACCCTCACGACCAACGGCGTAATAAATTGGATAATGGAGCTGATCCTCGTGAACTGCGAGTTCTAAAAACAGATTAGCAAGCTCATCCTCAACCTCCTGCAAACGACTGCCTGGCTTATCAATTTTATTGATGACCACAATTGGTTTTAGCTCATTCGCGAGCGCCTTGGTAAGTACAAACTTAGTTTGGGGCATGGGACCTTCCTGAGCATCGACAATTAAGATACAGCCATCAGCCATATTAAGTGTTCGTTCAACCTCACCCGAGAAGTCAGCGTGTCCGGGAGTGTCAATAATGTTGATACGGTAATCATCATGCTGGACGGCAGTAATCTTGGCAGTGATTGTGATCCCTCGCTCTTTCTCCTGATCCCCGGAATCCATAATGAGCTCTTGGCTCATTTCAGCCTGATTATCACGAAATGTCTGAGATTGCTTTAAAAGCCCGTCTACTAAAGTTGTTTTTCCATGATCAACGTGCGCAATAATTGCTATGTTTCTAATTTTTTTTGGGTCTTGCATGTCTTTTATACTGTTCCTTTAAATAATAAATGCGCCAATTTTGTATACGGCGCACTCTAATACGTTATACAAAACTATACCATAAGTAGTGTTATTTACCTAGAGACGGCTGCGATATACAAATAGTAGTATCATGAGTACATGCAGCAACCACTCGCAGAGCGAATGCGCCCAAAAACGCTCGACGAATTTATTGGTCAACGCCAACTCACAAAAGAGGGTGAGATTATTCGTGAAATCGTAAACAAAAAACAGCCGACGAGTTTAATGCTGTGGGGTCCGCCAGGCTCAGGTAAGACAACTTTGGCTCGAATATTAGCTCACGAGCTAAAAACTGATTTTGTAGAACTTTCAGCCGTCACAGCTAAAAAAAGTGACATCACCACTGTCATTGAACGGGCGCGAACGAGCTGGCAGCTTGATCAACGTACCCTGCTATTTGTTGATGAAATTCATAGATTCTCCAAAAGTCAGCAAGATACATTTTTACCTCATGTCGAATCTGGCCTAATTACGTTAATTGGCGCAACGACCGAGAATCCCAGCTTTGAGGTAATTAATCCGCTACTGTCTCGTTCGCGCGTTATTGTACTTGAGCCTCACAGTAAGAGTGACGTAATGGCCATCTTAAAACGTGCTTTAAAGCTCGAGAAGGCCGGTAAAAATATAACACCTGGGGCGCTTGATCTCCTGGCAGAAATCAGTGGTGGAGATGCACGAGTGGCATTATCGAACCTCGAGCTTGCACTCCAGTTGGCTAAAAAGGTGACGCCTGAGACCGTAAAGACAGCGGCGCAAAAGCGTCTGCCCGGCTACGACAAGGGCGGAGAGTATCATTACAACATTGTCAGTGCGTTTATTAAATCTATGCGTGGATCAGATGTAAATGCCACGCTGTATTATCTGGCACGGATGATTGATGCTGGTGAAGACCCAAAGTTTATTGCCCGACGTATGGTCATATTTGCCTCTGAAGACATTGGTCTTGCTGGTAATGGCGCACTGTCACTGGCAACTGCCACGTTTCAAGCAATCGAACGGATTGGCCTGCCAGAGGGGCAGTACTCACTATTTCATTGTGCCCTAGCGCTCGCAAAATCTAAAAAGTCACGAGTAGTAGCAGACGTGATGAGTGCCGCTATGCAGGCTACTAAAGACTACCCTAATGCACAGGTACCACTTCATCTACGAAACGCGCCAACAAATCTTATGAAGGACCTGGGCTATGGCAAGGACACCAAGTGGCGAGCTAACTTTCAACACCCTAAAGGATTTCTGCCAGAAGAGCTATCCGACCTTACCCTGTTTTCGTAAGTTGTTGCAACTTTTGGGCAGTATTGTAATTACGAATAGTCAGGTGCCTATACAGCTGTGTTCCTGCAAGTTTACCCGTGGCGGTCTTACCAAAACCCTCGATCGAGACCGAGTTATATATCACCCCTTTACCGCCCTCAATATACTCAAGGCCACTTTTTGGCTCACCAAAAGCTGCAATGGCCTCTTGCACACTGAGTGGTGGAATGACAAATATGAGATTATGCTTCCAGTCAGACCGTTGCCCCCACCAATCAGGTGCACGTGCTATAACCTTACCGTACGCTTTACTCGTTATCACAACAACATCACAAGTAACCCCAGAGCAGCTATGCACCAAATTTTTGACAACTATAGCGATCTCTACGCAAGAAGATACTGGTGCACTAAACATAATGTTGCCGCTGTTAATATATGTAGCAACTTCTTTGTACCCTGCACGTTGCAACTCACGCTTGAGGTCCCCCATAACTACACGATTTTTACCTCCAACATTGATACCTCTTAGCAATGCGATGTACTTCATCGTGACCTCATACGCAGTAAGTACGTCACTAATTTATGTGCCTCACCAGCTATGATAACTACCAAAAAGCTTACTACGGTTGTCAAAACAACATCTCCGAGTAACAGATCAGGTATATGAAAAGCCGAGCGCAACGGTCCGTATAAGACGAGTAGCTGGAGACCGACAGCGATCATTAAGCCAAGTAGCAATTTAAAGTTTGGTGTACGCATTCGCACAAACACTGATTTAGTCTCTGAACGTGCAACGTAGGCATTTGCCCATTGTCCAACCACGAGTGACGTAAAAGCTATTGCCTGCGCGTAGGCGAGTGAGTGTGTCGTGAGTGATCGATTAAATAGTACAAGCGCCACTACTGCGATTGATGCGCCAACCACAAATGTCCGACTAATTAACAGTGCGTCTAATATTGGAGCTGTAACTTTACGTGGCGGCTGCTGCATGACATCAGATTCAGGTGGCTCCAAGCCAAGCGGTAACACCATCGCCGTATCAGTAACGATATTGATCCACAGTATTTGAACTGCTAAGACTGGTAGTGGCATGCCAACTATTAATGCGCCAATCATAGTCAACGACTCACCAAGCGCAGTTGAAAATATAAAAAATAGCATCTTCCTGATATTGGCAAACACCACCCTGCCCTCACGTACAGCTGCCACAATTGTTTGAAAGTTATCATCGAGTAATACGACATCGCTTGACTCTTTTGCAATGTCGGAACCACTTCCCATAGCAACACCGACGTGCGCGGCAGAAATTGCTGGAACATCATTAACACCATCGCCAGTCATAACTGTTATATTGTCCTTCTTCAAATGTTTTAAGATCTTCATCTTGTCTTTTGGGAGTATGCGTGCAAAAATTGCATGTTTATTAACAGCTGCAGCCGACAATGACGAGGCTTTAGGGTGCGTCTGGGAGTCATATACCTGGCTTTGATCCGTCACCAGGCCGAGATTCTTACCAATCTGAAAGGCGGTCTCGAAATGATCTCCAGTAATCATTTTTATATCTACACCAGCACTCTGTGCCTCCTCAATAGCGGCCCTTGCCTCTGGACGTAGGGAGTCAGCAATTGCAATCAGCCCCTTCAGGGTAAAGTTACCGGCGTAGTTCTCTAATTTATCAAGTTTTGTTTTACTCGATGCGCTCGCGATACCAATTACTCTAAAGCCTTTTGATGATAGCTCGTGTAATTTTGCCTCAACCTCACGTTTTTGTGTAGCTGTTAACCTAGATCGTTTAATGATGTCCTCGGGAGAACCTTTAACATCTAGTTCATACGCTTGCTTTGTACGCCAGAGCACACCACTCATCCGCATATCTTGCACAAAACTAAACTGCTGTGTGAGTTTCATGTCGTTTGAGATTGGTGCCTGGGTAGTGTACTGAGCTATAGCGCCGTCAAGTGGATCAAACGAGGTATGTGACCCATGGATATTAGCTGCAAGTTTTGCATAAATCGCAAGCGTCTGATCACCAACTTGGCTCGGTGACCATACAGTTTGCACTTTGAGAATATTCTCCGTTAGCGTACCAGTTTTATCGGTGGCAATTGCAGTTGCAAGACCGATATTCTCAATTGCGTGCATTGAGCGGACTAGTGCATTCTTTTTGGCCATACGGCGCATACCGAGGATCAAAACAACACTCAGTGCTACCGGTAAACCCTCAGGAACAGATGAGACTGCAAGTGCAATAACAAATCGCAGTGCCTCAGCAGCATCAGAGCCACGAAGTAAACTGAGCAAGAATACCACAACTGATATTGCTGCGATGACTTTTGTAAGAATCGACGCCAGCGAGTCAATCTTTTTTTGCATGGGCGCTCGCTCACTCGTAGCGCTCAGTTTAGCAATTTTGCCAAACTGAGTGTTGTTTCCGGTAGCGACAACGACAACTCTCGCTATACCGGTCAAGGCAAAAGTACCTTGGAACACCATATTGCGCTGATTATACACCTCAGTTTTGCTTGTGATGTCATGTGGATGTTTGTGTATCGCAACTGATTCGCCCGTTAAGACTGACTCGTCGACTCCGAACGCCTCAGCACTGATGATACGAGCGTCGGCCGGTATCTTTTGACCTTCAGACAGCTCCACAATATCACCAGGCACAAGTTCCGATGCGTCGACTTGCATTGATCTACCATCACGAACCACATTAGTCAGTTGGCTGCTATGTTTTTTCAAGGCCCTGAGCACTCGGCCTGTTGAATAATCTTGCACCCAAAATATAGCCGCATTGATAATGACAACGACACCAATCACAATCGCATCGATATACTCGTCTGCAAACGCACTGATAATGAGTGCAACAAGTAAAATTGCTACAAAAATATTCCAAAACGGCTCCACGAGCTTCTTCCATAGTGGTTCACCAGCTATTTTTAGCTTATTTGCACCATACTGCTCACGTATCTTGGGGATATTGGCACTATCCAGGCCTTCGTCAACAGATGTGGATAGATCTTCAATGATTGTTTCAATTTTTTGTTTGTATATATCCACCATTACAGATAAGTATAGCAATTATCCCTTATATTTTGAACCAACTCGGCCTATTAAAGCGAGCGTAGCACGTATACGCAGTATCCGATATACATTGCAATTAAAAACAATCCGCTGCTACGTCCAATGTGCCACTTACGAACGACCAAAAGCACCAGTGTTGCCAGGACTGTCGCAAACAGAAGATAGATACTTGCTGCTAGGTTAGCTGTTTCTACACCGATTGATCCTCCGTATAATGCGAGTGCCAACAACCAAGGAACGCCCAAGCCAAACAGTACATTAAAAATATTTGAGCCGATCGCGTTACTCACGGCCATATCACCCCTTCCCTGCTTTGCCACTACAATAGAACTTACAAGATCAGGTACCGACGTTCCGATGGCCAAAACTGTCAACGCTAAAAATGTAGGGTTAACAGAGAACACAGTAGCTATTACTAAAACCTGCTCAACCAACAACCAACTGAGGCCCGCGATGCCAATAATTGATAGCGTGAATATTACATGATATAACTTAGGCTTTTTTCGTGGATCCGGCACCACGACGCCGATCGCTCTATGGAAAAAGGTATTGAGCGTATGTTTATGTACTTTACCACTTGACTCAGGCGCAGGCACTTCACTGTATGTGAACCACTTACTCCAATTGACGACCATGTAGACGTACAAAACGTAAACCAGTACAAAAACCACAGCTTCAATCGGCACAATTTTACCGTCCCAGAACGACCACAGCAGCAAGAGTATAGTCGCTGCGTAAAATATAAGATCACGAACAATTGGTTTCCACTGTAACTTAACTGCTTTAAATAGTGCGGTCACGCCGATAATAACCAGTACGTTAAATAGGGCTGATCCAACGATAGTACCGGCGCCAATATCAGCTTGCTGTGACCCAGCCAAACCGAGTACGGCAATGAGAGACGTGAAGAACTCTGGTGCACTCGAGCCCATGGCAAGCAGCGTCGCACCAGATGCATCACTACTGAGCTTGAGTTTATGAGCCACAACATCAATAGCCGGTACAAAGTAATCCTCAGTTAGTACGGCAAGTGCATAAAATGCAAGGAGCAACAAAACAATAGCGATAAGTAACGTCATTACTGTGTAGTATATCATTACACTCTCAGTAGAGTACCAGATGTGGTAGAATGGGTAGATACAAAACATTAAAGTGAATGGATATGATCATGGCAAAGCAGAAGAATCGGCACAGCGCATCAAGAAAGCGCGCAATCAAGAAGAAGCTCAAGGCAGATAAAAAGTAGTAGTCAAGTACGAGCGTATGGCTAAAACTGACATAGTAATTAAAACTAAAAATCTGAAGAAGTCGTTTGGCGACAACCACGTACTTCGTGGAATTAATTTTGAAGTACCTCGCGGCACCATGCTTGCACTGCTTGGACCTAATGGTGCCGGCAAAACAACGATGGTCCGAATTTTAAGCACACTCCTGCAACCAGATAGTGGTACTGTCACGGTTGAAGGCCACAATGTCGTTACAAAGTCAGATGAAGTTCGTAGTGTGATCGGCCTGACAGGACAGTCCGCCGCAGTTGATGAGCTGCTAACTGGTCGTGAGAATCTTGTCATGATGGGTCGTCTTTACAGATTAACACGCACATCTGCCAAAGCTCGTGCTGAAGAACTACTTAAAGAATTTGACCTCATTGAGGCGGCGAGCCGTCCCGTTAAAACCTATTCTGGTGGTATGCGCCGACGACTCGATCTCGCGGTAAGTCTTATTGCAACACCGCCAATCATCTTCTTAGATGAGCCGACTACCGGACTTGATCCACGATCACGACTTGTCATGTGGGATATTATTCGAAACCTGATGGAGACCGGCACCACCGTACTGCTCACCACCCAATATCTTGAAGAGGCGGATCAGCTGGCCGATAACATCATCTTGATTGACGGCGGTAAAGTCATAGCAGAAGGAACCTCAAAGCAACTTAAAAGTAAGCTTGGCAAAGACCGTCTTGTCTTCACGTTTAAAAAACTCAGCGCACTCGAAGCAGCGCATGCAGCACTCGGTAAAAAAGTAGATGTCATAGATGGAGAAAGCCTACAAATCACTGTACTGATCAAAGGAGATGGATCGGACGTAAAAGGTATCTTGGAGCTGCTTGAGAAGAAGAAGATTACAATCGCTACTATGGATATCCATAAACCGACACTTGATGATGTTTTTCTATCACTTACGGATAAAAAACCAAAGGGAGCCAAAGCGGCTGCACCCAAAAAAGCTAAACAAAAGAAAGGAGCGTAACATGGCTGTCGAACTCGTATTTGAAAAGCGTTCTAAAATAGGTGCTGCGCTCAATGATTCACTCCTTATGATTAAACGCAGTAGCACGCACATTCTCAGAAACTCTGATCAGCTACTTGGTGCGTTCTTTCAACCAATTATGTTCTTAGTACTGTTTGCATCAGTCTTTGGCGGCTCAATTGAGCAGGCCTTGCCTGAGGGTGTCAGTTATATTAACTTTTTGATGGCCGGCATCATTGTACAAACCGTTGCCTTTGGCTCCACAACGACCGCGATCGCTGTTACTAACGATCTTAAAAAAGGTATCGTTGACAGATTTAAGAGTCTCCCAATGTCCAACCTGGCGGTCTTGAATGGTCATGTTGTGTCAGATATATTCAGAAACGGTATCTCAACAACCGTCATGATCCTGGCGGGCCTTGTTATTGGCTTTCGACCAGAAGCTGATCTCATTGGCTGGCTGCAGATTATTGGTATACTCCTGCTCTTCACCTTCTCATTCTCATGGCTCTCAGCCATCATCGGCGTACTTGCAAAAAGTGTTGAGGCCGTGCAATGGCTCACCTTTGTTATCATCTTCCCACTGACGTTTGCCTCAAGTGCATTCACTCCTACAGAAGGTATGGGAAGGTTCTTACGAGCTTTTGCGGAGAATCAACCAATTACACAAGTAGTCGAGGCTATTCGCGCGCTCATCCTTGGCACACCGATTGGTAGCTACGGCTGGAAGGCCGTTGCCTGGAGTGTAGCAACACTCGTAATCGCAATCCCGATCGCATCTCGCCTCTTCAAAAACAAAACCTCGCAGTAACCAGCCATTACACTTATTTCAGGTCTGTCAGATTAGTCTACGCCTGGAGGTAGACAGGTAACCAAGGATACTTGTTCTGGGTATTAAGATTTGACTCTTTCTCTTTGTGTCGACTCACTCGCTCGTATTTATCAGCTCTTGATATCGTGCTGGTCCATCAACAGCAAGCGCACCGCTTGCATCTACAGAGACATGAGCAACCGAACAGAATTCTTCTATTGATGTATCAGTGAGCGCACTTTGACTGACTCGTCGATCTTCAAGCTGGTTATGTTCTAAAATCTCCAGCCCTGAGCCGTCATCAACAGATGCAGCCCAAAAATAACGGCCATCGCAGCTATAGCTATCGTTAACTTGAAGGTCGTACGCTAATAAAACGCCATTGATAGCCGAATTAAGCACCAGTGCCGGCTGAACTACTTCGCCTGCATGATCACCCTGGAGGTATGCACCTAGCTGATTTCTAACACTAAAGGTACCGACAATTTTACTCGCTAGATCGAGTTGCTGATATTGGTTCCTTTCATACGCCCAAAGTAATCCATAACTCAGACTTTTACATATTTCATGAAGTGGATCTTCCGAGTACTGGTTATGAAATAACATACCCGTCGATTCAGCGCGCAGCTGGTCAAAGCGAGAAGAATTACGTGTTGCATTAGTGGTATCTTGAGCATACTTAGCAGGATTCTCGGCAACCTTAATGAGCGTCTCTGTCACAAATCTAAGACAAGTTTCCCAATTGGGCGCAGTCAAAAATTCTCTCCTCAAACAATGTGCGGCTAACAGAGGTAAAGCGTCGTCCTGATTAACAAGTGCTGACAGAGTATCGCGTAGACTAATGTCGAATATCGATCTAGTTAAATTATCACTACGCGCATAGTTTGGATATTTACCAAATTCTGCTATTACGCTGGCAGGTATTTCAGACATTAATATATTATATAACTATACTCAATAATTTACGAACTTATCTGTCGGCTCATTCTGCATCACTAATACATAAAAGCCAGGTATTAAACCTGGCTTTTATGAGTCAACATACTCTATTTAGTAGGCTTTTGTTGCGCCGTCTTCTAGTGCTTTTTCAGCATTGTCTTTAGACATCATCGCACAAACAGTTGTTCCACATTCTTCGTGCTTGCCTTTTGCCATGAAGCCACCTTTTTTTGTCTGGTGGATTGCTGGGTCTGTTAACTCAACAGCTTTTTTCTTACATTTGACGCAGTATCCTGTAACCATAACTATCTCCCTCTTATGTTAGTTATTGTATTATAACGTTTTTTTGCGACATTATCCACAGAAGGATAAATAATAAGATAGAGTTGCACCATCTAATATTGACAATACTCCTTTAAAGTGCTACAGTTATCATTGAGTTCAGACTGGACTTTTGTGCATTAGCCACAACGACACATGGAGGCCAACATGGCACTGACTTGGACACGCGCACATTCGCTTCGGGTGGATCTTCCGCCCAACACGGATGTGTCAAGCATCAAGCAGCGGCTTCGGGATATCCAGGGCGTCTCGGGGAGCAGCAGCACCCCAACCGTCCTGACGATGGGCTTTGCTCATCGGTACAACCCCAAGCAGCTGAGGCGCGGACCGTACCGTCAGGTACGCAATCTGCTCGTCGAGCACGGAGTCATCACTCCCAGCATGCGAGCACAACCCGTGACCTGAACCATTTCTGCGTGGCACCCAGAGGGGTAGAAGAGAGCTTCGGCTCGTCCCCTCTGGAAGAGGACCTGAAAACACATCTTTTAGCACTCAGTGCTACTACCTCACCCTGTGAGTATGTGTCAGTAAGGTCCTTTTATTTTTGGGAGAACACTGTTGGAGTAATGATACTGCCAAGCAAAAACGATCAACTACGAAGAACTAGAGAGGGGACGAGCGTTTTAAAAAGTATACGTGATATTCATACGCGCACCCTACTGTCACGCCCGTAACCCTAACTACTCATCTGCGTCAGCAGAATCCTGTGCAGCTAGTAGACTTTGAAGCTCCAATTCTTTATCAAGCTTAGAGTCAGAAATGAATTGGTGCCACTTACGATTCAACTCACAAAATGCCAGTACCATCGATTGAGGAGTATACGTATCGTACGACGCTTCGTTCAACGCTGTGTACTCTTCTTTCAGTTGTCGAACCTCATCTGAGTCCGGACCAAACATACGCTCAAGTGGATACCTAAAGCTATCACAAGCAACGTCCACAACCGCCCAGTCTATCTGCGGCTTATCACCTTTTTCAATACACTCACCGTAATAATCTGATCTATCCATTGTCTGTCGAGTATTTGATAGTGCCGCATCTGCTGACCTGACGAATCCTCTGAGATCATCTACTGCTTGTACATGCTCTCCAAACTCTTCTCCAGTCATGCCTGCAAATCTTTCTGGATCGGTATCGTAAAACCTAGAGTATTCATCCAGTAATGTATCCGAGACCAAGGTTGCATCATTTATCTGCTTATTTCTTAGCTCAATTAATTCTATCTTAACTTCAGTTTCTTCCAATATCGCTCTTACCGCTACAGCTCGAAGCCGTAGTGGGAGAGTTATTTCTGGGCTAGGTTCAGCCACTGAGAGATCAAAACTCCGTTGTGTTGATTTCTCTACTATTCCGAGTTGTTTTTGGTGGAGTTTGGCGAGTTCTACCTCATGAGTATCTAATAACTCAGGAAACTCGGTCCTTGTAATTAGTAAATTGGCCATGGCTGCCGCCTTGTCGAGATCCCATCGCTCTGTATGTACTGTTGGTGCTTCCATAATATTCACTTCCTTGATTGTTGTATTAAAATAATACAGTGTATCTTGCAGCAATCAAGCAAAAACATTTTGGCTGGGGGTTAGTGGGTGTGTTGCGATTAGGATTGAGTTTCGATCTTTAAGATCTCATCAGCGCAAGTAATACTTACGGACTCTAGCTGCACCGAGGGTATTTGCGCGATGATTAACCATCACATACCCCAGGTGCAGACCGAGAATCTCTCGGATTTTTTAGCTAGCAGCTACCGAACCGAAGTTCTAGTTGCCTTCCTTGTTACCACTCTCGTTGACGTTGTCGTCGCCGACGTCTTCACCGCCGTCGTCACCTGACGTCCGCGTTTGGATGTCTGGGACGATGACCTCGGGCTTGAAGATCACCTGGTAGTGGTAGGGGTCGACTTCGAGACCTTCAACCTGTTCGACGAAGTACGAGACGTTGTCGGACAGCCCGAGGAAGTGCTTCTTGTATTTGTCCTTGCCGACCTTGCAGGTCGCCTCGAGCTGCGCGTCGTCGGCATCAGCCTCGATAGAGCAGTAGCCCTCGATGGTCATCAGGTAGGTGTCGGTGATGCCATTGAAGAACACGATCCGTCGATTGACCTGGAACGAGTCGGCCTCCTTGGACAGGTTCTCTGATACCACCTCTGCGTCATTGCTGCAACTGGCCAAGGCCAGAACAGTGATGACTACAAGCATTGCCATACGCTTACCCATGGTGTGTCTCCTTGTTTGTTTGAATTGGGTTAAATACCATCAACTATTTTAATAACAATAAGCCCAATTCAAACTATGGTGACTAGCTAGCATATTAAAGAACGGAAGATCATTATCTCTTCGTATCTTATCTACCTCTAATGCAGATAGTAGTGAGCAAAGTATTAACCTTACCTGATGCTCATTATAGCATAAGTAATACTATTTGTAAATACTTTAATCAGGGTTAGTCAATGTGTTTCAAGAAAAATTAATAACCACCAAAACTATCTATCCGAATATCTCGAGTCTGTATGCCGTTATCAATTAATAGGTGTTCGTTATGTTCAACCATAGCCGGTGGGCCCGATATATAAAAATTTTGATCTGGATCTTTAATAATTGAGAGTACGATCTTTTCACGTTTTTTACGATTAATATCTTTCGTTGAAATATAGTGTATTGCCAAATTAGACAAGTTCTTTGTCCACATATCTAACTCGTCTTTAAAAAGAAAATTATCATTTTGATTTAAGTAGATTAAGGTCACCTCATTTTTATCATGTTTATCGTACATCTCTTTGATGATACTTCTAAAAGGAGCAATACCGACACCTCCTGCTATCAACACACTCGACTGATTAACTTTTAGGTTAAAATCATAGTCATTTCCGTACTGAGAGATATATAATTTTTCACCGCCATGAATTGACTGAAGCGCCTCCTTGAACTCACTAATCCCCTCTCTGAAGCTAATTCTGAGGTTGCTCTCGGTTGGAGATGACGAGACAGAGTAGGTTATTCCACCGATTAATTCTTTGTCTTTGAACTGAATATCGATCCAGTCACCAGATTCAAATTGAAAGTTGGTGGGCCTATCAAAGTAAACACTTCTGTACCCCGGGCTGTCGATCTGAGCTCTAATAGCTTTGAGGGTAATGTGTTGATTTTTTGTAACCATCTGTAAAGTATAACAGGGTATACTTAGGTAAATTTTATTGAAATTTACAGGTGACTCGCTCTACATGAAGTAACGTAACAATTTTGTTTAAAACATTTACCTCATCAAAAATTAAATATCTGTGATCATACTTTTGCCGTGATATTTACGGTACTTGCCAAAATAACTGTACTGATCACGACCATAGTCTATGACACGTCGTACATTAATATCGTCTCTCGGTAAATAGTGACGCACTACCTGCTCGCTCGCTAGCAACTCATCAATCTTAGAAAGCCAGACTTTAGGGGCGTACTTTTTAAGTAAAACATTCGGGATTAATGTATAGAGTATTGGGTCTTTTGAAACTGTAAACTTCTTTTGTTGGTTCTTGATGATATCATCCACAATAAACTTTGCTAAATTATGACCAGCAGCCGTCATAGCATACGAACAACGAGCAGGTCTAAGGTTAATTTCAAAGGTCTTCCATTTTTTATCACGCGGGTCAAATTTAAAATCTATATTACCGTATCCGCGGTAACCTATCTCATTTAAAAAGATACGGTACTCGGCAGTAAGCTCAGGCTCTTTAGCGACTGTTTCTGCCGTATGAGAACCAATGCCGTCTGGAGTTGGACTTCCTAAAATCATCTCGTCAAATTGCATAAACCGGACGCTACCCTGCTGGTCAGAGTAGAGATGAAATTCCGCCTCACGTTCACCGGGAATGTACTCTTGCACTATAAGCCCATCGTCATAGCTAGAGCCATAGATAGCATCTAATACTTTTTTATACTCTGTCTCATCACGAACCATAAAGACTTTGCGCTTGCCTTTAAAAGACGTGGCCCAATACATAATGCTATTCGTTGGTTTAATGACCAGAGGAAATACCAAATCTTTAATTGAACTCCTAAAATTATTTTTGCTAACCACCCGTGTCGTTGGATAAGCGAGTCCGTACTTTTCACATAACTCATAATACGTCTGTTTACGATTAAGTTGTCTATGTAGCTTATAGTCAACTGTATTAAATAAAAACCTGGACTCTAGAGTCTTTTTGTTTCTTGATATAAGCTCTGAGTAGCTGTCGCCACAGGGTAAAAGCACCAGGTCATTTGAAAAAGCTGGAAGCGACTTTTCTAAACCATCTAATATCTCGAGAAAAATATCATCATCTTCAATATTAGACTTAACGATAGTACGACTTATATATTTTGTGTTTTTACATGGAGCCCAAAGTTTTTTGCAAATAATGACTGAGCTGACGCCATATTCTTCGTAAAATGAACGTGCAATTCCGTAGGCATTTACATCACTGCCGAGTACTACCGGAATAAGTCGCTTAGCTGATCGTGCCATGCTTTTCATAGTTTCCAACCTTCGTAATCTTATTTGCTTCATCCACAAAAACAACCTTTGGATTATATCCTAGGGTGTCTTTGGCATCTATTAATATATACGACATAATAATAACGATGTCTCCCGGTAAAGCGTGGCGTGCACCGCCACCGTTTAAGCAAATCACCCCGCTACCAGATTCCCCGGCAATAACATATGTTTCAGTTCGAACACCGTTATTAAGATTAACTATGGTGACTTTCTCGTATTCGACGTAACCAGCAGCGTCCATTAGAGCTTTATCAATCGTGATTGAACCAACGTAATCTAGTTTAGCCTCAGTGACGGTGGCACGATGAATTTTTGCTCCTAAAAGTGTAATGTTCTTCTGCATATTCTCCTTGATCTTTTAACTTAGTCTTGCGTTTCTTCGAAAATATAAGTACTACCATTATTCTAAAAATCTACTTCTGGATTCTAGGGTGCTGGCACCACAACCAGTACCCGACACTAGAAGTTGTGTAATTGGTGGACTAATTTCAAAGTCTAAGATTAGTAGTCAGGAGGATCTTCTTATAGTTAGGACCCGCGCCATCAAAAACACCGACCGCTGAGAGTACTTTAGGAGCGTAAGGTGCTTGTAGTGCACTGAATATAGTATTTGGGGACGGATTGGTGTCGTCCTCATCTTCTTCTGTACTTTCTTGCAAGTCCGTGATCACAAAGTGATCATCCGTATGTGTAGCGCCGTTGTTTGTGGCATCATGTAGATATCCAACATTTATCGTAAGTAGCAGTAGAGACATGAAAATTGCTAGGGTTGTAAGATCAATCTTACGTAGCCGATTTAGTACATTAGCTCGTTTGAGGTGTGCCATAATCACCATTATACCATCATTAAGACTGTCTTTATTGAGGAGCGAATCTAGGTCTGGACTCCTAGATTCAATCCACACCTAGCCACTAAATCTTCAACACCTGCTCTGGTGTCTGCTAGCTCAAATAGTCATGGAACGCAGTTAGGTTTTTTACCGTCCAAGTGCTCTGGGGTTTAAGGTTGGGTTAGAGCCATATTGTCGAGGTGTGGTAGACAAAAACTATACAAAAATACAGTTCGAACCTTACGTAAAGACTGGGGAAAGGATTCGAACTTGATTAACAGATCGGGGGTAAAACAAAACCTGGTCATGGAACCAGGTCTAACTCTGTTACGAATTTTTGGCTGGGGCTAGTGGATGTGTTTCGGGAAGAAGCGATGGCGGAAACTATATATCTACTACCTAAACCTCTTCTTCAATCATGAAGTCTAGGTTTAAAAACTTCGCTTTACTTGTTTGATCACCAATTTTTATACCCCATCTCGACTCAACGAACTCCAATAATTTTACACCTCTTGCGAGAATCTGCTCAGGATTCCAGTCTTTTAAGCCTGATACTTCAATTTCTGCATAGCAGCCGTACTTAAAGCCCACTCCATCCCCATTGTCTACCTTTTCGGAAAAAGGCTTATTCTGTAGACTAGAGTTTTTTGGAACTGACAGCGGGAGCAAATTACCCAATGAGTCACACAACTTTTCTCGTTGCCTTGAGGTAAATTCACCGAAATTATTCTTCCAGTATGTAGCTTTAGCCTTTTGTGGGAAAATGTGCTCCACAGTTACATAGTCACCACGCTCCACTAAATATTCCATCCAGTCAATTTTTTGCGTACTCTGTTTGCTTTTCGACTTCAAATGAGAATCATATTCAAACAGTAAGTATTTAATACCAGGCCAATCGTAAAAGCCACGCCTCGAAATTCTAAATGCGTCTGATTCACCATCAGTTCCTATACTTTCGGTGATCTCAGTTACCTCATCTCGTAGTAGCTCGATGAATTTATCTGCGTCGTCGATGCTTTTGTATAAGACTTTGGACATTCTATCGAGATGCCTAAGTCGGAAACTTCTGAATGCGAACATATTCAAAAAGCCATACTTTTCAACCAATTTTAGCAATTCTAATGATTGCTTTTTAGTCGGGTTATTCATATAAAAGGCAATAAGATATGGATAAAATCCTTTGAAACCTGGGCTACCAGTTTTTAATCGCAATAGCTTATCGATCCATAGTTTTTCTGCGTCATTGAACGAGTTGGTATGCCATGGGTTCTGTAGGTTAAACCAGATCTCTACAGATTTAGCTATATTTTCTGCATACGTCTTAATATACGTAGCGTTAACAGCGCCGGTAGCTAGATTGCGTTTGGCTGAAAAAACATCTTCAAGAAGCTTATCCGCTAGCCATTCGCTAGTTTCGCTTCCACGAAAGGTTCTTACAAATCTGCCGTCAAACATACGTGCCATCCCAGGATCATCATATTCACCCAATTTGAGAAACATCTTTGTATGATGGAGTAAGAACTCATCATCACGTAATGGATTGGATTTATTTTTCCCTAAATAGTGATAGATGGCTTTCCATGCATTATTTACAGTACTCCTCAGCTCGGCTTTATCGGAGTCCTCTAATTTCAATTTTGTGGTCAAAAAGATAAGTCTATTCTTCAATAACTCTAGATTAGACAGCCTTAAGCCACGGTTATTCATGCTCTCAAACGCTACAAAAACGTCGATATCATCTTTCATGGCATAAGTATTAAATAATAAGTGTTGAGTCACTTTTGTATAAATTACTTCTAGCTCATCTTCTTCAAGTTTCAACAACTCTTCCATTAAGTAGTTTTTAGAATTTTCGAGATTGGTAGTATAGATTGTTTCTTCTTTAGAATAGCCTGCAGGTGAGGGTTCACTATATATTTTTATTTTTAAAAATTCGTAACTAGGATTGTCTTTTTCATATCCAAACAAATATGAACGCGAGATACCTTGGTCATTAGTTTCAAATATGAACTTTTTGCGAATCTCAGAAATATCTGTAAAGTTTAATTGCTTGATCTTCATTGCTTCTGCTACTTCGCAAATACATTGAATAAGTATCATTGTAGTCGTTAATCTTTGTTGACCGTCTACAACATAATACGGTTCATAACTTTTCCCATCTATTATCCAGGTATCATGCTCCCACTTGCTATAGGCACTCTTGGCCGCGTCCTCAAGCGTTAGTACACCAAGATAGTGATTCCTTTTATCCTCAAGCTGCATTACATCACTCCAAAAGTCTTTTACTTCTTTGAGTCTCCATGCATACCCTCGCTGGTAGTCGGGAATCCTATAGATTTTTTCGCTAAAAAGTTTTGATACCGTTTTTAAACTTGAGTCCATTTAATCTCCTCCGATTAACACGACAGAAACGTTGACTTCCTTATAAATTAGTATACCCCTAATATGATTGTTGTGAAAACTTTACGTAAATATGATAATCGTTTATTATATAAAAGTCTGATATGTAAAAAGTAATGCATTTCAAGAGAAAGTGTTCAACCAGACTAAGCAATTTTCGACTTGGTACGTGTAAATAAATAGAACCGCTAAGTAACAGACACTAATTAATTTTTAATAATTGGTGTCTTTTTTATTTCTAAAGAATAAAAGACCAGAAAGCGGTAATATGCATTACTTGTATAACTTCACTTTGAGATATTACAGTTCAAAGTGTCAACTCCTGTATAACTTGATATACAGGACACTTAAAGGGTCATGCTGTGAAAAGCAATAGCTCAACACCCTCAATCTTTGCACCTGTGCCACGAAGCAAAGCGCATAAACTAGTGCACGCAATTGCAACCTACTACCCGAATTTTATACGGGTATATATTCCAAAGAATCCTTATGAGAAATTGAGAGAGGGACTTGAGCTAAAAAATAATCAACTGAGGTGGAAATACAAAAAGCCATTCGATTTGATGGCTTCTTATACGAATCATTCGTCTTGGCTGGGCATAAGGGACAGCTATAGAACTTTAATAGAGGTGGACGATCCAAGTTTTTTGGAATCGGAGGAGGATGAAAATGAATAATTCATCTCTCTTCGACAACACATCGTTTTACGAATCTTTTCGTAAGGACTTATCCAAAGCGTATGAACTTGTAGTGATCGAAAGTCCGTTCATTACAACTCGTAGGGTTGAAAACTTAATGCCTATAATAAGACGACTACGGAAACGCGACGTACGAGTAATTATTAATACCAGACCACCCGAGGAGCATGATGAAGCCTACGCATTTCAAGCAGAAAATGCGATTTCATCGATGCAATCCATTGGAGTTAAAGTCTTATATACAATCAGGCACCATAGAAAAGTAGCTATAGTCGATGACATCTTATGGGAAGGTAGCCTAAATATTCTTTCCCATAGTGACAGTTGCGAAATCATGAGACGAACTGTTTCATCAGTGTTAACGAATGAAATGATGCGTTTCACGGGGGTGGCTAACTATGTTGCTTAAATCTCGCGAAAAACCGATCATATTTAGCCAAATATTGCTTCATTTGGATTACATAAGAGACAAACGGCAGGAGCATTATGTTGTATTAACACATGATAGTGCTATGAATGTAATCAATAAGCATTTAGTGTTTCTTGGAACAGTTAGCTCTACTATCAGTCACCCGAGAGAGATTTTCGCAGTAGCGATAGCTGATAGCGCTTCATATATCATTATCAGTCATAACCATCCTTCGGGGGATGTAACACCCAGTGACGATGACATAAAGGCAACCCAACAATTTGTTGCTGCAGGGATTATCATAGGAATACCGTTAAAAGATCACGTCATTATGGCAAAAGAGGAGCATTTCAGCTTTGCCTCTAATGGGATGTTGCACTAATTATCTTTGATGGCTGCGGTGAGTTTTTGAAATACATTAGGATCATCATTACCAACTCTGATGAACTGTTCTAATGCATCATGATCTTCTAAGACTTGAAGTTCTTCTGGCCATAGGTCAGTACCAAACCACAGAAAATCTTCATCAAAATTGATGACATCAGTCTTAAGATGTTGCCACTCGAGTTTTGTGAAGTTTTCTAATAATCTCTTAGTGCTCGGCCGGAATGAAATATCTTTTTCACCTGTATCACCATTGATAGATTTATTGCTTGTAGCTACTAGCCAATAAGTTGAATCAGGGTATTCAGCGCATACAGCTTCTAAAAACTGATCTGCTAAAGATATAGTATTGTAATCTTCTAGTTGTAGTAGTTCATCGATGTCCAAATAAATATTCATACTAATCCTTAAATAAATGTCTATATCCATTGTAATTGTAGCAAATTAATTGAATGGTTTTGCATTAGCAACCGATTTTTGAGTAGTTTTCCGAACAACCTGTTTACTTCGTGGTTTTTTCGGTGGCTCTAAATTAATAACGGTGGCTGGCTGTTCAGTAATATCTCTTTCATATTTCTTAGCATATGTATTCCGAGAACTGTCGATAACTTGATCAGCTATAGTTTGGCTCCCTTCATCTTTGAGCAGCACGGTAACGCCCGACATTGGTTCTTGTGCATCAACTGCCGATATCCGGACGTAGTAGGAGTACGCGGGTAAATTGGCAATCTCTCCTTGTTCGATTAACGGATAGAATAATGGTAATATCAGTCGTTCATCCGCAGGACTCCCTGAACGAAAACACACTACTGTGCCAACATTAGCAAGTATTATGTCTACTAGTCGTTGCTGATCTTGTTGACTTGTGGATTGTTCAGCCATTGTAAGAAATAGTTTGTATTTACGAGCCTCAGAAAGCATTTGAACAAAGCTCATGGTGGCGAAGTTCTGAAATTCGTCGACATATAGATAATATGTTTTTCTATCCACTGCCTTTTTTCGTGCTCTTTTAAGCGATGCTAGCTGCAACTTAGCCAAAATAGTCGTGCCGAAAAGAGTAGAAGTGTCTTCACCAAGAAGACCTTTAGAAAAATTACAAATTAAGATTTTTTGCTGATCAAGGATCTCATCAAAGTCTATAGTAGACTTCTTCTGCTCTAAAACTCTCTTTGATGCACCAGAAAATAGGAAGCGACCAACTTTAGCCGTAATACCTGCAACCATCTTAACTTTCTGGAAGTCTCCAGCTTTACCGAGTTCGTTCTTCCAAAAATTTCTTAAATTATCATCTTTTAGATCTTTAACCACATCACGCCGGAACTTGTTATCATTCAGCAAGTCAAAAATAGTGAATAAGGTAGGATCATCTAAAGTCAGGGCTGTCTGGATAGTGTTACGCAGTACATACTCAATGCGATGACCACCAGTGTCATCATCGGAAAATATCTTACGTAAAACTGAAATTGTAGATTCAGTGATAATATCTTTTTCACGAATTAAGTCGTCCTCAGCCAAGTCTTTATCTATTTCGAGCAAATTAACACCAATCGGGTAGGATAAGTCATCTGGATTCATATACACCACATCACCAATACGATCCTGAGGAATATGTTTCAAAATTGTTTCCGCCAAGTCGCCGTGTGGGTCAATTACAGCCACGCCGTTCCCAACGTTTATATCTTGGATGATCGCATACTGAAGCATCGTTGTTTTTCCGTTGCCTGTACCACCAATCACATACATATGACGCTGACGTTCAGCTTCAGTCAAACCAATCGGCGTGACAACACCGTGATGAATATTTTCACCAATTAGTACTGATAGATTCCTGCCTGACTTCAACGACACGGGTGCAGGTAATGTTCGACTGAGCGAAGTAATGAGATTATCCGTTTTGCTAATACTGCTCGATGGAAAGTGGAACAGACTTGAGACTTCACCTGCCGAGAGTACCATAGACTGTTTGCGCAATAGATTCGGCAAACGCTGCTCAGCTAACTTGCTTCTATGTTTAGTTAATAACGGTAGTTTAGTCTTAGCTTTTACCGACTGGTATTGAGTTACTGAATATCCATCAAGCGCTGATCTAATCGACTGCAATTGATCGAAGGCATTATTGCCTGAAGCAGTTATTCTTAGATCTGCCTGAAATAGAGGTTGCGAGACTTTCTGATGCATTGACTCCATAAGCTCAAGTTCGAAAGCGCTTAATGTTCGAGCGGGTCGTTGACGTTTCTGAACTTGAGCTTGAAATGCAGCGTCTTTAGCAGATTTATCTTGATGATATGAACTGGTAGTGCCATTAGACACTTCGCCAACAGTATCAGTTATCCCTAGTAGGACTCCGGTAATTAGTGAAGTGAGTTTGTGCATTAGAGAAAAATGTCCTCGAGATACATGCTTGAGAATATCCTCATTGCTAAGAATACGGCGAGATAAGCGGGTAGCTTCAGGTAACTTAATAGGCTGTATAACAAGTTGGAGTGATAATTGTTCCGTGTCATCAAGCTTTGTCATAGCAGCAGTTATATAAGACAGTGGATCGTACTGTTCAAAGGCTCTACTAGTTGTTAACGGTAGTACAAAATGATTAGCTTGTTTAAATTCATTGACCCTCGCGTTATAGTTCTTGGGAATTTCCACGAGCTTCACTTTTGAATCTGGTAAATATGCAGCTAACATCTTCTGTAGCTTGGTAGATAAAGACTCCTCAATCTCTATTAAGAATCTGACACCATCATTTTTAGTAGACACGATTTCAAGTGTGATAGAAGGAGTACGACGAAGTAGTTTCTCTTTAATTGTGCGTGCCGCTCGTAACCCGTGTATTACAGAGAAGAGCTGGGTAGTTGATTCAGGTGTTTTAGATATTCTTGAAGGAGGCGTTAATTCGAGGGCCAGTAGATTTCTATTTTTTAAATAGCGTCGGTTTATAGCCGAGATCATGATTTTAAACAAAGCGTCAACTAAAAGCGTCACTGCAATAACCACGATTGTTATGAGTGCGTAATGTTTTATGGTATTGAGATAGACACCGGCAATGGATTCCATGTCGTTCCAATCTTATTATGAATAAAGTTATAGGAGGCTGCAGCATCGGCATTAAAGGTACGTTTGCCAACGATATTTAAACCTGAATAATTCATCTCTGAGATAGTCCATTTTCCAGATTGAGCATCGACCGCAGCTACATAGGCGACGTGCCCCCATTGACCAGCATCAGTTTGAAAAACTGCCCCAACCTCAGGGCTATGATCAACGACGTAACCATCTCGTCTAGCACGATCATCCCAGGTATTAGCATTTCCCCATGAAGTCGGAATTGGATAGCCAGCCTGTAATCGCATGGCGAATACCCAATAAGTGCAGTTACCCCAGGCATATGTATTGCCTGGCACTGGTCCACCGGTGTAGAAGCCTAGAGTTTCAGCGGCTGCAATGCTGGGAACATTCGATAAAAAAGATACTACACCCCCGCCCATAGAGAAAACTGCTGCAAAAGGTAAAGCTACAATAATTGTTAATGTAACAAATACTAGCGCAGCCTGTTTTTTCAGGTTGCCGCCTGTCACCACATTGAGGGCGAGCAGGCCTGGATTCATGAATAGAGCTCCGTTGGATCAGTCGTTATGAGAGGATGTTCTTTGTCACTTGCAACCACTTTAACGGCTACGTGATTTTGATCGGCAATAATCAGAGCATCGCCGCGTTCGCATGTTAAGAGGAACTGCTGCTCGTATTCAGACAAGTTAAACTCAGATACCACCGTTTTAATAGTCGTTGTGTCTTGGCGCATGAGGATACGGAGTGCCGACTGGGAGGCAATAGCTCGGCCATAATCACTCTTTAGAAAATCATCGGCTTGCTGCGAGATGAACGATACACCTAAGTAATACTTACGAGCTCGGCGAACGAGGCCAGCAATAAAGCGAGCACTTTGTTCGTGCTGAAGTAGTAGCCAACCTTCATCAATGACGAGCATTCGTTTTTCAGGTCTAGCTTTAACTTGATTTTGAATGAAGTTTGAAATGATGAGCATCATGATCGGCCGTAAATTAGCAGGCATATCTTTGATATCAAATATTACTAAGCGATTGTTGAGCTCGATGTTTGTGTGAGAATTAAATATTTTAGAACTGGAACCTGTAATGTACTTTTCAAGTCGCTCACAGAGTTCTAATTGACCGAGTTGCCTAAGTTCTGCGTACAAGTCCTGCAGGAGGGGTTGTTCTTTTTTCGCGCTTTTATAGACTTTCAGAATTGCTTTATCTACCGCAGCTTTCTCACGTTTATCTAATCCCTCGGCCATAAGGTCTATAACGGCCGTTAGGTCTTGCACGTGTTCAGCGAGATCAGACTTAGTATGAAAAGTAGTAGCAAGGTCAAACGGATTGATACGTTCTTTACTGCGTGCTGAGAGTTTTATGTACGTGCCGCCGACAGTTTCACTCAGTCGTTTGTATTCACGCTCCGGATCAATAACCAATACTTTCGTGCCTTGCATGAGTTGTCGCAGGATTTCAACCTTAGTGGTGTAGCTTTTACCCGAGCCAGACTGGGCAAAGACAATACTGTTGGCATTGTGGAGGCTGTATCGGTCGAGAATAACTAGTGAGTTATTCGACTTATTCACGCCGTAAAGAATACCTGTTTCCTGGACGAGCTCAGAACTCATGAACGGAAAAGTTAAAGCCGCCGAGCTACTATCAAGATTTCTTTTTTGGGCAAGTTGATCTTCGCCACGTGGCAAGATAGATTGCAATGCTTCAAGCTGTTGGTAGCGAGCAACTTTAGAATAAAATAATCTGGCCGACATATTCGCTTCAAGAAGCTTGGTGGTTTTGTCGAGCTCATCGAGACTTTCAGCGCGTAGAGCCACATAGATAGACATTTGGAACAACTTTTCTTGACCGCGTTGAATTTTATCTCGTAACTCGATTGCAGATTCAAGAGGGTCAGTAATTTCTGAACCAACGATCTTACCAGCCTTCATCATGGCACGTTTTGTCGACTCAAGCTCCGTGATCTTACGGTGAAGCTTAGGCAGAGCATGTAGAGCATTCACTTCGTGTAAGTGGTAACTAATATCTGTATCGTGGTTAAAGTTAATCAGACTATCAAGCCAGCCTGAACTTGCGACAAATGGGTAGCCTGAAATATAGAGTGTTCTGATGTATACACCATCAATGCAGAGGTAATCAACATTTTCTTCGAGACCCGCATAGCTTAATACATCAACAGCATCTTGCTCGCCAAACGTAAGGCTCAGTTCCTTTAGTTTTTCTTCCTTAATTGTTTTTCGGTTTTTAACAGAGTGAGGTAGCTTGTCCATCAACTGTTTCTGAATTGTGTTTAATGGAGTTTTCATAGTTTATCTCCTTTCTCTATAAGAGCAGTATGAATGAGCTGGAGGGCTTGTTCGGTTAGAGGCTGAATCTTTGCTTGAACTGGATTGTAGAAGCTGTAGAACAAGTCTAAGAGCTCTAAGCTGCCAAGCTCACGCGTGTGCATGCCGAGACGCGTCATACCTTTTGCAACAATGTCTGTTTTTAGGTTAAGTTGCTCTTTGATAAGCTCAAAGTCAGCTTTGCTACTTGCGGCGTAGGGAATCACTAAATAAAAGTGGCGCGTGAGAATCTTATTAGTGGTTATGAGCGAGCGAATGAACTCATCATAGTTCTGGAGTTGTTTCTTATAGACTTTCTCGGTTTCGCCATCGAGCCGCACAGCGAGTTCTTCTAGGTACTTATCCATATCGATTTCGCGTGTGCGGATCAAAACTTGTAAGCTCGAGCCAATCGAGTTCAAGAAGCTCTCATAAGTGTCGATGATCGCGTCTTGCTCATCTTCACTCTTGAGCTCGAAGTTAATAGACGAGACGTGTAACACGACTCGGTACTGGTTACCCGGCAGCATGAGAATGCCATCACGAACGCCTTTGATCGCGATCTGATTTCTGCTACTAGTTTTGTTCTTTGACTTCTGTAAAGCGAACACGGAGGCCTCCTTTCTTGGTGGTTTCGAATCTGAGGTTACTGTTTTGGTTTTGAATTGCCTCGAGTACTCGGGCGGAATCTTGAAATGCGAGCTTAGGCATCGAGATCATCTGGCGGGCAACAGCTTCGGTCGCATCTTCTTCTGAAGTCTGTTTAGCGGATCGGTAGTTATTACGGTGCATTTCAGTATTTTTGTTAAACAAATAGAATTGTGGCCGTAGGTTGTAGCGCAGAATAGTTACGAGCCAGAGCAGAATTATCTTGCCCTTAATTCGGATAGCCAGAATGCCCATAATTAGCGCGAAGGTTGCCGAGATCACGTACTTATATAGGCTGCCATGCATAACCGGAGGGAAGATGATGAAGATACCCGCTCCAACAAAGACTGGTATGACGATGAGAGCAAGTTGCGAGAAGCCTAGGCTGCCCATGATGCGGTCTTCAACGGTGGTTACTTGTGCAGGGACGACGGTGGTTCTCATACTTTGGTCTCCTTATCTTTCTTTGAAGTGGTCTTAAGTGATTCGCTACGAGGTGTAAGTTTCGGTGCTTCTGTTGTGGTACCTGTTGAAGGTTTTTTGCTTGCAGATGAACGAGATGGATTTGTACTCATAGGCTGCTTGTATGAATTCGTTCCACCTTTAACATTTTTATTTGAATTTGATCGTATAACTGTGGTTGGCATGGAAGATCCCTGACCAGCCTTGTTTGCAGCGCTAGATGCAATACCACGGCCTTTTCCTGCCATGTAGCTAATGCCATTCATGAATTGACCGCCAAGTTTGCGAGCGTTTCTTGCACCCATGCTCGCATAGCTAAATTGCTGCATAGCACCTTGAGTCTTAAGTAGTGTCAAGACTGTCGCAAGTCCAATAACCATCGACATTAAAACATTTGGGACCTGGTTATTGCCATCTGTTGCTGACATCCCTACAAACAATGTCGCAGCTAGTATCAGGGTCACTACATGTACAAACAGAACGAATATTGTTGTGATGTAGGTCTTAATTGCCGAGACAGAAAAATCTTTGAAACCTGGTACTAGCCACAGCACGATGACAAGCGGTGAAAGTACAGCTCCCAAAAAAAGCACCACCATACGACCTACATAGTAGGTTAGTAATATGATGGAGAATATCAAAAAAGCTAGCATGATAAGCAGTGCGGCGGCACCTTGGCCACCACTTTCTTTTACAACAGCACTCAATGTATCCCACACTGAGCTTGCGCCACTTACCTTGTTTATTGCAGTGATCAGAACATTTGATAATTGGATTACCGCATCGATAACGAAGATCGAAGTATTGAGCAGTACAAAGACGAGAGCAAGGCGCGGGAGCAGATGTTTAAACTCAATTTCTTCAAAACCAAGACTCGCAGCGCTCATAACATGAAAACCTATCAGTGCAACAATCAAAATGAACAAGACATCAGTAATGCCGACGACTGCGAGCCAGAGATTAAATACACCCGAATTACTCGTCATTAAGGGGGTTTCTTTTGTGAAGAAGCTTAGAGCAGAGAGAAAAGGTGCACCAACAGATTGGATTATATTATTGAGAAATCCGGTTATAGCTTTGATTAATACCTCAGTTAAGCCATTGTTTGGATCAGCTGGCTGAATTGATTGTAAATTTGGTAAGGCAGCATTTTTTACATCGGCAGGATTGCCGTAAGCACTTGAGAGAAGGCTTGTCAAAGTGAAAGCTGCAATAACTAGAACTAACCCGAGAAGAGCATTTTTTACCACACGTTTTGCGCCCTCGAGTGATTCAGGATTGCCGCGACTCGTGATGTATAAATAGCCACCATGAACTAGGAACAAAACGCAGGCGATTGATGCCAATCCTGCTAGCATTTGAACGGTAGGACGTATATAGTCTCGCATGACCGAAATCGCGCCCGTAGTGTCCGCCAACAGTGACAAACCGTGTGCTGCGAAGCTAATCACTGAACCTATCCTCCGAAGGCGTTTGTCGCAAGTGTAGTCACGATGTTGCTGATCACAAACGCCCCGATTGTGATTGCAAGTCCAATGAGTGCATACGTAATGGTACGTTTTCCACGATCTAGGTGCTCAGGATTTCCGGAACTAGTGATATACGTGAATCCACCAGCAACCAAAAAGCCTGTTGCCACAAGTCCCGCTAGTCCAGCAAATACCGTAATGATCGACTTAATAAAATTTTCTATATTACTTACCCCAGCAGTAGCAGCAAAAACAGGACTTGCAGTAAATATCGGCAGTGCTACTGATACTAGCAGTGCAATTAAGCTATTTCTTTTCTTGGTATTCACGCGACCTCCTCCAGTCTAAGTAGTTTTAACCTTAACCATAAGCATTTTGCTCTTAAAATAAAACGATCGCCGTTTTCCAGCGATAATCCATAGATGCCCCCACCTTATATAAAACTATTCCATGAGTAGTTATAGTTCTGCAAGAACCGACTTTTAAGAAACTAAGGAACGTAAAGTATTGTTAGTTTCTTAAAAGATAGTTTGATTTTCTGAAGTCTAGTCTGTCATTACTCGTTATCGTAAGCTTTTTGAGCGCGCTTTATTTTTTGGTGATTATTTTCAGCCCATTGAGTCATGTTTTTAATCGTATCGAGTAACTCAATACCCATCGGAGATAATTGGTATTCGACTTGAGGGGGAGAAGTGGGATGCACAGTACGAAAAATAATGCCGTTTCTCTGAAGTTTTCTCAGTGTAGCGGTAAGTACTTTTTGGGTTGTTTCAGGAACTAGCTTATGAATTTGGCTGTACCGCTTTGATGAGTGTTGTAATACAAAAATTGTTGGAATAGTCCACTTACTGCCTATTAGTTCTATCAAGATCTTAAAGTAAAATTTCTCAGTACGTTTTAAAGAGTTTTGATTCATATCTGCCCCAGAATTAAATGTTGATAACCGTTATGCGAGCGGGTATCTCAAAATCTGAGTCTGGTTGTAAGCAGCGTCTTAGGCTTGAAATGGCGAATCAAAAAATATCCAGTTGGCATCATATAAAGAAGCGATAAGATCAAAGGAGCGCTTCGCCAATCACCCAAGATCGGTAAAGTCGGCTTATCTTTTTGTTTATCAGCTTCTTGCTCTTCTAGAAGTGCACTTTGCTGCGTATGTCCATGACACGAAGCGCTACAATTCTTACCAGCTAGCTCTTTGCTCGATCGGTGTTGACTAATACCAAGCACTGAGCAAAGAATAATGGATATAACAATTATAAGCAGTATAGATACTGCCTTTGGCAATCTAAGCATAAAAGTATTATAACTTAAATAAGATTCAAGTATGCCTAAATAGAATGCTTCTGTTTGGTGCTATACAGTCGAAGTCCATTGAGCACTACCAAGACTGCAGTAACTGCGTCTATAGCAACCGCTAATCCCAGTGATGCGAGACCAAACACTCCAGCAAGCAGTATCAATCCTTTTATAATCAGTGAGCCGTACACATTTTGTTTAACAACACGGAATGTTTGCTGGCTGATACTCAGTAAGTAAGGGATGGTGCCGATTTTGTCGTTTACCAACGTGACGTCAGCAGTCTCAATTGCAACGTCAGATCCACCCGCTCCCATAGCGATACCGACGTCTGCCCGTGCTAGGCTCGGTGCATCATTAACACCATCACCAACCATTGCAACGTGACCGTACTCTGCTTGTAGCTTATCAACTAACTCTGCTTTTTCTTCAGGTAGGAGCGCTCCGTACACCTCGGTTATTCCTACTTGGGCAGCCACATAATTGGCAGCCCGTTTGTTGTCTCCGGTGAGCATTACTGGAGCAACTTTTAGTTTTTTGAGTTGGGTAATAACATCAGCTGACTCAGTTCGTAGTTGGTCAGTAATCCCAATAATACCGATCACAACCATCCCCTCACTTACCAAAACAGCAGTCATACCTTTTGACTCCATTACTTTAACCTCGCGGAGCACGTCTTTGCAGGTTTTGGCATTTGCACCGATGTGTTGGAGGTTTCCAATGGCGTGCTCTTTGCTATCACACACCAGGCAATTGGCATTCCCACCGCGCCCAGCTGTGTTCTTAAACTTATCCATTTTGTGAGGTTTAATACTATGCTCCTGAGCGTATTCTTCAATAGCAACCGCAAGCGGGTGAGAAGAAAACTTTTCGAGTCCGGCAGCATCAGCCACTACATCTGCTTCAGTTGCACCATGAAGTGCTACGACTTTGGCAACAACGGGTGCGCCAACAGTTAGTGTCTTGGTTTTATCAAAGGCTATAGCACGTACTTTACTGAGGACCTCCAAATACCTTCCGCCTTTGATCAGTACGCCTCGTTTTGAAGCACCGCCAATTGCTGCAGCCACTGCAACGGGGGCAGACACTACAAGGGCATCAGGGCAGGCAAGGACTAGTAAAATAAGTGCCTTAGTAAACCATTCACTAAAAGGCTGCCCAAAAAAGAGCGGCGGGACAATAGCGATCAGCACAGCTAGTCCTAAAGCAACTGGTATGTAGTAAGTCGCAAACTTATCAAGAAATTCTTGCATTTTTGGACGCGACTTCTGCGCTTGTTCAATGAGGGTAATGATCTTTGAAAGCGTGCTCTCAGCTGAGACTTTCGTGACTTTTACCTCTAAGTAACCGTTCTGATTCAAAGTTCCAGCAAAAACAGTCTCACCTTTGTACTTTTCGCTTGGCACACTCTCGCCAGTTATAGTCGCTTCGTCTATCGAAGACTCACCATCAACCACTACACCATCAAGCGGCACCATGTCTCCTGGACGAATTTTTACAATTTGCCCAATTGTAACTTGTTCTACTGAAACCTCACTACCATCTGCGAGCCGTGCTATTTTCGGCGAGTTATCGACTAATGCTGCCACAGCTTTTTGCGAGCGGGCTTCGCCAAACTCTTCAAATGCTTCTGCTAGGGCAAAGAAAAACATTACTGCGGCCGCCTCCGCGATTTGTCCGAGATACAAAGCGCCCAGTGCTGCCACCGTAACCAAAAGATTAATCGTAATCTTTCGCGCAAATGTACTCTTGATCGCTGACAGCGCAACTGGTACGCCACCAGCCAAGAGCGAGACACCAAATAAGACGTCTGCGAACGGTAATTTAAATACGCTTGATGCTGCGGCTACTATGAAGGACACAGCCGCAACACCCGTAAGAATTTTGTCCCAACGGTTCGAGTGTTCGTCTGAATGGTGATGGCTGCTCATGCTGGATGTTCCTTATTTGTAGTTTCGTATATTGTTAGTGTAGCGCATAAAGAGCAATCTTTCTTTAATGTATGTAGTTATAGAGACTCACTTGGCTAGCACTGACGGTTCTTGTAGATATTTTATTCCAGCCGACGTAGTTCATATCACTGACAAACAAACTTCCGTCGGGGTTTACTCTTTCAACGAAACCTACGTGACCATATCCATTCCAGCCACCACTGTTTTGGATGATTGCTCCAGCTTCGGGCGTCTTATCTACTTTAAATCCAGAGGACTGTGCGAGACTAGCCCATGACGTAGCATTACCCCAATTACTGCCGATCGGGCGTCCGATCTCAGCACGCTTATTGAAAGCATAGTATGTACAGTAACCATAAGCGTAGCGGTTGCCGGCAAAGACGACACTATTGCCACCCCAAGAAAATGATGATGACCGAGCACCATTGGCAATCGACTTACTTGGACGTGCTGCAGGTTTCGTTCCATTCGGTATGATAAGCTGTGCACCAGCTTTGATGCCGTCAAGCTCCAAATCGTTAAAAGCAGTTATCTGTTCCGCTGTAGATTGGTAGGTGGCTGCGAGACTTTCGGCCGTATCCGTGGCTTGTGCTGTGTGGAGCACTCCCGATACCGGCAGAATTACTAGCCTTACACCAGGTTTTAATGCGTCAGACTTCAAATTATTGGCCCACCGGATTGTATCCTCAGTAATACTGTATTTTTGTGCAAGCGTTTGTATAGTGTCACCCTCAGCGGTTTCAATAGTTTTTATATCTTTTATTGAATTGCGTTCCGGTGCAACTAATTGGGGCTTTTCAATAATTGCCGAGTTGTTTGTACCTTCAGTATTTACGGACATGCCAAGTTGAGCATTGAGTGTGTCGGCACGGTTTACCGCATTCGTGGATACTAACAAGTCTGCTTCCTCTGCAACAGTCGCTGCGACTTCTGCAGAGACGATCTCATCGACTGGCTTTGAATTATCTGGTTCTAATGGATTTTCAATGCGAGCTTGCGGCGAAGTATAGCTCGATGTTCCCGCAATATTCTTAAATACTTGAGTGCCCGTAGCAAAAACTGCTACGGCTAAGACGATGGTGACTTTCAGCACCCTCATAACTTTGTGACGTCGAGATAGTGGTGAATCAGTAGGACGTCTGAATCTCTTATTAACCAATTGTGTGACGCGTTTGTTACGTATAAGAACTCCTCGCATTAAATGATTTACCCACCAAATACATTTGTAGCAACGTATACAGCCAAACTGGTTAGTGCCAGCACTACAATTGCTACAATGATTCCACCGATTGTCTGATTTCCGCCAGTGATGCTTGCTATCAACTCGGTGGCTTTTTGCCAGGTACTGGTAACCGAGTTGAGACCTTGCTGCAATGAATCTAGAAAAGAATTTACTTCATTCATATGGTTCTCATAAGTTAATCAAATAGCTCGCTCATCCATGACTTACGGCGCTTCTGGTGACCGTCTCTTTGGTGGTCGGACTGGTAATTCTGCGGATGATCTTGCGGTTTGAATCCAGCCTGCGTATTCGGCAGTTCTTTTTCAACACGAGCTACAATCTTATCGAGCTCGCCGCGATCAAGCCACACTCCTCGACACTTTGGGCAGTAATCTATTTCAACATTACTCCGTTCAGTCATCATGAGTTCAGTGTCTTCAATTGGGCATTTCATATTTTAATATCTCCTTAGTTATTGCTTCTTTTCGTTTGCGGCAATCGCATCTTCTATCATTTTCGTGAGCGCTTCGCCAGTTCCCGGGTTCTCTACTTTCTTACCATTAATAGCGAAGGTAGGCGTTCCGGTACCCCCAATTTTCTTTACATCGTCAAGGTCTTTGTTTATTACAGACATCACATCGGTGCCTTCTCGATCGGCCTTGAACTTTGCCATATCGAGTCCAATCTCCTCAGCATACTGGTCAAATGTAGTTTGCGCATTTGGGGTTTGCTCCCACATTTTTTGGCCTTCAAAGAGTCGATCGTGCATCTCCCAGAACTTGCCTTGACGAGCTGCTGCCTCAGCCGAACGCGCAGCCGCAAGTGAGAACTGGTGGCTTGAGCTGATCGGGAAATACTTCACTTGGAATTTAACTTTATCTTTGAACTGTTCCTTTGCTTGTTTTACCGAAGGGTAATATGAGTAACATGCTTCGCATTGAAAATCCACGTATTCCGTAATGGTTACTGGACTATCTAATTTGCCGTAATAATTGCTCGAACCTTTTGCGTTACTGTCTACCGCTTCCTTGCTTTTTCCCGTATACATGAATGCTCCTGCCAGTCCCACAATTACGACTGCCAAAATTATCCAAAATCGTTTACTATCCATACATCTCCTCATTATTCTAATTATTTGTAAAACCCATCCGAGGGTTTTTCAAAATCGGAGTGTCTTAAAACGCAGGTAGTCTAGATTTCTAGCCAACACAGTTATCGCAATAACAAAGCTCACTCCGTAAAGACCGAGACTTATTTTTGTCAGGCTCGGCATGAAACGAGGTGGCGGGATAGGCTCTTTGTCAATTTCTTCCAAATCAAGATTCTGGTTAATAACAGGTACAGCCTGAGAATGATTGGTGCATGAACTAGAACAAGTTATGCTACTGAGATTCAGCAGATTACTTGCATGAAGTGTTTGCAGTGCTACCCAGCAAAACAATATTACAAATACTGCAATTATTGGGTTTAGCATCTGCCTTGTATTTGTTATTAGCCGCCGCATGTACTATCCGTTAATGGCTCGAGGTTATTGAACCGTTCTTTTACTTGCTGATCTGTAGGCTCTTTATCTTGCACAAATAACACAACGTTTCCGAGCATATTGTTAATTCGGGTAAGCTTTTCTTCTTGTGTTTCATCAGGTTTTCCACTGCTCCCATCGTCAGTGCTGCCGTGGGCATTTGCTGTCGGGAAGATTTTATCAAGTAGGCTGCTTTGCTTATTTATCTCGTGAGCTGGGGTATTACTGGTTTTATCGAAGAATTTCTCAAGATCTTGAGACTTCCAGTCTTCGAATCTTCTCTCTTGATAACTCTTCTCGTCGCCCGTAAACACGTGTATCTTGGCATCTTTGGAAATCTTCGGCAGATAGTTTCCGTGTGTTGTTACTTTTTGAATATCACGGAGGTTATCGAGCTTATATCCAAGCGCATTACTGAAGCCACCGATAAAATTCCAGCCATAATATTTCATGACCATTCCACCCGTCATACCCTCCCAATGAATATGGGTGAACTGGTCTTTCTGATCATGGAAGTGTATCGGCTGTTCCGGAAGTGCGGCATTACACTGATCTTTGACGTACCCTTTTTGATACTTATCCTCGGCAAAATTTTCTTTCTTACCATTAACAACAATCTGCATTCTAAAATGATAGTGTTCCAACTTTGGATTACGCACCACGGCGGGTGAAGCTGCATACAAGAGTCCAATATACAACCCGTAAAACACAGCTGAGAGTAGTGCTATCGAGCCAGCAATAATTAGGCCGAGCCTCAGTTTAACAGGTATGGCTTCTTTTGATGCTTTCGTATTCTGCTTTCGGCTCTTTGGTTCGATATCTTTTTTCACAATCTGTATTCCTTAGTATCTCGTTTATATTAAAAGTAAATGTAGGTGAGGCCTGCGGAGTTTATAATCCGCTCCGTATATTGGCCATCAATCTTAAAGTTGTATTCGCTAACTTTAATCTTTCCACCATCAAGAACTTCCTCAACCCACATCGAGTGGCCATAGGGGCCACCGTAAGAAATGGCTACTGACTGGGCGCGTGGTGTAGATCCGGTTGAGATTCCAAAACTCTGAGCGGTTGACGGCCACTCTTTCGCATTGCCTCTACCGCCAAAGTACGGCATTCGTTTACCAGCTTGGTAGACTTTCCAAGCTGTATAACTCACGCACTCTCGGTTGTAGAGTCCCCAGCTATCCACGAGAGAATCCATAGGCGCAAATGCCCACTTATCTGGATAGCCTCCGCCACTCCTGCCTGAAGATATGATTTGCCCACCTCCACCGCCACTTGAGCCTCTGTTCGCTGCAAGCTGCTGAGCACGTAAACGGGCAATTTCACTCGTCTGATTTTTGACGGCTGCATCAAAACCTGACTTTTGCTGATTGGTTTGAGCAAGTTTTTCTGAAGCTTCAGATTCTTTCTGAGCAAGCGTACCTTTAAGTGAAGATTGTTCGGCAATAATGCGGGTGACTTCCTTGTTCTGATCATCAAGTTGCTGCTTGAGCCGCTCAATTTCATCCATCGTCTTGCCAATGTTGTCCTTAATGCGATCACGATATTCCTGCTTGTCGACGAAGTCACTGAGATTTTTACTAGAAGCAATCATTTCTAAAGGTGAGATGTCGCCTTCAATATACATCGATCGGATATTTGCTGAGAGTAGCTCTTTTTGTTCAGCTAGCTTATCCTGTGCAGCTGAAATCTGTTTGGCTAGTTCAGCTTGCCGGGCTGTATTAGTATCTATATTCGCTTGTATAGAGGCAATCTGATTTTGTAAATCAGAAATCTGGCCTTGAATATCTTTTACTTGCCCGCCTAATTGGTTTGCGGAATCCTGGTTTTGGGATCTCTGGTTTTCGAGCGCTTTAATCTGTGCATCAATCGATTGAGCACGCGCAATATTTGAGCCAACTACAGATGACCCAACCAGTACCCCAATGGTAATAATTACCGTTATTCTATCTTTATGTTTCATTGTACCCTTGCTTAAATTTAGTAAATCACTAAAAAAGCCTACTCAGAGAAGAGAGTAGACTGCAAGATTCTAAATTCTAAAGCTGGCTACCTGTTTGTATATGGGTACTTTTAACTTACGGTGAACATGTTTAAGTAACGTAGGGAGCTTATAAGCTACAAATATTGTCACAGCAGTTACTGCCAATAAGAGCTGGAATGGGGTTGGTGAGTCGTCTTCGTCTCTTTCAGAAATCGAAGCTAACCGAGGTTCAGAAGTAGTCGGGCTACACTGCTGCACACACGCTCTGTTGTCTGAGGTTCCAGTTGTCGACTTTTGGTTTGGATTTATTGCATGAACAGACGAGATAGAAATAAAAGTGTGCACTGCAACCAATAAAAGTGATATCACAGTTATAAACAGTGTTTTATTGGATATCAGATTAAATAGCTTACGTCTAAACATATGCTACATCATTATAGCTTACGTTTTAAAAGCTGCAAAATTTTGCCATAGCTTTACACAACTACGCTAATTTTAAGATGAAGAGTGCGGTAAATGCGACACCATTTTTGAGAGCGTGCAAACCAATAGACGTCCACAGGTTACCTGTTTTTATCCGCAAAGATACTAATACCAAAGAGAGGATAAATGTATCAATGAATGCTGTCCAGAGTAGCGGTTCACCGCTTCCAATTTGTAGGTGTGGTGCAGCAAATATGACGCTGGTAAGTGGAGCGGCAAAAACAAGTGGCAGCTTTGTTTTCAAGCCGCTGAACAAAAAGCCTCGAAATACTAGTTCCTCTACAAAAGGCGGAAAAATAACCAGCGCTATAAAGACAAGGACGAGTTGAGGGGCGCTGCTCGCTTGTTGAAATCCAATTTGTTGTTGCTGATCAAGATTTAGCGCTGGGATGAGTTTCGCTACAACTGATGAGAGTAAAGCAGAAGCGGAGAAGTATATGACAGCTCCGGCAAGTACGTATAAGCCGTCACGTAGCTTTGGACGAATGAGACCAAGAGCCTGTAATGAAGATTTACGAGCGCGGATAAACCAAAACAACAGGAGAAACATCGCTATATCGACAGTTATCATGAGAGTAAATTGACTTAGAGTAGAGCTACTATATATCTTAGCAATCTGCTCACTACTCACTCCAAAAAATCCTAAAACTATAGACAGTAATCCTGCACCAATAATTTGGCCGCCAAAGAATATACCAGCAGTTACTAAAAGAGTAGTAAGTAGATTCCACGTGATAGCTTTAGGTGCAGTCGATTCTTTCATCCGTTTTACTTCACGTCCATTACAAAGCTGTTCGTGTTGAATGTGTTCTGCGCTTTTGACATCACATAAAGCTGATACTGGCCAGCCTTTGGAAATGTCGCCTGATACACCACCAGGCCAGATTGAGGGAGCATTTCGTCAGTAACGACATCGGCCTGAAGATAATTTAGATTTGAATCGAGTACCACCATATGACCCAGTTTTCCTAAGTACGGTTCAAGCTGAGTAAACGGCGTTTCACCAGTCTTATACCGCACACTGAGATTTAACGAGGTACCAACTAAGTCATTGCCAACGCCGTCACCCTCCATAACCGAAAGGTTTACATTAATTCCGTTTGCGGTGTCATTAAGTTTTTCTGCTTTTAGTGCCACTGATGCGTCAGCTGCTGAGCCAACCTCAATATCCTGGTAGGGAGCATAGATTTTGTCGTTGCCGAAATCATCTTTTGTTCCATTTTCAGGACTGAACTCGGCAAAGATCCTGTAGGCGCCTGGTTGATCAAACTGCAGTTCAGACACCTCCACCATACCAGTTGATCGGTTTATGGCAGCCAGTAGATGTTGAAAGTTAGATCCATCTTTTTTAATAGAAATAACATGAACTGGCGTAATACTAGTTCCCTTAAAACGAGTAACGTTCTTATTTTCCTGGTCTTGAATAGCCACTCTTAACTGAATGGGAGTATTAGGTAAGTATTGGTTTTGATCCAGGTTTAACGTATAGCTAGGTTCAGCAGTTTGCGATTTACTTTTTGGCGCAGAATTTACGGAACTATTATTCTGTCGTGAACGAAGAACTAAAAATACTCCACCTGAGGTTATGGCCAGCACGATCATACCAATTAATAACTTTAACTTCATGCCTTCACTATATCGTATTTTTTGTGATCGTATAGCTGAGTCGTATGTTATTTCATTTTGTACTTGTATGGAGAATGGGTAGTGTCGGGTTGTACCGGTTGTGGCAGCTTATGAGCTAAAGATTTAAGTGCATCAGGTTCTACAGTGCAGTTAATAATGTGAAGGTTAACCATGCATTTATGTCGCTGGAGATCTTCCATTTCAAACTCATCAACACTGTGCGTAAACCACAGAAAGGGTTGGCTGAAGTCTATTGCATCGGTTCGGATCATATCCCACTTGCAGTGATTAATCAGTGAGATTAAGTTTATTTCGTCGTTATCAAGTAATGGCACAAGCCGTTTTAGTTCAAACTCATTATTTCCACCGTTGTTAGCTGTCAGCCAGTACACGTTGTGGGTAGTGATAGTTTTCAAAAAATTTTTAACGTGTGGGACAATATGTCCGTCATTTAATATCAGCACTTGTTCGATGTCTAAGTAAATATTCACTGTTCGTTTCAAAATTACGTTTATAGCGTTGCCTAGTATATACAAAGAATATTAAATAAAAATTAAATATTGCTTTAAATGCAAATTTAGGCTGGACGTTCTTTCTTTACAGACGTAAACTGAAGCTATGCCGGATGTAATTAAAGTAGATGAGATACAAAATTTTTCGCTGAAGTCATTCAGTAACTATACGGGTCCGTCATGTAAGTTCAATCGATCAAATATATTTTATGCTCCGAACGGAAATGGCAAGACATCACTGGCAAACGGTATTAAAGCTGAATATTTGAAGACATCTTATGGAGCAGGGCTTCGCATCTATGATAAAAACTTCGTAGCTAGTCAGCTGCTACTCGAAGAGGACGGTAACATTCGAGGTGTCAAAGCAGATTTTGGTAAAAAAGACGTTGATCTTGAAAAAAAGATAAAGACTGCCGAGGCAGACCGTGAATCAATTGAGACGGATATTAGGCGTCTGGAGCAGGAAAATCGGGACTTAATTGCCACGACCGAAACAGCGATTGATGACATTTTCAAACGTCGTAAAGGCAAAGCCAACATCGCCAAAAAGACCCATAAAGATGGTGTTCATGAAAAAGTTGTACAGCTGTGGATTGATGATTATGAAGCTGCCTTAAAAAAATTTCCTAATGAAAAGTACGATGAGATAGATGGTGAGAAAAATTTTAATGATAATCTCGACCTTGTAACCGGACTCAGGTTTAATGACTTGAAACTGCCATCAGAAAATGAGCTTACTAGCCTTGATGAAATTTTAAGTAAACAATATGAAAGTATAGATATTCCTTCTTCAGTAATTGTTACATGGCTCGAAGAGGGTTTGCATATACATGAAGAAAAGGACACCTGTGAATTTTGTGGCAGTTCAATCAATATTAAAGAACTGAATTCAAAGATCCAAGTATTTTTAAAGGATCAGCAAAGTCTTGACCGTAAGAAACTTGAAGCAATTAAGGAAAGTCTGCAGTTTGTATATCGAGATATTAAAGATATTACAGATGCTACTGACTCAACGACGGTCACACTCGAAAAACACGAGGATGCAGTAACGGCGCTAACTGGACTGGCCGCCAGCTTAGGACCATTAGTTGAATTTGGCAGCACAATTGGCGCAAAAGTATCCGATATGCAAAAGTCCATCGTTCTTGATTCCGAAGCATTAATAAAACTGCTTGGAGATTCACAAAATAGTGTAGAGACATTGCAAACCGTCAGAGATGGTTTGAAAAAAGATATCGAAGATAAGATCAACCGTCTTGCTGAGCTTGTTAAAGGTGCTATTGGGTATGAAGTTAAAAATAGTACAGTTATTGCTGAAAACTGCGCGAAATACAAAGAAAACCTGAAAGAAATTGGTGAACTCAAAAAACGATCTGCTACCAAAAAAGAGTCCGCTCGAAAACTTCGTGAGAGCAAATCTGATTTAGCTGATTTTGCAAACTATCTTAATACAATATTTGAAGAAATTGGTATTAATTTTAAGCTCGTACTATCAGAGACATCTTACATATTGCAGCATACCCTGCTTGGAGTGGATCTTGCCATTGACGATATTAGTGAGGGTGAGCGTAACCTACTAGCACTGATTTACTTCTACTACGAAATGCTTTCGAGTGACCAAAAGAATCTGAAAGACAGTGTCGAAATTATAATAATCGATGATCCTGCTACCAGCATGGACGATGAAAACAGATTCTACATTCTTGAATTGGTTAAGAGCATCATTGATAACAAATCGATACAGTCATTCGTACTAACTCACTCGTGGAGAGATTACTGCGATTTATGTTATGGAAAAGATGAACAGCAAGGAGTTGTAAAATTTGAAATAGCTAAAGTTGATGGCATTAGCAGTGTTGAACCTTGTATTAGCATTCTCACGCCTTATAAACGACTCTATAAAGAAGTTTACGACTTCTCGCAAAAAGCTGTTTCTGAAGTTGAACCAAGTGAGACACTCCACATGCCAAACACCATGCGCCGAGTTTTGGAAGAATACATCCGTTTTAACTTTGGCATTGATCTTGCTACGCAAAACCGTTACAACGAAATCGCCGAAGTAATATTTGAAGAAGATGTTATTAATATTAGCGCCAATAACGAAGCTAAATTAAAGAAGTTACTTTCCGTATGTAATATCCTTTCACACGGTACACCGCAAACGCGCAGTGTGGCCGAAATTCACTCAAGTGCCCGTTTCTTAGTGAACCGGATGAAAGATATCAATAAATATCACCATGTCAGAATGAAGCAAGCTTAGTTTAGTTAGCGCATATCAAATTCGAGCGTGAGGCTATTCTCGTCAGAACTTACGAGTTTCGGCGTCGAGTTCATTGGAGCGCCTTTATAGTACAGGTCATAGCAGTCCATATTTGTGCCAAATTTATTATCAATTTGCATCACAAATTTATCTTCTTCCGGACGGGTAAAGTTGAAAATAGTTACTTTATTATCTTCATCGCTATGAAAACGAACAGAATACAATAAATCGCTATGCTTGTTGAAATCCTTAAAGGGTTGCATGATCTTATTATATCACTGAGCTGAAATATACTTAGCACCATAGGTACATGGTGAAAAGAATGTCATGATTTTGCGCTGAGTATAATTATTCGTTCGCATGGTATATGATTAGGCTTAGAAGCATAAATACTTTAAGCAAAAATTATGAAAAGATATAACAAAGCTACAGCACATAAGAAACGACTTCGCTCTATCGGCAAGAGTTGGCTGGTAAGAAAACGGTTCAGTAGAATCCTACACATTCTCGGCCCTGGCTTAGTTACTGGTGCCGCTGACGACGATCCATCTGGTATCGCGACATATTCCCAAGTGGGAGCGGGCTACGGCTTCACGTTATTATGGGCATTCCCAGCAATGCTGCCATTACTTGCAGCTGTTCAAGAGAGCTGTTCGCGAATCGGTGCAGTTACCGGTAAAGGACTGGCGGCGATCATTAAACAAAATTACAGCAAGCGTTTGCTGTATCCGGCTGTTGCTTTAGTGGTTATCGCGAATACCGTTAACATCGGTGCTGACCTAGGAGCCATGGCTGCTACCATACGATTATTTGTAAATATCCCCTTTGGCATAGTGGCGACCGTGATGGCGCTGATAATTATTCTTTTGGTTGTAACAGTAAACTACACCACCTACGCGAAAGTACTTAAATGGTTAGCGGTTACCCTCCTAGCGTATCCGGCTGCTGCCATCTTAATCGGCCAAGATTGGGGAAAGTTATTTAGTTCGACGTTCTTAACACTACCACATTTTAATATCAGCACTGTGTATATTATTGTTGGCCTGCTTGGCACAACCATATCGCCGTACCTGTTTTTCTGGGATACGTCAGAGGTTGTGGAAGATGAAATCTCTGAGCATCGTTTGACTGAAAAAATGACAAGCCCGCATATATCAAAGCGCTTTATTAAAAATATCCGAATAGATAACTTTATTGGTATGGCACTGGCCACTATCACGGGCTGGTTTGTAGTAGTCGTATGTGCATCTGTGCTTTTTAAAAACGGTGTTACCCAAATTAATTCTGCCTCCGATGCTGCGAGGGCGCTCGAACCGTTAGTGAGCGGTGTACCGCACGCGGGTGTAATCGCGAAGCTGATATTCTCAGTTGGTATTATTGGGATCGGCATGTTAGCCATTCCGGTTTTAGCTGGGTCATCATCGTACGCCGTTACTGAAACCCTTGGGTGGAAAGAAGGTTTACACCGTAAATTTGGGCAAGCCCTTGGATTCTATGGAGTCATTATAGTTGCAACACTTGTTGGTCTAACAATTAACTTCGTTGGAATCGATCCAATCAAAGCATTGATTTTTACTGCTGTCTTCAATGGGATTGCTTCAGTGCCGCTCCTGATCATTATCTCAAAAATTGGAAAAAGCGAAGCTATTATGGGGAGTTATAAAAGTGGGTTACTGTCACGTACTCTTGTACAACTCGCGTTTCTCGTTAACTTAGCAGCTGTACTTGTACTGTTTATAAGTTATATAATGCAGCTAGGTAAATAATTATGCATCTATTTATGGATATATTCAGACCAGCAACAGTATCATTGCTCGTATTGGTTCGGTGGCGGCAGATGCGATTTCGAAAACAAACACTTAGTAAGTTGGATAAATTACTACAAAAACAAAAAAATCGGTAAGCTAGTACAATTCTTTTCAGATCAAGCTCTTTACACAGCTTGTGCATTTGTGGTTATAATGCAGTTAGCAATGTGTGTGCTGGTATAGCCTTCTTACATACATGCTTCATAAGCAATCAGGCAAACAAACTCCGGTCACTGCGCGCCTTACATATTTTTCGGCATCGAGTTACGGTCCTTTAGGCAAACGGCTTAAAGCTTATCTCGCTGCTACAATCTAAAATCCGTTTACCTCCGTTAACTTTAAATCGGACTGATTGCTAATGAATCCAACTATTGAAATAAATGAGAGTGTTGATGTGGCGGTGCTTTATAAAAAGCACGGTGACATTAGTACTCTTGCGCAACCATTCAAGATGCGCTGGAAAGATCGGGAAATAACCTTTGTACAACTCGGACTTAGGCATCCGACCGCAAAGAGCAAAAGAATGATTCATGTATTTGATGTGTCCGATGGCAGTGATGACTATCGGCTAGAATTTGATGCTGAGAGATTAACGTGGCAGCTTATCGCCATAGTGCCAGGGGCACGGTCATGAGCTACGATTTATACGGATTGAACAAAGAGCCACCAAGCATTATGTGGATCGATTTAAATTCAGCCTTTGCAACCACCGAACAGCAAGCGCACCCAAGCTTGCGTGGTAAACCGATGGGAGTAACGAACAGACTTAGCAAAGAATGCTGTGTTATTGCCGGCAGTATCGAGGCTAAGAAACTTGGTATTAAAGTTGGTTGCCGCAGAACCGAGGCACTCGCCAAGTGTCAAGAATTTATAATGCTTGAAACTGATCCGCCTAAATATCATCATGTCTACACAAAACTTTGTAAGATCATGCAGGACTATACGCCATATGTAAAAATGAAAAGTATTGATGAGGGCATCTTAGATTTTCACCGCACTCTGCTGCAAGGCAAAACGCAGCAGTTGGTTAGGATTGGTGAAGAAAGACTAAACAGTCACTTTTCATCAAACACACTGATTTGACTGGTTACACTTCTATAAAAGTTGAGAATAAAGACCTATCTGCTTATAAAGAACTAGAGAATGTGTATGGTGTATATCCAACTCGTAAAAAAGCGCTCAACCAGCTCGAATCGATTGTAAAAACTTACCAACTATGTCCAGCACTGATAGGGTTAGAAAAGACTAATCGCCAATGTTTTAGGTACCAATTAGGGTTATGTAAGGGTGCCTGTGCAGGAAAGGAGAGCGCTGAGAGCTATAATCAACGAGTAGAGACAGCCCTTGAACGTTCAAAGCTTGAAACATGGCCGTATAAACATGCTGTAGAAGTTCAGATCAGTGACACTAAAACGATGATCGTTGACCAATGGATTGTAAAATATTTAGTCGATTACTCAGTAGATATAGTCAAGACGCCGTTAGAGAATCTGTTTGATATTGATACGTATAAGATATTGCGTTCATATTTAAAGACAAAACCTGTAATGTCACCGTATGTGCTATAAGAGTCTCAACTAAAAAGAGGTTTCTATTGCCTCGCAAGGAATACAAACCTCTTTAGGTAAATTGTAATCAATTGTTAAGAAAAAGCGAAATAAGGCCTTCTTTACGCTTTGTCCTTTAAGTGTACGTACCGATCCTGACCTATCAAGGTCGTTCGTCTAAAGGCGCTCCACCTTGACAGTTCAGGCTTACGGCACTGTCTTTACGTCCTCGCAAACGTAAAGAGAGGAGTCTCGAGTGGATACAATATTATCAACATACAATGGATGGAGTAATCGTGAAACTTGGTTAGCCAATCTCTGGCTGTTAAACGATGCGTCGCTTTACTCGCAGCTCTTAGAAGCCAAGCAGCGCGATGAGCATGAAACCCTGCAAGCAGAATGGCTAGCTGAGCGAATCTATGAACAGCTTGACTGGTATTTAGAAGATGAAGTAGCTTCATTATGGGTTGATATGCTTCGCGGCGCTTTTAATAAGGTTAATTGGTGTGAAGTAATTAATAATAATTAAGTTATTGTCCTGAGTATGACGGTAAACTACTCAAGAGCTTTGGGAGCTTCACTGCCAATAAAAGTCCAGATATTACTAGCATAAGGTTTAGAAGACACGGCCTTATAAGTTGAGGTAGCAATTTGTAATTCATCTTCACCAATACCAGCGTTTTCTAACAGCTTAAAGCCAAAGTCGAGAAGCTGAGATTCCTGAGAACTTGTATGCATAATATAGAGAAGTGATGGGTATTTTCTTGAGTTCCACCCCTCGTCTTCACTGTGTTCAACGATTTGTTGCAAGCGTTTTTTAGTTATAAATAATTGACTATCATGCGCAAGAACAATAAAGTACTCGGTCTTTCCATCTTGTGAATGAAGGTAAAGATCAGGTTTTTGTTCAGGGAACTCTGAGAATGAGTTAAGTTCATATTTAGTAAAGATATCAAAAGTATTCGGATTGTTAGCCGAGATTGCATTGTTTGCTGTCATTACTGCGAGGTTATGCAACACAGCATCATCACTAAGCACCCGATTCTTATAATAGCTATGCAGTACCTGTTTATCCGTGTTAGGATCTTCACTTAATAGCTTGAGCCCTGCTTTATCTAAAAAATAGTGGGCAGGCCTTGCAAGTTTTATATATGATGTGTCTAAAACACGCACAATTAAACTTTGTTCTTGCAGGGTACGTAAGGTATTTCTAATAGTTGTTGGATGTTTATGCCCTAGATATTCTTGTAATAATGGTACTGTTACAAACCGGAATTTATATAGGAGTCCAAGTACTCTTAATTGATTAGTATTTAGTTGATAGTATTTTTTCGCCATTCTATTAATCTCTTCTATCCTATATATTTATATATAAAAGAGGGAGAATATTCAAGTAAATCTATATCTGTTATCAGTATATACAAATAGCTTTTCCGGAGGAGCCAATTCTACAACAGTAAATGTCTTAAAAAGTATTGCTTTTTATTTTAATTAGTATTACTATTTATATAGAGATGTACGTTAACAATTCGGCTAATAGTAATCAGACGGAACTAGAGTTATAGAGGGTAACTAGTAATACATGTTAAAATGGCTTTATGCCAAGAAAGATTGTCAGCATGCAAATACGAGTAACAGAAGGTGTACGTCGCCGTGCTAAAGTAGTTGCTAAATCAAATGACCTCACCTTAAGTGAGCTTGTTCTCAAATTATTAGCAAATGCTGGCGATAAAGAACTTAAACAGTTAATACAAAAAGAATTAGATCAAAGACCTAAACCGGGTAGACCGTGGTAATTGAACTTCACTATTAGTCGAATTGTAACGTACCTATCTCGGGTACGTTTTTTGTGGAGGGTAATATGGACGAAACAGCTACAGCATTTTTTATACCACCTGAGGCTAATATAGAGGAGCTCAGGCTCATATTAGAACATCGGACGGGTCATCCGATTAGTTTCGACGACGCGAGCGAAATAGCCACTCAGCTTATATCACTTTACGAATGTCTCGCACGTAACCGTTCGGCTACGGAGCCTGAAAATGGATAACACAGATTCTCGTGCTGTTATTATGGCCCGTGTATCGTCTAAAGGTCAGGAAGAAGAAGGGTTTTCACTAGAGTCGCAGGCTAAGAACTTAGCTATATACTGCAGCAATAACGCTTTACAGATCCTGAAAACATTCAAAATTGCCGAGTCAGCTTCTAAAACAGAACAGCGCAAGATATTTAAAGAAGCCATGGCCTATATAGAAAGAAACAAAGTTAACAACCTAATCGTTGAGAAGGTAGATCGACACGTGCGTAATCTGCATGATGCCGTAGAAACTCACGACTGGTTAACCGCTGACGAAAACCGGAAAATACATTTTGTTAAAGACTCGATAATTCTCCATAAAAATTCTCGGTCGCAAGAATGGCTTAACTGGGGTATGCGCGTTGTTCTTGCAAAAAACTATATTGATAACCTCCGCGAAGAAGCTATGAAGGGTTGGGCGGAAAAGCTAGCTCAAGGTTGGATGCCCGGGCCACCTCCGCCAGGATATATGACAGTTGTGAAGGAAGGTAAGCGAGTTCATGACTTTGATCCTCAAACGTATAAGTCTATGCAGCGTATTTTTCAGTTAATGCTCGAACCACACCAAACCGTTGATACAATCCGTAAGAAAATGTATGAGTTTGGTATTACAAGCAAAAAAGGGCGAATGATTTCAAAGAGTAGGGCTCATTTGATAATGAAAAACCCTTTCTATGTTGGAACTATAGTATGGAACGGTAAAGAATACCCAGGCAAACAGCCTAGGCTCATAAAACAGGAGCTATTCGATGCTGTGCAGGCAAAAATGTCACGCAAAAGGCCAGCACAGTACAAAAAGCATAATCCGATACTTAGGGGAATAATGGTTTGTGAGCACTGCGAACGAAATATCACATGGCAATTGCAAAAAGGAAACTTATATGGCTCTTGCCAACGTAAGCTACCGGAATGTAAAGCTCAAAGTTTCGTACGTGAGGATGCTGTGCTAGGTATGGTAGAGAAAATGCTTGATAACTTGATTTCACCCTCACCGCAGGTCGTACGATGGCTTGTAACATTGCTTGGTCAGGACTTTCAATTATCAGTCGACAATTTCAAAGAAGCACAACAAGCGATTGAACAAAGGATTATTGCTATTAAGAAGATGGATGATATGTTGTATGACGATAAGTTGGCTGGTTTTATTACCGCCGAACGCTTTGAGTCTAAACACAAGTCGTTCATCAGTGAAATTAATACTCTGCGTGAGCAGAAAGGAGGCATCAGCCAAAAATATGAAGATAAATACATGGAAGGTCTATCACGTATAGAACTTTCACAAAACGCTAAAAAGCTATTTTCAAGCGAAGAAACATCGAATGATGATAAACGAATAATTTTAACCAAACTTTTTGAAAAAATTAGTCTGAAAGATAATTCTATATCTGTTAATTACTCTAAATTAACACAGGCTATAGCTAAAAAAAGTGGCCAAACAAGGGAGATTTTGGGATATGCAAATTGAACCTAACCAAACCAACAAAAATGACTCCGATAACAGGAGTCATGATGAGGATTTTGAGCTCGCTGAGCTACTCTGTCCTTTATGGCTGGGATGGAGGGATTCGAACCCCCGAATACATGGACCAGAACCATGCGCCTTACCACTTGGCCACATCCCATTAACAGATTGATTGTAGCAGAAACACACACTTTACTCTACTACTTTATAGCAGAGTAAAGATATATTTATGA
>Ga0115567_10000303_pt1 | contig 49109 bp, 47 predicted proteins | sample COGITO_mtgs_1204_2_FD_88679 | JGI IMG/M metagenome (GOLD analysis project Ga0115567, IMG submission 88679) | Pelagic marine microbial communities from North Sea - COGITO_mtgs_120412 | ecosystem: Environmental > Aquatic > Marine > Epipelagic | place: Germany:Helgoland, sampling site Kabeltonne...
CGGCTTCAGAAATTTTGAAAATTACCGAATTAGAGTAAGAGTTTATTGTGGATATTAATTAACTAAAACAAGACGCACTTGCCCCGTTAAATGGAGAAGATCCAAAAAAAGCCATGTTGTTAAAACATGGCTTTTACTAAGTACCTGGAATGCTTATGGAAAAAATGGTTGCGGGAGAGGGATTTGAACCCCCGACCTTCGGGTTATGAGCCCGACGAGCTACCAGGCTGCTCCATCCCGCGCCAGGAATGGTGAACTTACTCTCTAGTTCAAGCTTGGGTCAAGTCCCGTCTGTGTCTAGTCGCTTTTATGAGCAAAACTGGTTTTTAGCTTAATAAAAACTCAAAATCTTTCTTAGTCAGCCCACCAGATTTACCTGAAAATGAGGACTGAGAACTCTCGTTCACATCACCGTTCTCATCAGACAAAAGCATGTTAAAGGCTTCTTGCTTAGACTCTTTTAAAGTTTGAATCTTCTCTTCAATAGAGTTGTTCATTATGTATCTGTAAACATGCACAGACTGCTTTTGACCTATTCGGTGGGCCCTATCTGTCCCCTGATTTTCCGCAGCTGGATTCCACCATGGCTCAACGTGAATGATGTAATTTGCTTTAGTTAGGTTAAGACCCACACCACCAGTTTTAAGAGTCATCAGAAGGGCTTTGTTACCCTCTTTGTTAAAATCCTCTAACGTGATCTCACGCTTTTTCTGAGCATCCTTACCCGTTATGGAAAGAGTCGCTAATTTTCTAGAAACCAACTCTTTTTTGAGTGTCGTCAGTGTGGATACAAAATTTGTAAAAACTAAAACTGACTTATCAGCAGACAAGAGCTCTTCAACCCTATCTGCGATAAGCGCCAGCTTGGGGCTTAAAATTGAGTACTCGCTCCCCACCACAACATCAGGGCACGAGCAGACCTGTCTTAACTTCATCAAAGCTGCAAACATTTGAATCTGTGTTTTGTTCTCCCCTTGATCTGTGATCAACTTTTGAACTTTAGAGTTCCAAGACATGGCCACGTTTTTGTAGATCTCTTTTTGCTTTTCATCAAAATCAATTTTAACAACTGATTCAGTTTTATCTGGCAGCTCTTTTAAAACTTCATTTTTAGTACGTCTTAAAACAAGAGGCTTAGATTTTAATTTCAAATACTCAATTTCATTTGGTCCGACCGCCCCAGCATTCACTTTTCTCGGACCATAAATTTTCATAAAGTCTGCATGAGCGCCTAAAGACCCCGGAACAGCCAAATCAATAAGGGAGAAGAATTCACCATAATGGTTTTCCATTGGTGTTCCCGTTAAACACAGCTTCACTTGAGCATTTATTTTTCTAGCCACAACAGATCTAATTGATTTGATATTTTTAAGCTGTTGGGCCTCATCAAAAATAACTGTGTCCCACGCGCGGCCTAAGAAAAGCTCTTGATGCTCTGACAAAAGACCGTAAGTGACAATGATCAAGCCTTTTTCAAATTTAGCAAACTCATCTTGAAGCCCACTTTTATAAGTGAAGATCTCTAGATCAGGAGTGAACTTTTCAGCCTCGCTCTTCCAGTTGTGCACTAAAGAGGTCGGCACAACCACCATATTGAGCCTGTTAGGGTCAATGTTTCTCAAGTGGTTTAAGAAAGCCAAAACCTGAACTGTTTTACCAAGACCCATGTCATCAGCTAAAATTCCACCAAGACCTATTTTATAAAGTTGCACAAGCCACGTGACACCTTTTTCTTGGAAGCCCTTAAGCGTTCCCTCAAAGCCTGCTAGTTCAATTTTTTCATGCTCGTCTAAGGCATCGTACTCTGCAGCAATCTCTTGCCACCTCGCCCCGCCCTCTACAGGAATGCCAGACTGTCTAAGTGCTAAAATGTCTAAAACAAAGGACCTAAAAAAAGTTTTGTTCTCAGGGCCACCGTCTTCATTTTGAGAGCTGACTTTGTTTTTATAAGCCACCTTATCCCAAAAATAATTAAGCCACTTAACAACCGGTATGTCTTTTTCTGGAATAAAGAAAAGCTGCCCGTTGTGATTCACAACTGAATTGGCTCTAAACTTTTTAGCCTCTTCTTCTGAAATCTCAACCCCTTCAAAATAATATTTTGGATCAAGCTCAAACCAGTCCATTTTAGAACCTACGCGCTCACTATCACTTTCAACCACTTTAAGTTCAGCCTTAAAGGTGTTCTCCTCCATAATTTGAACTTTGGTTTCGTCAAGCATGCAGGTGTTTTTCTTAATGTAGAAGCCCATGTCTAATGTGCATGGTGCAAAAAGCATGAGGGTTGTCCCCTTAGCTGAGGTGTGTGATGGCTTCACTTCAAAGCCTTCAAATTTATCAACCAAAAAGCCTCTTCTTTTGTAGTAAGACGAAAGATTCATAACGAGCGGCTCTATAAACGACAAAAGACTTTGCTTAAAAGAAATTGCGGCCACTTCAGACTCTAAAACCTGAAGCACTTTGTACTGGGCAGAGTCTCTTAGATCATTAAAACTAAGCTCTACAAAATCTATAAAAAAGGAGGAGACCAGATCATCAATTGTAGAATCTTTAAAACCTAAAAGCTCCGCGATGATTTTTTCAGACTTCTGCCAAAAGACAGCTTCGTCAAATTCTTCTTCACCTTTTTCAAGACCTATCCAGTAAGTGACCAGATACATAAAAAAGCCTGAACTTTTTAAAAGTTTGATCTCAGCCAAACGCTTGTTGCCCTTAACGGCCATGTTAGTTGGATCTTTACCAAGGTAGGCAGAAATTCCCCCTTTAAGTCCTAGGAGGATTTTTAAAAGTCTAGCAATAGACACAGAATTAGGATCTTGAGCATGTTCAGAGTTTCTGATGTCGATGCGTTTGCTGTCGACATTTGAAAAAAGAAGCGTCAGTTTATCAAGTGCTCTTTCTTGGAGTTCCACGGCACTGGTTAAATCTTTGCTCAGTATTTTTTTTAATTTAGATATTTTTTCTAGTGGAGATTCAAAAAATGAAGGCTCGTAAGAAACGGATCTTTTCAACTCATCACTCGTGATTTCAAAAGAAAGAGATTTTAATTTAAATCTAATTTTATCTGCTGAAAAAATGCTTTTTATTTTTTCTCTTAAAACATCTTCTTTTGTTACATAAATTGTTTTGCTGTCTTTAAAATGAAAGACAGAGTCCATCATCCTAGAACTGCGCACGTCATGATCATAATCTAAAGAAACTACTAATTTATGCTCTTCAATTTTCAGACTTCCACTGCTAAAAAGAACGTCTAAATACTTTAAGTGCTCTATTTTATCTGACACATTCAATTCACCGTTGAACTCTACCGAGAACCCTCGGTCATCATAAGGGCGCTCAACAAGTCTAAGTTCCAACTCGCGGTCTTCTAACTTTTTTGATAATGTCGTTAAAAATACATTAGAAAACCTATAGTCATCAGGAAAAGGGGCTGCTTCTTTTCTGAGAGCCTGCAGGTGCCATAAAAAATCCGGCGCCTTAATCTCTGGATCTATAAAATCCCACGGAAGCATAGCTCCAAGGGGAGATTTAAAAAGATCAAGCAGTCTAACGAGCCCCAAATTTTCAATCTCTAAAAAGTAGGCCTCTAGAAGATTAAGCTCAGGATTGGCAAGGTCTTTAGAGAGTTGATAGGCCGTGGAACTTTGTGCAATTTGTTTAGGAAGCTCGCGGAGTTTAACATCTGTTAAAGTCTCTTCGACCAAAATTTTGTTTTTTGTAGAAAGAAAAACTTTTTTAATTTTCAGGTCTGAACTTGTGTCGTCTAAGAAGTGACTCAAGGCCAAGATGACCAAATCATTTAAAGATTCACTGCTTAAACTGAGACTGTTTTTTTTTGAATTAAAGTAGTGAGCGATCTGAGTAAATGCTTTTTTATAATTTTCATCAAACTTGATGGCGCCTTTTTTTCTATCAAAAACAAAGGAGGTTAAATACTGCTCGCTTGAATGCACAAAAAGCTCAAGACTGTCTTTTTCTGACCTTTGCAAGCTAAGTTTGTAGTCATCACCCGTCTGACTTTCGTCAGGCCCAGCCATTTCAAGAAAAGTATTTAGGTCTGTGGAATTCCAATTCGGGGCAGTGTCACTCATCCTTACAACAACAGGGACTTTCTGCTCAAATGTCAATGTTTGTCTTCAGATGGAACAAAGCCTCAACGGTAGAAGTCCTTTAAAAACAGGCCTTTTCAAGACCTTAATCCGTTTACTTTTAAGTCCTTATCTAATCAAATAAGATATGCGTTTTTTGATTAAAAATTTTTTTATATTCTCCTCTTTGGCTTTAGGACTCACACTTATCTTTTTGAGTGAAAAAGGAGCAGTTTTAAGCAGTGATGCTAGAACCTCAGCGGCTTCTGATAAAATTGAAGTTGAACACAACATCATTCTAGATTTGAACTCTAATAATGATAAAATTATTTATGACAATCTGATTTTCAGCAGCTACTACTGCACTAAGCTCAACCCAAAACAGGCGCGCTGTTCACAGTTCAGAGAGCAGGAGAAAAAAGTTATTTCTAGTCTTAAAACTGCCAATGAGCTCTACAGTTATACTTCACAGGACGGCCAAGCCTTGCGTGTCTACAGCACTAAGAATGGAGCTGCTCATTTTGAATTCAAAGAAAGTGAACAGGGCATTCTACACCGCTACACCTTCACTTCTGTTGAAAAAGCCTCAAATTTTGCCAGCCAAAATAAAAATCTTTTTAAAACAGAAAATTATGACTGGGATATCAGCTACTTAGATTACATACTTTAAGCTGGGCCTTAACTATTGAGCTGAAAGGACCGACAAGAAATTATGAAAGCCTTCAACAGAACACTTTTCACCGTTTTTATTTTACTTCCTTGCCTAATATTGGGATATCAAAACTGCTCAGATTTGAGCTCAAAGGATCTTGAGGTCAACCCTGATGGGTCATTAGTTAGTAATAGCCTCGCCCCTAAGGAAAAACCTGTTTTCATCAATGACCTTTCTTTACTTGATTACTCACAGCCTTCAGACTGCTCTGCAGATCAAATTGACACCTTAAAGCTCTACAGCTCCAAAACAAACATTTGCACTGAGGCCTCAGACAGCTGTGAAGCCTTTTATCTAATTAAAAATGGCTACTTGGAAGATCAGTCGAAAAATTGTGATGATGTGGCTCACCCTAGTGATGATGACTTTCAAAGATCGTTAAAAACTACAGATGCCGCCTCAATGCATTTTAAATCTAAGCCTGATCAGATCTGCACGATGCAGTTTTCTAAAATGATCAGTTTTAAAAGCAGAGAATGTGCTTCAGCTGCCGATGGGTGTCAGATAAGCTTTTACACCTCAAATGGCTTTGTAAAAGACAGCTTCAGCGTTTGTAAGTAGGGCTTAAGCTAAGCTTAACCTATAACCTTTATATAATAGGGCTCAGCCCCAATTTCGAAAATTAAAAATGAAGTGTAGTCGCTCACTTTAAGCTCTTTTATAGGCACCTCTAACGTGTCTTTTAAAAATTGAATGTAAGATTTCTTTTCTTTTTTCATGATCGTGCCCATTTGTAGCTCCCTTTGTAGAAAAACAAGTAAGCAAACTTCACACCCATCCCATATTCGGATATCTTCCTAAGACAGACTTTTATTGTCCGGATTTCGAATGAACTCCAGCTTTAAAAATAATTAATACCGGACACCCAGCAAGGAAACACTAAAATGAAATCAGATAACAACCAGCTTGGCGGAAGCGTAAACATCGACTTAGACAGCTTGTCCACTAAAGTAAATATCGCCATACCTATTGTCACAATTGCATTTTTTGCCGCAGCTTATTTCTATGATTCCTATTTTTATATAGGCGCAGCCCTATTTACATATCTGCAAGCTTTGAACATCTATTATCTCTATATTCAAAAAGAACACACCCTGCTCTCCAATTTTGGAATTATGGCTCAGATGCGCTATATCTTTGAAAGCATTGGACCTGAATTTCGACAGTACTTCTTCTCCAATGACACTGAAGAGCGGCCCTTCAATAGGGTTGAGCGCTCTGATGTCTACAAAAAAGCCAAGGGCCTTTCTTCAACATCTGCTTTCGGCTCTCAGCTTGAATTTAACAATACAGAAATCAAACTCAGACACTCTATGTTTCCTACTAACAAAAAAAATCTAAAACCTTTTTCTCTTATCATGGGTGGAGAAAGAAAAATAAAAAACACTTATGAGATGAAGAATCCAATCATGATTTCAGCAATGAGTTATGGATCTTTGGGCAAGCGTGCTGTTGAAGCTCTTTCCAGAGGGGCCAAAAAAGCTGGAATACTTATGAACACTGGAGAAGGCGGCTACCCTAAATATCACCTGATAGGAGGTGCTGATCTTATTTTTCAAATGGGAACTGGAAAATTTGGAACTCGAAATGATGACAGCAGTTTAAATGAAGTGGATTTAAAAAATATCGCAAACTTAGAACAGGTTAAGATGATTGAAATTAAAATGTCCCAAGGTGCTAAACCTGGTAAAGGGGGAATTCTTCCCAAAGAAAAGGTTGATAAAGAAATTTCTGAGCTGCGTTCTGTTCCTATGGGTAAAGATGTAATCTCCCCTGCAAGACATATTGAATGTGTTGATGCTGAGTCCACAGTAAAATTTATTAAAAGAGTACAAGAAGTGAGTGAAATTCCTGTGGGGATCAAACTTTGTTTAGGTAGAAAAGCTGAGTTTGAAAAATTTGTTTTAGAGATGAGAAGACAAGACATTTTTCCAGATTACATTTCTATTGATGGCGCAGAAGGGGGAACAGGTGCTGCTCCCAAGGCTTTTATGGATGACATTGGCCTTCCAGTCCAATACGCCCTTCCACTTGTGCACAGAATACTAAAAGAAAACGGCGTTAGAGACCGCTTAAAGTTATTCGCTGCTGGAAGGCTGATAACTCCTGGAAAACAAATGATGGCTATGGCTGACGGTGCTGACGCCATCTACTCTGCAAGAGCCTTTATGTTGGCAATTGGATGCATACAAGCTTTACAGTGCAACAACAACACCTGCCCAGTGGGCATCACTACTCACCAAAAACATTTAGAATCAGGCTTAGACATTAAAGACAAAGCCGAGCGCGTTGAGCAGTTTGTAAAGGGACTTTTAAAAGATCAAGAGATGATTCTTTGTTCTTTGGGCAAAGAATCATATGATGAATTAAGTGAGGACGATCTTTTTAGACCAAATGACACTTTTTTTACGTAATGTCTAAGTTAAATTTGGTTTTCAAACTGAGATTTAAAATCTTTCATCTCAGTGATCAATGATTCTAAATCAGTTTTGATAGCATCAAACTGGCTAGTGAGGCTAAGAGTCTTTTTTTGATTTTTCTCTTTCTGCCACTGTCTAAGTGCACGTCTTGCACCCGATACAGAAAACTTATCCACATATAAAAATTTTCTGATCACCAACAAAAGCTCAATCTCTCGGTGCGTGTACATACGTTGATTGTGGCTGGATTTTTTTGGCTTAAGCCCTTTAAATTCAGACTCCCAATAGCGTAGTATATGATTTTTAAGGCCTAACATTTCTGAAATTTCACCAATCTTAAACGCCATTTTGTCTGGCACTAAAGCCATTAAAACTTCAAGATCAGCACCATGGTCTTTTTCTAAGCTCACTCCCTTTGGAGCTGGGGCAGATTCAAATCTAATCGTTTCCATCTTGATTGATCCTTTCTTTTAACAGTTGGCTTGCCTTAAAAGTTAAAACTCTTCTGCCAGAGATTGTGATCTGCTCGCCTGTTTGCGGGTTTCTACCTTTTCTCGGACTCTTCTCATTCACAATAAAATTTCCAAAACCAGAGATTTTAACTTTTTCACCTTCGATAAGTTTAGCCTTCATTTCGCTAAACACTGCTTCAACAAGCTCTCCCGCTTCTTTTTTAGAAAAGCCAATACGCTCATAAACACTCTCAACCAAGTTTAGCTTGGTGACTGTTTTGCCCTTCGCATCTTCACTCATGTGTGCTCTCCCTTAAATTTCAAACAACAGGTTACATTAGCCAAGTACCTGATATTATTCTATAATTATTCTACAAGCCTGCAAGCTCTGTCATGATCTTTTTTTGCAAATCTTTAAGTTCGTCCTCAGATAAAGTCTTATCTGAAGCCTGAAACTGGCCTCTAAAGGTCACTGAGAGCTTCCCATCAGGAATTTTACCACCTTCATAAACATCATGAACATCTAGACTTTTTAAGAGTTCTCCCGAGGTCTTTTTGACTTTTTTAAAGATTTCATCATAAGAGAAGTTTTTCTCTACTAAAGCGGAGAAGTCTCTTGTAACTGTTGGAAACCTTGAAAAGTCTTTGAATTTTTTAGGGCGAGGCTGGCGTTTTAAAAACAAATCCAAATCAATTTCAAACCCACAGAAGTTAGCCGGCACTTTGTAGTCTTTTGTCACAGAAGGGTTTATGCAAAAAACTGTTCCCAAGTCTTTTCCTTCAGCCGTGATTTTTCTCGATAGATTTGGATGAAGAAGACTGGGCACATCCGCTGCTTCGTCAGCTCTCCACCTGTTGATGTTCCACCCTTCAAAAAAATCTGAAAGAACACCTAGTAAAGTCTCCATAGTTTGAACTGGAGTTTTATCTTCACGCCAGACACCTACACAGAGTACATTGTTCTCTTTGAACGAGTCTTTGACTTTAAAGTGAGACTTTCCAATTTCAAAAAGATTTCCTGACTTGGAACCCAGTCTCCAGTTTCTAACATAGTTCATTACAAATTGAGGAATCAATGATGACCTCATACGAGACAGGTCAGAACTCAAAGGGTTTTTGATTTCTACAGCATTGTCTTTTGTATAAGAGCTCCATTTTAGAAGTTCCTCTGACCATTTCACCTCATCGGCACCAGAATAAAAGTTATAGTGAACGGCTTCATGAAAACCCAAACCATTAAGTTCAGACCTAAGTCGTTTAAAATTTATATAATCAGAATTTTCATCTTGCGGAACTTGAGGTGTAGCCGGAAGAATTTCTGGGATGTTGTCATAGCCTACCAGTCTCCCCACCTCTTCAACTAAATCTTCACGGATCGCAATGTCCCACCTGTAAGTGGATGGTGTGACGGACCAAATGTCACCTGATTTTTTAGACTTAAACCCTAGTGAATCAAAAGTGGATTGTATTTGATCAGCTGTGACTTCAAAACCTAGTTTAGCTTTTACAAAGTCATGACTGATCATGATCTCAGTGACGGCTTTTTCTTTTGGATAAGCTTCAACGACTTCTTTGTTGGCAGCACCTCCAGCAAGTTCGCAGATAAGCGATACAGCCTCTTTAAGACAAGCATCTACGTTGCTCTCATCTGTTCCCCTAGAAAACCTATAAGAGGAATCTGTGTCTATTCCAAGTGATCTAGAAGTTTTTCTCACTCCAGATGGAATAAAGTGTGCGGCTTCTACAAAAACATCCGTTGTTGATTCAGTCACACCAGAATTTTCACCACCTACAACACCAGCAAGGGCCAAAGGTTTTTTAGAGTCTCTAATAGTGAGTTCAGAGCCAGAAAGTTTGAGCTCAGTTCCATCTAAAGATTTAAATTTTTCACCAGCTTTTGCTTTGTCGATGATAATGGCGTCGCCATCAATGTGCTCTACATCAAATGCGTGAAGTGGCTGGCCAGAGTCCATCATAATATAGTTAGTGACATCAACAATGTTGTTGATGCTTTTTAAACCAACAGACTCAAGCTTTTGTTTAAGCCACAGAGGGCTTGGGCCCACCTTAACTCCAAAAACCATTTGTCCCATATACCTGGGACAAAGTTCTGGATCTTTTAAATCAATCTGAATGCTTTTTTTGTCTTCAGTCTTTGCAGGTTTTTTAATTTCTTTTTTAATCAGCGGTCGTTTAAAAAGTGTTGAAACTTCTCGAGCAAGGCCCAAGTGACTTAAGCAGTCGGCTCTGTTGGGCGTCACATTCACTTCAAAAGTCACATCATCAAGACCAGCATGTTTTGCAAAGTCCTCACCGACAACAGCGTCTTCTGGTAAAATCAAAATTCCGTCGGACTTTTTATCAGCTTCACTACCAGACTCAAGACCGAGTTCTGAATTTGAGCTGAGCATTCCAAAAGACTCTACACCTCTAATTTTTGATTTTTTAATTTTAAAGTCCCCTGGAAGAACAGCACCAATTTTAGCAACACAAACTTTGTCGCCCTCTTTGTGGTTTTGAGCACCACAAATGATTTTTAAGGTCTCATCACCTACGTTCACATCACAGTAAGTGAGTTTGTCTGCATCCGGATGTTTACCTAACTTGGTGATCTGACCCACAACAACATTTTTCAAGGCTTCAGAAAGTGAGGTGACCTCTTCAACTTCTAAACCTGCATCAGTCAGCCTATCAGCTAAAACCATAGGTTTGTCGAAAAAATCAGAGACATCAACATGATCAGAAAGCCATTTTAAAGAAAGTTTCATACTCATATCCTCCTAGAACTGGCTCACGAAATTAATTGAATTTTCATTGAAGAGTCTAATGTCCCCAATGCCGTACTTGATCATAGCCATGCGCTCAGCACCAAAACCAAAAGCTAAACCTTGCCACTCTTCTGCATCCACACCACAACTTGTGAGTACATTTGGATGAACCAGACCACAGCCACCAATTTCTATCCAACCAGAATTGGAACAGACACGGCAGCCTTTGCCTTTACAAAGCGGACAAGTGCAGTCCACCTCAGCTGACGGCTCTGTAAAAGGAAAAAAGCTTGGTCTAAACCTAGTTTTGGTTTTTTCACCAAAAAGCTCTTTAACAAAATAACCAATGATTCCTTTTAAGTGCGCCATAGAAACATTTTTATCAACGTAAAGCCCTTCCACCTGATTGAAGTTTGGTGAATGACTGATGTCTGAATCGCATCTGAAAACTGAGCCTGGAGCTAGAATTTTTAAAGGAAGTTTTTCATTCTCTAAAGTGCGCACCTGAATAGGAGATGTGTGAGTTCTAAGGACGTAGTCTTCATTAATGTAGAAGGTGTCTTGCATGTCACGCGCAGGGTGGTCCTTTGGAAAGTTGAGTTTAGAAAAGTTATTCTCATCACTTTCTATATGAGGCCCTGTTCTAACAGAAAAGCCGAGCTTTGATAAAATACTGATCATCTCATCAGTGATTTTTGAAATTGGGTGTGGACTCCCCAGTTTTTTTGAAGTTCGTGGTATTGAAAAGTTGAGAGTTTCGGACTCAACAACTTTGTTAAGTTCCGCAGCTTCTAAGTCTGCTTCTCTGGACTCTAAGTGTTTCAAAAGCTCTTGTTTTTTCAAGTTCACAACTTTTCCAGCTTCAGGTCTCTGCTCTTTTGGCAGGTCACTTAGGCCTTTTAGAATTGTGGTGAATTTGCCTTGTTTTCCCAAAAACTCAACCTTCACATCATAAAGTGACTTAGAGTCTTTAGCGCTGGCCATCTGAGCCAAAGCCTGGCTGCTCATATCTTCAACTAACTGATTAATTTTATCTGGTAACATATTTAAAATATTGAATTATTTTTGTTTTTAAGGCAACTCTAGAGACTCAATTGATGCAAATTCGGGCTCTACATTTTAAAGTCTAAACTCAGCCTAAAAAGGACACAAAAGTGAAAGAGATCAGCTCTAAAACCAACCCTGTCTTTAAGATGATGAAGTCACTCATGACCTCTAAAGGCATCAAAAAAGAAAATCTATGCCTAGTCTCCGGGCAACACGCGCTTAAAGAAACAGAAAAACTAAACAGTGATTTTAAAACTATACATTTCAAAGCTGATAAAAACCCTGACTACCTGCTCACTAAAGAACTCTTTGATGAACTCACCCCTCTAAAAACCAGTGACTTTATCTATATGGTGTCCACCCCAAACGTGCCTGATATGGACTGGAGTGCCACACCTACAGGTGTAGAGGTTTTACTGCCAGTAGGAGATCCCAAAAATTTAGGGGCTCTTATCAGGACGTGTATGGCTTTTGACGTGTCTAAAATTATTCTATTGGCGGAGGCTGCAAACCCCTTTTTACCTGAGGTGATAAAAACATCATCTGGCCACATTTTGGACGCTCCACTTTTTAAGGGACCCGATTTAAAATCACTAAAAATTAAAAACATCTATTCACTTGATAAGTACGGCGAGCCCATTGAAAGCTCAGACTTAAAAGGAAAACCTTTTAGACTCCTGCTTGGTGAAGAAGGCGGCCACCTCACAAATGATATGAAATCACGAAGCCTTTCAATAAAGATTTCAGACAGTGTGGAGTCTTTAAATGTGAACTCCTGTTTGTCCATTGCGCTTTATGCTTTGAGATAAAAACTTCTAAGAGTTCACAAAAGATTTTAGTGGATCACCGCTGAGCCTATAAACCGTCCATTCTTTTTGAGGCTTCGCTCCAATTTTTTCATAGAGATCAATGGCCTTCTGATTCCAATCAAGCACAGACCATTCAAAGCGTCCAAAATTTCTTATCTGAGCCGTATTGGCTAAAAATTTTAGTATTTCTGTGCCGTAGCCATTTCCTCTTTGCTCAGGAAGCACAAAGAGATCTTCAAGGTAGAGACCTGGTTTTGCTAAAAAAGTAGAGTAGGTTTCAAAACACAGCGCAAAACCAACTGCACCATCTTTGCCTGTTTCGGCTATATAAACTTCTGCTTTGCTTTGCTCAAAAATAGTTTGTTTCAAACTTTCTTCTGTAGCTGCAACCTCGTGACTTAATTTTTCAAACTCAGCTAATTTTTTTATAAATCTTAAAATAACAGGTGTGTCTTCACTTACAGCGGTTCTGATTTTTAGCACTTAAGCCATCCTTTTTATAATATAGCATTAAATTAAGTTTTGTTAATTTTACTTAAATGACAAAAACATCAATGCAGTTTTCTTCAGCTTTTTTAATGTCCTCTTCATTCCAAACTGAAAGAACACACCCACCAAGTCCTGAACCAGTGGGCTTAGTGGCTAGGGCACCAGCTTTTTTAAGATCTTTTTCGGTTTTTTGCATGTCTTCAGTCACCAGATCCCAAGAATTAAAGACACTGTCTGCTTTTGAAAAGGCGGTGATTAACTTTTCGCTGTCTCCGTTTTTAATGGCCTGCGCTAACAAGATTGATGCCTCATTCATATCAGCGTCTAAAGAGTAAAAAAGATCTTTATTTTTAAATTTCAAACCCAAGACTTTTTCAATGCAGTCTTCAGTGTCACCGTTTGCACCAGAGTCACTCAAGCCAAAAACAAGATTTTTCAATTTTGATTTTAAAGACTTTAAAGCTTTTCCACGCACGTAAACCTGAGGTTTGTTACTCAAACAGCCTGCTATATCAACGCCGCTGCTCTCTCCGTGAAACATATTCTCTAACTCTACAGCAAATGAAAATTCTGAGCGTTCACCAAGAAAATTTAGTTTTTTAAAAACTCTTGCGACAAACACACAAAGCGCTGCTGATCCACCAAGCCCCTTACCGAGTGAGACCAGTGTTTCAACGTGCACTTTGGCCTTAATATCATTTTTTGAAATTTCTAGAAGCTCAAAAGCTTTTTCAAAAGTCCCTTCAATAAGAATTTCATAGGGCTTAACTGCTTCTGAATAGTCAAACACAAGTCCTTCTTTATTTTCACTGACTTCAAATTTAAGAGAGTGAGATTTTAGAGGTGTGACGATGGCTTTTCCACCTCTTAACACTGAGTGCTCACCGCAGAGTATGACTTTTGAAAAAACTTGGTCCGAGAACAGGATCCTTGATGAATCCAAAATCAAACACCCTCTGAATAGACTTTTAAATTAAGAGCTTCACATTTTGCTTTAAGACTCTTTGCCATCTCGGCTTGCTCGGGTCTAAAAAGAAGATGAACATTAGGTCCAGCGTCCATTGTCACTAAAGGACCATCATCAATCTGTCTCCAAATAGCTTTTGCAAATTTTAAAACAGAAAAGGTGCCTCCATTCATATAGCCAAAACTTGGGCTAGAGGTTTCAAAAAGTGCGTGCATGTCCCAAAACTCTGCCCAGCAAAGTTCATAGGCCTGTTTCCAGTTTTGATTTCCTAGGGCTTGAGTGAGTAGCCCCATTCTTAGTGTGGCCCGCTCTTCTCTACCCTCATAGAGCAGGCTCGACTGCACGTTTTTATGAGCCTGAGATGAGGAGACTTTTTTTCTTTCTGCATCAGACATAACAACCATATGGATCAATTTTTTATAAGGAAAGTCCATTTTAAAAACAGTCTCATCAGACCAGACACACCAGGGCTCTAAAAAAGAACGGCATGATGAACCAGAACCTAAACGGCTTAATCCACCCATCTCTTCAGGACTCAGTAGCTCTCTATCTGTCATATCACAAAAAGCGACTGCTGCTGTTTTAGTAAGAGCTGCAAAACTGGAGGCCGAGCTTGCAAGCCCGCAGTTTTCTGGAAAATTATTAGCAGATCGTACTTTATAAAATCCGCTAATTTCAAATTTTTTCTTTAAAAATTGAAAATGCTTTAGGTAGCGCTCAGCTTCATTTGGACCAAGCCTTAGTTCAAAAAAGCCTTCTTCTTTGAGGGGCTCCCAAACATCTTCGTCTAAATCAGATTTTTCTATTTCAACTTTGGTAACGAGATGGGGAAGGGTGTAAGAAAGCGATGGGTTATCAGGAAGATTTTTAGACACATCTTTTTTGCCCATGTATTTAATGAGTGCAATGTTGGAAGGTGCTGTAGCTGACCACTTTTCAAGCTTCATACTTTGTCACCTCTTTGCTTCATCTCGGAGCAACTCTTGCGAGTTCTCTGTTTAGACCCATTATTTGCTTCCAAACATAGTCTATGCTGCCTTTTTTGACAAACACAGCAATCACATCGGCCCCCATGGCACCACAGCCCCTGGCCGTGAAAACTTCATCAATTTGGCTGATGACTTCAGCAGTTTCAAAACTGTCTAAGTTTAACAAACCAATCTCAGATTGAATTAAGGAGAACTTATCAAGTGAATCAATAAAGCCTGACTCATCTTCATTTACAAAAGCCTCAATCACTGCGTCAGAGCATTTCCCTAATTTTGAAAAATCTAAGTTCTTTAAGGATTCCAGGTGTTCATGGGTAACAAGTTTTGTGTTTGTCTTAAGAATTAAGATCTCTATATTTTCGAAAGGCCATTTTTGAAACTCAGTTTTAAATGGTTCCTTCGAGTATATCATGCAACCTAACTCATCATTGTATTGAGCGACTAAATCAGCCCCACTGGGAGCTCTAAGCGGTTCTTTAAAAAATGAAAAATACCGTTCTCTAAGATCAAAAAGATCTCCATCAGGCTTTAAAGTTTTATACACAGAGATGAACTCTGCTGTTGAACCCCCAAAGCCACCTGCACCACCATGTGGATCTTCAAAATTCCATTTGCACTGCAAGCCTGAAAGCTCAATTTCCAATTTACCCGCGGGGCTGCCCATGTGAAAACTAATAGATTTCAAATCATTAATATTCTCACCACTTAAAGAACACTTAAAAAATGGCTCGTGAGTCATAATCAGAGCATTAAAACCATTTAAAACAGCATACTCACCTGTTAAAAAGGTTTTACTAGGAACTCTTATTTTTTTTATATTATGAAGAGGCATCGTTCTTAGAGCTGACTCTTTCTTTAATACGTCCGCCACCAAGTCTGGCTCTAATTTCTGTGAGTGCTTCGGTGGCCTGACTAAGAGTGATCCGTTTAGTCAATCTTAAAATCTCTTCTAATTTTTTTTGCAAAAGTGGGCTTTCACTTTCTTTTGCACCTGCTCCGAGCGCTAAGTTTTTAATATGAAGCCTCATGTGCCCTTCAATGATTCCCACAGTGGTGAGCGCTCTTAAAGCGCCAAGGTTTTGAACCAGGCCAACAGCGGACACGACTGAAGCAAGTTCTTCAACGTTTGTTGTTTTAGCAAGCTTCATGGAAAGCTGCGCAAATGGATGAAGCTTTGTAACGCCACCCACCGTTCCTATCGACATTGGAATAGACATCTCACCTGTTAAAAGTGACTTCTCACTTCCCTCAAGGTCTGAAACTCTCCAAGTTGCAAGAGCTGTGTATGAGCCCTTTCTACTTGTATAAGCATGTGCACCCGCTTCTACGGCTCTCCAGTCATTGCCCGTTGCAATCAAAACTGAATCGATGGCGTTCATGATTCCTTTGTTATTAGTTGAGGCCCTATAAGGATCACTCTCAGCAAAGTAGGAAGCCTCTAAAATTTTTGAAGCTAAATTTTTTTCCACTTCTAATGTGATGGTGACTTTAGTGAGATTGGTGTCAGCCAAGTTTGAGAGGATGCACATAGTTGGTTTTTCTTTCAAAACCTCTTCAAGCTGGTCTTTCATAAATTCACAGACTTGGTTGATGACGTTGGCACCCATCGCCTCACCAGTATCGATATAAACATGAACCACACCCATAAAGCCTTCATCGGGTCGAGACACGACTCGGGGTTCAAATCTTTTGACCCCACCACCTCTGTCAAAATGACTTTTAGAAACAGAAGAGTTGCAGATGTTCACCCAATCAGAAGACTGCTTTTTAACAAGGTCTACAAAGGCTTCAGGACTTTTGATGTGTGAAAATTGAATCTGCCCAATGTTTTCAGAAGACACACGTTTTGTGGTGATCTTTCCATTGTTGGACTTGATCCATTTAGCTGTCTTACTGGCTGCAGCGATGATGGAGGTCTCTTCAACTGCCATTGGAACTAAGCGGTCTACACCGTTTACATTTAGGTGAGTGACAACACCGTAAGGCATTGGAAAATATCCTAAAGAGTTTTCAATAAAGTCTTCTGCTAAATCTTGTTTTAAAAATTGAGATTTTTTGAGTAGGTTTACATCTTCTTTATCTAGCAGGCCAAGATCTTGAAGCTTTTGAAAGCGTTCATTTCTTTTTAGTTTAGAAAAACCTTTGAAGTCTTGTTCACTCATCTTAAGAACACCTCAACTTCCCCAAGCCTGTTTAAATCTGCACTCCCGGTGCAAAAAAGAGCGACTCTAATCTCGTATTCAATTTGATCCATGAGTTCTAAGACAGCATCTTCACCAACTAAGGCTGCTTCCATAAAAGGTTTAGCAAAACCACAGATTCTTGCACCAAGTGAAAAACAGATTGCAGCATCAAGTCCTGTGCGCAAACCGCCAGAGGCCCACAACTCAGTTTTGTTCTCAGGAGCTAGAGTCTCCAAACCATATTTCAGACTCTCAACTGTAGCCACTCCCCAGTCCTTAAAAGAAAAGCCTGCTTTTGCAAACTTACTACCAGAATCAGCCCTTAGAGCTTCAACACGTCCCCAGTGGGTTCCTCCAAAACCAGAAACATCTATTGCGTCTACTCCTGAATCTTTTAGTTTTGAAAAAGTTTTTCTTGAGATTCCTGTTCCTGTTTCTTTTATAAAAAGTGGAACATCTAAATTTTTCTTTAATGTGATCAACCGCTCTAACCCACCTTTAAAATCAGTGGTGCCTTCAGGTTGAATCACTTCCTGTAAGGGATTTAAATGAACATAAAGGCCCGCAAGCAAGTAGGTTTTACAAAGTTTCTCAATCTCTTCATCAGAGTGTTTAAGAACCTGAGCCAAACCAATGTTTCCAATAAGTGGCAATGTCTTAGAAAATTCTTTCTGAAGTTTGCTCCACTCGTCATCAGTGTTTTTATCTGTGTTTTCACCGCTAATAAGTTCCAATTCTTTTCTCATAGAGCCTGATGAAAAAAGCCACTGTCTTTTAGTGCAAGCTGACATTAGACTTTGATTCACCTTAAAAGAGTCCGCATGACCACCAGTCATTGAACTCACCATAAGTGGTTTGAAATTTGAAAAGTATTTTGAAAAAGAATTTATTTGAAGGTCGGAAAAATTAAGCTCCGGCAGAGCATCATGAGCTAGGTTTAACAAAGATGAAGGAGAGCCTTTAGTTTGAGACTCGTCTGCTAGAGACCATTTAATGTGGTCTTTTTTTCTGGTTTCGAAAAGAGTGGGATCTTCAGATCTGCTCATTAGTTTACACTACTATGAACAATAACTCTGCTCAAGAAGTCCCCGAGCAGAAGTTCAAAGTGAAACGAAAGACCTTAAGACTCTCGCTCCAAAATAGTCTACTAGCCTGCTATTCCAGCTAGTCTCACTACAGCTGAAAATGCTGCAGGGTCGTGAACGGCAAGGTCAGCCAAAATTTTTCTGTCTAGCTCGATACCAGCTTTTTTAATAGCGCCGATAAGAACTGAGTAAGTTGTTCCATTCAATCTTGCAGCTGCATTGATACGAATGGTCCACAATTTTCTAAACTCACGTTTTTTAGCTTTTCTATCGCGGTAAGCGTAAACTAAGGCGCGGTCATTTCTTTCTCTGGCAACTGTAAAAAGTCTGCTTCCAGCTGAGTAGTAACCACTCGCCCTTTCTAAAACTTTTTTTCTTCTAGTTCTTGCTACTGTTCCTCTTTTGACTCTCATAGCTACCTCACTCCCAACATACGTTTAACTGCTTTGACGTCAGATTCATGGACATGAGTCATCATACCTAAGTGTCTTTTTCTTTTTGAAGATTTGTTTGAAAGAATGTGGCGTAGGCCTTTCTTTTTTCTTTTGATTTTTCCACCTGGTTTCAGACGGAAGCGCTTTTTAGCACCGCTATGCGTTTTCATATTGTCTCCTGTTCGAGTAGGCGGCTTAAAGCTTTGAAGTCCAGATGAACCCCTCCGCTTGAGCTCTTCGTTTAAAGCCTCAAGAAAGTCTGATTGTTATAAATCACTTGAGTGCCTTTGCCAAGCCCACTTTTGCCGTTAAATAAAGCCTGAGTCATGAATATTATGTTACATCTGATGGGTTATTACAATTTGAATCCCTAAATTAATTTTGTCTTAAGATACTAGGTTTAAACTGCGACCTTTAAGCTAGACAGCTCGGCCCCATATTTACTGAACCGGCCGACTCATCGGTTTTAGTTTTATAACTTTAGCCTTAAATTCTTCTAGCATTTAATAACCCAAATTCGATAATCCAAAAATGAGTGGAATCTTTTTTTGTTATATACATCAACCATCCATGTTCGGGGTTGAACGGTATTGTGTTTCACCTAAAACTGAATGTACTTATTAATTTGGGATACAAGTTATCTCGAAATTAGTTATTTCCTATAAAATAGAGAGTCGTTGGTGTTTAGTTGCTAATCTAATAAAATGACTCTGGTGTTATTCTCAGGAAGTCTGTGTCTTAGCGGTGACAATTTCCGCAGCCTGATTAGACAGTTTTCTTAGGTTTAATGTGCTCTTCTATAAATAGATTCGTTTTTAGCATTTGGTTCTAAGGTACAGATATTGCTATTTAGTGCATTGAAGGAGAGTCACATGAAAAACATAGCCGTCATAGTTTTTATAACTATAGTTTCAGCACAAAGTGTTTTAGCAGGAGGGCAACCTCAAGTGATTAATGCTAAGCAGGTTGTTCTTAAACTTTCGCACCATCAAATAATTCAGGCTATAGGCGGTTATGAAATTGCTGAGGGTGTTATTGAGATTTCTAACCCTGGAGAAACCTGCAATTGGTGGGATAGAAACATAACAAACAAAGAAGAGTGTGTTCGCTTACGTATTCCAGTGATTGTAAAAGGGTATAGACTTGGCGCTGGATTAAAATTTACCGCAGAAAGTGAAGGCCAGAATCTCAAATTAATGAATTGGGATGGAAAAAGAGTTTATGATTTTTTTGGTAAGTACTACGGAGCCAATGCTCTTGAAATTGATTTTGCATTTTTTGGAGTAAAAGGAATTAGCGCTTTAGGAGTAAATAGCTCCAAAGTAATTTTAGGAAAAGGCGTCTCTGGATATACAGACTTAGATGAAGGGGGCTATGGCGCCAATGTAGCTTCTCTTCGAATTCTGACTATCTGGCCGGGCCAATCATTGCAATATGATTCGACCAAAACTGACTATTATAAAACACTCCTAATACGAGATACTGATAAATAAGCAACACAAACCCCTTGTTATTAAGTTAACATTTATAAGTTCTGATGAACCTTTCTGAGAAGGGAGGTTTTTTTTATTTTAGTCACAAAGTCTGTGAGTTCAATCGAACACATTCGTTCTGCCAAAAATTAAAGTCCAAAAACTCTTTAACATCATTAGCAGTATAGGCTCCAAGAACCCCGAACACCCATGATACATCAACAAAAAACATTAAGCTTTTCAACTACAGCGAGCCTATCCAAGCCTCTCACTAAAAACCTTTAAATTCTCTAGCCTTAAGCCCTGCAAACCCACTTAAAAGCTTAGTTTTACTAATGTTTATGCCGATGATAAAGAGGCTATGACAAAAAAATTTTTGCTGCTTTTAAGCCTACTTATTATGTTTCCAGGGACTCTGTTGGCTCAAGACTCTATCGTTGACGACGCTTTTGATCCTTTTGCAGATTACAGTGATTTTGTTGAAGCCTCTACTGAGGAAACGGACATTAACTTTTTCAAATTTGGCAGAATGATGTCTGTTGGTGGCCAGCTAGGAATGAGAAGTTTCACTGGTGAATTAGGAAACATCTTTGACACCAGTCAACACTACGGTGGTTTTTTTACTTATTATTTTAGCATTCAAGTGGCTTTTCAGGTTTCTTACAATACTGGGACCCACTCAGCAGTTTTAGATGTTCCTAATATTGACAGCTCATTCAACGGCTCAACAAATTTAAGTGTGTTTTCACTTCACGCAAAATACTTTTTGAACACCCAGAATTTTACAAAAGCTGTCTCCAGGTTTAACCCCTACGTGATCGGCGGGTTTTCACAAATAAACAGAAGACTTACAAACTTTCTGAACCCAGCTTTGACCGCATCAGACAGCTCGGGAAGTTTTGATGTGGGCTTAGGAGCTGAGTACCTTTTTAACAACAATAAAAATTTCGTATCTTTGCAGTTTATGTACTACAAAACTGACTTCCCAGGTGAAGATCGAGAAATTGTAGTGACTAGAGCAGATGGGACCGCATTTCCAACTGGAAAATTTCTTGAAGGTGACATGTTCACCTTTTCAATCATGTTGGGCATCAACTACTAAAAGAACCTCATGCCTACACAAATGATGTAAATTGCCGGCATAATAAAGTACAAAAAGAATCTCCACAATTTGTAAATTTTTTCATTTTCAATTTTATCCTCAACATCAAATTCACTTTTTAAAAAGTCTTTGTCCACACATTTAAGAGTGACAAATGAGATCACAATAGCTGCAAGTGGCAAAATAAGATTGATGACCACATCGTCAAGCTTTTCTAAAAAACTTCTTCCAGGTGAAAAACCCATTCCACTAGTGTTCAAGAATATAACCAGCGCTAAAAAAATCAATGTGACTAGATACAGATAAACAGAAGCTTTTTCTCTTCTCCATTTAAAACTGTCATTGGTTTTGTAGAGTATGGTTTCGACCAAACCTATTGAAGCATTGATTGAAGCAATAAAAATACAAATGTAAAAGCCCAATGCAAAGAATGGCGACAAAGCTTCTTGTCTGATAAAATTTGGTATGGCTCTAAAAAGGGCTTCACTCATAGGCCCCTCGTAACGAGTCAATGAAATCACAGGAAAGATCACCACTCCAATACAAATAGATACAAAAGTGTCTATGAGTGCAACTCTTGTTCCTGCTGTGCCCGCTGAAGAGTATTTAGGAAGGTAACCACCAAGTGTAACAACGGCTGCAAAACCTAAGCTCATGGTGAACAAAACGTGCCCCAATGCGTAGCTAAGAGATTTCATAGTGAGTTGGTGAAAATTGGGATAGAGCATGTAGCGTATAGATTCAAAAATATCGCTTCTGTTTATAATTTTAAAAGAGATGTAGAGCAAAAAACAGAAGAAAAATGGCATGACAAAAGACAGCCACTTTTCAATTCCCACTCTGAGACCTTTAGTTGCAATGACGAGCACTATAATTAAATGCACGCTAGATAAAGACAACTGAACAAAAAGATTGTTTTTAAGGTTTAAAAAAACGACCTCGCTAAAATAATTGTTTTCAACCACAATGTTCACAAGCGTTTGCACCATCAAATGAAGGGTCCAACCACTGAGCATACAGTAGTAGGTCAAAACTAAAAATGAGATCAAATACGGCAACCACATAAGAGTTTTTAGTAAGTAAGCAAATCTAAAGCCACTCTCATCAACTAGCTCGCTGATTGTGAGACCCTTTTTATGTATGTATTTTCCAAGGCTTATTTCTGAAATGATAAGAGGGATCCCAATAAAAAAAGCCATCAAAATATACAAAAAAATAAAGGCTCCACCACCATACTCTGTTGCCACATAAGGGAAGCGCCAAAGGTTTCCAAGACCAATTGCGGTGCCTATAGAGGCTATATAAAAGCCAAAGCGGCTACGCCAGGCGGAGCGCTCTTCAATCATTAAACTTATGACCTCGTTTTGATGAATCTTTTGGTAAAAAGAAAACTCTTACAGGAACACCGTTAAAATCAAACTCTTCTCTAATTCTGTTTTCTAAGAATCTTCTGTAAGCAGGTGTCACACCCTTAGGATGGTTTGCAAAACACAAAAAGCTTGGTGTTTTTTGTTTGGTTTGGGTGATGTAGTAAAGTCTAACCTGCTTATTGTTGTAAAACGGAGCCGGGGTCATTTTGATGGCACGGTCAAAAAATCTATTGAGCTCCCCTGTAGTGATTCTCTTACTCATTTTTTCTTTTAAATATTGAAGCTTTTCAAAAAGCTTGTCTATATTGCTACCTGTTAAAGCAGAGACAAAAACAAATTCAAAGGATTTTAAAAAGTGAAACTCTTTAACCAAATCTTTTTTGTAGGTTTCTTTGTTCCACTCATCTTTTTCTTTAGCGATGTCCCATTTGTTCACAACAATTAAGAAGGGTTTGTTTTGCTCACTTGAGCGCTCAATCATCCTTGCTTCTTGCCTAGACGGTTTTTCAGTTCCGTCTAGAACCAAAAGAATAAAATCTGCCTTATCTATTGTCTCTAAAGCTTTGATCATCGTGAGGCCTTCAAGACCTCCATCCAATTTGGTTTTTCTTCTAACCCCTGCCGTGTCATAGATCAGAAAACTTAAGTCTCCATGCTGGCCTTCAAAAGAAAGCGTGTCGGTGGTTGTCCCAGCAACTGAAGACACAAGCTGCTGTTCTTTTTTTAAAATCCTATTCACCAAAGAGCTTTTGCCAACGTTAGGCTTTCCAACAACTGTGATTGGAAAGTCTCTTGAGATGTGTGATTCAGGGTCTTCGTCATTTAAGTCAATCTCAAAGTCTTTTACGTGTTGAAAGACCTCTTCAACTAAGTCAGAGATTCCTATTTTGTGCTCACATGAAATTTTATAAAAGTCTTCAACGCCCAAACCGTAAAATTCGTATTCATCCATTGATTCAGTGGTCTCAGAGTCAACTTTGTTTAGAGCAACTAAAAATGGTTTTCCAGTGTCTCTTACTATTGAGAAGAAATTTTTGTCATCAGCTGTTAGACCTTGTCTTGCATCACAAACAAAAACTAAGAAATCAAATGATCCCAATTGGCTCTGAAGCTTTTCTCTTATAGCACGAGAGATCACATCTTCTGCGTTGGTCCAGCCACCAGTGTCCACAACTGAAAACTCTTTACCCCACCACTTGGCAACACCGCGCCTCAAGTCACGAGTCACGCCCGGGAGGTCCTTAACTAGAGCTAGTCTTTTTTTACAAAGAACATTAAAAAGGCTGGATTTTCCAACGTTGGGTCTTCCTACTAAAGCTACTGAAAATAATTTTTCGCTATCTAACTTCTGCATAGCCAAGCTCCTTCAAGTTTTTGTTGTTCTTGTTCCAACCCTCTTTGCATTTTACTCTAAGATCCAAAAAGACCTTCATTCCAAACTCGGATTCAAGAGATTTTCTAGAAAGAGTTCCGATGCGTTTTATGCTCTCGCCACCTTTACCTACAATTATTTTTTTATAACGTTCACGAGAAACAATAATCTCCGCATAAATTTTATAAATGTTGGGCTCTTCTTTAAAGTCTATAATTTGAACTCCTGTCTCATAGGGAAGTTCATTATTTAAAAATCTAAACACATTTTCTAATACAATTTCAGATGACAGTTCTCTTAGTGACTGGGTTGTGTAAATTTCTGAGTCATAATAGAAAGCTTCTACTTCTGGAAGCGATTCTTCAAGAGCATCTAAAAATCCAGGCGTGATATCAAGACTTTCAGATTTTCCCTTTCTTTTAGATTTAAAAAGTGGAATGCCCCTGTCTCTTAAAGCATGCTCAACAATGATTTCACGCTCTGGCAAATTTAAATCAGTCTTTGTCAAAAGTGCAATTTTATTTTTTGAAACTGTATCGATCATTTCTAATGTACGCTCAAAGCTTTCTTTTTTTGAGTCCATGCTGATGACAAAAATAAGAGTGTCGACATCATCAATCACTTTACGCCATTCAGATTCTAAAAAAGAGTTCAAACCAGCTTCTGCTTGAATAAAACCAGGCGAATCCACAAATACAAACTGTGACTTGTCTTTAGTCATCACTCCCATGATGTTTTTTCTGGTCGTTTGAGGTTTGTTGCTCGTTATGCAAACTTTTGCGCGCGTGAGGTGGTTTACAAGCGTGCTTTTGCCGACGTTAGGAAGTCCTACCACTCCTATGTAGCCGGCTTTTAGTTTTTGATCACTCATGCTTTCTCTCCGCTTTTTTTATTATTAGATTTACTTGTAGTTGATGTTTTTTCGTTATTTAGAACCACAATTGCTTTTTCAGCGGCCCACATTTGAGCCGTTTTAATTGAATCACCTTCGGCAGTTGCATATATTTTTTCTTCTATACAAACAGCCACTTTAAAGTGTGGCTGATGTGCTGGGCCCGTTTTTTCCAATGTCATATAGGTTGGTGTTATTGACAGTTGTTTTTGTGCTGCTTCTTGAAAGAGTGTTTTAAAATCTGTTTTTTCAAAACTCATAGCCGCTTTGCTAATTTTTTCTTTAAAGATTGGTTCTAGAAAAACTTTAAGTTCCTCAAAGCCTTTGTCCAGGTAGTACGCTCCAAGCAAGGCTTCAAAAAGAGAAGCTTGAATTCTTTCATTGTTTTTTAAAGTCACTGTTTCTGAAGACTTAGAAATCAAATGATCTTGCAGCTGAAGAGACCTACAAAGTTCTGCTAAAGAGCTTTGACCAATGAGTGTTGATTTCCAACGGCTCAAATCCCCTTCGGAGGTTTTTGGGTAGTGTTTGTATAAAAATTCGGTCACCAGAGCGCCCACAAGCGAATCACCTAGAAACTCTAAACGTTCGAAGTTGTCAGACTTCTTAATGCTTTTATGTGTGAGAGCCTCTGTATAAAGCCCAGAAGACTTTTGGAGGTCATCAATATGTAAGATCATCACAGGAAATTCCTATCTTTTGTTTTATCTCTTTCAAGATGCCTATTTTGTTAGCTTTTTAGGTTTTTAAAGTCAAGTGAAAGGACTCTTAAACAAGAAAAGCTCCAAGAAAGGAGCTTTTTTAGAAAAATCTAATATTAGGGAGTGAAAATTTACTGTTCGATTACTTCAATATCGGTGATGTTCAAAGAAAAGACGTCACGGATAAAAGGTTCAAAACCTTGTCTTAAACCAGATGAATCAATGCGCTCAATTGTGTCAATCACTGAAGACGAGACAATCACATCGCCATCAGGCAACTCAGTTAGGCCACGAGGGTCTCTTAAAATTGTGAGGCCTGGAGCAAAAATATTTGTCAAAGTCATATCGTCTTCATCAAGCGTAAAGACCGCATCTGCACTGTAAGAAGTAAAGTAGAGCAAACCGTTAGAATGCTTGATCACTGCGTAGGGTAAAGTGCCTGGCACTGTGTACGAGAAAATACAGGTGGCTACATGGTTCGAGATATCATATTTATGAATACGGTTTGCCGAATAATCAGCTACATACAAAAAACCATCATCAGTAGCGTGCATGTTCCTAGGTGCTGTCATATTACAAGCACCAAGGTTTCTTGGAATCAAAGCCGAGGACTGTCTCACCCCATCAGCATTAAAGACTTCAATGTTATTTGTCTCTACAACATAGTAATAATTCAAAACTGGACCCAATTCTATATCGTAAATTCCACCGTTTAATAAACCGGAGCCATAAAAAAATGAGAGATTCGCACTGTAAGGCACATTTAAAATGCTGTCGGCACCATCAACAGAAGTTAAAAAATTATTTGCCGGCCCCTTGGCCAGACCATTTGGAACTGCGCCAAAAGATTTTAAATCTACTACGTATTTAGCGTCACTTCCATCAAGCGCGTAAGACGTGATCCCGGTATGATTTACATCTCCGCTTGCAATCAGAATTCTAAAGTCGGGGTCTTCAATTATAGGGTTTTCATCCACTATAGGCGCAGGGGTAGGCTCTAAACTTACATCAGAACTTCCGCCACAAGCGTTAAGAAGTGGAACACTCAACAGAATCAGGAAAATATGGGCTGCTTTCATGCATTCTATTCGGCATTTTAACAAATAATTTACAGCACATTAACAAGGACCTGGACCACTGTTTAATATTAAACAGACAAAAGTCTAAAGGGCTTCGCAAATCAGAGCGCCCTCAGTTTTTAAATCAAAATCCACATCAATAACTTTAGCTTTAACCTCTTTAAACTCTGGAGCTCCATCGGGGAAAATCACTGGATAGTAATTCCGAGAAAGCCCCTGAACCACACCCCTTCTGCTCTTAAAATCTTTTTTTTCAAAGACAAGCACATCCAGAGTCTTGCCAATTTGGTTTTTTAAAGAAGCTCTAAAGCGGTCCGTAGACAAAGCTCTGAGTTCTTTTGATCTTCTCTTGCGTTCAACTACTGGGACTTCTCCCTCTAAAAGCACAGCTCCCGTTTTAGGTCTCTCACTATACGGAAAAACATGAATACGGTCCCAGTAGGGAGACAATTTTAGAGCTTCAAAGGTTTCGTTGTAATCTTCAAGGGTTTCTCCAGGAAAACCCACGATCACATCCATTCCTACAAAGACATCAATGCCGGTTGATTTTGCACGCTTAAATGACTCAAGAACATCTTCTTTAGTGTACTTGCGCTTCATAGCTTTTAAAACTTTTGTATTCACAGTTTGAACGCTCATATGGAAATGAGTACAAACACGCTCGCTTTTGCAAAGCTCGGTCAATCTAGGTGTAAGCTCTAAAGGCTCAAGGCTTGTGAGTCTTAGCCTTGGAAGGCTTGTTTGTTTAAGTATGGCTTCAACCATATCTTCTAACTTGTTTTTTGACTCGTCACTGTAATCACCTAGGTGAATGCCTGTGATCACAACTTCTCTTTGGCCCTTTAAAACGAATTCTTTAATTTTTTTTATAATGCTCTCTAGATTAAGTGAGCGGCTCTTTCCTCTAGTGTGAGGAATAACACAAAAAGAACAAAAAGAGTCGCAACCGTCTTGAATTTTTAAAAAAGACCTAGAGTGGTTGTCTTCTAATCCCCCACCTTCACCCATAGAAGATTTTCTAAAAATATTCTTGTGGTAAAACTTTTCTAGCTCTGCACCATCAATTTTTTTTTGAATTAGATCTCCCAGTTCATCTTTGTGGGAGTTTCCCACCAGAAGATCTACTGAATCTAAAAGCTCAAAGTCTTTTTTATCGATCTGTGCAGCACATCCTGTCACAACGACTATTGAGTCAGGATTATTTTTTTTAAGTTTTCTGGTCAAACGTACGGCATCTTTGGTCGCTTCTCGGGTAACCGCACAGGTGTTGAGTATGTGAATTTTTTTGTCTTTTAGCTTTAGGTCTGTCAGGTTTTTTTGAATGAGCCCTGTATCGTAGGTGTTCACCTTGCATCCGAAGGTGTGGTATTTAGGCGTGTTCAAATTGACATTAGTTGGCGTCTTAGACAATCCAACCTCCTCCAACTAATTTATCATCTGAGTAAAACACTGCAGCTTGGCCTGGGGTGATGGCTCTTTGTGGTTCAGGAAAAGACAAATGAACTTTTCCATCTTCATCAATATTTGATATTTCACAAGTTGCACCTTTATGCTGGTACCTTAGTTTCACTCTGTAGGCTTCACCCTTTTTAACGTCAGTGAAGAAGTTGCAGTCTCTCACTTCAACTTTATTGTAATAAAGATCTTTTTCTCGGCATAAAATTAGTGTGTCTGTTTCCATATCCAATGACTTTACAAAAAGGGGCTCTGTGAAGCTCACGCCTAAAGCTTTTCTTTGGCCATAGGTGAAGCCATGAAGTCCCTCGTGCTCACCTATTTTGGTATTTTCTGGATACAAAATGATAGAGCCTTTTTTGAATAGGTCTGGCGCCACGTGGTCTTCAAAAAATCCTTTGTAGCCGCCTTTGCCAATAAAGCAAATTCCAATTGAATCTTTCTTTTTAGCGACCACTAGTTTTTTCTCTTCAGCAATTCTTCTAACTTCTGTTTTGTTCATGTCGCCAACAGGAAACAGAATTTTAGGAATGATTTCTTTTGTAAGAGTGAACAAAAAGTAAGTCTGGTCTTTATGGCCATCTTCAGAAGTTTGGATAAGGTCCTCATTGTTCTCGCCTTTTACAACACGCGCGTAGTGTCCTGTCGCAAGGTAATCACAATCAAGTTCTTTCATTTTTTGAATAAGATGAGAAAATTTTAAAAAGGTGTTGCAGTTCACACATGGAATTGGCGTTTCGCCTGAAAGATATGACTCCACAAAAGGATCAATCACTTCCGCTTGAAACTGATCTTCACAATTTAAAATATAAAACGGAATGTCCAGTTGGTCGCAAACCCATCTGGCGTCATCAACGTCATCAGAGCTACAGCACGTGCCGTTAGCATCACAGTCATCAGCCTCTTCCACTCGGTTTTTTGAGTAGTCCCAAACCTGCATGGTCGCACCAATCACATCAAAACCCTGATCTTTTAATAGTGCTGCCGCAACAGAGCTGTCCACTCCACCACTCATAGCCACTAAGACTCTTGGTTTTTTACCTGTTTGGGTTTGATCAATGCTCACTTCTTATGTCCTCAGGCTACAAGCCACGTAACTTGGTCACAACTTTGACCAATGTCTCTACAAAACGGTCTACCTCGTCCCTTGTGGTTTGCCAACCCAAACTCACTCTAAGGGACTTAGAGGCCTCAGCGTGGCTTAAACCCATGGCCATAAGCACTGGAGAGGGCTCTGGGTTACCCGAGCTGCAGGCCGCACCTGTGCTGATTTCAAAACCTAAAAGGTCTAAATTGATCAACATAGTCTCCCCGTGGGTTCCATCAATAATAAAAAGAGACGTGTTTGGAGTTCTGGGGCGGCCTTGAGCTAAAACATGAACCCCTTCAATTTTAGAAAGAACTTCAGCTTCCATATGGTCTCTAAGCTCTAAAATTTGAGTGGCCCTTTCTTCAGTTTGTGAAAGTTTTTGAATCTGAACACCAAAAGCGTGAATACCTAAAAGATTTTCAGTGCCCGCACGCCTTCCTTTTTCTTGGCCCCCGCCAGCAATCAAAGGCTCAATACCATTTCCTTTTTTATGAAAAAGCACACCCGTTCCAGCAAGAGCGTAGAATTTATGAGCTGAAAAGCTAGCAAAATCCACTCCTGCCTCTTTTAAGTCTACTGTGATTTTGCCAAGAGTTTGAACCATGTCTGAATGAAAATAAATCTTCTCATCCTTAGTATTTTTATTAGTGTTTTCATCAATTAATTTTTTGATGCGCTTAAGGTCAAAGATTTCACCCGTCTCATTGTTTGCTTTCATAATTGAAACCAAGCCTACATTTTTTTCTTTAAGACTTTTTTCTAAAAATTCATAATCTAAACCTGTTTTTAAACACACGGGAACACGCACGATTTCGAATCCATCTAAAGCCAATTGTTCTAATGCCTTGTTCACTGCTGGGTGTTCAACGTTTGAAGTGAGAATCACATTTTGACCGCGCTCTTTTAAACGTCTAGCCACGCCTTTTAGAACCATATTGTTGGCTTCACTCCCACCAGAGGTGAAAACAACTTCTGTTGGACCACAGTTAACAACTTCAGCAAAAGCCCTCCTGGTTTTTAAGAGTGCTGATTTAGCGGACCTGCCCGAGGAGTGAATTGAACTTGGATTGCCCCAAGAAGCAAAATCTTTAATTGCTTGCAGCACCTCTTTAGAGGGCATGGTGGTGGCATTGTGGTCTAAGAATACGCGGCTCATGTCTATGATTTAACAGATATTTAAAGGACTTGGGAGGCTTTTCAGACTCAGGAGCCATTCTTTGTAATATCTTAAGCAGGTGTGGAAAGGTTTTGAAAAAGATCTACTTCACTGCTGATAAAATCAGTGTTTCTTTTAAGATCCTGCTTACCTAGCTTTGGCAGTACAGAGCACCTCACAGAGAGTCCTTAAAATTCAATGATAACAATAACTTATCTAAGCTTATCCGTAATCAAGTGTACCATTTTTAAATTTTTAAAACTATGTAACTAAGGTTGATGCCTCGTCTTTAGAAACATAGCTAAGCCAATAGTTAAGTCTTATATACATCCATATCATAGGAGCACATGCTGCAATTAATACTAAAATAGAAACCACAGAGTTTAAAATAATTCCCAATAGCATAGCCACAAGAGCCAGACCTAATGATATTAGGCCTGCTTTAATAAACAATGGAAAAGAGAGACAAATAAATGCTTCGATAAAACCTTTATTCTTGTTTTTTGAATATGTACTAAAGCATTTAAATATAAGAACCGTGACAACCACCGCGTAGAGCACCGCAAGTAATAAATTTATGGACCTGTCAGAATCGGATTCAACACCATTAGCAACACTGGCTAAAACTATTGGAACCACCAAATATATGAATTTATCGAATTCGGGAACTTCATTTTTTATCAGGTCATCGGCTAAAGCTTTCGTATTCCAAAGATACATTGTCAACCGCCCTTGGCTGCCTGAGCTGCCAAATCTTTTAAACGCTTTTCGCACTTGTCTCTGTCACCACAAATGTCGCACTTAGACCCCATGATTTTACCAAGACCTCCACACGAGCCTTTGATCGGATCTTTACCTAACAGCACACCTATGCTCATGAAGATTAAGAACAAAACTAAAACTGCAAATGTGATGATAAAGTATGTCATAGTTAATCTATCCTATCCTAAGGTCTTTAGGGTCAAGACTTTAAATTCAAGTCACTTAGCCAGGCTTGAAAATTTGGGGCTCGAGTGTTCGGTAAGCTTGCCCTCAGGGTTTTCAAAAATCAAAAAGACAGCCAAGTCATTTTCGTAAGCGTAATTCTGAGCTTTATCAGGTCCTAGCGCCATTAAGGCGGTGGCTAAAGCATCTGCCTTCATGCAGCTTTCTTCAAGCACTGTGACAGAAAAAAGTTTGTGTTCAACGGGTCTGCCCGTCTCAATGTTTATTGTGTGGGAATAGCTTTTGCCGCCCTCTTTAAAAAAGTTGCGGTAGTCACCTGAAGTGGCAATGCTCATATTTTTAAGTGGAAAAGCAAACTGTACAGCTTTTTTGCCTTCGGTCGGTTTTTCCACTCCAACAATCCAATCTTTATCAAACTTTTTGCCGCTCGCTTTAAGTTCCCCACCAATTTCAACCAAGTGGTTTTTATAACCCTTAGTTTTTAAAAATTCAGAGACTTTATCTACACCAAAACCTTTTGCAGAAGAAGAAAGGTCTACATATACTCCGTCTCGTTTTTTAATGGCCACATCTTTTTCATTGGCCCGTGAGATGACAAGTTTGTCATAGCCCACATTAGACTTCGCTTTTTCTACCTGCAGATCATTCGGAACTCTACGGCTCCCTTTGGGTCCAAAGCCCCAAAGGTTAACAAGTGGCCCGAGTGTTGGATCATAAGCCCCATCAGTTTGCTCAGCTAATTTTAATGAATAGATTAAGACCTCTTTAAACCATGGGCTGATTTCAACATTGGTGTTCATCGGAGCGCTGTTAAGTTTTGAGATCTCAGAGTCTTTAAGGTATGTCGACATCTGCCTGTTGACTTCAACAAGAATTTTATCAATCTCGGCTTTAAGCTCTTTGACGGATGCAGATTTTTTTTCAGCAATTTTTACCGAGTAGGTCGTGCCCATTGTTTTTCCTGAAATCGTTTTGACAGATTTTTGGCTGCATGCAGACAGAAAACAAGAGGAGAAAATAAGAATCGGAAAAATGAAAAAGGCCTTGTTCACACAAAGCCTTTTAAAAGTTATTTGAAGCTGCTTGATCATTTTATTTATCCACCGAAGTCATCAAGCATGATGTCCTCTGGCTCAACACCAAGGTTGATCAACATATCAATCACACATTTGTTCATCATCGGAGGTCCACAGACATAGTACTCACAGTCCTCAGGAGCTGAATGTTTAGAGAGGTACTCGTCATGCAAAACATTGTGAATAAAACCTGTGTAGCCATCCCAATTGTCAGCAGGCAGAGCATCAGACAGAGCAACATGCCATGTAAAGTTAGGATACTTATCAGCAATTGAATCAAAGTCTTCAGTGTAGAACATCTCTCTTTTTGAGCGTGCTCCATACCAGAAGGTCACTTTTCTATCAGTAGAAAGACGCTTGAACTGATCAAAGATATGGGAACGCATGGGAGCCATACCAGCTCCTCCACCAATAAAGACCATTTCTTTTTTAGTCTGTCTTGCAAAGAACTCACCGAAAGGACCCGAGATTGTGCACTCGTCTCCAGGTTTTAAATCAAAAATGTATGAAGACATGATTCCTGGAGGCAGATGGTCTTTTCCCGGAGGAGGTGAGGCAATGCGCACATTAAGCATAATGATCCCTTCTTCTTCAGGATAGTTGGCCATTGAATACGCTCTAACCGTTTCTTCAGGAACATTTGATTTAAATTTCCAAAGGTTAAACTTATCCCAGTCTTCTCTGTACTCTTCTTCAACATCAAAGTTTTTATAGTCTATATTTAGACCGGCAGGGCGCTCAATTTGTATAAAACCGCCTGCTTTAAAAGGAACAGATTCACCATTAGGAAGTTCTAAAACGAGCTCTTTGATAAAAGTTGCAACGTTGTGGTTAGATCTCACTTTGCATTTCCACTTTTTAACACCGAAGACTTCTTCTTCGACTTCTATTTTCATGTCTTGCTTAACAGTCACTTGGCAAGCAAGTCTGCAGCCCTCTTTAGCCTCACGCTTAGTGATGTGAGAAGTTTCTGTCTCTAAAATCTCACCTCCACCAGAATGAATGTCGACTTTACACTGAGCGCAGGTTCCACCTCCACCGCAAGCTGAGGATACGAAAAGTTTGTTGTCAGCTAAAATATTAAGAAGCTTTCCACCAGCTGGCACCACAATGTCTCTTTCGCCATTGATGTTGATGGTCACGTCACCGGATGAAACCAATCTAGATTTAGCAAAAAGGATCACGGCAACCAGTGCCAAAACCACTAATGTAAACATTGTTACGCCTAAAATAATTAAATACATTTATTAACCCTTCCTATCTGGTTATTAAATTTATACCTACAGCTTAAAGCTGAATACCTGAAAAAGCCAAAAATCCTAAAGACATGAGGCCGACAATCATAAACGTTATTCCCAAGCCTCTAAGACCATGAGGAATATCAGAGTACTTTAGTTTTTCATTGATTCCAGCAAGTGCTGCAATTGCAATAGCCCAACCAAAACCAGAACCTAGTCCAAAGACCACCGACTCAGTAAAAGTGTAGTCTCTCTCAACCATAAACAGTGATCCACCCAGGATTGCACAGTTTACTGTAATAAGAGGCAAGAAAATACCCAACGCATTGTAGAGTGATGGCACATACTTATCTAAAGCCATCTCTAAAATTTGAACGATCGCTGCAATAACCCCGATGTAACAGATCAAACCTAAAAAGCTAAGATCCACTCCCTCAATACCCGCCCAAGTCAGAGCATTTTCTTTTAGAAGGTAGTTATACAACAAATTGTTAACAGGTATTGTGATTGATTGAACAACAACAACTGCAATACCCAATCCGATCGCCGTAGAGACTTTTTTAGAGACAGCTAAAAATGTGCACATCCCCAAGAAAAAAGCTAAGGCCAAGTTTTCTATAAAAACCGCTTTGATAAATAAACTTAAATAATGTTCTAACATGATTTTTTCCTATGCCTCGATTTGGTCTGTCTTCCACATTCTCAGAGCCCAGATGAAAAGCCCGATAATGAAGAATGCGCTTGGTGCAAGAAGAGCCATACCATTAGTTTGGTACCATCCCCCTTCAGATATAGGTTTTAGAATTGTAAAACCCAAAACCTTGCCTGTTCCAAATAGTTCTCTGAAAAAAGCTACGAATATCAAAATTACTGAATAGCCTAAACCATTTCCAATACCGTCTAAAAAAGATATGAATGGAGGGTTCTTCATTGCAAAGCCCTCTGCTCTACCCATGACAATACAGTTCGTGATGATCAAACCAATAAAGACAGCCATCTCTTTAGCTATATCATAAACAAAAGCCTTTAAAATTTGATCTGTTAAGATCACAAGGGATGCGATGATTGTCATCTGAGCGATGATACGAATGCTTGATGGAATGTAGTCACGGATCAAGCTAACAAAAAAGTTTGAAAAACCTGTAACTAAAATTACGGCAACACACATTACGAGTGCCTTGTCCATTTTAGTTGTCACAGCTAAAGCAGAACAGATTCCTAAAATTTGAAGTGCAATAGGGTTGTTGTTAAACAAAGGGTCGAAAAGAGTTTTTTTAACACTGGCCATGTTCATGATTCACCTACCGCTTTTTTCAATTTTTCATTTGAATTTCCTGCAGACTCTGCAGTGCCATTGGAAAGATTTTTTAAGTAAGGACCAAAGCCGTCTTCACCCATCCAGTACCTGATCAAACCTGTTACTCCATTACTAGTGATCGTAGCACCTGAGAGACCATCGATTTGGTAGTCATAAGTCTTAGAGCCTTTAGATGCTCGACCTTTGATAACTTTCAAAGCAACTTGTCCATCTTTAAATAGTTTTTTCCCAGCCCACTGAGCTTTCCAGTCTACATTGTCAATCTCTCCGCCAAGGCCTGGGGTTTCACCATGTTGATAAAAACCAATACCTTTAACAGTTTTAAGATCTGTGTCTAAAGCTAAGAAACCATATAAAGTTGACCACAAACCTTTTCCATTAACTGGTAAGATCAACATCTGCATCTTGCCATCTTTCATGTATTTATAAGCCGGAGCAAATTTAGAACGCCTTTTGATTCCCGCTTTGTCCATTTCAGGAGAAATTCTTTTGCTCATTTCAGAGTCTTTACTAGCTTTGAGCTGGCTGAATTCAGTTGGGTTCATGTCATTCACAACTTTACCAGTATCAAGATCGATAACAGAAGCTTCAATACTGTTATAAGCTGCTTCAATTTTCTCTCTTGATGCAGATCCAGGCTCTAACAGACCAGAGGCTTGGAGCAAATTCTTTTTCACATCTAATTCTTTGTTGATCTCTTGTCTTTCTTTTAAAGAAACAGCGGCTCCTGCAACTAATAAAGAACAGACCACACATAAAATCGCGGCAACCACTAATGTTCCAAGAGTACTATCCTTTTGCATATCTTAACTTCCGTCTTTTGATGTTTGCGTTCACTACAAAATAATCTATCAAAGGTGCAAATACGTTAGCAAAAAGAATCGCAAGCATAATCCCTTCAGGGAATGCAGGGTTGATCACTCTTACTAATATGGTCATAAAACCAATCAAGATGCCGTAAAACCACTGTCCTGTATGAGTCATCGAAGCACTCACCGGATCGGTCGCCATAAAGATGGCACCAAATGCAAAACCTCCTACGACCAAATGCCACATTGGAGACATACCAAACATCATATTTGTGTCGCTGCCAATAAAGTTTAAGAGTCCAGAGAAGAACACAGCTCCGAGCACGACACTCACGATGATTCTCCAAGAGGCAATGCCTGATTGAATCATAAAACCTGCACCAAGTAGGGCTGCAAGAGCTGAGGTCTCACCCATTGAACCTGGAATAAAACCAAGAAAGGCGTCCCACCAAGAGTAAGTCACTGCTGACATTCCTTCTAGAGCAGCCTGTCCAAGAATTGTGGCACCTGTGAAGCCATCTGCTGCAACCCAAACCTGATCTCCTGAAATTTCAGCAGGATAAGCAAAGTACAAAAAGGCTCTTGCTGTTAGAGCAACGTTTAAAAAGTTTTTACCCGTTCCGCCAAAAATCTCTTTAGCAATCACAACACCAAAAGTAATTCCGACAGCCACCTGCCACAAAGGAATGGTTGCTGGAAGAGTTAGAGGAAAAAGAAGACCCGTAACTAAAAAGCCCTCGTTAATTTCATGGCCTCTTACTGAAGCAAAAATACCTTCCCAAAGCCCACCAACAAGGTTGGTCACTAGAAAAATTGGAACAAAGAATGTGGCTCCTAAAAAGAAGCAGGCTCCAATATTTGAAGGATCAACCGCAAAGCCCATCATTGAAAAAAGCGTTCCTCGAAAACCAGAAACCTCAGTGCCCATTGATTGAAGTGCCAGTAGAGATTGATAACCTGTATTGTACAAAGCGAACATGATCACTGGCCCTAAAGCTGCAGCAACCGTCACCATTGTTCTTTTTAAATCAATTCCATCTCTTACGTGTACTGTGCCCGTAGCCGAGTGGCCCGGCGTGTATAAAAACGTATCGATCGCTTCGTACAGAGGATAGAGAGCTTGAAGCCTTCCTCCCTTAACGAAGTGTTTTTCTTGCTTGTCTAAAAAACCTCTTAAACCCATCTTTAAATTATCCTTCTCTTTCGATAGTTTCTAAGTTGCGCCTCAAAACTGGTCCAAAATCAGTCTTTCCTGTGGATACAAATGTCATAAGCGCCATATCTTCTTCAGCTAGTTCCAAAGCACCCAAGTCTTGCGCTGAATCTGTGTCGTTTGACTCTATAGCTCTAAGCAGCTGTGTTGGTAGAATGTCTAATGGCATAACAGCCTCAAAGTTTCCGGTAGGGACCATTGCTCTAGGAGAACCATGAGTTGAAGACCCTAAGTTAAACTTTTTCCAAGGCATAAGTTTTGAAATGTAAATAGGCTTGATAGAAAATCTATTTAAGCCCGGGCTGTGCCATCCCAGAAGAACACGCTTGTGATCCTCTTCAATAGCTGTGATTTGGTTTGTATAAGCACCAAGGTATGCAAAAGGGCCCTCGGCAACATGACCATGAAAAACAGACCCTGCTATCACACGCAAGGGAGTTCCTTTTTGTGTTTCGCCCTCTGTGAGCTCAGTAACGTTTGCCCCTCTTCTTACTTTTAAATATCTAGGGTTGGAAGCAAGCGGTCCACCAATACTGATTATTTTATCGGTGAGCAAAGAACCTGTCATAAACAAGCGCCCCATTGCGATCACATCTTGATAACCCACGTGCCAAACCATTTTGTTCGGATTCACGGGGTCGAGCATGTGAATATGAGTGCCTGCAAGTCCTGCTGGGTGAATCCCTGCAAATTCAACCTTTCTCACTTCTGAGTCTGAGAAAAAATCTATTCTAGAATCTGGAGCAACGCAGACATATGTTCTTTTTTTAGAAAGTTTTGAGAGAACATCAATGCCTGATTTAAACTCTTCTTTAAATTGATCAATTACAAATTGAGGCTGAGGAGCTAGTGGGTTTGTATCAATAGCAGTTATAAATACAGCTTCTGGAGTTTCACCAACAGTAGCAACTTTATCATAAGGGCGCTGTCTTATGTATTTCCATTCACCAGACTCCAGGAGAAGTTTTTCGACCTCTTCTTTTGTGTAGTCCATTGGATTTTTTGTAATGTAGTTTTCAAATGAAACAGCTTCTTCATCAGCTGAAACTTCAATTTCTAAAGATTGAAAAGCTCTTTTTTCACCTCTGTTGATGCGCAAAACTTTGCCGCCAGCAGGAGAGGTGAAAACCAAACCTTCATTTTTTTTACATTTGAAAAGTGGCTGTCCCAGTTTAACTGTGTCGCCTTCAACAACTTCCATGCTGGGTTTCATTCCTACAAAATCAGTGCCGACAACAGCGACTTTTGTTGATTTTTTACTAAGATCGAGAGCTTCTTTCGGCTCTCCTGATATAGGCAGATCCAGACCTTTAGTTATCTTGAATTTCATGAGCAGACTTCCTAAGTGTTTTCAGTTGTTTATCATGCATTTATTCTGTTTTTACTTAAGTTTAGATGTAAATGAATCTGCAGATCTAAGCAATAGCTATCCAGAAAGTGCTCAAGTTTTGAGACTTTAGTTTACACAACTGTAAACAATTTAACAGTTCAACAAAGTCATCAAACTGCTGATTAAACAGGCTTTTTATTGTTGATGAAAACAACAAAGATAAACCCAAATTGATGATTCCAAGATACAGCCTGCTTTCTAAGTCTTTTGATTTTAAAGACTCAAGGTGTAAACTCAGACTTCTAACAGAAGGAAATCATTTGAAACATTATAAAATCTCATCATTTTCTCTTCATGATTTTTTCTTTTTAAATGACAATTTTTCTCAAATTTACGCTCGCCCATATTTAAACATCATCATCAAGGTCGGTTTATGAATATCGTTATCGCTGGGGCGAGTGGCTATATTGGCTCGGCTTTGATTCCAGTTTTGTTAAAAAAGTTTCCGGAAGCACACATCACAGCACTTTCAAGAAGTGTTAGGGTTTCTAAAGACAAAAGAGTCACTTGGAGTGAGTGCGATCTTTTCTCACTTAAATCTCTCGAACTCTGCCTTCCTCCAACAGTCGACCTTGCTGTTTATCTAGTGCACTCAATGGGCCCAACTGCACGTTTGGATCAAGGCTCCTTTAAGGACTACGACCTCATTCTGGCGGATAACTTTTCAAGAGCACTTAGAAAAACAGAAACAAAGCAGATCATTTATCTTGGCGGCCTAGCCCCCAAAAAAACCTGCCAGCTCTCAGAGCATATGGAAAGCAGACTAGAGGTGGAGAGCCTCTTTAGTTCTTACAAAGTACCTTGCACTTTTATGAGAGCCGGTGTGATCGTAGGTTATGAAGGTTCGTCATTTAAAATTCTTTTAAAACTAATTGGCAGGCTACCTGTCATGGTTTGCCCTGCTTGGATGCAGACACTCACCTCCCCTGTCGATTTAGATTCTGTGCTAAGACAGATCGCAACAGTCAGTTTGGATCCCAAACACTACAACAAAACTTACGATATGGCCGGCTGCAAACCCCTTTCTTATTTGAATATGGTGAAAGACACTGCAGAATTTATAAATAAAAAACGCTATTTTATCAACGTTCCGTATTTTTCCTTAAAGCTTTCTAAGCTCTGGGTCTACTGTGTCACTGGCGCTCCTAAAAACTTAGTCTACCCACTTATTGAATCTTTAAAGCACGATATGGTGGCCTCAGAGGAAAGAGCTCTTGAGACACTTCCTTTGCACAGGTCTTACAAAGAGCTTTTAAACGAACTCCCCGATTTTAGTGACAGAGAAAAATCTAAAAGACTTCCTTCAAAAAAACATAAGAAATCTGTTAGATCCGTTCAAAGAATTGAAACCCCCTGGGGAAAAGACTCTTCATGGATGCAGCAAGAGTATATAAACTGGCTTCCAAAATTTTTCTCACCTTTTTTAAAAGTTTTTGAAGAAAACCATAAAATCTATTTTGCTTTTCTAATCAAAAAATTTACACTCTTAGAATTAGATTTCAGCACGGACAGAAGTTCACACCGAAGACAACTCTTGTACATTAGAACAGGCCTCCTTGTTTCAGAAAATTACAAAGGGCGTCTTGAGTTTAGATCTGTCCTAGGCGGAAAGTACATTCTTGTGGCGATTCACAATTTTAGGCCTGCACTACCTTGGTACATCTACCGTTACACTCAGGCCAAGCTTCATTTATTTGTCATGAGAAGATTTGCAAAACACCTGAAAAGAAAGTCAAAAGCATTTAAAGCAGCAGAAGGATTGATATGAGTACATTAAACATAGAAGATGCAAATTTTAGAGAAACTTATCAAAACAATGAAATTGTCGTTTTGGATTTTTGGGCTCCATGGTGCGGTCCATGCCATCAATTCACCCCCATATATGAAGAGGTCTCTGAGCTTTATAACGATGTTGTCTTTGGCAAGGTCAATACAGAAGTGGAGGAAAAGCTCTCTGCCTATTTTGGAATCCGCAGCATTCCCACAATTATTGTTTTAAGGGAAGAGCTCGAAGTTTTTAGACAGTCCGGTGTTCTTGGCGAAAAAGATTTAAAAGGCTTAATCGACCAGATAAAAGAAACACCCATGTCTGATATCAAAACCAAATTAGGAATAGTAGACTGATGTCTGAATTTTTTGAACAGATCATTCCCAAAAACAATCAAAAAGACTTTTTCAAAAGCGAAAAAGAACAAGAAACTTTTTGTCTTCACGATTTAGAAAGCCTTACTCAAAACTTTAGACAAATAAATTTTTTAAACTCTTTAGAGGATTTAAAAAAAAACTGGAAACTAGAAGTTGATGTTCATTTAAAAGGCTCTAGAGACGAGCAAACCACTAAGACAGTCTCTTCTACTAAACAGGCTTTTGAAGAGTTCAAAGAGGGACAAAGCATTTTGTTCAATGACGTCAACAGACAAGGGCCTGAATTAGAAAAGTGGCTAGAGGAGATTAAAGAAAAACTAAAACTTTCTTCACACACATTTTCTAGATGCCTCGTCTATGCGACTCCTAAGGGCGGTGGAAACGCCTCTCACTTTGATCAAAATATAAACTTTGTCATTCAGTTAAGCGGTGAGAAAACTTGGTGGACGGCTCCTAATACATCAGTGAGCAATCCTATGCACCGGCATGTTCTAAATCAGCCGATTGATCCAGAACTTGAAGGCTATTTAAAAAAAGACATTCCTATAAATTTTCCTGAAAACTCACAAAAGTTTGACCTAAAGCCCGGCTCCCTTTTGTACGTTCCTCCTGGAGTTTGGCACAAAACCACTGCATCAAGTGATGCCGTCTCACTTAACTTTACGTTCTCAGTACCCACCCTTTCAGATTTGATTTTAATAGCTTTAAGAGGACGGCTTATGGGTTCTGAAGTTTGGAGAGAGCATGCAAGAGATCTAAAAAATCCTGATCAAATTGAAAAAATAGACTTTTTGATTCAGCACTTAGCATCTGATATGCAAACTTGGTCGGCTGAAGAGCTCTTAAGCGCCTTAGAAAATTGACAGTCCTGAAAGCTTTTCAAAAAGAGATCACAACTCAAAAGAGGTAAGCTAAATTGTGTTAATATAGGGATCTTAGCTATGCTTACGGAGCCTTATGATCATCCAAAAAATAACTCTTATTTTTCTAAGTCTTTTTACTTTAAACGCTTCGGCGTTAAATGAATCTACAGTTGTCATTGAAATTAAAGATGCCGTTTTAAATGATAAAACCTGCTCTGGAAAAGATGAAAAATTTTGGAAGATCATCAAGGTTAAAACAAAAGTCCATATAGAGTATTGGGAAAAAAGTAACTACAGTCTTACTGTTTCAAAATTTGGCTGCGACAATGGAACCAATGGGTCCCTTGTGGTTTCACCTGGCAGAACAGAATCGTCTATCGAGTTTTATGAAACCGCAATTGATTTTATAAACAAAGGCTTCTCCCCTATTTATGTTGTTGATCATGTTGGCCAAGGATTTTCTCCGAGACTTCTTTCCGATCAAAAAAAAGGGCACATCAATAGATTTGGGGACTACATAGACGCTTTTGACTCGGCAGTTGGAGCGGTCCAGCGAGATTTAAAAACAAATAAAAAAACTAAAGATCAAAAACCTCAAGCTCTTTACTTTTTGTCAAATTCAATGGGCGGGGCGATTGGAATTGGTTATTTTCAAAAAAAAGGCAAAGCCAATCCTTTTAAAGCAGCAGCACTTTTAGGCCCTATGATTAGAATCAACTATTTAGGTTTTCCAACAGGCGATGAAAACCAACCAAACGGAATCACTCATCCCACCAAGAGGCAGAGCCTGCTGTACACTGAAGCCGGCGTGATTGCTCAGGCACATTACTTTTGCAAAACCAAAGGCTGTGAATCTTATGCGACAAAAATTGCGCAAGAAACAGCTGCAGAGCATGGATCAGCTTACCTTGAGGGTTTAAGAGATTTTGACAAAGCTTCAGACTTAGCCCCAGAGCAGGTGATGACTCACAGTAGATCACGTTATGATCTTAAAACATTTTTGTGGGAGTCTCCTGAAACAAAAGCTTTGTATGAAAAACTAGGTCTTAACAATCCTCAGCTCTCAGCACCTAGCTATCAATGGGTCAAACGAGCAGCTAAATTTAATGTGCACATGCGAACAAAAAGAAATGTTCAAAGACTTTCTAATATGCCTATAAAAATCATGACAGGTGAAAAAGACGTGCGAGCTTACACGCCCTCTGCGGATGGAAGCACAGACTTGAGCACCCACATCAAATTTTGCAAAAGAATAAACAGAGTTAAAAGTTCTCGCATTTGTGATTTTGTACAGGTGGATGGAGCGTATCATGAGCTTCTTAAAGAAAATCAGGATTATAGACAACCCACAATAGATGCCGTTATTGAGCATTTTAAAAGGAACTAAAGTGCTTATTTTACTCTTTACAATTATAACAAGTTTTAATCCTGTAAACGCACAGGCTGAAGAAAACAGCGGTTTATATCAAATAAACAATCTGGCTTTTGTTCACCAGGGAAGCACTGATAAATTCCCAGTGGTTGTGATCGACTCTGGTGTTGATTACACACACCCTGACTTAGCTCCGCTCATGTACCGTAACCAAACAATCAGTAAAATAGAAGTCAACAATCAGTTTATTGAAAATGACATTTTTGGTTGGGACTTTAATGAAGGGGATGCTTTTTCTTATGACAACGTCCACAGCTACACACCAGAATTTGTTGAAGTTCCGAACTATGATAAAGGGGTCGATCTTCAAACCAACATTCTTAATATTGGAAGATCTTTGTTTAAAAACACTTTTGAAATTATAAAGGCATCTATTCCTATGGGCGCGCCTGGACATGGCACACATGTTTCTGGGATCGTTGTTGAGCACTGTAACACCTGCGCAGTCGTGCCTCTTAAAATATTTGGAAAAGAAGACCTTTCGATTGGATCTCTGTCTGCTGCAATCGAGTACACACATTTGCGAGGTTACAAGTTGGTGAATATGAGTCTAGGTATAGACACCAAATACATCAAGGACGGATCTGATCAAGAAAAGTTTTTGAAAAACGTTATTGAAAAAATGAAAAAGTACAAAGACATTTTGTTTGTGGTCGCAGCGGGAAATGATGGGAGTTTCTTAAGTGAAGCTAACAGTAAGTTCTACCCAGCAATGTTGAAGCTTCCTAATTTAATCACTGTAGGAGCTGTTGACGATAATGGAAAACTTGCTTCCTTCTCTAATTACGATCCTTATTTTGTTGACCTTTATGCTCCAGGTGTTGAGATCAATAGCACTTGGATTGATGGAGACTACAAAAACTTAAGCGGCACATCAATGTCTGCTCCAATGGTTACAGGTATTGTTGGAAGTCTTTGGAATTTGAACCAAGGCATGACAGCCACCCAAATAAAAGAGCTTTTTATGTCTCAAGTTCCACTTGGGGCAATTACATACAAAAATTTACAAGAAGTGAGCGTTTTTATTTTAAAAAAATAATGGCTTTTATTTTCTCAAGAGCTTTAAAATCTCTTCGCCAACAGATTTAGCACTTGCAGGGTTTTGTCCGGTCACCAAACGGCCATGCACTACTGTGTGACTTTCAAATTTACTTTTTTGCGTGTGTTTAGCCCCGCGCTGGAGCATTTTTGATTCTAATAAAAAGGGCATCACTTTATTTAATCCCACAGCTCTTTCCTCTTCATTAGTAAAAGCCGCAACTTTCTTGCCATCGATTAGGTATTTGCCATTTGAAATCTTAGTGTTCACTAGTCCTGCAGGTCCATGACAAACAGCTCCCACGATGCCCCTGTTTTCATAAATTTCACGTGTGATTTTTTGCAATTTTTTGTTGTCGGGAAAATCAAACATGGCGCCGTGTCCACCCGCAAAAAAGATGGCTTTGTATTTTGAGCTGTCCACTTCATCAGGGCGCATGGTGTTGGTGATTTTATTTTTAAAGTAGGTTGAAGCAAGTAGTGCTCTCCCTTCTTCATCAATTTTATCCATACCACCCAATGGGATCTTGCCCCCTTTAGGGCTTACAAAATCAACTTCATAACCAGCTTCGACAAGTATGGCGTAAGGGCGGGTGATTTCTGTCACATAAGCTCCCGTTTTTTTACCCGTTTTTCCAAGCTGAGAATGGCTTGTCGCTACAAAAAGCACCTTGTCTCCATTGAAATTGTGTTCAGGACTGCTGGAACAGCCAAAAGCTAAAAACGTGGTGAAAAACAGAATTAAAAATTTCATAGGACCCTCTTTTTTGGTGAGTGCGTAAAGCTTACAATAGTCAATAGCCAAACTTCAAACTGCCCTCACCTCACATCCCTTAAAGGCACCTCTTCAATCACTCAAAAAACCCTAGACCCTTGACCCTTTCTGCTTTTTCTCTAAGGTGAAATTAACTTAATACTTAAGCAAATAACAGATCGGACCACATGAAGTTTACAGATTTCCCACTAGATTCAAAAATTCAAACTGCACTCACAAAAGTTGGATATGAAACCCCTACACCCATTCAAGAAGAGGCTATTCCCTTTGTTCTCCAAAAAAGAGACTTACTGGCTATTGCTCAAACAGGAACTGGCAAAACGGCAGCTTTTTGCCTGCCTATTTTAAACAACCTTGTTGAAAACAAAGAAAAAGCCTCTGCTAAAAAAACCAAGACTCTTATTTTAACACCAACTAGAGAGCTGGCTCTTCAGATATATGAAAACCTAGTTCTCTACGGTCAAAACCTAAATCAAAAGTATGCCGTTATTTTTGGAGGTGTTTCGCAAGGCCGTCAGGTTCAGGCGATGCAAAAGGGACCACACGTGCTTGTGGCCACTCCAGGTAGACTCTTAGATCTGATCAACCAAAAGCACATCATCTTAGATGAAGTGAGCACTTTTGTTTTAGATGAAGCTGACAGAATGCTAGACATGGGTTTTATGAATGACATTAAAAAAGTCTTAAAGCTGTTGCCTAAAGAGCGACACAACCTCTTTTTCTCAGCAACCATGCCCAAAGAAATTGAAACCCTTGCTAAAACAATTTTAAAAAATCCACACAAAGTTGAGATCACTCCAGAATCCACCACTGTTGAACGGATTCAGCAGTCTGTGATGTATGTAGACAAACCTCAAAAAACAGATCTTTTGGTTCACGTTCTGAAAGAAAAAACCAAAGAAAATCCTAAGATGAAAACTTTGGTTTTTGTTGAGATGAAACACGTTGCTAACCGCATCACTGAGACTCTTGCAAAAAGTGGAATTTCATCAGCTGCTATTCATGGAAATAAATCCCAGGGCGCCAGACAAAGAGCCCTTAAAGAGTTCACTGATGGTGACGTTAGCGTTCTTGTTGCGACAGACATAGCATCACGCGGAATTGATGTAGATGGCATCACACACGTTATCAACTATGAGCTCTCGAACATTATGGAGAGCTATGTGCACAGAGTGGGAAGAACTGCCAGAGCCGGAAAAGATGGAGCTGCCATTTCACTTGTCACTGCAGATGAAAAATCTTATTTAAAAGGAATTGAAGAGGCCACATCTCAAAAAATTCCAGTTGATAGAGACCATCCACACCACTCTGAAGATGCTGAGTCCGCCCCAACAACTTCTGTTGGCAAGGCCAAGGCTAAGATGGAAGCAGAAAGAAAAGCCAACAGACGTGGCGGCGGTGGTGGAGGAAGACGACCTCAGGGAGCAGCATCCGGTGGAAGACACAAATCCAAGAAGAAAGCCTCAGGCTCATCATCCAGTGACAGACCAAAACGAAGTGGCGGAGCTTCAAAAAGATCAACTACATCTAAAAAAACATCAAGTTCTTCTTCTGACAGCAAAAGGCCAGCACGTAGGGGTTACTAAATGAAGTTTGAGAAATACCGCATTACAGATGAAATCAAAGCCAACTTAGAATCTATGGGCTTTCACCGCACAACTGACATTCAGTTCAAAGCCATTCCACCCATTATGAATGGTGAAGATGTTTTGGCTATTGCACAGACCGGCACAGGCAAAACCGCAGCCTTCGCAATTCCATTAGTAAATGCTGTTCAAGAAAAAAAACTCAACGGTAAAACCAGGAGCATCAGTTGTTTGGTTTTAGCCCCTACCCGTGAACTCTCAAAGCAAATTGGGCAGGTTTTTTCTAAGATATGCAAAAAAACAGGTGTTGTGAGCTTTGCAGTTTACGGCGGCGTAGAACAAGACAATCAAATCGAGCAGCTTAAAGGCGGCGTTGATGTACTGATTGCAACTCCAGGCCGTATGTTTGATCTTATCTCACAAGGCTTTATTGATGTGACCAAGGTCAAAACGCTTGTGCTGGATGAAGCCGACCACATGTTGGACTTAGGTTTTATCCATGACATCAAATCAGTAAAGACAAAGCTTTCAAGTCACCACCAGACCCTCTTTTTCTCAGCCACGATCAATCCAAAAATTAAAAAACTCGCTTACTCTCAAATCAACTCGAATGCCATGCGCATTCAGGTCTCTCCTGAAAAAATGGTTTCTAAAAACATCTCACATTTTAAAACCAGATTAGAGATGGATGAAAAAAGACATTTTTTAACTCACTTTTTAAAAGAAGCAGAAGATTCTAAAACAATAGTTTTTGTGCGCACACAGGTCAGAGCTGAAAGAGTTTTAAAACACCTTCTAAAAAATGACATCAAAGCCGTAAATATCCATGGTGGTATGGAGCAGCTTGAGAGAGAAAAAAACCTAGAGTTTTTTAGAAACACAGAGGCCGGCGCACTTATTGCAACAGACGTCAGTGCAAGAGGTATCGATCTTCCCGGCATCACCCATGTTGTGAACTACGACCTTCCGGATGACCCTGAAAACTACGTTCACCGCATCGGGCGAACAGGCCGCGGCTTTGCCAAAGGTGACGCTCTAGCTTTCTGCGCCCCTGAAGAGAGTGAAAAATTAAAAGCCATTGAGGACTTCTTGCAAACCAAGATTTTTGAGCTCAACTCCATGGATGAGTACAAAAAAGAAACGACCACTGTTGATGTTGAGAGTTTAGATGTGTCTGAAATCCTTGCCCTAGAAGAAGAGGCTTTTGAAGCTCCCGCTAAAAAGAAAAAATCGAAGCCGAAGAAAAAGAAGAAGTAAGCACGGGCGCTAGTTTTTTAAAAAAAACCACCCACACTAAAAATTCCCACAAAACCACTCGAGTCTTGTTGGTCAAAAACTTTTTCCCAGAAACCACCTAAATCATAAAACAGCTTTTTATGATTTTTTCTGATTCTAAAACCCAACCAGTTGCGGTCATAGTAGTTCTTAGCTCCTACAAAATCTCTTTGGCTGTAAAACACTTCGTCAAAAACAAACGCTTCAAGACCCCATGGTTTGTAAAGACTAAATTGACTCATCACCATCATACGGCTTCTCATTCCAGAATTGTTGATGCCAGAAAGGTCCCGAAACTCTTGCCTGAATCTCAAGTGCAGTTTTTGATTTAAGATCATTTCGGGGGTCTTTAAGTTGAACTCTCCCCAGTAGCGGCTCTCAGTTCTGTCAGTTGTAAAAACGTCCCCACCCAAGCCTAGATTGATCCAAGACTCCATTTGGTAATGGTAGGAGGGTCTAATCAGGACGAATGAATTGTCCCCTTGCCTTCTATCTTCAGCTTGTAAGGTGACACTGTGTTTTTCAGAAAAGCTGTAGGTGGGCATCACACCAATCCAGTAGCCCGAAGTGCTCACATCAGCCAGAGCTGAGTTCAAACAGGTCAGCGCCGTTAATAAAAACACTGCTTTCATAAGTTTCATAAACCTCATCCTTTGATCAATAGGATTTCAACAATAGAATTTGATGCGGCAAAATGCAATTGTCTGTAGTTTTACAAAAAGGAAGACTCTTTACTGGACCTAACTTTAATTAAGAGGTTAAAATATATGCATGTACAAATTTGATCACCTGATAGCAAAAGAAGCACTCAAAGCTTTTTACTCTAGTCAAAATTTAGATCAAACAGCCAATGCTAATTTAATCACTTACTACCCCTTAGGCTTTGTGAAAATTCCGTTTGTTAATCTGTCCGCTAGAAAAGCGTTTTTGCACCTGCATGACTTAAATCACATACTCTTAAATGTCGACACTACAGTAAGGGGCGAAGCCCAGCTTGCAGCACTTGAATTAGGTTCTGGCTTTCCCGCTCAATGCCGCATTGGTTACCTTTATTCTCCCTTTGCACTTTTGCCAGGCTTGGTTTTATGCCCTATAAGAGTTTTCAAATCTTATTTTAGAGGACGAAAAATTAAAAATGCCTGTCATGTAAAAATGCAAAAAGATCAACTTTTAAACTGCACCGTCTTAGAAATCAAAACTTATCTAGGCTTAGTTTCTGAAGGAGAGCACTGATATGAAAATTGCAATTTTTGGTGGAACCCACGGAAATGAACCAGTGGGAGTTGAAGTCATTAAGGCCTTGAATTTAGAAAAGCCTGTTTCGCCTTTTCACACCTATGAAACCTTTATTGGAAACCCTGAAGCTTTAAAGAAAAAATCTAGGTTTGTTGATTCAGATCTCAACCGCGCTTTTGGAAAAAACGGCAAACCAAAAGGTTACGAGCTAGAAAGATCAATTTTTTTAAAAAAAGAAGTGCAAGGAAAATTTGATCTTATTGTTGATCTTCACACAAGTACGTCAAATATGGGACTGACTGCAATCTTAAACAACAGCCACCCTAATACGCGGAAGACCTGCTGCTTTTTAAAAGATAAAATTAAAAACTTTAAACTGATTGAAGAAACAGACTTGGACGATGACTGCACACACTTAAACAGACTGGCTAAGGCAGGCGTCACCATCGAAGTCGGTCCCGTTGCGAACAATGTCTTGTCTGCTGATCTCATTTTAAAAACCTATAATATAATAGTCGAGATTCTTAATTGGGATTTTAAAAAAGAATATGACTACGCTAAAACCGAAGTTTTTAAAACTGAAAAGACAGTTTATTACCCCAAAGAAGACGGCTGGCTCATCAGTCCTAATTTAGAAA
>Ga0115567_10000306_pt1 | contig 48927 bp, 52 predicted proteins | sample COGITO_mtgs_1204_2_FD_88679 | JGI IMG/M metagenome (GOLD analysis project Ga0115567, IMG submission 88679) | Pelagic marine microbial communities from North Sea - COGITO_mtgs_120412 | ecosystem: Environmental > Aquatic > Marine > Epipelagic | place: Germany:Helgoland, sampling site Kabeltonne...
ATGCGACCTGATGTAGCGAAGGACAGATACGATGTCTTCTGAGATTGAATATCACGACCCGAATAAACTACTGCCTTGGGCCAATAACGCCCGGACCCACTCCAAAAAACAATTGCGTCAGATGGTGCTGTCAGACGAATTAGAAATTAAAATTTTAACGAACCGCTAAATATAAAAGGAACTTCAGAAGTTTGCAGTCTTGCATCCGGCAGATCAACACAACGCGAACTCTCGGATCCTCCCTCCTAAGAGAAGGTCAGAAGAAAGCAATCTCAAAATCGGGAGACCTTTCATTAAGGCGCCGTCAAATAGGCACATCCCCTTTCAACAACAGGCGCTGAAATTCCCTACGTTCGAACACATCGAAATCAGTACTCGCACGATGCATCGTACAACGGTTATCCCAAATGATCAGATCACCCAACTGCCAATGATGCCGATACTGAAATCGCGCGTCGAATGTGAAGTCGTACAACTCGTCCAACAGGGCGTCGCTTTCCGCTATGGATAACCCTTCAACATGATCAATACGGTTTGGGTTGATATACAATGCCTTTCGGCCAGTTTCCGGATGCGTTCTTATTAACGGGTGAGATACATCTGGCGTAAGCGCTTCTTCCTCGGGTGTTCTGACAGCAACCACGGCCTTACCACGCCTGGAATGATATTTATGCACTGCGCGCCGACCTTCGATGCCGCGTCGCATTTCATCCGGCATTGCATTTAGTACAGCCTCAGTATCTATAAATTGTGTACTCCCACCCGAAGACGGTATCGCCATGGCAAACAGCATTGTTGCTTTTGCTGGACGCGCAAAATAACTGTCATCAGTATGCCAGTGCGTCGCCCGAACATGGGGTTTTTCCCCACCAAGTTTGTTGTAGTTGGAAATGACCGATACTTCCGGGGGATCATCTAAACGATAATCTCCAAGCAACTGAACCTGTGGCTCGCCAAATACACGACCCGCCGACACGAGTTGATGTGGCGTGAGTGTCTGGCCTCGTAAACAAAGGATGTGATGCGATAAGAAACTATCGTTCAACAAAGTTATGTGACTATCTGAAAGTGCCTTTGTGAGGTCGACACCAGAGACTGAGACGACACGCATCTCTCTATATTCAATATCTATTTCCGCTGTATTCATTCCTGCGCAACGCCTCTAAACCAAACATCCTGCGGCTGTATTACGGTATCTATTTGCTGCCCTTTTATACGCCACCTCAAGTGAGAGCGTAAGGTGACTAATCCTCTGAAACCAAACAAACCAACTAGTCGATCGTTGCTACGCGAACCCCGCGATACCAACTCCATGTGAGTACGAATAAAATCCCTAATACACCCGTCAAAATCAGCGTCCAGTCTACCGCCACCACCGCTGCGGCAGCGCCGATCAAAATTACCCGCTCAAGCACATTCAACGGTTTTTTAAAGTATCCGATCTGCCCGGCCGTAGCGCCGACGACCGCGACGATAAGCGCTGCGATGTAGACAAAAGTCGCAAGCCATGTCTCAGAGAAGATTCCCTGTAGGTTTATTTCTGGGTGATAAACCCAGACCACCGGCAGCACGAAGGCCACAAGCGATAAGCGCAATGCGCGGCCGGCCAGTGCAATAGGGCTAACTTTGGCGATCGCGGCCGCAGCAAAGACAGCCAGTGCCACCGGCGGCGTGATCGCCGACAACACTGCATAATAAAAAACGAATAGATGTGTCTGCAGCTTATCGATGCCGAGATCCATGATCGCCGGTCCGGCAACGAACACCACCATCAAATACGATGCGGCGGTCGGCAAGCCCATGCCCAGAACGATAGAACACAGCGCCGCCAAGACCAGCGCAAGCAGCAAACTTTGCCCGCCCATTGCGACAATCATTTGATTGAGCTTGATTCCGAGCCCGGTCGAGGTAAACGAAGCAATGACGATACCGATTGCAGCACACGCGATCATAACAGCAAGCCCATCGCGTCCACCATCAACGATAAACTCAACGACTTTTTTAAGGTCCATTCGGATGCTTGCAAACAAGCTCGACACGACGATCACCACACCGGTCGCGGCCAGACCGCAGAAGGTTGGCGAAAAGCCCGAGAACAGCATTCCGATAAGAACCGAGAAGCCGGCGATCAGCGTGATCGCTTGCGCCACGCGCTCCTGCGTCATCTCTGTATCATCTTGATCCTCTTGGCTCTCTATCCCACTTTTTTCCGCCTGCAAAGCCACAGCAACCATCAGCGAAAGGATGAATAGAAATGCCGGCACCAAGGCGGCTAGCATAATACTCGAATACGGTATCCCGGTGATTTCCGCCATAATAAATGCGCCGACACCCATGATCGGTGGCATGATTTGGCCAACACACGATGCGCTCGCCTCGACGCCACCGGCAAAGTCCATCCGATAGCCGGCCCGACGCATCATCGGGATTGTCAGGACGCCCGTTGCCGACACGTTTGCCGGCGCAGAGCCGTTGATTGATCCGAACATCGCGGACGCGATAATCGCGCATTGTGCCGGGCCCGACTTGCGCCCTTTCGTCAGCCGCATGGCAAGAAAATTGAAAAATGAGCCCGCGCCAGAGACACGCAGCGCAACACCCAATATCACGAAGACAAAGACCACATCGACGACGGAACCGAGCGCGATCCCAAATATACCCTGATAGCTGTAGGAATACTCCAACACTTCGGCGACCCAAAATGGTCGATGCGAGAGGAAGCCGGGCATATACTCGCCGAACAGCATATAAACAATTGCTGCGGCGACGACACCAATCAACAACATTCCTTCGACCCGTCGTGCGCCTTCCAGCACACAAATGATGCCGACGGCATAACAGGTTAAGTCTAGATCGGTCGGGATTCCTTCGCGCAGAGATGCGATTTCTTGATATTGATCTAGATAATAGAGGCCGCTGCCGACAGTCATGAAAATCAATAGAATTGAAAGTCCGAGATCGAGCGTCCCACTGACACCCGCCAAAGGTCCAGGCTTCAATGCGAAGATCGCCGTCATGCCGAGCGTTAAGACGATGGCGTATTGTGCCGGTCCTGGAAACTGGCCGAACGCCGTCGTGTACAAGATAAAAGCAGTAATCGAGGCACAGGCGAGAGCGCCCAAGATACTCAAGAGTTGTCGGACCATTCCGGTATCATTCGGTATGTTCAACACTTGCTTCAGACTATCGTCGATACTCTTGAATATCACTGTTTGCACCCTCGCCTGCTCAACGATTATCGGATTACTTCAGCACCCCAATTTCCTTAAAGTATTTTGCCGCACCCGGATGCAGATCCACGGACAAACCTTTCGTTGCGACGTCTCGCTTGATAAGCGAGAGCGCAAGACTGGTTTTGTTGATCTCGTCGATGCCGTCCCATACGGTCTTAGTCAATTCGTATGCGGTCTCATCGGACATTGATTCATGAACCACGAACATGAAAGGAAACGCCCAGAAATACTGGTCGCCGTTGGCCTTCACACGGCCTTCATATGCTTTCTCTATGGTTGCAGCGGGAATGTGCTTCAAAACGTAAAATTCACCGTTTGTGATGGACTTCTGAAACTCCTCCATCTTCGTAGGATCGGGCGAAGCAAAGCTAAGTTCCATCTGTCTAGACGCATTGTCGATGGCCGCATGTGGCAAACCACCGAACACGAATGCACCGTCCATGGAGCCGTTCGCCATCTGCTCTAGAGCCGGCACATATTTCATGTAAACGCCACCAGTTTCCTTCTCCATGTCGATGCCGTGTACATCAAGCATGACTTTGGTTACCCGACCACCGTTGCCACCCGGGCGGCCAATCGAAAACTTCTTGTCCTTAAAGTCGTAAAAATCTTTGACCCCGGTGGAAGTTTTAAAGACGTACTGAGCCGCTGCCGTCTGCAGCGCGAACAGAGCCTTCATTTCTTTGTACTGTGCGATCAGATTGTCCGGGTCTTCTTTGAATTTCCCGCTTTTTTGCGTCGCATCCTTGAAGTGTGGTGCGCCGATGATTGCAACATCGACCTTTTTTTGCGCCAACTTACGCAGGCCACCGGCGGTACCGTTATCGACCACGGTGATGGCGTGCTTGCTGTTGTTTTTGATCATCAGATTGGACCAAACAACGGCGAAGGCGTAATCATCACTGGTCGGCGACACACCGCTGACAACGATTTCATCGGCTTTCGCTGCGACGCCTGTAAGGCCGATTGCCAATGCCGCCGCGCTGGCGATCATCATTTTCTTAAAGTTCATTTCTTCCTCCTGGTTTTAATTTTTCAATTAGTAGCGAACCTGAATTTTTATTTTTCTCACCAGACGTTTCTCAGGTATCCCGCCACGTCCAGTATTTTTTGGGGTGCTTAAAACCCGTTGTTCTATGCGTCAGTTTGCGAAAACAATTCCATGCCTGGCACTTCCAGATCAGCTACTAGAATCTGCCCGCTGCTGGCTTCTGTGATGTACAAGGACTTGTTCCCCGGTCCGCCGAAGGCGGCGTTGGTCAAATCGTGACCAGCGCAAGATCGGATGCGGAATAGCGGCTCGCCAAATTTGCTAAATAGCCAAACGGAATCGGTGCCGCACTGACAGACCACAAGATTCCCATCGCCATCGGATGCGATACCGTCTGGCCCCGTGTGGCCACCCTGCATATGCAGATGGATACCTGCCTTTGTTGAACTACCATCGGGATGGATTGGCAGGCGCCATACTTGGTTAGCCCGGGTCACAGCAACATAAAGAATCCGCCCATCAGGACTAAAAGCCATACCGTTCGGGCTCGGGATGGTATCAATGATGCAATCAATGGTCCCGTCCGTATTGAGCCGATAAATTCGGCCAGTCGGGTCTTGCATCCCGGTCTGACCTTGATCATTGAAGTAGAGATTACCCACAGCATCGAACGTCAGGTCATTTAGGCCCTTGAAGCCTTCACGGCGTAAGCGCTTAAGGACAAAAGTGACCTCGCCGGTTTTGCCGTCGACCTTAACTAAGCCGTTCTTATGGTCGGCCAGGTAGATATTGCCTTCGCGGTCGAGCGCCATGCCGTTCGGCTCGCCATCATATTCGGCAACAAGGTCGAACACGCCTTGCGGGGAAATCCGGAACACCCGTCCAAAGGGGATGTCCGTTACAAGCAAATTTCCTTCTCGGTCAAAGCTAGGCCCCTCTAAAAATGAATGGAGGTTTGGGTTTTCCTTACCAAAAGACCATTCTGACTTTCGTCCGTTGAGTCGAAATTCATCCGGTAGCCGAGCGAATACACGGGTTTTCAATTCTGGCGGTGGTGCAAACATGACCTTCTCCGTAGAACATCTTCATTCAGGTGCCGCCGGCTCAGAAAATACCCGGCAAAAGTTTAGAACTTGTCTAAATAACGAGCCGAGTACCATCCGTCGCAAATGGCCAAGAGATACCGGCATCCGCGGCAAGCGTTTGCAGATCAGTTACGACATCCGTCGACAGTGCCACGCCGCACTGTCTGGCTTCGTCAGCCTTCAGCGCCTCAATTTCACCTGGCGTATAGATTGTCTCGACACCAGCAGCGCGAGGCGACTCTTTGGCTGCCGTCGTCGTCTCTTGCATCGCGGTGAAGAAATCTTCAATCGGTTGAAACAAATCGGGCTTGGCGACGAACAGCAGATGGCCAACGTTTTGCGGTCGATCCAGTCCCTTGAACGGATTTGCGATGCGCCCAGCATGTTCAGCACCTGTGAACACGCCACCAACAATGTCCATCATCCAGGACATGGCCGCGCCCTTTACACCGCCGAACGGCAGCACAACGCCGTTAAACGCCTCCATGCCGTCCGTCGTCGGGCGTCCTTCACTATCCAGCGCAAGGCCCTCAGGTATAGGATCGCCGCGCTGGTCCGCGAATTTCAGCTTGCCGCGTGCCACCACCGACATTGCCATATCGATTAGAAAGGGCGGTTGTCCGACGCCGGTCGGCGCACCAAAAGCGAATGGGCTGGTGCCAAAAATTGCACTTCGACCTCCCCACGGCGGCAGCGCCGGCGATGAATTTGTATACATCCATGCCATCAGACCGGCATCGACACACGTTTCCACGTATTGCGCAGCCATACCAAAATGCCCGCTACGCTTAACCCCAACCAATGCAATGCCGGTTTCTTCGACCAAAGAAATCGCTTCTTGGGCAGCCCGCTTTGCGACCACGAGACCGAGGCCGTCGTCACCATCTATAAGGGCCGCCGCCTTGGACACGTGGGTAACCGTAATATTGGGTTTTGCATTCGCAACGCCGGCATCGATCCGCGAACAGTACATGCCGACACGCGCAACGCCGTGTGACCAAACGCCCCGTGCGTCCGCACGCACGAGTGTCTCCGCCGCTGCGGATGCATCTTCATCGCTTAGGCCCCGCGAGCAGAAAATAGACGCCACAAGATCATGCAGCGTTACGAGGTCGTAATACCCAACACCGATTGTGTCGGCCGGGCCGCGCGGGCCGTCACCAGCAGGATGTCTCAATTTGCTCGCTCCCAACCGGACCACAATCCGGCTTTATTTTTGTTTTTGTGGCATACTTAGCAAAGCAGCAATAATGTTTTTTTCGCACAATAAATACATAGTGTAAAGTATCTCACGTGACGCCGACGAAAATTTCTGGCAGAATTATTTCCTAGTTTAATCCCCCAGGGGCCAGCCGTGGAGCAGCCGAACACCATGGTCGAACAAACACTCGGAGACAAACTCGCCCGCGATATTCTGGGACGCATCCGTGGCGGACAAATCTTGCCGGGTGCAAAACTGAACGCAAAAAGCCTAGCGGATGATTTTCGCGTCTCGCGGACACCGGTTCTCGAAGCTCTTAAAACCCTGGCCGCGCGTGGCATTGCCACCCACGCGCCAAACCGTGGATACATCGTCAGCAGCACCGCATTGAATGGCAACGTTGGCAGTGAATTAGATGAGCCCGTCCCAGTCACAGACCTTTATTACCGGCTGGCAGAAGATTGGGTGGGCCAGGAAATCCCGCAGGACGTCACGGAGCAATATCTACTGCAGCGCTATAAGGCGCGAAAATCAGAAGTCGTCGGCACCCTGGTCCGGGCGGTCAACGAGGGCTGGGCAGAACGCAAGCCGGGTTATGGCTGGACCTTCTTGCCGGTCGTGAGTACGCCAGAAGCGTTTGAGCAAGTCTACAGGTTCCGCTCCGCGATTGAGCCTGCCGCACTGCTTGAACCAACTTTCGAATTTGATACCCAGGTCCTCGACGAGCAGGAGCGAATTCAGCAGCGTTATTTGGACGGAGCTATTGATACCGAACTTCCTGATCGCCTGATCCTGATCGGCATGCAGTTCCACGAAGAAATCATCCGGTTATCTGGCAATACCTTTTTTCATCAAGCACTGGTCCGCGTAAACCGGTTGCGCCACCTGTTGGAACTGCGTTCAATTTTTGATCGAGCACGCGTTTACGATCAATTCTCAGGCCATTTGGAACTCATCAGATTATTGCGGAAGGGCGACCCGATCGAGGCTTCATTCTACATGCGACAGCACCTTGCTGAGGCAACATCCAAGAAAACATCAATCCAACGCGCTCATGTCCAAAACAAAATACGTCGTTAATCTATTCTCTAATGGGGACCGGACGGAAGAGAATATTTGCGTCCCTAAAAGTTTCTCCCAGTATGTTTTATTTCCATCAACTCAATCGATACCGGATACAGTTCATGCTGAAGTTTAGTGCGCACCTTGGATATCTTTTTACCGAATATCCCTTAGAAGATCGGTTCCGAGCAGCGAAAGACGCAGGCTTTGCCGCAATAGAGCACCCCAGCCCTTATAGATTTGGTACGTCGCGCTTTCGCATTCTAGCACAAGAAGTCGATTTGCCGTGTGCCCAGATAGCCGCACCGGCGGGTGATCCGAAAGAAAATGAAAAAGGTCTCGCTTGCCTTGCCGGTCGCCAGGATGACTTTAAGGCAAGTATCAAAATTGGTATTCGCGGCGCCCTAGATATCGGCGCACCTCTACTCCATGTCATGCCAGGTGTCCTCGTTAACGGGATGGATCGCGAATCTTGTCGAGACATCTATCTTGAAAATCTCACCTGGGCGGCAGATGAATGTGCTGCTGCAAACCTTAAAGTACTGATCGAACCAATCAGTGACGAGACCGTGCCAGGATTTTACGTAAATCATCCGGCCTTCGCATTGTCGCTGATCACTGAACTTAATCATTCGTCCGTAGGGCTATTGTTCGATGTATATCATGCTGCGGTCAAAGGCATTGACCCCGTCAAGTTTATCAAGGACCACATCGACGTCATGCTTCATATCCAGATCGCTGATCACCCGGGCCGCCATGAGCCCGGTAGCGGTATCTTGGCGTATGCTGATGTTTTCCAAGTTTTAGATGACCTTGATTACACCGGTTTTGTCGGCGGGGAGTATAAACCCAAATATGGCACGCTAGCTGGGCTTAAATGGATGCAAGAGGCGACAGCATGAGCCAGCTAAAGCCTCGCATTGCACTTATCCATGCGACTCCGGTTGCCATCAAGCCGGTGAACGACGCGTTCGAACGGCTCTGGCCTGCCGCTGAGGTGTACAACCTTTTGGACGACTCACTCGCACCAGACTTGGAAAAAGAGGGCGCGCTCACGGCACGCATGGGCGAACGCTTCATGGAACTCGGGCGGTACGTTGCGGCAGACGGGGCTGACGGTATCCTTTTCACCTGCTCAGCCTTTGGCAACTGCATCGAAACGGTCGCCACGCAATTGGCGCCCCTGCCTGTGCTCAAACCCAACGAGGCGATGTTTAGCGAAGCAATCGCCCAAGGCGACAAAGTCGGAATGATCGCGACATTTGCACCGAGCGTAACTTCTATGGAAGCGGAATTCAAAAGCATGGCAAAGGCCGCATCGTCATCCGCCACCATAAAATCCGTCTGTGTTCCAGATGCACTCAAAGCATTGCTTATCGGCGACGCACAATTACATAATCGGATCGTGACGGGCGCAGCGAACGAGCTTAATGACTGCGCGTTGATCATTCTCGCACAATTCTCAACCGCACAAGCTAAAGAGGCCGTATCGAAGGCTACCTCAGTTCCCGTCCTTACAAGCCCCGACAGTGCAGTTAGATTTTTAATTCGCTATTACGATGACAATTGATAGTTAAAAGAAGACCACTTCGCCGTCACAAATTTGCGTCTGATTATAATCTCAGGTTTGAATTTCTGCGGAATTGTGCCCGAGCGCTGCTATTGACCCGAAGCCGTCTAAAATATCAAAAGCACTTATTAGATTGAGACCGTATTATAGAAACACTTGTTCACTTTAAGAGGCGGTGTCAGAAGAAACGGGCTTTTGACGGCAAGCCACCCCTACCTTACTTTTTCTAGATGAAAAACCACAATCCATTTCGTTATTTTAAAAATTCTCCCGAGATCATCCGCTTGGCCGTGATGATGTACGTTCGATTTCCTCTCTCACTTCGCAATGTCGAAGATTTGTTGCATGAACGTGGCATCGATATTTGTCACGAAACGGTAAGATACTGGTGGAACCGGTTCGGTCCGTTATTTGCGGCGGAGATCCGAAAGTCTCGGATCCGCAATCCACGTTCATATTCAAACTGGCAATGGCATCTGGACGAAGTGTTCGTCAAGATCAATGGGGTAACGCACTACCTGTGGCGGGCGGTTGATCACGAAGGCGAAGTCTTGGAATCCTTTGTGACCAAGCGTCGCGATCGCAAGGCTGCTCTAGGTTTTCTCAAAAAAGCTATGAAACGATATGGCCCCCCTAAGGTCATCGTAACGGATCGACTAAGATCATATAAGGCGGCCATGAGGGTGATTGGCAATCAAGCGGCCCAGGAAGTCAGGCGTTGGAAAAACAATCGAGCTGAAAACTCTCATTTACCATTTCGGCGACGAGAGCGAGCCATGTCGAGGTTCAGGCTCGAGCGAAGTCTGCAGAAATTCACAGCCGTTCATTCCTCAATCTGCAATCACTTCAACCTTCAAAGACACCTAATCTCAAGAGACGAATTCAAAGTTAAACGCGACGCTGCACTTGTCGAATGGCAACAGCTTTATGCTGCATAAACCACCCTATATATCGGCAAACTGAGACGAGTTCGCATTCGTCTGACAGCACCAGTGATCCTGTTATTGCTGTCGATTTTTACGATATGCAGGCAGACTTTGATGACCAGAAGCTTAATTTACTGGGAACGAGTATGTTACCCGAGTTGCCAAATCAACGTTAAAAAAATTTTCAGGGCATTATCAGAATAAATAACCCGGTATGTCGCATTGTCTTCGACGATGGGCTTTCGTAATCATGCCACATGTCGGAAGTCGCACATTGCGCGTTCTTATCGTTTGAATGCAGGCGATTATTATCGTCTCGTTTTGGTGTGGGAAGTTAATAAGACAGTGCCATACTCTCTACATTAATAAATATACACCGTATATTTAATTATAATACAGTATTGTATAATTAATTGTGCACAATATTATACGTTATGAATCACACGCATAGGAGGCCCATGTGAATACAGCCAAATCTACCCGAATGACGGGTGGGCAAATCATCCTTAAAATGCTTGAGTTGCACGGTGTAACGCATGTTTTTGGCCTGCCAGGCGAAACAACGATCGGGTGGTATAAAGACTGGAAAAAACACTCAAATATTGAATATGTACTGACCAGGGACGAGAGGACGGCTTCTTTTGCTGCAGAGGCTTACGCAAAAATCACCGGAAGACCGGCTGTATTGGAAGCGCCAAGCCCTGGCGTGACGCATTGCACGCCAGGGATTACTGAAGCTTTTTTGAGTTCTGTACCGGTCATTTATTTCAGCTCGGATATTCCGATTAATCAGGATAAGCGGCATGGCTTGACGGGTGTTGATCAAACGGCACTCTATGCAAGCATATCCAAGGAATCTTTTGTTCTCACAAATGCAAAGGAAATCCCGTTTATTCTCCGGCGTGCCTTTCGCGTGGCGACGTCTGGCCGGCCTGCCCCAGTTCATATCCGGGTGCCGATTAATATTTATCATGAAGAAGTTGATATAGAGGATCTTTACGCGGAACCTGAATACAGTGAATACCCGGCACATCGCCCGGTGGCGGATCATAGCAAGATCAGAGCAGCTATCGCCTTGCTGCTTAAGGCCGAGAAACCTGTTATCGTTTGTGGTCAAGGTGCATTGATATCAAAAGCGTCGAAGGTTGTTATGGAGCTTGCAGAGATCCTGCAAATTCCAGTTGCAACGACTACGCCTGGCAAGGGCACTGTGCCTGAAACGCATCCGCTTGCATTGCGCGTCATTGGCGCACGTGGCGGCATGGAATATTCAAATAACTTCGTGCTAAACGCCGATACTGTTTTCTTTGTCGGTACTAACACAGATTCAAGCTCGACCAATCATTGGAAACTCTATGGCGATCCTTTCGACAAGACATTCATTCATTTGGATATTGCCGAAGCACATGTAGGTAATAACTTTCCTCTCAAGGTAGGGCTTGTAGGTGATGCGCGCGCGAGCATTGAATATATGATTGAATTGATAAAAGCCGAGCATCCTGACTTAAAACGAGAAACGGTTGACCTTAACCCAATGAAAAAGACAGCATTGGACGCAATTTTCAATTCTAATATTCCGATGCCCGAAGGCACAGTCTCTCCAGTCAAACTTTCACAGGTGTTAGATAAGATTCTTCCATCTAATGCGATTGTCACGGCTGAACCGGGCGTTAGTGCTATCTATCCTTCGGCATTGCTGTCGATTAGGGAAGCCGGAAGACGATATATTACCAACTATTCTATGGGGGCGTTGGGGTACTCGGTCCCTGCAGGGATTGGAGCGCTATATGCGAGTGATGGGCCTGTTGTCTCCTTTACTGGTGACGGGTCTCTTGGCTTTGTGTTTGGTGACTTGGAAACCATTCGTCGAAGCGACAAGAACATTACCATTATTCTGACGAGAAATGATACTTTTGGATGGATCCGTGGTGAGGCAATCTTGCTTGATGATGTTGATGAACCCTGGTCCACAGATTTTGGCCAAGTGGATTACCTTAAGGTCGCAGAAGGTTTTGGCTTCAAGACGTCAAAAATTATAGCTGATCATGAAATTGAAGCAATATTGACCGAAGCGATTGCAAATCCGGGCGCTAACTTCATTGAGATCATGGTGCCATCGCAAGATAAAATTATTCCTTTCGTGCCACCTTGGGTTAAAGCAGCAAAAGAGAAGAATTTACCTTACTTTTATTAATGGGAAATCATCAACTCGGGAGCGTTTAAAGGTATGAAAATATTATTGTTAATACCAATTCTGCGATTGCGTGTCTCTGATGCTGGTAAAAAAATGTCTAGGATGATTGATTTGTGATCGATCCTGCCAACAAATTTCCGAGCCGGGCTGAAAGCCTTTATTTGGCGGTCAAGGAAATGGCCATCCAGTTTCAATTCAAACCTGGCGAACGCATAAATGAAGTGGAGCTGGCTGGCAGCCTTGGTGCCAGCAGAACGCCGTTGCGTGAGGCCTTGAATCGATTAGTAGCCGAAGAGTTTTTAGTACTAAAGCCGCGGCGTGGAATTTTTTGCCGAGATTTAAAGCCACTTGAGATGTTTGAGCTTTATCAATTTCGAGCCATCTTGGAAGTTGCTGCTGTTCGCCTTGCTTGTGAAAATGCGACAGAGGAAGATGTTAACGAATTGTCTAGTTTTCTCGACGAAACAGGGCCTGAAACGGATGGCCGAAGTAGCCAAGAATTAGTAGCTTTTGATGAATATTTTCATGAAAAGATTACGGTGCTTAGTCGTAATAGGGAAATGATCAGAACTCTTAAAAATATTAATGCACGAATAAAATATTTTCGGTGGGTAGACATGGACTCAAAACGCCATGGTACTCAAAGTGAACACTGGGCAATTGTGCAGGCATTAAAGGCAGATGACGCAGACCTGGCCGCGGAACTTATGAATGCTCATATTTCCAGACGTCTCGATCAAATTACTGCGGCTGTAAAAGAGAGTTACTCTCGCATATATTTGGTTGATTAACGCGCTCGATTGCATCGGGCTAAATCGTGCACACGAATGACACCGTTACCAGTCGACATAATTTGATTGGTGCATGTACGAACGGCTATCCCGATTCGTCCACGCTTGATTCGTCTGCGTTTCAGGACTTTGGCAAAAGTGGCGCGATTATTCATCGAAATATTTAAGTTTAAGCATAGTCAAAAAAGCGAAAGCTCAGGGGGCGTACTCGGTGTTTGAGCCAAGCAAAAACCTACATTTTAAGGATATTATCTTTCTGTTTCATAAACCTTACATGAGACTTGTATATGAAACATGGAGATAAGGCTTAATAGTGTGAAACCGTTAAATTTATCAAGACCCAAAGATGCATCGGTAGCTATAGTTGATTTACCACTTGGCGCGACAGAAGATCGAGCTGACGGTACCTTAAACTTAGGGCGCGTGCTTAAGGGTGTTGGTCACTAAAGCGCTTGGGCCTGATGGCTCAGGTAATTTCGATAATTTCTATTGCTTCTAAGCTCGGCCCTTCAATCATTACGGCCCGCGTATTTGCCAATAAATATTCTTCGCTCAAGAACGTCACGTCGTAGTGTCGCAACTTATCTATCCAAGCATCCAAATTTGGAACCGAAAAAGCGATATGATCCATAAGTTGTCCAAGAGAGGAGGCAAGTGGTGTATCACCTTGATTCGGGTACCATAAAAGATCGACATCTCCGACGGTCACACCGCCCGGTGGCGACCGGTACATTCCTTCAGAGTTAAGTGCTGGAAAGGTGCGATCATTGGTTCTGGGGACTTTGCATTGCGACTCTGGAACTTTGACGTCGCCAAACTTATCGCGAGCTGGGACAAGGAAATGCTTTTGGTACCAAATCTGAGCGCACAGTGGATCTTCATGCCACATGTGGATGTGGTTAAAGCGCTCTTGCGGATAATCCCCTGCAATCTCATAGAGTGCATCATCTGGTCCCTGGAAATAAGCGAAGCCTGGACCACCGGACGGTGGCGTGCCGCTAGCTTTTAGTGCATTGATCTGTGCAAGTGTGACCCCGATCTTGTCCCCAGTCATAAACCAAGTGTCGCTACTCAAAGGGACGTGACCATCCCCAACGCCCGTGTAGAGGGGAAGCGATTGTACCTCGCGCCGTGCAATAAATTCGTTCGTTGTCGCTTTGCTATCGGTAACGTGCCAGCCAAAATGCCATAGGGCACTTTGCGGTTCAGAAAGGATATTATCGTCTTGTTCGAACAGGATCATCACATCGTTCGCTGAGAGTGCGGCGGGAAAACCACCCCAAACACCTGATGTCACGGTGTTGAATTGGCGCGCATAAAAATTAACGGCCTTAACAGGATCAGCGGATCGAAGGTGAACATGGTGAAAGCGAGGCGGTGTAAGTTTGGATGTGGTCATTTTTGGGGGCAGACTCTCAATGTGATATTGGTCATAATCATGGCACAAAATAGTACAAAAAACAGAATTTAATCTCTACTAAGAATGATCCCAAGTTTAGTCTAATACGAACCACCTACATATGTCTGCGGAAGGTCCTTTCGCATTCAGGTCAAACCGGGTATGCCGTTGGCAACCTTGGTACCATTGGAATTTTTTTACAGCATGAATAGCCCGGTAGATATTCTGCATTCCGTATTTGGATTTACGCAGTTCCGAACGGGGCAGCGAGAGATCGTCGATCGCTTGCTAACGCGCAAACATACACTGGCAGTTATGCCTACGGGTGCGGGAAAATCCCTGTGTTATCAGCTTCCAGCGTTGATTTTTGGAAAATTAACTGTTGTGGTTTCTCCGCTTGTCGCCCTTATGGACGATCAGGTCGCAGCGCTTCGGATATTGGGTGTGGATGCGGTTTGTATCCATTCCGGGCGCGAGCGTGCTGCTAATGTTGAAGACTGGAATCGAGTGAGAAGCGGCGCGTGTAAGTTGTTATACTTATCGCCCGAACGGCTGATGACAGACCGCATGGTCCAGGCTTTGCAGCGCCTTGATCCCGATATGTTTGTTGTCGATGAGGCACATTGCATTTCAAAATGGGGCGCCAATTTCCGGCCAGAATACGAAGCCCTGTCCGGATTGAAATCCGCATTTCCCGATGTAGTATTCTCCGCCTTCACAGCTACCGCTGACGAGGCAACCAGGCAAGATATCGCGACCAAGCTCTTCGATGGTCAGGGTGATATTATCGTTCAGGGCTTCGATCGTCCGAACCTGCACCTTGCCGTTGAGCCGAAATCAGATTGGCGCAAACAGCTACTTGAATTTATCAAAGAACGCAGCGGGCAGTCTGGCATTGTGTATTGTTTATCGCGGCGCCTGACCGAAGAAGTCAGCGAATTTTTGAACACAAACGGACACTGGGCGCTTCCTTATCATGCTGGCCTATCGTCAGAGATACGACGCGACAATCAAGAAGCTTTCATGTCTGAAGATGGCCTTGTTATGGTTGCCACCATCGCTTTTGGTATGGGCATCGATAAACCAGATATTCGCTATGTCTTCCATGCCAACTTGCCGGCCAGTATGGAGGCTTACTACCAAGAGATCGGTCGCGCTGGTCGCGATGGTGCACCATCAAATGTAAAGTTGATTTACGGCCTTGATGACATCCATATGCGCAGGCGGTTCATTGATCAAGAAGGCGGGTCAGATGACCATCGGCGCCGGGAACATAAACGCCTTGATGCCTTGGTAGCTTATTGTGATGCGACGACCTGTCGACGCGTGACGTTATTGGCATATTTTGATGAGATAACAACGGCTTGTGGTAATTGCGATATATGTCTGAATCCACCGACATTGATTGATGCCACGCCCGAGGCGCGCATGCTATTCGCGGCTGTGGAAAGCACGGGTCAGTTGTTTGGTGGTGCCCATATCATTGATGTGCTGAGAGGTGGCGCAACAAAGAAAATAAAGCAGCATAACCATGATCAACTTCTTGAGCACGGGATTGGGTCTAAACACAATGCCCGGTATTGGCAGGGGTTTATTCGCCAAGCGGTCTCTGGGGGTTATTTGATTGTAGATATTGCAGGATATGGTGGCCTGAAGTTGAGCCCGTTGGGTCAGGACGTTGCGCGAGGCAACGCTAAGTTTTCGATCCGAGAAATCGAACCTAAACCATCTGCACGCACCAAGTCGCACCAAGCAAGCAGCGCCGACCAGGACTTACCTGAGGAGTCAGCAGACTTGCTGCGCACGCTAAAAGCATTGCGTCGGGATTTAGCAAAGGCGCGTAACGTGCCTGCCTATGTCGTGTTTTCAGACGCGACCCTGCGTGAGATGTGTATGACGCTCCCCAACTCGATGAGCCAGATGGCCGAAATCAACGGCGTTGGTCCGAAAAAGTTGGAGGATTATGGTCAGTTATTTTTGGATCAATTGTCGGATGGCGGCGATCGGGACGAGGGCTAAGGACTGTCTTACTCAGATCAAGTCTGCTGATTTTGCGAAAGGATCTTGGTTGGCGTCCTTATGCCAACAGTACTCCGAGGTTCTCGCTGTCTCTTCTGCTTTTTCCATTCCCAACAAATCTGCAATCACTGCGAGTGCCATATCCATTCCCGCCGAAACACCGGACGACGTATAAAACTTGCCGTCTTCTACTCATCTTGCTTCTTTTACCCATTCGACGTGCGTTGCAAGATGAACAGTTTCTGTGAAATCAAGTTTGTTGGTCGTCGCTTTTCGGCCATCCAGAACACCCGTCATCCCTAACAAGACAGTTCCAGTGCATACAGCCATTACGCGTTCTGCGTTTGCAGATGTTTCTCAGATCCAATGCATGAGTTCTTCATCTTCGCTCTCATTCAAAGCTGAATCACCACCGGGAATGAACAACAAATCGTAGTCATATTTTTCTGAGAGCTGTTTGTCGATGACAATTTTTTGTCCATGGACACTTGATACCGGATCGCTGCCTTTTGCGACCGTTATAATCTCAATCTCATCCCCATAATCTCCGAGCATTTCGATGGGGCTAAAATAATCTAGAGTTTGGAATCCAGGAAAAACCAATGCTGCAAGTGTTCTCATGACGTGTACCTTTCTTAAACTTGGCGAAGCTATACGTGGTTGAATGAGTCTCTTTATATTCCACGATTTGTGTTTGTCATAAATGATAGGATGGCCTCTCATTATGACAAACCGCCTGACGATACACCGAAAAAAGTATTAAAACCATTTGTTGCTGTAGTGCCGTATCACTATATGATTTTTATTTTGGCAATTTGCTGAGTCCCGTATGGTGATGGTTGAGTTTGGTGCATTTAACATATACCGAAAGGGACGACTGAATGTCGATTGAGAAAATTGAGACACTTGTTATTGGCGCTGGCCAGGCTGGTGTGGCCATGAGTGAGCATCTCAGTAACATCGGCGTACCTCACCTTGTTCTTGAAAGACACCGCATTGCTGAACGTTGGCGTTCGGAAAGATGGGATTCGTTAGTCGCCAATGGCCCTGCCTGGCACGACCGGTTTCCAGGTATGGAATTTCCAGACGATGGTCCAGATGCCTTTCCATCGAAGGATAGGGTTACGGATTATTTCGCTGCCTATGCAGATAAGATCGCCGCACCCATTCGTTGCGGCGTTGAGGTTATTGAAGTGCAGCGCAATGTCGGGCGTCCTGAATTTCGTGTTGAGACATCAGAAGGCGTTATAGAGGCAACATACGTAGTTGCCGCCACAGGTCCTCTCCAATGTCCTGTCATCCCGCCTGTGATCCCGCAAGATACCGCGGTCACACAGATGCATTCCAATGCGTACCGCAATCCTGAGCAACTATCTGAAGGCGCTGTGCTTGTTGTTGGTGCTGGATCCTCAGGGACGCAAAATGCGGATGAGCTTCTGGCCTCAGGGAAGCAAGTGTATCTGTCAGTTGGTCCGCACGACCGCCCGCCCCGTCACTACCGTGGGCGCGATTTTGTATGGTGGTTGGGTGTGCTTGGAAAATGGGATTCCGAGCCTGAGGCCTCAAATACAGCACATATAACAATTGCAGTGAGCGTTGCCAATGGTGGCTATACTGTGGACTTCAGGCGTCTTGCTGCACGGGGTATGAACCTTGTGGGTATGACGTCATCATTTAAGGATGGCGTTCTCGAATTTGCACCAGACTTTAAAAATAATATTGCAGAAGGGGATGCAAATTATCTGTAGTTACTGGACGAGGCCGACGCATATGTCGCACGCAATGATATTGATCTTCCAAAGGAACCGGATGCCCGCATTATCGATTCGGACCCAGACTGCATTACGCATCCAATACTAGAAGTGAACCTAGCCGAGGCTGGCATTTCGACGATTATCTGGGCGACAGGTTTTACTGCTGATTTTTGCTGGTTTAAAGTTGATTCATTCGATGATCAAGGTCGGCCCAAGCATCAACGGGGTGTTTCAGCAGAGCGGAGGATTTATTTCTTAGGCTTGCCATGGCTTTCTCAACGAGGATCATCATTCATATGGGGCGTTTGGCACGACGCTAAGCATGTAGCGGATCATATCTCTATCCAGCGTAGTTATCTGGCATACAACGCTGAGCCGTAAACCAAGAAAGGGGAGGGACCTGGATAACATACCTTTGGTCTCTCCCCTTTTCGGCAGAGCGTTGCTTAATTGGTTGTTCGTCTCATCTTGCATATGGAAGAGATTGAGCTTGTTGCCTTCTGGATCACGAAAATAACCAGCATAGAATTTTAGATCTTTGTTCTCGCGTGGACCGAGCGTGCCTTCGTCTTTAGCACCGAGTTCAATCACCTTTGCGTGTAGGCGGTCAACTTCTTCCGTGCTGGATGCGCCGAGTGCAATCATGCAGCCATTGCCGACAGTTGCTGGTGCGCCGTTCTCTGGCTCGGCAACGCAGAACAAAGGCGCGCCCTCGGCACCACCCCATAGAATGACCCGATTAACTTCCATGATTCGTTTGCCGCCAACTTCTGCCAACAACGCATCATAAAAAGCCGCAGACTTCGCAATATTATTCGTTATAACTGTTGTATATGCGATCACAGTAATTTCCTTTTCTCGCTGTTTAAGGCCCGCGGATTTGCGAACCATTGGGTTTATCTATCGATAGGTATATATTTTGAGCATGAATAATCTGTACTTTCTAACGCCGCCTATAAGCCTGTGTGTGAGAGATGGCGCTAAGTCGATTTAGGGGCTTCCACAAACGGCAAGTGGCGGGATTTGACCCATACCTTTGCACCGTTGGAACCAGCCTTTGCACTTAGTTGTCCGCCTATTGGTAATCTCAGCCAGGATTGGGTCCAAGATGATCACTGCCTTCAGTGAAACCTCCATCTAGTACAAGTAACTCTGCGCCGTCAGGTGTATCCATCGTAATGGTCGGATCTGGAGCCCATGTTTCTAATTGGACGGTTTCGCGGTCGTCTTGGAACAGCGGTATGATTAAAACACCAGGACGTTCAGCGCTGATGATACTTCCTATTTTATTCATGTTGATCTTGACGGGTGTGCGATCGGCGAGATCAAACTGCCAAAGCTTTACAAAAATTACGCAGCCTAGTTCTGAACTGGGCGTATGACTGGACGTGGGTGGATTGCGAATATACGAGCCAGCCGGATAGTCACCATGCTCGTCTTGGAAAACGCCTTCGAGGACGATGAACTCTTCCCCACCATCGTGAACGTGTGGAGAAAAGCTGCTTTGCGGCGCATATCTAACGATGGTCGTTGTGCGGGCAGTTTCGCCACCAATGCGATCCAGCATGCGCCGGTCAATACCCGGCATAGGGCTTTCCATCCATTCGACTTCATCGCCGTGAACAATCACACGTTTTGAAAAATCAGCGTTCAGTTCCATCAGTAGACTCTCTAATTTCTGTAATTATTAGAATGTACGTTTCAATTGAGCTGCTTATCTATCTATCGATAGGCAAATAAATATACAAGTAATTTTATCACATATAATTAAGTCACTTTTCCTAATATTTATTATTTGGCTTTCTCAGGCAATCCGGTCGAGGAAATCTGCGCGCGATGTGATTATATCTTTAGCCGCACGCTCAGCAGCATTAAATGCGCCTTCGATTAATCCGGGACTTTGCTGGGCAGTTTCAGCGCCTGCAAAGAACAACCGACCATCTGCGTGAGAATCGCGGAGAACGCCTGGACGAACGTTTGGATGTGACATCGGTTCAGATAAGTCCCGTGGTGATGTGACCGTCGGCGACATTCCCCAATCTTCTATGTAAATAGCGTTGGGCTGGGGGCTGTTTCCACCAAAACATCGTTGGAGCTGATTATAGATTTGCTTTTCCAGGGTTTCCCCGAGACGTGTTCTGTCCGTGTGGGAAAGGCCAATAAAACCAAAGATTGCTGCGGGTGATCCATCGGGCCCACAATGATCATGTGCTTCTCCAATTGGGCCCGCGTTACTGGCGATCCGTCCTGATAAGCCGCGTTCACGCCAAAACGGCTTGTCATACAGTGCGACGACTTTGGCATGAGGTGCCATCCAAGTGGGCGTTTGATCAAGGGCGTCTTTTAGCGATACCGGAAGATCTGGCTGCCATTGAATGTTTTGTGCGGCAATCCGTGGTGGAACGGTGACGACAGCGCTTTGGGACCGCAATGTCGTCTGATGCTCATCATCTATCTCAAGAGTGACATCATCTGGCGTTGTTGCGATCGATGTCACCAATGCATTAAGCCGAACGGTATTCTGAGGCAACGCTGCGACCAGTCGGTTTATGATTGCCTGAGGCCCGCCATTGATGCGGACACTGCCATCCTGGCCTGGAAGATAACGCGTATCCGGAGATGTGCCGGGGCCATAATCGAGTATAGCGTTGCCTTGTTCGTACTGAGGGAATCTCTCGAGGCCGAGCTTGTCGAGCCAATGCGCAATGATAGGTTGGTACTTGGGCCAAACCCATGTGGGGCCAAGGTCCGCTAAGTAGCTTTGATCTTTCTCAGAAAATACCGAATGGACACGACCGCCCGGCCTGTCATTTGCTTCAAGAACACGCACCGATACATCTTGTTCATGCAACAAAAGCGCGGTGGCCAGTCCTGATATACCGGCACCGACAATAATTACGTCAGCATCATATAAATGTCTGTCGACCATTTAGTCTTGGCCAAGTGTATTCGAAATCAAAAACTCGGTAACAGTATCGAAGAGCTTGTTGTCGTCACTACTGTTCGCCATCATCATTGCGCCTTGATGGGCAGCAACCAGGGTGCTGGCTCTTTTGTACTTCTCTGCTTTTGATAAATCGTCGGGAAGGGCGTCTGACACCCACTTCACGTTTGCTTCAAAGAATGACGTAACGCCATCTACCAACGCGGGCGGTAGTCCCGCCATCTCTGCACCCAAGAGCCCGCATAAACAAACGGCTTTATCTTCATAGAGCGCACCACGGTAAACTTTGCGAAATGCGTACAGTTTTTCCTTAGGTGTTTGCGCCTTGCTGGATGCGACCATGAGGGCATCAAAGAAACGTTCGGCATAACGATCAATCAGGGCGACTCCAAGATCTTCTTTCTTCGGATAGTGATAATGAACGCTGGAACTCTTTATATCTGTATCGCTAGCAAGATCACGAAAACTCACAGAATTATAGCCACCACGTCGCATGCGATATTCCGCAGCATCAAGAAGGCGCGCCGTTGTGTCTTTTTCCATCATATCCTCGCAAAGTTTAAATCTATCAATAGATAGGGGATCGCACGTAAGGTTTATAGGGTCAATATGTATTGGCTTTTGAGATGGGCTATACGTGTTACGATATCCAGCTGATTTATCGTCAGAATCGGGGTTAACTTAATATTTGGTGTAAGTCGTCGAGTTTGAAATTTTATACGTAAAAATAGGTTTTTAAGGAGTGGATGACACAAGATATTGATGTCTGTCTAAACCCGTGAAAACAGGGAATAATTCGATTCCAGAAGGTGTTGTGAAAATTAGCTGTATAAAGGCGTGTTTGCGTCATTGACAATGAGTTCGAGCCAAGTATATTGCGCCACTTCTGAGCGAGGCTGTGCGCAAGGTGTGCATTGGCCCCTTTGACTTGAGTTTAGAGGCGATCATGTTCGCAGTAGTAAAAAGCGGTGGCAAACAATACCGGGTTGCCAAAGACGACACACTTATTGTCGAAAAATTAGCCGGCGAAATCGGTGACGTTATTGAGATTGGCGATGTGCTGATGCTCGGTGAAGAAGGTAAGGCTCCGACCGTTGGTGCGCCAAAGATTGAGAAGGCTGCTGTATTCGGTGAAGTGATCGATCAGGCACGTAATGATAAAGTCATCATTTTCAAAAAGCAGCGTCGCCAAAATCATCGTCGTAAGAATGGACACCGCCAGCACATTACTGTGTTGAAGGTTGTCGAAATCAGCCCGACGGGCACTAAGCCAAAGGCTGCAGCTAAGAAAGCAGCGCCTAAGACGGTTGACGATGCACCTAAAGAAGCACCTGCAGCTAAGAAGCCAGCAGCGAAGACAGAAGCCGCAGCTAAGAAGCCTGTAGCTAAAAAGCCAGCGGCAAAGAAGCCTGCTGCCAAAAAGACAACTGAGGAGTAACACCTTATGGCACATAAAAAGGCAGGCGGTAGTACTAACAACGGTCGCGATTCCGCAGGACGTCGTCTTGGCGTTAAGAAATTTGGCGGCGAGACTGTGATCCCTGGTAACATCATTATTCGCCAGCGCGGCACCAAGGTTCATCCTGGTGATGGCGTCGGCATTGGCCGCGATCATACGATTTTCGCTACGGCTGAAGGCAATGTGAAATTCAATAAGAAAACTGGCGGTAAGACCGTCGTTTCTGTGTTGCCGCCAGCGAGCTAAGCCTCGCTGACCAGCATAATGGTTTTGAGCGGGGGAATGGCCTAACCATTCCCCCGTTTTTTATGTCAAAATGCCATTGGAACTTATGGCGTGTAAAAGAGGACGGGAATAGATGGTTGATGCCGTTTAGGACCGACTTGATCGATGAAGTTTTTAGATGAAGCCAAGATATACGTAAAAAGTGGCGATGGCGGCAATGGCTGCATCAGTTTTCGCCGCGAAAAGTATGTCGAGTTCGGTGGGCCTGACGGCGGCAGCGGTGGCCGGGGCGGCGACCTCGTGTTCGAATGCGTGGCTGACCTTAATACGCTCATCGATTTTCGCTATAAGCAGCACTTCAAGGCACCCCGGGCGACAGATGGTGCAGGCCAAAACAGAAGTGGCGCCAACGGTAAGCCACTTGTGATCAAAGTCCCGCCTGGCACACAGATTCTGGATGAAGAGAAAGAAAATATCCTGGCGGATCTGACGACGGCCGGTCAGCGCATTATCTTTCTTAAAGGTGGTAACGGCGGCTTTGGAAACACGCATTTCAAGTCTGCAACAAACCAGGCGCCACGCCGCGCAAATCCCGGTTTGCCCGGTCTTGAGCAATGGTTATGGCTGCGCCTGAAACTTATTGCTGATGCTGGATTGATTGGACTGCCAAACGCGGGCAAATCTACGTTCTTGTCAGCGGTCTCTAAGGCACACCCAAAGATTGCTGATTATCCATTCACCACATTACACCCAAATCTGGGCGTTGTTGGCGTTGAAGAACGCACATTTGTGCTCGCGGACATTCCTGGTTTGATTGAAGGTGCCAGCGAGGGTGCGGGCCTTGGAACACGTTTCCTAGGCCATGTTGAGCGCTGTCGCGTGCTTTTGCACTTGGTTGACGGCACCCAAGAAGATGTCGCACAGGCATATAAGACAGTGGTTGGTGAGCTTGCGGCTTACGGCGGTGGTCTGGCTGAAAAGAATGTCATAGTTGCGCTCAACAAGATTGATGCGCTGGACTCAGAAACGATTGAAGAGCGACGCGCCGCATTGGCTGAAGCATCAGGGCAGCATGTCCACACCATTTCTGGCGTTGCCGGTATGGGTGTTCGCGATATCACGTTCGCGCTTGATCAGGAAATTCTCGACGACCGCAAACGTGAGATGGAGGGCGACACTCCCGACGAGGGGTATTATCCGTGACACCACAGTCTAACCCTTTCCAAGACGCCCACCGAATTGTTATCAAGATTGGTTCCCAGCTTCTTGTTGATCCAGAAACAGGCGCTGTTCATCGCCGGTGGCTGGAAACGCTAGGTGATGACATCGCGGCACTTCGGGCGGCAGGCAAAGAAGTCGTAATCGTATCTTCTGGCGCTATCGCCGTCGGGCGTCGCCATTTGGGTCTGGCATCTGGTAAATTGACGTTATCTGAGCAACAGGCTTCTGCGGCGACCGGTATGGTGCGCTTGGCGCATGCGTATCAGGAAATCCTGGGCACGCATGATCTCACGGTGTCGCAGGTGTTGTTGACGCTGGACGATTCTGAAAACCGCCGCCGTTATATTAATGCCCGCAACACGCTGACCGAACTTTTGAAGCTTGGCGCTGTGCCGTTGATTAATGAGAACGATACGGTCGCTACGGACGAGATCCGGTTTGGTGATAATGACCGTTTGGCCGCCCGCGTCGCATCAATGGTGTCTGCGGACTTACTTGTCATGCTGTCTGATATCGACGGTCTCTATACCGGCAATCCTCAGGTTAATGCTGCTGCTGAGTTCGTACCAGAAGTACACGGGCAGGTTACACCTGAAATTGAGGCGATGGCAGGCGTTCAGCTGTCGGGCGATAGTCGAGGCGGCATGGTGACCAAGTTAGCAGCAGCCAAGATCGCCATGGGGGCTGGCACAACAGCCATGATTGCCTTTGGTAAGGACTTAAATCCGCTGCAACGTATTCAGGACGGGACACGGTGTACGATATTTGTGCCTGACGCGAACCCTCGGACTGCGCGAAAAGAATGGATCGCCGGCTCATTAAAGCCTGTGGGGCGTCTGACTGTTGATCCGGGTGCGCTCAATGCATTGAAAAGCGGTAAAAGCTTACTGCCTGCTGGTATTGCGCACATCGATGGCGATTTTGAGCGGGGGGATGCGGTTACCATCCTGGACCTGGACGGTCGCGAGATTGGCCGAGGCCTGATTGCTTATGCCTCAGACGAAGCTGCACAGATCGCTGGCCACAAGACCGGTGAAATTGAGACGCTTTTGGGCTATCGTGGTCGTGACGAGATGATCCACCGCGATGACCTCGTGTTGATTTAAGGATTTACGTGATGGACGGACACAGCAATATCGCTGCGATGATGCAGACAATTGGCGAGAATGCAAAAGAAGCTGCGACCGCTTTGGCTGTTGCATCGACGGAGGCCAAGAACAGTACGCTCCGTGAAATGGCTGCCAGCTTGCGTAACCGCAAACCTGAAATCATGGCTGAGAACGATAAAGATATGGCTGCGGGTGCCGAGAAAGGCCTGACGACGGCCATGCTGGACCGCCTGAAACTGGATGAAGACCGGATTGAAGGTGTTGCCGCTGGTCTTGAAGCGATTGCTGGACTAATCGATCCCGTTGGCTCTATCGAAAGTGCATGGGATCGCCCTAACGGCCTACAGATTGAGCGCGTTCGCGTGCCCTTGGGCGTCATTGGTGTGATTTATGAAAGCCGCCCGAACGTGACGGCGGATGCGGGTGGACTTTGTCTTAAAGCAGGCAATGCGGCCATTCTTCGTGGTGGGTCCGAGAGCTTCTATTCAAGCCGCGCGATTATGTCGTGCCTGAGTGATGGCCTCCGCGCTGCGAACCTGCCGGAACATGCTATTCAACTGGTGCCGGTAACTGACCGTGCCGCTGTCGGCGAAATGCTTCGTATGACAGATTATATTGATGTGATCGTGCCGCGTGGTGGCAAGTCGTTGATCCAACGTGTGTCGGATGAGAGCAAAGTGCCGCTGTTCAAACATCTCGAAGGCTTGTGCCATACTTATGTGCACGAGGCTGCAAACCCTGAAATGGCGTTGGATATTGTTGTGAACGCAAAAATGCGGCGCACAGGTATTTGTGGTGCCATGGAAAACTTGTTGATAGATCGTGCGATTGCATCCGGGCAATTGACCAACCTCGTTGATCGTTTGGTTGCCGCTGGCTGCGAAGTCCGGGGTGATCCGGAAAGCTGTGCACTTGATAGCCGCATTATCGCTGCCAGCGCCGAAGACTGGGACACTGAATATTTAGATAGCATCGTTTCGGTGAAGCAGGTCGATGGTATCGATGATGCGATCAGCTTTATCCGTAAACACGGTTCGGATCATACCGAAGCGATCATCACGGATGATGCGGCAACGGCGGAAACGTTCGTCAATAATGTCGATAGCGCGATCGTCATGATCAATGCATCAACACAGTTTGCAGACGGCGGTGAGTTCGGCATGGGCGCCGAGATCGGTATATCAACCGGCAAGCTTCATGCGCGGGGCCCTGTTGGTGTCGAGCAGCTGACATCTATGAAATATATCGTCCGGGGTACCGGACAGACACGACCATAAACTCGATTTAAAGGAGATAATATTATGAGCGAAGCACAAGTTTGGACTGTTTATTTATCAGGTGAAATTCACACGGATTGGCGCGAGCGAATTGCGGCTGGGGTTGAAGCCGCTGGTCTGCCAGTTGAATTGGTCTCTCCGATCACCGTGCACGAAGATTCTGATGATTGTGGCGTGGCTGTATTCGGTGCCGAGAGCAACAAAGTCTGGCATGACCGTAAAGGTGCGCAACTGAACGCCATTCGCACGAAAACACTTTTGAAAAGTGCAGATATTGCTGTCGTACGTTTTGGTGAAAAGTATAAGCAGTGGAATGCAGCGTTTGATGCAGGTTATGCAGCAGCAATGGATATTCCATACATTACATTGCACCCAACCGAAATTGATCACGCCCTCAAAGAAGTCGACGGCGCCGCACACGGTGTTGCTCGCGAACCAGAGCAAGTTGTTCAAGCGCTGGCTTATGTGATTACGGGTGCGATGCCAGCAGTCCACGCAGATGCGGCTGAGTAATTGTCGCTGGATATGACATCTGGATTGAGGATTGGTCTTTTGGGTGGGTCGTTTAATCCCGCTCACGCAGGCCATCTGCATATCAGCGAGAGCGCGCTGCGCATGCTTGATTTAGATCAGGTTTGGTGGTTGGTCTCGCCGCAAAATCCGCTGAAATCTTCGGATGGGATGCAGACCCTTGATGCGCGTCTGGAACAAGCAGACGAGATTTCATATGTTAATCCACGTATCTTTCCAACCGATATTGAGGTTGATTTAGGGACCAGATACACCTGCGATACGTTGCCAGCATTGGTGAGCAAATTCCCGGATACAGCTTTTGTGTGGTTGATGGGGGCCGATAACCTGCTGCAATTCCATAAATGGAGGAATTGGACCGAGATATTTAATATTGTCCCCGTTGCAGTGTTTGGCCGCCCGGGATATTCTTTAAGGGCTACATTTAGTGTGGCAGCCCGGCGATTTGCTCGGGACCGGTGGCCCCAAGCTCAAGCGAAGCGTCTGGCGAATGCGCGTGTGCCAGCTTGGATGTTGTTGAAAATCCGCGAACATCCAGAATCGGCGACGCGTATACGAGCGCAGGGCAATCCCAATGATTGAGCTGCTTAATACGGAGCGTGAGACAGGAATTGTTTCTGTGACACACTTTATAATTCGATGAAAAGGAATATGGAGATACCAAGTAAAACGAAAACCCGCCTGTCCGGAGATACACTTCGGACATTGGTGGAAACCTCTCTCGAAGATGACAAAGCGGTTGATATTGTCATCATCGATCTCGCCGGCAAAACCGAGATGGCTGATTTTATGGTTATTGCCACGGGTCAATCCAGTCGACAGGTTGGCGCTATGGCTACTAATTTGTCTCAGAAACTCAAAGGATCTGGCGTTAAAGACGTGGTTATTGAGGGTGCTGGTCAAGGTGACTGGGTGCTTATCGACGCGGGTGACGTGTTGGTACATTTATTCAGGCCAGAAGTTCGTGACTTTTATGCCCTGGAAAAGCTCTGGGATGTTCCGGATATGATTGCCGGTGGCACAGCTTCGACACCTCAAGCGGTAACGCCCGCTTGAAGAGCGGTGTGGTTTGAGAAGAGGAAAGCAAGGTGCGGTTAAGCCTTATCGCTGTTGGGCGCGCGAAACGTGGCCCGGAGCAAGACTTGTTTAATGCATATTTGAAACGTTTGCGGCCATCCCTTGACCTTATTGAGGTCGAGGAGAAGCGCCCGTTGTCTGGGCCTGAGCTCATGGGACGCGAAGCTAAATTGATCGGGGATAAAATCCCTGAAGGCGCGCATGTGTTCGCATTGGATGAGCGTGGCAAGGCGATGAAAAGCCGACAGTTCGCTGAGAAACTAGGCGGCCTTCAGGATTCAGGTATCCGCGATTGTACGTTCATTATTGGTGGTGCTGATGGCCTTGATCCAGCAATTTGCACACGCGCGAATACAATCATGTGCTTTGGGCCGCAGACCTGGCCGCATATGCTGGTGCGCGGCATGCTGGCGGAGCAAATCTACCGCGCCCAATCAATTCTCGCCGGACATCCATATCATCGAGATTAAAGACGATGTTCGGCTTTAACCTCCGAGTGTGCGGTGGTAATGTCCGCGCCAATGAAATGAATTTAATAAATGGAGACTTTTATGAGCAATCTAACCCTTGACCAGGCCCGTCAAATTGTTGCGGATGCACGTGCAAAAGGCCGTGAGCTCGGCTTGAAGCCATTAACCGTTGCCGTTCTTGATGCGGCTGGCAATCTTAAGGCGCTTGAGCGCGAAGATGGTGCATCGAATCTGCGTCCTGAAATCGCGATTGGTAAAGCCAATGGTGCGCTTTGCATGGGTTTAGGCTCTCGCGCCCTTTTTGAGCGCGCAAAAGCTGAGCCATTTTTTATTCAGGCTATGAATGAGCTGGCTGACGGATCATTGGTTCCTGTCCCAGGTGGCGTTTTGGTGAAAGACGCGTCCGGTAATACGCTGGGTGCAGTCGGCATTACAGGCGATATTTCTGATAATGACGAGACAGCGGCTGTTACGGCTATCGAAGCTGCCGGTTTGGTTGCTGACGTAGGATAAGTTAGTACGCGCATGATAACATATCGACCCAAGCCCGTTGTTCTTTGCATCCTTGATGGATGGGGTGAGCGTGAGGATGCTTTAGATAATGCGATCTCATTGGCAAGCACGCCGACATGGGATGCATTGTTAACGAAGTATCCGCGGTCCAGGCTCAATGCGTCAGCTTTGGAGGTTGGTTTGCCTGAAGGGCAAATGGGCAATTCCGAAGTCGGTCATATGAACTTGGGTGCGGGTCGAGTTGTGATGCAAGAATTGCCCAAGATCGACACTGCTGTCCGAAACGACACGTTGAAAGACGAGGCGTCGGTCAAAGACTTTGTCGTTGCGTTAAAGAAAAGTGGTGGCGCGTGTCATCTTTTGGGCCTGCTATCGCCGGGTGGTGTGCATTCACATCAAGATCATATAGTCGCCATTTCCAAGATTATGTGTGCTGAAGGTATTCCAGTTCGCATTCATGGGTTCCTGGATGGACGTGATTCGCCACCAAAGGCTGCCATTGGACACATACAGACGTTTGAAGCAGATATTGCTGATTTGGATGATTGCCGTATCGCGACAGTGTCGGGACGTTATTATGCGCTTGATCGTGATAATCGCTGGGAACGTGTTCAACAATCCTATGCATGTATGACAGACGCTAAGGGATTAGCGGTCCAGAATGCTGAAGCTGCAGTGAATGCGGCCTATGCGGATGGGCTCACGGACGAGTTTGTCCTGCCTGTACCAATCTCTGGATACGAGGGCATGCAAGACGGCGATGGGGTCTTAATGTCGAACTTTCGCGCTGACCGTGCGCGCGAGATCATGGCCGCACTTTGTGCGCCTGACTTTGATGGTTTTGAGCGCCCTCGTGAAATTTCGTTCGCAGCGCAAATGGGTATGGTTCAGTATTCAAGCGCCCATGCGGCTTATCTGACAGCAATTTTCCCGCCAACGAAGCTCTCGAATATTCTGGGTCAGGTCGCTTCTGAAGCTGGATTAACGCAGCTTCGGATTGCTGAGACCGAGAAGTATGCGCACGTCACATTCTTTTTGAATGGTGGGCGTGAAGAAGTCTTTCCAGGTGAACAGCGGATTCTTGTCCCGTCACCCAAAGTTGCGACATATGACTTGCAGCCTGAAATGTCTGCGCCAGAAGTCACGGACAAGCTTGTGGATGTGATTACGGGCGATGCGTTTGATCTGATCATTGTGAACTATGCAAACGGTGACATGGTTGGCCACACGGGCATTCTTGAGGCGGCAATGAAGGCCGCGGAAACCATCGATGCATCTTTGACACGCCTTGAAGCTGCCGTGAATGAAACCGGCGGCGTTATGCTGGTTTGTGCGGATCATGGAAACTGCGAGCAAATGATAGACCCCGAGAACGGTGGCGCGCATACGCAACACACTCTTAACCTAGTTCCATTTATTATGGTCAATCCGCCTGCCTATGTGACGAGTTTGGACGAGGGGCGGCTATCTGACGTTGCGCCAACGATTTTGCGATTATTGAACTTACCCCAGCCTGTTGAAATGACGGGCAGAAGCTTGATTAAGGAGAACGCCACTGCGACCGCTGCCGCTGAGTAAGCGAATAAGATCAGGCGTGCGCTATCTCAGCGCGGGCTTTGTCGTGTTTGTTTGCTTGAGTCTACCTCTATCCGGCGATGCGCGTTCACAGTCTGGTCAAGCCAATCAAGACTTAAAGAAAATCGAAAAGCAAATAGGTGCGGAGAAATCTACCGCTGATGAAGCGCGTGCGCGTGCTGAGATCATGGCGCGCGATATCGCCAGCTTGCAGACAAATCTGGTCAGTGCCGCCAAGGCTGTGCAGCGTCATGAAGAACAAGTGTACGCGCTGCAAACTAAACTTTCTGCCTTAGCGCGGCTCACGGAACGGAAGACCAGCGACCTCCGCGATGGCCGCGCTAAGTTTGGCCGTGTTTTGGCCGCAATGCAGCGGATTGCTCAATTCCCACCAGAAGCACTTATTGCGCAACCCGTTAAGCCTTCTGATACAGTGCGCACGGCGATCCTTCTTAAAAGCGCCGTCAGCGAAGTTGAACGTCACGCCGTAGTGCTTCGTGATGAATTGGAATTTCTTGTCCGTGCACGTGCTGAAATCGTTGAGCGCGAAAAGGCCTTGCGAGATACCAGCGAATTACTCGACCGGGAACGCCGCCGTCTGGGTGCGCTGATGTCGCGTAAAAAGGTGCTTAAGCGCCGTGCAGATAAGAAAGCTATTTTGGCGGAACGGCGAATCGCTGCGCTTGCGGGCAAGGCAAAGACGCTTCGAGAGCTTTTGCAGGGCATTAAAAAAGAACAAGCCCGCAGCCAGACAAAGCCACCAAATTCAACTTCAGTCGCAGCAAAATCGACATCTCAGGGCGTGAAGCGAACACTCCGGGCGATCAGCAAAGCCCGTGGAACGCTGACTTTGCCTGCTGTTGGCAAGATTTCAGGCCGATATGGTGAAAAGACTGATGGCGGGCTTGCGCGCAAAGGATTGACGGTTGTCACGCCTTTGGGAGCACAAGTGACCGCGACTTATGATGGAACTGTAGTATATGCTGGTAAGTTTCGAGGCTATGGGCTTCTCTTGATCATCGATCATGGCGAGGGATATCATAGCCTATTAGCGGGGATGACCCGCATTGATGTTGATCAGGGGCGTCAGCTTATTGCCGGTGAACCTGTCGGAATTATGGAGCAGAGCGGAAGCGGCCAACCAATTCTTTATGTTGAGTTACGTCGCGACGGCCAACCAATAAACCCGCTGCCTTGGTTGGCTGCGCGAAAAAATGAGGTAAACGGATGACTAAACGGATTTTGTCTACGCTGGGTGCGTCGACTTTGGTGCTTTCTTTGTTTGTGTGGGCGACGCCTGCATTCGCGGCCGATGAGAAAAAGAATGACGAAGAGACCTATCGTCTTTTGGCTCTTTTTGGTGATGTGTTTGAGCGCGTTCGCGCCGAATATGTTGAGCCGCCAAGCGAAGAAGAAATGATTGAAGCTGCCATCACCGGCATGCTGGCCGCCATGGACCCACATTCAAGTTTCCTCAATGCAAAAAGCTTCAAGGATATGCAGGTCAATACCCGAGGCGAGTTCGGTGGTCTTGGTATTCAAGTCACGATGGAGGGAGGCTTTGTTAAAGTCATTTCGCCAATCGATGATACGCCAGCGTTCCGTGCAGGCATTGAATCTGGTGACATTGTTACGCACTTGGATGGCGAGTCTGTTCAGGGATTAACGCTGACACAAGCCGTCGATAAGATGCGCGGCAAGGTTGGCAGTGATATCCGCTTGTCGCTGGTCCGCGAAGGCCGCGAGCCCTTTGATGTCACAATTACACGCTCAGTGATCAAAATCACCTCAGTTAAATCACGTGTTGAAGGTAAGATCGGGTATGTCCGTATTACGTCATTTAACGAGCAGACAGACAAAGGTCTTGAGCGCGCGATTACGAAAATCAAAGACGAAGTTGGCGACGAATTGCAGGGCATCGTTTTGGACCTTCGGAATAATCCAGGCGGATTGCTGGATCAGGCAATTGCCGTATCCGATGCATTCCTGGACCGTGGCGAGATTGTTTCTACGCGGTCACGCAAACCAGAAGAAACGCAACGTTTCAATGCACGCACAGGCGACTTGGCATCAGGCTTGCCGGTTGTTGTACTGATCAATAGTGGGTCTGCATCCGCGTCTGAGATTGTCGCTGGTGCACTTCAGGATCATAGCCGTGCCGTTATCCTTGGAACGAAATCCTTTGGTAAGGGCTCCGTGCAGACGGTCATGCCTTTGTCTGGTAACGGTGCTATGCGGTTAACGACAGCGCGCTATTACACCCCGTCTGGTCGCTCAATCCAGGCCAAAGGTGTCGAGCCTGATATTTTTGTGAAGCAGGCAAAGCTTGAAGAGATCACGTCGAGCCGGCCGCGTAGAAGCGAAGCGAGCCTTCGCGGTGCGTTGGACACGGGTACAGGCGAGGATGGTAAAGATGCAAAACCATCCGACGAGCCAAAGGATGAGACGGAAGCATCCGATGAGGCAAAGCCAGAAGCTCAGGATTATCAATTGAGCCGGGCATTGGACTTGATTCGCGGACTGTCGATCATGAACCAAAACGCTGCTGCAAAGTAAGTAAAAGGGCATTTGTTCATGTATGTATGTCCCTGTTCAGTCGTTGCCTGCCAGAACAATAGCCGGTTGTGGAGGATGTCGTGAAACTCCCTAAACTCTTTGGTAAAAAGAAAGAGGAAAAAGACGAGTTTGACGAAGATGATTCTGTCATTGAGGAAATTGATCGCGAGGGCCTCGGAGATGATGTCGACGACGAACTAGAAGAATCCATGAATGCATCATCGGCTCCGGCAGCAGTGAATGATGCTGATGGCGATGGTCCTGCGACTGAAGAAGAATATCATGACGTCAACGACCATGGTGACGTCGACCATGATGCCGATGAACACATCGCCGATGATGAAGAACACGAGATGGTTGGCGAAGATGGCGCCGGCGTAAATCAATCTGATGATATGGATGATGATTTTGATGGCGACTTCGAAGAAGATGATGACGAAGAAGACGATGCAGATTTCAGGAAAAAGGCGATTGTTTTCGCAGCCTTTGGATTTGCCGTCTTACTTTTAAGTATTCTTGGAGGCGCAGGTTGGTGGATATTCTCGGGCGATTCTGAGCCGACTGTTGCTGAGAAAGAAGAACGCCCAGGCGTTGTTTCCATGGACATGCCCGCCGTGCCTGGCAGTTTGAATGCCAGTATTTCTAGTTTGAACAGTGCCGCGTTTGGTGAACAGCCGGCGGAAGATTCTACAGCTGCCGCGCCCGTGCCTGCTGATGCAGCACCTGAACCAGAATCCAGTTCTTTTGCCTCTACGGCTCCAGGCGAGGAAACATCCGGCACGACAATGAATTCGCTGAACAGTCTGAATTCTGTTATTGGCTCAAATTCAGCTGGGGGCGGTATGGTGATCCCGGCAGTGGCAAGTGGGGCTATGGCACTCATTCCTGATCAGCCAAGTGCAGCAGATCAAAGCCGCGCTCTCTCAAAAGCGCCAATCAGTGCATTGCTTGAAGAAAAAGACGGGGTTGGAAAACTCCCCAAGATTGGCTCAAACGGCTCCAAACCTTGGCAGGTCTACGCAAGACCGCTAGATCCAAGTATTACAGAACCGAAAATCGCATTAATGATTGAAGGTGTTGGGCTTAGTCGTCAGGCATCATTAGGGGCGATCAAAAAGCTACCTGCCGAGGTCAGCATTGTTCTAAGCCCTTACGCCCGTGATCTGGATGATTGGGTCTTCAGGGCACGCTTGGCAGGTCACGAAGTTTATATTTCCATGCCGATGGAAAGCGAAGACTTCCCCCTGGAAGACGCAGGGCCGTTGGCCTTGGATACACGCATTCAATTGGCAGAGAATGAGAGCCGCCTTGATACTGTGATGGCCAGTGCAGGCGGTTACGTTGGTCTCGTGACGATGATGGGATCACGGTTTATGAATGCAGACGGCCAATTGCGCCAAGTTATTAAAACAATAAATGATCGTGGCTTGATGTTTGTGATTGGCGGTGCGCGTTCACGCAACGGAGCGTTACCGATCGCAAAAGAGCTCAATATTGCCTATGCCGAGAGCGAAATGTATATCGACGCAATTCCTAGAATTCAACAAATCAGAACAAATCTTGATCGCCTTGAGGCAATGGCCAAGGAACGTGGGTCAATTATGGCGACAGCGCGGCCATATCCTGTATCGATTAAGAATATTTTGGATTGGATTGCGACGATCAAAGACAAAGGGGTCGCTTTAGTGCCGGTATCTGCTGTTGCAACGTTACCATCTCCCGTTCAATAGAATGAATTCCTGATGCCTCATTACACTGAATTACCGAGTGGATACCGCCCTTGCTCTGGCGCTGTTGTTTTTAACGCGAATGGCGATGTTTTTATGGGATGTCGGATTGAGATGGCTGCGTTGGATGCGTTCGCCTGGCAAATGCCCCAGGGTGGCTTGGATGCCGGTGAAGATCCCGAGGCCGCCGCAAGACGTGAGCTTTATGAAGAAACAGGTATTCGTTCTGTTGAGCTTCTATCCGAGCTCGATGGATGGCTTACATATGATTTTCCGCCAGAAATCTTGGGTAAACGCTTTAAGAATAATATTGGGCAGGCGCAACGGTGGTTCGCGTATGGCTTCATCGGGGATGAGAAAGAGATCAATTTATGTACTCATGGCACACCAGAGTTCCAGAAATGGGACTGGATAACATTAAATCGTATTCCAACGATAATTGTCCCCTTTAAACGCGAAGTTTACGAGGCTATTGTTGCTTCATTTCAGCCCATAGCGGATCGCTGGAAGATCGAGGGGACTAATTCATGATAATGTACCTAGAAGTGCTCGCGGGCTTCGCAATTCTTGTTATCGCTGCTGAAGCCATGGTGCGCGGCGCTGTGATCATCGCTGAGAAGCTGGGTATTTCACCCATGGTTATCGGCATGACCGTGATTGCCTTTGGTACATCTGCTCCAGAATTAATGGTGAGCCTTCAAGCTGCGTTAAGCGGCTCAACCGGTCTTGCGATTGGTAATATTGTTGGATCAAATATTGCGAACGTCTGGCTTATTCTAGGCATCACATGTCTTGTGGCCCCAATCCTTGCAAAACCTGACGCACTGAAGCGTGACATATTACTCCTTGGCGGTGGTTCAGTGCTGTTTGTCGTTCTCTGCCTTCAGGGCACATTGGACATGATGGCCGGCGTCATCTTGCTGGTCGTATTTATTGCATTCCTGCTTGTTTCATATTTCCGTGAGAAATCAGACCCTGAGGTTATGAAGGAACACGCAGAAGAACTCGAAGAGCTTGAAAAGGGTATTCCTAAAAGCATGCCGCTGGCGATCGCTATTGCGATTGCAGGTATTCTTGGCTTGGCATTTGGAGCGGATATTCTGGTCACAGGTGGCTCCGAGATTGCGCGTTCATTTGGTGTGAGCGAAGAGGTTATTGGCATAACATTGTTTGCATTTGGTACATCATTACCAGAATTAGTCGCGTCCGTTGTCGCGGCATATCGTGGCCATCCAGACGTCGCAATCGGCAATGTGATTGGATCAAACATTTTTAATATGATGCTTGTTGGTGGTATTGTAGCCGTTGTTATTGATATCCCAGTGCCCGCTCAGGTGCTGAATTTTGATATATGGATTATGTTAGCTGCCACAGTGATGTTGATGCTAATTTTGCTTGGAAAAATGAAACTGACACGCGGATATGCATGTGTCTTCTTTGCTCTATACATCGCATATATTGGTGCTCAGGGTTATGGCGTTGACCGTATCTTGGCGGCTATTTAACGAAATTCTGAGCTAAGGATGAATATGCGGAACGTTCTCGTCACAGGTGGAGGCAAGCGTATTGGGCGCGCAATAGCCGAGCGGCTTGCAGCCGATCATTGGAACGTCATCGTCCATTATAATGGCTCATGCCAGGATGCTTTATCGACAGTTGAAGCCATTGAAGCCTATGGTGGGAAAGCATTAGCCTTAAAAGCTGATTTACTGAACGAAGTTGAGGTTGTTCGCCTTGGCGTTGAGGCAGCGGCGGCGTTTGGTGGGCTATCCGCAATTGTGAACAATGCGTCAGTGTTTGTGCGCGATGATTTAGAGACTGGGACTAAAGAGCTATGGGACTTGCACATGGCTGTCCATGTGCGTGCCCCCTTTGTACTTGCTCAAGGCCTCTTAAACCAACTATCTGATGGAATGAACGGTGCAATCATCAATATTGTTGATCAGCGCGTCCTCAACCCGTCCAAGCATTTCACAAGCTATACCCTGAGCAAGATGGCGCTCTGGGATCAGACACAGGTTCTCGCGCGGGCAATGGCTCCTAGAGTCCGCGTTAATGCGATTGGCCCGGGTCCAGTGCTACCGAGTACACGCCAAAGCCAAGAAGACTTTGATATTCAAGCGCAGCAAACGCCGCTGGAAAAGGTTGTCGACCCTTCTGAGGTTGCCGCTACAGCCGCGTTTCTTCTTGACGCTGGATCGGTGACAGGTCAGATGATCGCAGTAGATGCCGGTCAGCATTTGAATTGGGCGCATGAAACAGAAGAAACAGCACCCAGAGAATGACCCATAATAAATTGATTGATTTGGATGAGGAGTGACGATTGTGAGCACAAGGGCAACAGAAGTTTTACAGCCTCTTAACATTGCCGACGCGCGGCAGCGTGTTCGCCACGTCTTCGTTCGTGATCTTGTGCTTGATGCACTCATTGGTATTCATGCTCATGAACAAGATAAGACCCAGCGGGTTCGCGTGAATCTTGATCTTGCTGTTCGTGAAGGCGAAGAGGGCCTGGATGATGATTTAGCGAATGTTGTTTGCTATGAGCAGTTGGTAAATGGTGTTCAGGAAATCTTTTATAAAGGCCATGTTGGGCTTGTTGAAACCATGGCCGAATCTATCGCTGCAATGTGTCTGACAGATCATCGAGTTCGGTCCGCGCGTGTTCGGGTCGAAAAGCTCGATATTTTTGATAATGCTCAGAGTGTCGGCGTAGAAATTGAACGATTTAATACAGAGCTATAAGTCGTTAATAAATAGCGATTATTTAATGATTTCAGTTCTTCGGTAATTTGGCGCGCCGCATGTTTTGCACAATTTGAGATTTGTTTCAGTGATATGTCTATCTTATTACTAATACTCCATGTTTCCTGCGCCGTTACAAAAAAATACATAAAAATCAATGCATTAGGAAGTTGCCTAATTTTTGGGCATTTTGGCTAAGTCCCATAGAATCATAGGGTTTTTGCTCTGTGCTCGGTTTTATGAACATGGTTATCCACAGGAACGGTGGATAGGTTTATGGTTAACGCGAATATGACATCAAATGCGTCTTGGTCGGTTGACCGCGCGGCTCTGATCGGTGATTAAGTACAGATGGATGATGCCTCAAAAAATGATGCCCTAGACGTTTCAAGGCCGGAAATCTCGGCTGAGAAAGGTGCGGATGCAATCAAGTCGAGGCTTCCAAATTTGCCAACGTCACCAGGTGTTTATCGTATGCTGAATGAGCATGGTGACGTGCTCTATGTCGGTAAAGCCAAGAATATTCGAAAACGGGTCACCAGTTACGCAAGTCCGCAGAGACAATCCATTCGTATTCAACGGATGATTTCGCAGACGATTGAACTTGAGATCGTGAAAACGGAAACCGAAGCAGAAGCACTGCTTTTGGAATCTGACCTGATCAAGCGATATGCGCCGCGTTACAATATTCTGCTGCGAGACGATAAAACGTTTCCAATGATTTTGATTACGGGCGATCACGATTACCCGCAGATTGTGAAGTATCGAGGGGCTAGAAGTCGCAAAGGTGAATATTTCGGTCCATTCGCATCTGTTTGGGCGGTAAACGATACGCTTGGTTTGTTGCAGCGGGCATTTCTGCTCAGGACATGCTCCGACAGTGTTTTTAGTAATCGCACCCGGCCGTGTCTACTCTATCAGATAAAACGATGCAGTGGCCCTTGCGTCGATCGGGTGAGCAAACCTGACTATCTGAGCCTGGTTGATGAGGCACGGGAGTTTCTGACGGGTGATAGTCAGCGTATCCAGCGCAAATTGGCTGAAAAAATGCAGAGTGCATCCGATGCCCTCGAATTTGAAATGGCGGCACAGTACCGTGACAGAATTCAGGCGTTAACGCGGGTTCAATCGAAACATGAAGCGGTCTCGGCAGGTCTCGACGAGGCTGACGTCATCGCGCTTCATCACGACAGCGGACAAACATGCGTTCAGGTGTTCTTCTTCCGTGGTGGGCGTAGCTATGGAAACCGGGCGTATTTCCCGAGCCACGCGAAAGAAAACAGCCCTGAAGAAATCCTTGAAGCGTTTGTCGGTCAGTTTTATGCCCGAACCAAGCCGGCACAGATGATTTTAACGTCGCACACACTCCCAAACCATGCGCTCGTTGAAAAAGCCCTTAAAGTCAGGGCAGAGCGCAAGGTCGAAGTTCGGGTTCCGAGCAGGGGAGAAAAAAAACGTGTCATGGCGCAGGCGATTTTGAATGCACGAGATGCACTTGCGCGCAGAATGTCTGAAAGCGCGTCACAACAAAGATTACTTGAGGGGCTCTCGAGGGTTTTGAAACTGGACGAATCGCCTGAACGCATAGAAGTTTATGATAACTCGCATGTGTCTGGGACCAACGCGATTGGGGCAATGATCGTTGTTGGGTCTGAAGGCTTCATGAAAAACGCATACCGGAAATACAATATCAGTCGCGCTGGTTCTGGTGAAGCGTCAGCTGGTGATGACTATGATATGATGCGCGAAGTCCTTGAGCGCCGATTTACTCGTGCTCAAAAAGAAGATCCGGATCGCACCAAAGGGCAGTGGCCTGACCTGGTCATCGTCGATGGTGGTAAGGGTCAGTTATCAGCCGCTCTGGATGTGTTTGAGCTTTTAGGTATCGAAGATGTCCCGTTGGCGGCGATTGCAAAGGGGCCAGACCGAAATGCGGGTCGTGAGAAGATCTTTTTGCCCGGTAAAACAGAGCCTATTCAGTTAGAGCACAAAGACCCGGTCCTTTATTTCCTGCAACGTATTCGTGATGAGGCGCACCGATTTGCGATTGGGACGCACCGTGCCAAGCGGGGCAAACAAATCCAGCGGTCAATTTTAGACGATGTGCCAGGCATTGGTGCCAAACGGAAAAAAGCGCTGCTCCATCATTTCGGATCGGCTCAATCCGTTGCTAACGCTGGAAACAAAGACCTGGAAAAAGTTGATGGTGTTAGCGGTGCAATGGCCAAGAAAATATACGATTGGTTTCATCCTGATGACTAAACAGCGAAGAATTTTGTTTATATCCAATAAATTTGAATGAATGAGCATCTCTGCTGGTTTCATCGTCCTTGGGAATCTGCTAAAACAGCAAAAGAAGCGAGATTAAAGCTCGCGCGCACATAAGGCTGAGTGAATGCTGACGAAAATCCCCAACATGTTGACGATGGGTCGGATAGCGGTAATCCCTGTGATGATTGCAACGCTTATTGGCTTTGACGCACCCTTGGGGAATTGGGTGGCATTCGCATTTTATACGTTTGCATGTCTTACTGATTTTTTTGATGGCTACCTTGCGCGCGCCTTGGCGCAGCAGTCAGCTTTTGGCCGATTTCTAGACCCGATCGCAGATAAATTATTGGTAGCGTCCGTACTTTTACTCTTGATTGGGGTTGGGCGCATACAAGATATGCTTGTGATTCCGGCAGCAGTGATTTTGTGCCGAGAGATACTGGTTTCAGGCTTGCGTGAGTACTTGGCTGAAGTCAGAGTTCCAATGCCCGTCACCGCGCTCGCAAAGTGGAAAACGGTTTTGCAGATGTTGGCACTCGGGTTTCTGCTTGTTGGACCCGCGGGTCCTGATTTTGGCCCGTTAACAACGACTGAAATCGGTGTTTATGGTTTATGGGGCGCTGCATTGCTGACAATCATTACGGGGGCGGATTATCTCATTGTAGGTATTCGCCAGATCGTGGCCGTTGATAAACGTGAAAACCAAGAGAAACGCGACAAGAAAGTCGCCAGTAAACCTAATAGCGACATTCCTTCAGCAAGTTGAAAATGTGTCGTTTAAGACGATATAATCCTTATTTAGATTTGATGATGAAATCCAGCAAAGGCACTCAATAATGAAAATATTCGGATTTGCAGGATGGAGCGGCAGCGGCAAAACGACGCTTGTTAAAGTGGTCATTCCTGCCTTGATTGCGCAAGGCCTTAAAGTCTCAACGATCAAGCATACACATCATAATTTTGATATCGACAAGCCGGGCAAAGACTCGTTTGAGCATCGCGTTGCTGGCGCGCACGAAGTGGTCATTACAGGTGCGGCGCGCTGGGCGTTGCTGCACGAGAACCGTGGCGAGCCTGAGCCTAACATCGAAACGATGTTGGCACGGATGTCAGAGGTCGATTTGGTGCTCATCGAGGGCTTTAAATCTTATTCTCACCCAAAGATGGAAGTGTTCCGTCCAGAGGTTGGCAAGCCGATGATTTGTGCTGATGACACTTCAATTGTTGCGGTGGCCTCGACAATATCGCTCGACGTTACAATCCCGCAGATTGATCTTGATGATATTGAGGCCGTTGCCGATTTTGTGATTAATTTTTGTGAACTCCCGGCGGAGCGTCGCAATGGCGCAGCTTAAGGATGACTGTTTCGCATTTGGCGATGCGCTTATCCCGTATGCTTCGGCGCTGAGTGATCTAGAACAACGACTAGATTGTGTCGTTGGTACTGAAACCGTACCTCTCCGTTCTTCCTTGGGACGTATTCTGGCCACAGATATTGTCTCAACCCGAAATGTACCGCCTCTCGATAACAGTGCTGTCGATGGATTTGCTGTTTTCTTTGATGACTTAAAAAGTGACACCGATACGGTGCTGCCTGTGACGGGACGTATCGCGGCGGGGCATCCTTTGGGGCGTGATGCAAAGCGTGGTGAGGCTGTGCGTATCTTTACCGGTGCGCCGATGCCTGCTGGCATGGATACAGTTTTCATGGAAGAAGACTGTCAGCTTGAGGGTGATACCGTTACATTGCCGCTGGGTCTTAAATTCGGATCAAATCGGCGGTTTGCTGGCGAAGACGTGAAAGTCGCCGATGTCATTGTTACAGCCGGCTCGAAGTTGCGGGCGCAGGAAATTGGTTTAGCGGCGTCAATCGGATGTCAGTCGCTCGACGTTTATCAGCCACTCAAAGTGGGTGTGTTCTCAACGGGCGACGAAGTGCGTGATCCAAGTGATGACGCGCCAGAAGGTTGTATCTTTGATGCCAATCGATACACCGTTATGTCGATGCTGGACGGCCTTGGTATCCAAATAACAGACCTCGGCATTTTGCCTGATAATTTACAAGCGATCACGAGTGCTTTGGATGCGGCCAAAGAAGATCAGGATGTCTTGTTGACGTCAGGCGGCGTGTCCGCTGGCAAGGAAGATCACGTCAAAGCTGCGGTCGAAAATCTTGGCAATATTAATTTCTGGCGCTTGGCAATTAAGCCCGGACGACCTATCGCGCTGGGTCAGATTGCTCAAACAGCGTTCGTTGGCCTGCCGGGGAACCCTGTTGCAGCCATGGTCACGTTCTTGATGGTGGCTCAACCTATGCTGCGTAAGCTGGGTGGAGAAGTTGGCTACACGCCAACGCGCGTGCGGGTGGCGACTGATTTTGATTATAAAAAGAAATCTGGCCGCCGCGAATGGGTGCGGGCCAGCTTGAAACAAAATGCAGATGGCCAATCGATTGCCACCAAGCATCATTCCAGTGGTGCTGGTATTTTAACATCGATGGTTGGCGCAGATGGATTGGTTGAGATCGAAGAAGACGTGACTCAACTCGACGCGGGCACAGAAGTAACTTACCTCCCCTTTAGTGGGCTTTTGGCAGGATAGAATGCTTAAACTTTTATATTTCGCATGGGTACGTGAGCGCACAGGTACTGCGTCTGAAGAGCTTGAATTGCCAGATAATGTCAGCACGGTCGCTGATCTTATTACAGTACTTCGGGCCAAGGGCGACGGTTACGCTGATGCTTTTGAAAGTGATGACTTGGTTCGTGTCGCGGTCAACCAGAACCACGTCGGCTTTGATCACAAAGTTCAGGCTGGCGATGAAGTCGCGTTCTTCCCACCGGTTACGGGAGGCTAATGTGATTCGCGTCCAGGAACAGGATTTTGATCTCGGAGACGAACTGCGCGGTATGAGTGACGGCAATCATGGGATTGGTGGATTATGCTCATTTGTGGGGCTCGTGCGAGATATGGCGGGGGACGCGAATATTGGCGCGATGACGCTTGAACATTACCCGGGCATGACCGAGCGCGCATTAGAAGAAATTGAGGCCGAAGCCCACGACCGTTGGCCGTTAGAGGCAACATTGATCATCCATCGATATGGACGATTAGAGCCAGGTGATCAAATCGTTCTTGTTGCTGCAGCATCAGCGCACCGGGAAGCCTCGTTCGAAGCATGTCATTATTTAATTGATTTCCTTAAAACGCGCGCACCTTTCTGGAAGCTCGAAGATACCCCTGACGGCCCAAAATGGGTCGACGCACGCGCAAGTGATGATGCAGCTGTGGCAAGATGGGGTAAGGTAGACAATACCCAATAGAAGAGGACGCTTTCTATGGCTCCATCTGACCCTGATAAAAACAAGCCCGAAGGCTTACCTGATCTGTTGAAGGCTTATGAGGATATGTCTTTCCTTAATAGTCGCGAGGCACGCCCTCTCCGAATACTTGCTGAATACATGGAACCAGAAGCACGGTTCAAAGAGTATAATATTGCCGATACCATTGTATTTTTGGATCGGCACGCACCAAAAGCCGAGAAGACGCCAAGAAGCACTTAAGCGCAGCAAAGCGTCATAATGGCGACGTCGCAGGCGCCGAGCGTGATCTTGCGATGTCTCAGTACTACGAGGCAGCGCGTACACTCGCACATCGTCTTACCGAATGGTCAAAAACGCTTGAGGGATCTGATCGTCGCTTTGTTATCTGCACAGGCGGTGGCCCCGGCATTATGGAGGCCGCGAACCGAGGTGCGTCTGAGGCCGCGGGTATTAATATTGGCCTGAATATATCATTGCCGTTCGAGCAACACGAAAACCCTTACATCACCCGTGAGCTTTGTTTCGAGTTCCATTATTTCTTTATACGGAAGTTTTGGTTCACGTACCTGGCCAAGGCAATGCTGGTTTTTCCCGGCGGATTTGGGACCATGGACGAGTTATTTGAAACACTCACTTTGGCGCAAACGGGTAAGCTATCGAAACGCGTCCCTACGGTGCTGTTTGGAACGGCGTTCTGGGATAAAGCATTTAATCTTGATGCGCTGGTTGAAGCCGGAACCGTCGCACCAGAAGATTTGGACTTGTTCCATCAGACCGATGATATTGACGAAGCCTTTGACTATTTAACTTGTGAGCTCACACAACATTCGCTCAGCAACCCGGGTGGTTACATGTAATTCAACACTCTTCATTTGCTTCTTTAGTCGCAATTTGGACATATGTGTTATTGCCCGTTCTGTTCTGAGCTATAAAATTACACTTGGCTTAAACTGGAATCGAGATTGTAATGACAAAGATGAAAATGGAACACGAACGATCAGGGTTTCTTCTTTGCTAAACCACAACCTGCAAAAGATACACTGGCTCTTATCCGTTCAGGAAAGACCTGGTAACTCAGGCCTTGTCACCCCACGTCTAAATAAATGAAAAACCGAGCTCCGGAGAGAGAACCTATGAAGTATTCACTAGGTGAACATAAAGTCACAACCCGAGGGGACGATTATTGGATCGCCCCTAATGCGTCTGTCATTGGTCAGGTCACGTTAGAAGCAGGCGTAAGTGTTTGGTTTGGGGCAGTGATTCGCGGTGACAATGATCCGATCGTCATTGGCGAAGGATCGAACGTACAAGAGAACAGCGTTCTACATACGGACCCTGGTTACACGCTTCGCGTTGGGCGCAATGTGACAATCGGCCACATGGCCATGCTTCATGGTTGTGAAGTCGGTGATAATACATTGATCGGCATCGGCGCGGTTGTGCTGAACGGCGCAAAGATTGGCAAGAACTGTATCGTTGGTGCCAAGGCCTTGATCACAGAAGGAACAGAAATCCCAGATAATTCATTGGTCGTTGGTGCACCTGGACGTGTCATTAAACAAGTTAAACCAGAAGGGATCGCAGATTTGACGCGGATTGCTGAACATTACGTGACACGTTGGAAGAAGTTCAAAACAGAGATGATTGAGGACGGTGAATAAATATGTTTCCTATCGATCATTTCCTTCGTGCCGCGATTAAATTCCCAAACCGTATTGCCGTTAAAGATGGTGATACAGAAATCACTTATGTAGATCTAGCGGCCCAGGCGAACGCGCTGGCGGCAGCGATCCAATCGATTGATCCGAACCCGCAAACGCGCGTTGGGATCTGTGGCTATAATACTGTTGAGCATTTGCTTGCGTGGCTTGCGACATTCGCATCCGGCAAGACATGGGTGCCTCTCAACCCGCGCAACGGCAAGCCTGAATTGGATCGTATATGTGAAGTTACGGGTCCAACTATTGTCTTCGTTGATGCTGATTGTTCCGATAAAGTTAATAGCGGCTTCGCAACGCGTATCACTGCGAAACTTGGATCAGCTAAGCCCGAAGAGAAAACGCTGGCCGGTCTTGTTGATGCGTTTATGGGGAAAATGCCCAAACGCCACGATATTAATCTTGATGACCTACAGGCGATAAAATTCACCGGCGGATCAAGCGGACAACCAAAAGGGTGCATGCAAACGTACCGGGTTTGGAATACCTGCATTACGTCGATGCTGATTGAATTTAATTTTGATGAGAATGATCGACATTTACTTGCAGCGCCGATGACACACGGCACGAACACGTTAATTATGCCAACCTTTGCCGCTGGTGGTACTCAAGTGTTGATGGGTCCCGCCAAACCTGCCGCCATTATAGAGGCACTTGAGGCCGAGCGCGTAACGTCGATATTCCTGCCGCCGACCGTCATATATATGATGCTCGACGAGGAGGGGATTGAAGACTGCGACTTTACAGGTCTGAAGCATCTTATTGTCGGCGGTGCTGCAATCCGCAAAGACGAAGTCCAGCGCGCCATGAGTGTTTTCAATAATGCGTTGGAGACTTGCTACGGTCAGACCGAAGCGCCGCAGATTGTAACGTGTATGCGGTCCGAAGATTGGATCAAGCCAGAAAACTGGGCATCGACTGGTCGTGCGACATGCAACACACGTGTTGAGACCATGGACCCGGACGGCAATATCATGCCCTGCGGTGAAAGCGGTGAGATCGTCGTAAAAGGCGACCTGGTGATGAAGGGGTATTTCGAAATGCCCGACAAAACGGCTGAGACGATTATCGACGGATGGCTCCATACAGGAGACGTTGGCGTCATTGATGACCGAGGATTTATCTATATTAAAGACCGTATCCGTGATGTTGTGATTACGGGTGGCTTCAATGTCTATCCAAGTGATGTCGAAACTGTCCTTGGCCAGCATCCTGATGTGACGGAATGTGTTGTCTTTGGTGTTCCGGATAGAAAATGGGGTGAAGCCCTGACGGCAGCTGTTGAAGTCCGAAAGGGTTCCTCAGCAACCAGTGAGGAGATCGCAGCATTTGTTAAGGAGCGTCTTGATGCCGTTAAAACACCAAAGGTTGTTCACATCGTTGACGAACTGCCACGTAGCCCTGTTGGCAAGGTTTTACGCCGCGAAGCTAAAGTGATGTTCACACCAAAAGAAGAGGCCTCAGCATGAGTAAAAAGACACCGGAAACGCGCTTAGCCACGCACACGAACGAAGAATTATATTACCGTGACGATGGGCTCGTCAGCGAGTTGATGGGAAATTTCACGTTTACTGAAATGATGTTTATGCACATTTTGGGGCGCAAACCCTCATCGGGTGACGTCGTGATCTTGGATGCAGTTCTTTTGACGTTGATGGAACACGGTTTAACACCAAGCGCGATCTCGACGCGTCTGACGTATCATTCAGCGCCCGAGGCGTTACAGTCAGCCGTTGCAGCAGGGTTGTTAAATGTCGGATCGCAGTTCATTGGCACATTAGAGAATGCATCGACGTTGCTGATGGCATTACTGAACGATGCGGATGAGTTTGATGTCGCAGCTCGCCGTAAGGTCAAAGAGTTGCGCGCCGCCAAGCACCCCTTGCCTGGATTTGGTCATCATCTTCATAGACCAGATGATCCCCGTACTGAGAAATTATTTCAAATCGCATTGGTGCAAGATGGCATCAAGGGCACCTATATTGATGCGATGAAAAGATTATCTGCGATCATTGATGATGAACTTGGCAAACATTTGACCATCAATGCGACCGGGGCCGTTGCTGCTGTGATGCTAGAATTAGATGTGCCGCCTGAAATTATGCGTGGATTTGCTGTGATAAGCCGGTCTGCTGGTCTTGTCGCGCATATACATGAAGAACAATCGCATCCAACAGCACGACATATCTGGGACATTGTTGAAGAAACAGTGCCGTATACGGGCGACGCTCTCACCAAATAGAATTAAGGACGACAATATGTTTTGGCATACAAACGAACCCCATGGACTACCGCGCGATCCCTTCAAAAGCTGTGTGATCCCGCGCCCTATTGGATGGATTTCAACAATCAGTCCGGATGGTGTGCCGAACCTGGCGCCTTACTCGTTCTTTAACGGTGTTGCTGGTGATCCGCCAATGGTGATGTTTTCCAGTGGTGCCCGGTCCGCGGATGCGCCTAAAGACAGCATCTTTAATGCCGAGCAAACGGGTGAATTTGTATGTTCAATGGTATCGCTCGACCTGATTGATGCGATGAATGACACAAGTGCTGCTTACGGACCGGAAATCGATGAAGCCGCGCATGCGGGTATCGAGATGGAAGCGTCCGAGCTTGTGAAGCCCATGCGGGTAAAGGCATCGCCGATCCATCTTGAATGCAAATATTACCAGACCATGGAATTACCTGTGGATCGCAACGGTTCAGGCAATGCAATCTGTGTCGGCCATGTTGTCGGCGTTCATGTCCGTGACGAGGTCATGAAGGACGGGTTTATAGATGTCTTAAAATTCCGTCCAACAGCCCGCCTTGGTTACATGGATTACACTTCAGTAGATCGTACTTTTACGTTAAATAGGCCGGAAATTAAGCCTGCTGCTGAGTAATTAGATGATATTGCTGGCGATCCGGGCTATGCGTTCACGAACCTGTTCTACAATGACCGATTGTGGCGTATTTCGTCCGCCAGCATAAACGGCAACACCTGTTGTGATTGTTGTTTTTAATCCACGCTTCTTTTCTTCGTTGTATATGCTTCTGCTACGACTAAAAGTAACCGTTTTCGATGGTTTTTTCATGCGCGTATCTTTAACGCTTGCATAGGTCACATTCGTTACAATGATATATGTATCTTCTGTAGCAAAACTACCGGCAATACTGCCTAATGTTGCCCCTGCAACGACGCCCATTGCCGTGCCAGCAATAGCACCTGACCGATAACCAGTAATGCCGCCCACAGCGGCGCCAAGGAACCCATACTCAGCTTCTAAATTTGCCTGAATATGACCACTATAGCGCACATTAACATCAACTAAGATACCAAAGTCGCCCTCCGATGTTGGCACATACCCAGCGTTTGCATATGCATTCTCTAGTGTGGAACGGAAAGCATTCAAATCGAATGCGATGTCACCGGATGTGTTCCGAATGCGGACTTTAATCTTGTTGTTCTTATGAAAAGAAGCGTCCGTGATGATGCTATTCTCAACGCGCGAACCGATCATTAATCCAGTATCTGGATCTTTGACCATGCCCATCCGTGTTGGTGGTGCGCCAACACAAGCACTCAAGACCAGGGTGATGAGGATGGTCGTTACGAACCCTTTTGATAACGGGAAACATATAAATTTCAAAACTGAATACATTGCTGATCTCCTAAGAACCATTGCCGAGAGCTTCGTTTAAAAACCGCTGTGCCTCAGAATGATGTACAGAAAAGCCTAGGCCATTCGATCCACGATCAACTCGGCCCCATGAGACGGCAGAAATAACGCGATCATTCAAAAATACAGGTCCACCAGAATTACCTGGACTAGAAGCAGCATCAATTTGAACATGGAGGACATCAGGACCTGACCCTTGTAGATATGTCGTTACTCGCGGAACATTTTCATTAACCTCTTAATTTTCTGAGGAGAAGATGTTTATGAACACCGATCAGCGCGAGATTCAACGCAAACTA
>Ga0115567_10000312_pt1 | contig 48309 bp, 37 predicted proteins | sample COGITO_mtgs_1204_2_FD_88679 | JGI IMG/M metagenome (GOLD analysis project Ga0115567, IMG submission 88679) | Pelagic marine microbial communities from North Sea - COGITO_mtgs_120412 | ecosystem: Environmental > Aquatic > Marine > Epipelagic | place: Germany:Helgoland, sampling site Kabeltonne...
TACGAGCCGCAGTTTTATGGCGGCAATTAGGTGGTAAACGTCGACATATATTATTTAGTCGCCAACAAATATTAGCTAGCGCACAAGACACTTTAAACAATATTAGCACGCCAAATTAGGAGTATTTCATGAACCTATCTGCATTATCTGCACTCACAGCGGTTTCCCCAGTAGACGGTCGTTATGGAAGTAAAACAGTTGAGTTAAGACACATTTTTAGCGAATATGGTTTGTTAAAATATCGCGTAATCGTTGAAGTGCGTTGGTTACAAAAATTAGCGGCAACTGCAGATATACAAGAAGTTCCCGCACTGAGTTCACAGGCCAATGCCGTATTAGATACTATTGTTAATGATTTTTCTGAGGCAGATGCTCAGCGTATTAAAGACATCGAGCGCACCACTAATCATGATGTAAAAGCAGTAGAATACTTTTTAAAAGAAAAAGTAGCTGACACCCCTGAGCTTCAAGCCGTGAATGAATTTATTCACTTTGCCTGCACCTCAGAAGACATCAACAATCTATCTCATGCTTTGATGTTAAGTGAAGCGCGTAAAGAAGTAATATTGCCTTACTGCGATAAGTTGATTTCAGAACTTACACGTTTAGCCATAGAGCTAAAATCAGTGCCTATGATGGCGCGCACCCACGGACAACCAGCCTCTCCTACCACTATGGGTAAAGAAATGGCGAATGTGATGATCCGTTTGCAACGTCAACGTGATCAAATCGCCCATGTTGAAATATTAGGCAAAATAAATGGCGCAGTAGGTAATTATAACGCACACATAAGCGCTTATCCCGACTTGGATTGGCACACCTTTGCAGAAGAGTTTGTGAATAGTTTAGGCATCACTTTGAATGCCTTTACCACCCAAATTGAGCCACATGATTACATAGCAGAATTGTTTGATGCCATTGCGCGTTTTAACACTATTTTGCTAGATTTTGATAGAGATGTATGGGGCTATATTGCACTTGGCCACTTTAAACAAAGAACCATTGCTGGCGAAATTGGTTCGTCTACCATGCCCCACAAAGTTAATCCTATCGACTTTGAAAACTCAGAAGGTAACTTGGGTTTAGCCAACGCTATGTTTGGGCATCTAGCCAGTAAACTACCCGTTTCTAGATGGCAACGAGATTTAACTGACTCAACTGTACTTAGAAATTTAGGTGTGGGTGTGGGTTATTCCATAATTGCTTATCAGTCCTCTCTAAAAGGCATCAGCAAGCTAGAAGTCAATGAACAAAGTTTACTTGATGAATTAGACAACAATTGGGAATTATTGGCCGAGCCAGTGCAGACAGTGATGCGTCGTTATGGTATTGAAAAGCCTTACGAAAAACTCAAAGAGTTAACCCGTGGCAAAAAAATCAACCAACAAATTATGGCAGATTTTATTGATACCCTAGCATTACCTGAAAGCGCCAAGGCCCATCTCAAAACACTCACGCCAGCTAATTACATTGGTCGAGCTATCGAGTTTGTTGAACAGTTAGAAAAGTAAAGCTCCCCCTATTAAGGTGTCTGCTTAAATCTAAATTCCAAAAATGATGGAGTGAACTACACTTAGTTTTCACTCCAATTTTTAAAGGGATTTAAAGATGGTTAAAGCCGCCCTAAAAGTATGGGTCAATGCTGGGATCGCGCCACACTCTTCAGAAAATATCAATCCAGTTCGTTTAACCAATATTGTAGCCATGTTGATTATTTGTGTTTCTTTGTTGCAACTGCCCACGGTATTTTACTTCTGGAATGTAAACGCATGGTACGAATTAATGATAGTACTCATCACTGTTGTGTTGCTGACCTTGGTGCCCATTTTAAATACGTTCTGTGCTCATAAGTCGGCCAAATTATTTCTAATTTTAGTCTATGTTTTTGATATTTTTTTATCCTGTTTATTTTGGGAAATTAATCTCAACATACAGTACTTTTTCCTATTAGCTGTTTTTATCTGCCCTTTCTTATTTTGTGAAAAAGAGCGAAGAATAATGAACCTAATCCTTATTAGCCTTTGCCTCATGTTTATTGGTTTTGAAGTCTGGTTTAATTTTCCATTAACACAACAATCCCTATCGTTACATCAACAATTTTTTAGACTGTCCTGTGCCAGCTTGTTTGCTTTGTCTTGCCTTTTGTGTAGCTTTCATTTGTGGAAAAATATTAATCGTAGTTGGCAAAAATTGGCTGAAGAAAAAAACCGCTCTGAACGGCTGCTACTTAATATTTTACCCAGCAGTATTGCACAAAGATTAAAGTATTCCCCTACCCTGATTGCCGATTATTTTGAGCAAGCTAGTATTTTATTTGCCGACATTCATAACTTCACTCGGCTATGTAAACATCTCTCACCACAGCAGCTTATTGCTCTACTAAATGAGGTGTTCTGCGTATTTGATACCCTTACCCAAAAATATGGTTTAGAAAAAATTAAGACCAGCGGTGATGGTTATATGGTAGCCGGAGGCTTGCCTATTGTTAATTCTATTCACGCCATTCAATGCTGTCATTGTGCCCTTGACATGCAACAGACATTTCAAGATATCAGTAAAAAACACAATTTAAATACGGGCTTGCGAATAGGTATTGGATGCGGAGAGGTAGTTGCGGGTATCATTGGCAAAAATAAATTCAGTTATGACCTATGGGGAGAAGCAGTTAATTTAGCTTCGCGCATGGAAAGTCATGGATTATGTAATAGGATCCAAACCACAGAATCCACCTATGAGCTTACCAAAACTAATTTTAGCTTCGATAAACGCGGCGGCATTGAGGTAAAAGGAGTGGGTTGGGTCAGAACGTATTGGTTACTCGGCAGAAAAAACGACTTGGAGACACATGTACTCGCTAAATAATTTTAATAAAAAACAATTCCTAAGCCAATACTGGCAAAAAAAACCATTGGTTATCAAACAAGGTTTCGCCCATTTTATTGATCCCCTAGATGAAAACGACTTAGCAGGCTTAAGTCAAGAGTCATGCATTGACTCAAGGATAGTCAGCCAAACCAATAACACATGGCAAGTGAGTCACGGACCATTTGAAGATGTTAATGAGCACTGCCTAGGTGCGTGGAGCTTATTGGTTCAATCGGTTGACCATTATATTCCCGAAGCCGACAAACTGATGCGCGCCTTTGATTTTATACCGCACTGGCGAATGGACGACCTGATGGTGAGCTTTTCAAATAAAGATGCCGGAGTTGGGCCACATTTAGACCAATACGATGTATTTATCATCCAAGGCAAAGGATCAAGACGCTGGCAAGTAGGTTTACCCGGAGATTTTGATAGCATTAATCCACATAGAGACTTGTCACAAATTACTGGATTTGAACCTGTAATAGATCAAGTTTTACTACCTGGTGACATCATTTATATCCCCGCCAACCATCCACATAACGGCATGGCATTGGAACATTGTTTAAACTACTCGGTAGGTTTCAGGGCACCTTCGCAGCAAGAAATGTTGTCTTCATTTGCTGACTTTGCCATCGATAACAATTTATTTACTGAGCGTTACACAGATAATGAGATAGCTCCTCGTGATTTTAGCGGTGAAATAAAGCAGCAAGAAATCGCTAGGTTTGGGAGCATGTTACAGCAACTACTAGACACCGAGCACTTTTCTAACTGGGTGACTCAATTCTTAAGTCAAAGCGGCGAAAAACAACAGCATCACGAACAAGAAATACAAGATTTTAGTCTTCAAGAGATTGATGAAAAATTACGCACAGGAGAGCCGTTTTTCCGAAGCCCTGGTATTAAAGCCGTGTTTGCTGAACAACAGTCCTCTGGCGTCGAAGATTTTAAGTTTTATATTCAAGGTGAAGGGTTTTCAGTGCCTGATATAGGAAAAGATTTAGTCATAGATTTTCTAACCCGCCCAGTGTTTACTTTAGACCAACCCCCCCCCGTAAAAATCAGTATGTTTTTTACGCCATTTCTTACTGAAATGGTGAATGCAGGATATTGGTATTTTGAAGATTAAAATTCCATAGTTACACCGCACACACGTGGGGAGTTACCCAATTAGCAAAATAAGGTGAAACTTAAATTTCACCTTATTGCTGCGCCTGTGGATTACCCAATGAGTAAAACTTACTTACAAAGACTCAGCCAATATTTGCAAGGGATGTTTTGGCTTAAACGTCTCAAACCTCGCCACCTGACTGCGGCAAGAGTAACCAGTAGCGACTATTTGTTCGGGCTGATATTGACTGACGGCTTGTTGCCAGCTTAATTGATAAATACCTGTGGATTCATCTATATGACTCGCTTCGTGACCAAAGGTCCCAGCCATACCACAACATCCCACTGATACCGCAGATAAACTCAAGCCTGTTTTTTGGAAAATCTGCTGCCACTGTTTTTCACTGGTGGGCAGCGCGGTTTTTTCACTACAGTGGCCAAACAACGCATAATCTTGAAGTTTGCTTTGGGCAACTTTAGGCAGTTCAAGTTGCAACAACCACTCGTGTACGAGTTGCACCTTAAATTCACCACGGGCATCGCCCAATACTTTGGCATATTCATCTCGATAACATAGCACCATTGACGGGTCGACACCTATCATGGGTAAAGCTAAATCTTCTAACTGATTCAAAAAATCTGCCGCAGTTTTAGCGGTTTTAGCAAACTCCTTTAAAAAGCCTTTAACGTGTTGCGGTTTACCGTTTGGCATAAAAGGTAACAACACAGGCTCGTAGCCTAGTTTTGTGATAAGTAACACCAAAGACTCAACCACTTGTGCATCATAAAAGCTGGTAAAGGGATCTTGCACAATACATACTTTTTTCGCTAACTGAGCTGGGCTTAACTTTTGAAGTACGTCTAAATCAAACTCTATGGCGACATTATTACTCAACCTTTGACTCAGGGTTGGCTGCGATAAAATAGGTGTATCTATGTAACCAATAGTCTTACGAATGGCTTGATTGACCCAGCCTTGGTTTAAGAAGAAATTAATAAATCTGGGCGCTTTAGCCATCAAGGGTGCCATTGTTTCAATATTGCCCACCAAGTGATCTTTAGCTGGACGCATATAACGTTGGTAATACATACTTAAAAAACGCGATCTAAATCCGGGCACATCCACACTGACCGGGCACTGGCTTGAGCATGCTTTACAGGCTAAACAGCCTTCCATGACTTCTAACACTTCATGTGAAAAATCATTGGCGATCCTTTTATCTGTGCTATTTCTAAAACGCTCAAACCAACTAGGCGGATCTTCGTTATGTTCCAGCGCATTCACATCAATATTTTGTTTTGACAATAACCTCAGCCATTCACGCACCATGCTTGCGCGACCTTTAGGGCTGTGACGTCTATCACCAGTGATTTTAAAAGATGGGCACATGGGTGAAGTGGTATCATAATTAAAACATAAACCATTACCGTTACAGCTCATAACAGCTTCAAATGATGTTCTAACTTCAATGGGAATTTGCCTGTCGAACTCACCTCGTTTTTGATCCGACACTGTCACTAAAGACTCTGCTGATTCTATTGGTGTACAGATTTTCCCTGGATTCATTTTATTATGCGGGTCAAAAACGGTTTTTATTTTTCGCAGCTCTGTAAATAACTCTTGTCCAAAAAACTGTGGGCCGTACTCACTGCGGTACCCTTTACCGTGTTCGCCCCACATTAAACCGCCATATTTGGCGACTAAGGCCACCACTTGCTCTGAAATTTTTGGCACCATGGCTTCTTGTTCAGGATCGCACATATCTAATGCTGGACGCACATGCAATACACCGGCATCCACATGACCAAACATGCCGTATTGCAAACCATGCCCATCTAATAAAGCCCGAAACTCCATGATAAAGTCGGCCAAATTTTCCGGTGGCACAGCCGTGTCCTCAACAAAAGCAATAGGCTTTTTAGCGCCTTTGGTTTTACCCAATAAACCCACTGATTTTTTACGCATAGCATAAATTTTCTGAATATCGTCTTTGTCGTAGGTAATTTGATAGCCAATCACACCTAAATTTTCTGCCGCGTCTAAGCTGACACGTAAAGCCGCTATTTTCTGTTCGATATCAGCTTGATCATTACTGTTGTACTCTACCATATTCAAGCCAAGTACGGTTTTACCTTCAACCTCGGTAATCAAGCTTTCCACTGAATGCCAAATAATGTCCTGCTTAGCCATGTTAAGCACGTTACTATCTACGGTTTCTACCGAGGTAGCATTAGCCGCAACCATACTCGGAGCATGCCTCAAAGCAGACTCAAAAGAATCATACTTTACATTGACCAAAGCTTTAAAAGTGGCGATAGGGGTGATGTTGACTTTCGCTTCTGCCACAAACACAAGGGAGCCTTCAGAGCCGGTAATAATACGGCTGATATCCAATGCAGATAAATCCTCATTGAGGGTATTTTCTAGATCATAGCCCGTTAAAAAACGGTTTAAACGAGGAAACTTTTCTAAAATTTGCTGGCGTTTACCCAAACAAGTACTCAACAACTGCTGGGTTATTTTCGCTATTGGTGTGTATTTTTGGCTCAGTACTTTGGCATCTTCAATAGTCATTGGAGCCGTATTTAAAATAGTGCCGTCAGCCATAACAGATGTGAGGGCCAAAATATGATCACTGGTTTTGCCATACACCAAGGACCCCTGCCCTGAAGCGTCGGTACTGATCATGCCACCAACCGTTGCCCTATTACTGGTAGATAAGTCTGGCGCAAAAAAGAACCCTAAGGGTTTTAACACATCGTTTAGCTGGTCTTTGACGACCCCAGCTTGCACTCTTGCCCAGTTTTGTTCAGCATTCACCTCTAAGACTTGGTTCATATACCGTGAAACATCCACAATAATGCCACTGGTCAATGACTGGCCGTTGGTGCCTGTACCACCACCTCTGGCAGAAAACTTCACGTCTTGATAAGGATTAGCGGTTTTACCAATCAGCGATAAATCTTCAATGTTTTTTGGAAACACCACAGCCTGAGGTAACTGCTGATAAATCGAATTGTCAGTAGACACGGCTAATCGGCTAGCATAGCTATACTCAACATCCCCAGAAAAAGTGGACTTAGCCAAGTCGGTTAAAAAATCTTGATAGTTACTTTCAATAAGAGCTTGGGGGCCTAACGCTGGCAACATAACAGTAATTCAGTCATTGATGTATAAAATAGAACGGCAATTATACCTAAAATGATCACCACTACTCTAGATCTGTTCGGCATTAAATAGTTTGTAACAACTGAAATTTTTCAGTTTTAAATGAATTGGTATATTCTTACTAGGATAAAAGCACTTTGAAACCATTGAAGGCAGCTAACATGAAGAAAAAATTACGTATCGCATTGGGTGGTCTGCTAGCCATATTTGGCGTGGTATTTTTTATTATACCCGGCTCAATGTTTATATTGTTATTGGGTCTGTTGATGCTCAGTTATGATGTGCCCAGAGCAAAAGGCTGGTTACGTACTTGTCAAAACCTTATGTCTAAATCAGCTCGAAAATTAGATAAAATCATTTTAGATAGAAAACTAAAAATTTAAAGTTGACATAAAATTCAATAAAAAAAAGCCGCTTAGATGTAAACCTAAGCGGCTTTTTAGATCTAATATTTTATTTCCCGTGTTTCTCACCAAGATATAACCAAGTTTCGACTACTGTATCTGGGTTGAGTGACACACTATCGATGCCCTGCTCCACCAGCCACTGTGCCAAATCTTCGTGATCAGATGGGCCTTGACCACAAATACCCACGTATTTACCGCGCTTCTTAGCGGCTTGGATCGCCATGGATAACAAAGCTTTAACCGCTGGATTACGCTCATCAAACAAATGAGCAATCAAACCCGAATCACGGTCCAGACCAAGGGTTAACTGAGTTAAATCGTTTGAACCAATAGAGAAGCCATCAAACATGTCAAGGAATTGATCAGCCAAAAGTGCATTTGAAGGTAACTCACACATCATAATAACCCGCAGGCCATTTTCACCTTGCACTAAACCTTCTTCAGCAAGCAGCTCTATTACTTTTGCACCTTCTTCTAGGGTACGCACAAAGGGGATCATGATCTCAACATTGGTTAAGTCCATTTTATTGCGAACCCGCTTTATGGCCTCACATTCCAAGGCAAAACATTCACGAAAGTCTTCTGAAATATAACGACTGGCACCACGGAAACCAAGCATAGGGTTTTCTTCATCGGGTTCGTATTGGTAACCGCCGACTAAGTTAAAGTATTCATTAGACTTAAAGTCAGACATACGCACTATGACTTTTTCGGGAGAAAACGCCGCAGCTATGGTTGAGATACCTTCAACTAATTTTTCGATGTAGAACTCAACCGGCGAAGCATAACCCGCTATCATGTCGGTAATTTCTTCTTTTAGTTCTTTGGGTTGATTATCAAAATCTAGTAATGCTTTGGGGTGAACACCAATCATACGATTGATAATAAACTCAAGTCGCGCCAAACCTACACCCGCATGAGGTAAACGGGCGAAATCGAAAGCTCGGTCTGGGTTACCCACATTCATCATTACTTTAAGGGGAATGTCAGGCATTGCGTCAATCCGTGATGTCACCACATCAAAGTCTAGTACGTCGCCATAGATAAACCCGGTATCGCCTTCTGCGCAAGACACGGTAATCTTGTCACCATTTTTGATGGAAGCTGTGGCATTACCACATCCTACTACTGCAGGAATACCTAGCTCGCGGGCGATAATGGCCGCATGGCATGTTCGACCACCCCGGTTGGTCACTATGGCCGACGCTTTTTTCATAATCGGTTCCCAATCGGGATCAGTCATGTCGGTAACTAACACATCGCCTGGTTGGATCTTGTCCATCTCTTCCACACCTTTAAGCACTTTTGCCACGCCAGCACCTATCTTGTGGCCAATGGCTCGTCCTTCACAGACAATTTTGGCTTTACCTTTTAACATAAAGCGTTCAATGACTTGCATATCTTCACGGCTTCGCACTGTTTCAGGACGAGCTTGTACTATGTAAAGTTTGCCATCAATGCCATCTTTGGCCCATTCAATATCCATAGGGCGTTTATAATGTTTTTCAATAATGACGGCCTGTTTGGCTAATTCCATGACTTCGTCATCGCTTAGAGAAAACCGGCGACTGTCTGTGGCATCAATATCTACAATTTCAACTTGTTTGCCGTGCGCTAAGTCTTCTGAATAAATCATTTTGGTGAGTTTACTACCAAGATTTCTGCGCACTACCGCAGGCACACCTTTTGCCAAGGTGGGTTTGTGTACATAAAATTCGTCAGGGTTGACTGCGCCCTGCACCACCATTTCACCTAAACCATATGATGACGTAATAAATACCACGTCTTCAAAACCGGACTCAGTATCAATAGAAAACATCACACCGGAGGCAGAACAATCACTGCGCACCATACGTTGAATACCGGCAGATAAAGCCACGCCTTTATGGTCGTAACCTTGGTGTACTCGATAAGAAATAGCTCTGTCGTTAAATAGCGAAGCAAAAACGTGTTTGATGGCAACCATAACAGAGTCGTAACCTTTCACGTTTAAGAAAGTTTCTTGCTGACCTGCAAAAGACGCATCTGGCATATCTTCTGCTGTTGCCGAAGAACGTACCGCAAAAGAAGCTTCATCACCCGCCTCGCCTTGCAAGGTTTTAAATGCAGTACGAATGGCATTTTCTAGTTCTGGTAAAAAAGGCGTGTCGATGATCCAGTTACGAATAGTTTCGCCGGCTACACCTAATGCGGCAATATCTTCGACATTTAGGTCATCTAGCAATTCATGAATGCGGGCTTCTAAGCCACTTTGTTCAAGAAATAAATTAAATGCATGAGCAGTAGTTGCAAATCCTCCCGGCACTTGCACCCCTGCATTGGCCAAATTTGAAATCATCTCGCCCAACGACGCGTTTTTGCCGCCAACTACCCCAACATCACCCATTCCTAGTTGTTGGTACCACAAAACGTGTTCTTGCATTCTGACTTTCTCCAAATGATTGATTGGTAATTTAATAATCGTGTTAGGTTAAGTAAATCGTGTAGGGTCTGTTGACCCTAGTTTAAACTGTTAAAAACAGAATAAAAAACAACATTCTTATAACGCCTTTACATTTGTTTGGGGGATTTTAGAATGTTGTTATCATGAAAGTAAAATTTAATTATTTTTCGTAATTAAATTACACCAATGTTAAGGAAATGTTTTGAGAACTGCCTATTATATTTCGGACGGAACGGCCATCACTGCAGAGGTGTTTGGCCACGCATTGCTTTCCCTGTTTACGATTGAGTTCAAGCATATCACTATTCCCTTCGTCGAAACCCCAGAAGAGGCCCAAGAGGTCGTTCGAAAAATATCTGAAAGTTTTCAAGATGACGATCAAAGGCCTTTAGTGTTTTACACTATAGTGAATATTGAAGTACGCAAGATTGTTTCTAAATCAGTGGGTATAAATTACAACTTTTTGGACCAATTTGTTGCCCCTTTAGAAAAAGTATTAGGCGTGCCATCTAAACCAGAAAAACATCGCACTCATAGTATTCATGAAAAAACCTACGATATTCGCATTGAAGCGGTCAACTATGCGCTGGCCAATGACGATGGTTCGAATCTGAAAGACTATCACGACGCAGATATCATTTTAGTTGGTGTTTCTCGCTCAGGTAAAACCCCAACCAGTCTATATTTGGCATTACAATACGGTATTAAAGCAGCAAACTACCCCTTTACCGAAGACGACATGGGTGACATCTTACGTTTACCTGCAGCCTTAAGGCGCTTTAAAGACAAATTATTTGGGCTGACGATCCAAGCAGACAGATTGCACCAAATCCGCTCAGAGCGACGGGCCAATAGTAAGTATGCTTCGCTGCAACAATGTCGTATGGAATTACGCGAAGTCGAAAACTTATACCGCAAAGAAAAAATTCCTTTTCTGAATAGTACGCGGTTTTCTATTGAAGAGATTTCAGCCAAAATTTTGGCGACAACGGGTTTACAACGTAAGAAATATTAAACCTAGTCCCTAAGGAATAATCACCATGTTCAACCATTTCGAACCTTCGTTAATGAAGTTTTTGCGAGATTTACAAAACAACAACGATCGTGAATGGTTTAACGATCATAAACAACAATATGAAGATCAGGTTCGATCCCCCGCCCTCGCTTTTATCGAACAAATGGATCAGTGGATCCGGCTGATATCACCTCACTATGAGGCCAGTCCAAAAAAAGTGGGCGGTTCGCTGATGCGCATTTATCGTGATGTCAGGTTCTCTAAAGACAAATCTCCGTACAAAACCAATGTTGGCATCCAGTTTCGTCACGAAGTGGGTAAGGATGTACACGCGCCAGGATTTTATTTACATATCGCCGCTGATGATATTTTTTTGGGCGTGGGCACTTGGCACCCTGATAGAGATTCTTTGGCAGCCATTCGAGATCATATTGTGACCAAACCTGGTCCTTATGTAGATGCCATTGAGCATCAGCCATTTACCGAATTTTATGAATTGGCAGGCACCAAGCTAACTCGCCCTCCTAAAGGTTATGACAAAGAGCATGAATTGATTGAAGAGATAAAACGCAAAGATTTTATTGCGATAAGTCAGCTACAAGAAAGTGATTTGTATCAAGCTGATTTTTGCAAGATGGTAGCCAGCCGTTTTGGCCGAGCTCAACCATTTCAAAAATTTATTTGTGAGGCTTTAGGGTTACGATTTTAGAAGAAATCGAGCATAGAATGCGCATTTTTTATTAGGAAAGCGATTAATTTGAGTCGTTTAGTGTGTCATTGTTTTTCTTTCAATAGACGTTTGCAAAAGCTGATAGAATGCGCGCAATAATCACTTAGCGTGCATGCAAAACATTGCGCTATAGGTGATTGGATTTCATCCTTTTTAGCTTTTACAGGTATTACAATGTCACAACAGCCAAGCAGAAATAGACGTCAACGAAAAAAAATGCATTTAGACGAATGGGCCATTTTAGGCTTTGAATTTAGCTGCACATTAGACAAAGCATCAGAAGCCGATTACGGTCTGTTTTTTGATAGTTTGGAAGCACTAGTCAGTACCCAACATCTTTATATGACCATTGAGAACGATAGCGAGACATTCGAAGGGTTTGTTACTTCAGCAGATCGTTATGGTAACGCCACCGAAGAAGACAGAACGGCTGTCGAAACGTTAATGAACAGCCACAAAATCGTGAAAGATGTGAAAATAGGCAAGTTAGTGGACGCGTTTTACGAGTTATAAGTCGTGTGCAGCTTTGTTAAAGATAAATTAGCGATCTGATGGCGACGGTGTACGCACCTCGCCATCACTATTCTTTGTTCACAGTCGCCTTAGCTCTTCCCCCTGTCACTCTATTCGCCCTACCCTCATCTACGGCTTTTTCAGCGCGGCGACGTCTGGCTTCTTTGGGGTCGGCAATCAGAGGGCGATATATTTCAATTCTGTCGCCTTTTTTGGGTAGATCGGTCAATTTACAGGTGCGATTCCAAATGCCTACTTTTAATACCTCAAGATTAATATCTGGAAAACGCTTGATAATACCCGAAGCTAAAATAGCTTGTTGAACCGTGGTGCCTTGTTCAACCACCACTTCAAGTAAGGCTTGTTTTTCGGGCGTAGCGTAGGCTACTTCAAGGGATATTTGTTGGTCTGTCATATGCTTTACCCGTAAACCTGTTTGGCTCGCTCAGTAAAAGCGACCACCATATTGGCAGCAATCGAGTTAAATACGCGGCCAAAAGCCAATTCAACTAGTTTGCTTGAAAACGCAAAATCCAAGTTCAACTCAATTTTACAGCCTGACTCACTGAGTGGCATAATCGTCCAACCACCTGTTAATCGTGAAAAAGGTCCTTCCACTAAGTTCATTTGAATAAACTCGCCACGCTTTAAGGTGTTATGTGTGGTAAACCATTGTTTAACACCGGCTTTAGAAATGAGAATTGATGCTCGCATACTGTCATTATCTTGTTGCAAAACCTTTGTTTCAGCACATCCTGGGATGAACTCTGGATACAACTGTACATCATTAATTAAATCGAACATCGATTCAGCACTGTAGGCAACTAACGCACTGCGAGATACATTGGCCATTCACACTCCATTATGGGTCAAGATTTAAAACCGCAGTAGATTAACATAAGTCATTTAAATCCATTACTTTTTCAATACTTTGGAATTTTTGTTGTACCACTTCATACAATCTCTATAATACCGCCCTATGAATAAAAAGAACTCAAAAACTACAAATAGCACCATAGCGCTTAATAAAAAAGCCCGCCACGAATACATCCTTCAAGACAAACTCGAATGTGGTATGTCATTGCAAGGCTGGGAAGTGAAAAGCATTCGTTCTGGTAACATTAATATTTCAGAAAGTTACGTCACTATTGAAAAAGGTGAAGCCTTTCTCATTGGTTCAACCATACAACCGCTAAACCAAGCGTCTAGCCACGTAATATGCGATCCTACTCGTAAGCGTAAGTTATTGCTCAAGAAACGGGAGTTAGACAAGTTAATAGGCTCTGTTGAACGCCAAGGTTATTCGATTATTGCCACTGCCATGTACTGGAAGAAAAACTGGGTAAAAGTCGAAGTCTACCTAGGTAAAGGTAAGCAAGAGCATGACAAGCGAGATGCAGTAAAAGATCGTGATTGGGCCCGTGATAAAGAACGCATGATGAAACACTCAGCCTAGAGTGTTAAGCGAAGTCAGATTAATTTTCTTATTATTTGCTTTTGCTAGGTCAGAATATTGAGCCTTACCAAAAAATAGGACTAACGAAATACAGGATAATCCCTCGAGCTCTCTTGGGGGATTAGACACTACGATTAAATTACACCATTCAATATATTGGCATAACTGTATGTTTTTAATAAAATTAAAAATATACGCCCCCCAGCTCACATGATATAAAGTCTCACTTTTTTGTTTTGGTTCTTTAACATATGCCTAAGTTTATAGTCCCGTATTTCATATTAGTTTCAACGTTATTCATTGCCTGTTCGGCGCTTTCTTCTGAAGACGTTTTTTCATCATTTCAATGCCCTACAACAACCTGCGATAGCAACGAAAATTGTACAGCGGTAGAGCAATGTTTATTCGTCAATTCTAGCGCACCACATTGCCAAGTTACTGATAATAACAACAGCATTAGTTGTAATGACATCCAAAGTAGAAATCAATTAAAGGGTGAAAATAAATGCCAAACCCTTGGAGCTGGAACGATACAATCACCTTGGTGTTCAATTGAGCAAGCTGCTAGTAATGCTAACGGTGGAGACTTAGTGCTTGTAGCGCCAGGTCGTTACCTAGTGCCAGGTGGAACGCATGGTTTAACATCATTTTCTAATACTGGCACAGCGTCAAAACCAATTGTTTTTCGCAACGCTGACTTTGATCCAACCTTGCCCGCCATACCAAATAATGAAGTTTTACTCACTCCCTTTACAGAAGTATCTGGATGGACGCAGTTGTCAGAAGGTTCAGACTATTTGATATGTAAACATAGCGGAATAGCGGGCGATGCCACTACTTTTAATGGTATTGCTACAAACGTTAAACATCCCCTAGAAACTAAACCACTCATGCGTCTTTTTAGTGAGGGATGTGGCGTAAGCAACGATACAAACGCGGTGGCCGAATTGTCTAATATTGGTAGTCTCCCAGCGCAACGTTACAATGAGCAAGGACATTATGTACAAATATGGAACCAAGGAACATACGGTGGCAGCAGTCTATGCCCAACGGTTAAAAATACGACTGGAGAACTAGCCGTTAGGGTTGAAAAAAGTGCACAAGTAACTAGCTGTACAGACCTAGCACTTGACGTAACAGGAGTGGGTTATACGATTCACCTTCAATCGACAGACAATTTATGTGGAGATTTAGAAGAAACACTAGCACTTCAGGGCATATCAAGTGAAAACTTAAACTTTTATGATGACGAGGCGGACCATATTCGTTTCGAAGGATTAACTATCCAAGGCGGTAACTACGGCCTAACCATTGAAACTGATAACATCGCACTTCGATACTCAAGAGTGCAAAGCAGCTACAAAGACGGTATTAAGGCCATAGGCAACGAGGCTTGGGACTATAGACAACCAAATCGGTGCAGCAGAATAGATACATTACAAGGACAACAAGACGTTACGCCATCAGTCCAAGATTTGATTAATTATTGTCAGCAAAACGATCAACCTTTAGCTGTAGGCCAACTTATATCCCCTCCTTCTTGCAATGGTGATGTACTAAACATACAAGACCTCGACCCTACATACTTCTATTGGGATCTTGAAGAGCAAGCCGCACGAAATAATATGACCCAAGCTAGGGATGCAACCATTGACGGTTTATGTGTTGGTGATGAATGTGTTTATCAAAGCAAGCAACATATACAAAAATATTGTCGTGAAGTTGTTCCTACGTTCTCACTTGATACAAACGGCTTGGACGCGGCTCCTATTCCAGACAACTGTAACGACTTCTATTATTTTAATGCACAAAATATCTTAATCGAAAACAACGACATTTTACATAATGGCGAAGAAGGTATAGATATCACCGGCGGAGATAACTGGCTGGTTCGAAATAATACCATTCATGACAGTGTGGTTACTCATGGTGCATCACAAATGCCAGCAGGTATCCTTACTAAAAACGTCTCTGACGGTAATACCATTGAATCAAATTTGCTTTACAACATTCACCATTCAATCACGGGAATACTCGCAATTGGTGGTAGCCCAGTTAAAAAATCCGGGGCATCCAATATAGTGGTCCGCAACAATGTACTAATCAGTGTGTCTGGTGAAAAAATACTACATATGCCAAATTGTGAAAATTGTGCTATCGCCCACAATCTTATGCTGGATTTAATTATAGGTGAAGAAGGTAGTCGAGGAAGAGGGTTAATACATGTAGGCAACCACCGAAAAAGTTGTATTACCTCAAATGGCGTGCAAATCGACTGTGGTGGAGAAAAGCGAGGCGCTGCCTTTGATGGATTTGATAACTCTATTGTTAACAATGTTATCGACTTACTTAAGTGGCGTGACGCAGATTCTTATCGCGCGCTAAGTTTTGGCGGCGTGCTCTCCGATCCCGGAACTGGTTATGTTTACAATGGCGATAAATCATTGTGTGTAAGTGGTAATCATATTTCGGGGGGTACGGGTGTTACGCCAGTCACAACACATGTTAATGCCAGCGATGTATCAGGTTTAGCCTGTGACCTCAGTGAAGCCCATAGTGATGCTGGTTTAACCTATACTCATCCACGTGTTACCGATTGTATTGCAAAAATTGATGCGGGCGAGCTTGAGCGAGGACAATTAGTAAATTGTTTAACTAATTCACTTATCATGGCAAATGGTGATGTTTTTGAGATGGACATATCAACTATATTTACCGATTTATCTTTCACGCCTTCAATAAATATTACCAAAGCATTAGGCGTTTGCTCTAACAGCACCAATATTTGCAGTGTTGATGAACAGTGTAATTCTGGCACTTGTGATGTTGATACAACAGATCCTAATCGTTGTACCCTTGGTCCAAACCTGACACAACAAAACGCTAGCTCAGATTGTGACTTGAGTTGGACTGCACCACTTTCTCCTGTTTCATCAACCGAAAATGCTTATCCAGAATTTAGTTGGAAAGCAGCCTTAGGAGACAGTGAGTTTAAGTTTTTGTTATATCGTTTCCATGCTACTGGAGGCAATAATAACTCCCATTGGTACGAACTATTAGCAAACGATACCGTTAACGCTTCGGTTTGTGATAATGATTTGGTTTGCGTTTATAATGCACCAAATTTATTGACTGATGGTACTTATACTTGGAAGGTGAAACGCAACACTACTTTTGGTTGGAGTGATTGGTCATCCACCCAAGTTTTTTATGTGAGCGAGCCAAGTCGTGAAGGTCACTCAATTTCCGAAGCAACAGGCATTGTGTCACCAACAATGTCTCAGCATGTTTCGACTGATCCAGTTTTGACATGGCAATATGACCCTTTCGCACAAGATTATTCTTTACTACTCTATCGCTATGAAAATGGTTACCAGCTGTTAGTTAATCTTAAATTTGCACAAACAGGATTAGAATGCAGCTACATAGGACATTGCAAAATCAAGGTGAGTGACACATTGCAGCTTATGAATAGTAACGATACCCAGCTTTCTCCTGGCACTTATACATGGAAAACTAAGAAGTGGACTGCAGGGCAAGCAAGCTCGTGGAATAACACTCATGTATTTTATGTTGATTAATTAATCTTTGTTATTTAACCGGTATAATTTGTATATCAGGTTAAATAACATAAATTTACCTATAGCCAGAAAGTATAGGCTTGGCTATTTAATACACACTTCACTATATCCTGTTAGGTGGATTATGTAGTATGTAAGTAATCAACAGCCACCGCACAGATACTTATGAAAAAATCCATTGGGATTTGGCGCTCTTGGGCATTGGTTGCGGGCATGATGATAGGCTCAGGTATTTTTACTTTACCAGCCTTGCTTGCTCCTTTTGGCAGCTTTAGCTTTATTGGCTGGGCTGTGACCGGTTTTGGGGCGATGTGCTTAGCGTTAACCTACAGTTATTTATCTGCCCGTCAATCTGGTCTAGGTGGCCCTTATTTTTTTGTGCAACAGGCATTTGGAAAAGTGCCCGCCGCAATAGTCGGTTGGGGATATTGGATTTCTTTAGTATGTGCTGTGGCAGCCATTGCCCTATCTTTTGCCGGATACAGTCAAACTTATCTGCCTTTTTTGGCAGCTGAACCTCTGCTTACTACATTATTTTCTATTTTAATTGTCCTATTGTTTACCGCAGTTAATCTGTGGGGGGTTCGTGAAGCCAGTGCCCTTCAACTGATTACCACAGTTATAAAAATTCTCCCCTTATTACTGGTAGGTCTGGCTGGGATCGTTTTAGCTGAAATCACCCATATTCCAGCCGTAAACCCTGATGATGATAATATATTCAAAATGGTAGCCGCCCTATGTTTATTGATTATGTGGGCATTTATTGGCGTAGAGTCGGCCACATTGCCTGCTGAAGACACCGTAGATCCTAAAAAAACTATCCCCCGAGCGTCCATCCTAGGCACACTCACGGCATTAGCCGTATACGTCATTGCTATGCTGGGTATTATGTTGATTATGCCTTTAGAAGCGCTGCAAAACTCCACATCTCCCTTTGCTGACGCTGCGCGTATCATGCTCGGCGATACTGGTGCCATGATAGTGACTATAGGTGCATTATTTGCCATTGGCGGTACGTTAAATGTGTGTGTTTTGCTCTCAGGCTCTATTTTACTCGCTGGGGCTAGAGATAAGATATTTCCCGCTTATTTTAGCCAACAAAATAAAAAAGGCACCCCAACTCGAGCACTGATATGTGGTGCCGTGATCGCCATAATATTGCTATTTATTAACTCCAGTAAGTCGCTGATGAACAGTTTTGAGTATCTATTAATTCTTTCTACATTTGCGATCTTACTCGTTTATCTTGCTACCGGACTGGCCAGTATTAAATTACAATGGCAGGATCACCAACAGGGTCAGGCACTGAGTTATATTCAATTGACCATAGCCCTATTAGCATGCTTATTTTCATTGCTTGCTATTCTAGGCGCCTGGGTTTTATATCAATAAATTTTAGGAGTAGTCATGTTTACTCAAGCAATAGTACGCAAACCTTGTAAAGCTATGTTAGATGGCTTAACCCAAGCAGATATGGGCTTACCTGATTTCACATTAGCGAGCCAGCAGCATCAAGACTACATTGCAGCATTACAAGAATGCGGGTTAAAAGTGACTATTTTACCCGCTCTGGACGATTACCCAGATTCCTGCTTTGTTGAAGATGTGGCCTTGTTAACACCCCATTGCGCAGTTCTTACACACCCAGGTGCTGCGAGTCGCCGGGGTGAAGTGCAACATATTCAAACAGCTGTACAGCAGTTTTATCCTAATCTAGAGCATATAACCCTACCCGGTCATGTTGAAGCTGGAGATATCATGATGGTGGGCAGTCATTTTTATATTGGGCTGTCAGATCGGACAAATGCCCAAGGAGCAAAACAACTGATTGCCATTCTCAGCACCTACAACTTAACCGGCTCAACGGTTGAAATGTCTGAATTATTGCATCTGAAAACCGGTCTAAGTTACCTTGAAAATAATAACTTATTAACCTTTGGTGAAATGAATTCACACCCTGACTTTGCTCAATTTAAGCGTATCGAAATTGATGCAGATGAAAGTTACGCCGCCAACAGTGTTTGGGTCAACGGCACTGTGTTGGTGCCCAAAGGGTTTCCCAAAGCGTTAAAAGCGATCAAGCAACTCGGATATCAAACCCGAGAAATCGCGATGTCAGAATTTCAAAAGTTAGACGGTGGACTAAGCTGTTTATCCCTGCGTTTTTGATCCCAGCGAAAAGCTTACCAGCGCCTAACTGATCCAACTTAAAGTGACTTGACTAGAATTTTTCAAATCAAGCCAATTATTGACGATTAAAAGTAAAAGAGTAGATGTGCGCCGCCAATGCGTCTTTTTTATCATCACTAATATTTACCACCAGATAAAGTGGCTCAAAGGTACTCAGATTGTTCACGTCTAAGTTCATCTGAATGTCGTCATTTTGTTTTGCACCTTGGTAAGTAAATCTGCCTTTAGCTAAGGTTTTACCGCTGGGACTGCCGGCTTTTAGTTGCACCTCGACATTGTTATTTAGCAGTGACCAATACTTTTGCGTGATTGTAATAGTTTTGACTTCACTAAGATCAAGGGTTCCAAGCAACACATGGGTTTTATCGCCAGACATAGCCAGAGTTGTAAGTCCGTCGACATCTCTAATCTTCAACCCATTAAGTTCACCTGTATGACTGACCAGCGTACTGGCTAGAATTTTAGGGGAGCGCAGGGTTAGTGATTTTTCCTGAGAAATAGTCGACAAGTCTAGTGCACCTTGATCTGTATATTTAGCCTTTAGCTGATAAATTCCCTCGTCGGTCACCTTAGGCAAGTCACCACGCATAGGTAAACTTGGCATTTTTGACTGCAACGCCAAAATATAACGCGCTAACAAAGTTAACACCTCGTCCGACAAAAAGTCGTGGGCAGGCATTTGATGTTGCCCCCATTTACCTGTGCTTCCTGCCGCTATGCTCTGTTTGAGATAGGCTTGCGGGTCATCTTTTGCCACATACCTGTCGGCTACTTTTTGAAAAGCTGGGCCAACCGAATCGGCCTGCTCTTGATGACAACCCATGCATAAACGTTTTTTACTTTCTTTTCTACCGGGAGCAATAGGCCCACTGACCTGATGCCCTAAAGCTTTCTCTTTGTCATCCTCTGCGACTTTAGTAAAAGTGATTTCAACATTTTCAAAATTGGCTGAGTTTTGTAATACCTCACCGTCTTCCTTATCAGTAATTGTAACTTGATATTGAGGTGGCGTTTTTTCGGGCCAAATAAAACTTTGATTACCGGTGACACTGATATCAATATTAGGTGGGGTATTACCCACTTCTATTAGTTGCACACTAGTATCTGACTTGTTTTGTTGATCAGTGACTTCAAGGGCTACAGCATATCGCCCATTTTTATCAAGGCTAAAAGTCGCTTCAATTCCTTGGTCTTTTGAAGCTTGACTAAAATCAGCATCCTTTAAGTCCTGCCCCTTTTCAAGCGGTACAATTTGCCATGTATATGCCAAGGGATCGTTATCCGGATCAGTTGAATCCTCGCCGGATGCACTAAAAGTAAGCGGTGCAGTGCCTTGTATCGGCCATGCCGACATCTTAGCGACGGGCGGACGATTACCAGCCCCTGTATACACCATTCTAGAAAGGCTTGAATCGGCATTCCCTGTATGCCATTTTGAGCCGTATTCGAGGACATAAAGCTGCCCTTGATGACTAAATTTTAAATCGATTGGCGCGACAAATTCTGCACCGGGAGCAAATTCTTCAAGCTTATAAATCTCGCCATTTTCATCACTAAACACCACTTTGATCCAGCGCCGCATAAAATCAGAGATAAACAAGCCACCGTCATAATACTCAGGTAATGCATCGCCATATTGTTGACTGCGATAAACACCAGCCACCAAAGCGTTGCGCCCTCCCGCCCCAAGTTCCGGAAAAATATCTGACTGGCCGTAGGGATACCAAATATAGGCCGATTGGGCTGCGGGTAAGTCTTTGAGCCCAGTATTGTTAGGTGAAATATTTTGCGGACTTAGAGGGTTATTCCAGTTGCCAGCCTCGTTGGATTGATAATCAAATTGACGGTACGCCTTATTATTAGCAATAAACAATGGCCAACCAAAATTACCTGCTTGGGTGACTTTGTTGATTTCATCATAGCCTTTGGCACCATGTTGGTCGGTGTAAGCTTTTGCATCAGGGCCCACATCACCGTAATACAAAGTATTTTCTTGGTCATCAAAAGCCAAAGTGTAAGGGTTACGTGTACCCATGACATAAATTTCAGGTTTGCCATTGGCTGCGTCTACAAACAAGTTTCCTGCGGGGATGCTATAGCTGCCGTCTGGCTGGGGTTTAATTCTTAATATTTTACCGCGATAGTCTTGGGTATTACCTGATGAACGCAACGCATCGTTAGCTTGCTCACCTGTTCTAAAATCTGTGGGCCCCACGCCAAAGGCTTTAAAGGGGTTGGTATTATCACCAAAGGCAATATAGAGATTACCTTGACCATCAAACTCCATATTACCGCCAGTGTGGCAACAGGTATCGTCGTTGGCGGCATTTAACATAGGTATTTCAGAGTTGAGATCTAACTTTCCGTCCACTAGGGTAAATCGAGATACTCTCTGCAAAGGCCCAGCGTTTTCTACTGGAGAAGCTAAGTTATACATCATAAAAACATGTTGATTAATGGCAAAATCAGGATCAAGTGCCACAGTTAATAAACCAAACTCGCCAAAACCTTCTGCCGAAAAGACCGGCACTTGGCCAATTTCAGTTAACGCGCCACTGGCTACATCAAACCAATTCACCTTGCCCTTACGTTCAATAAAAATAACCCCACTGCCATCTTGGGTAATATCTAAACTAATAGGCTCGTTTAATCCTTCTAATAGGGTCTCTTTTACAAATCGGTTCGGCTCTGGTCGGGACTTGGTGTAGTCCCTAACATTGTCACCCATGGCATATTCAATGCCTCCCAATACATGTTGCATATAGTCAGGATTGGTGAAGTTTTCAGCATTGTGACCAATACCGGTATAAAAGGAGCGACCACCATCAAAATCGTGATACCAAGCTATGGGGTGATAGCCTTTATGCCCTCCCCCTTGATAAGATTTCTCGTCTACTTTGAGCAAATCAGTTCTGCGGTCAGACAGGCTTTTAAAGTCATACCATTCGTCTGCCATCATGAAATTGTCCGCAAGATGCGCAGTAGAAGGATGAACTTTAGTTAACACTTGTACCCTCGCAGTTTGCACATTTGACGGTATGCTCGGATGCCCAGCAAAAACTCCGCCCACTAAACGCCTATACCAATACCACTCACCTGCCGATTCAGTATCTGTGGCCGAGTGGATCCCAACAAAACCGCCACCGGCTTGGATATAACGTTCCATCGCCACTTGCTGTTGTGGGTTTAAAATGTCGCCTGTGGTGTTGAGAAAAATGACCGCTGAAAATGTAGATAAGTCAGTATCGTTAAACATTTTGGCGTTTTCAGATGCAACAACTTGAATACCTTTTTGCGACAAAGCCGCGGAGAAATGTTCGATGCCAGGCTCAATCGATTTATGTCGCCAGCCTTGGGTTTTACTGAAAATCAAGACTTTCAGTGGTGTGGTGCCAGTGGCTAATTGAGTTGTATTGCTGTCACTGACACACCCAACTAAAGTGCTCATTAACAAACAAAAACTGATTAGAAATAGATAGTTAAGATAAAGCTTCATATCAACAAGTCCTGCGGGGCGGCAGCAAAATTTTAAGATGCCACATACTACTGCCGCCCTTAAGCGAGTCAATACCTTAGCCGTTAGTCAGAATAGCAAAGTTTGGTTCAGGCCAAGGCTTTGCAGCGCTGAGGGATAATTATGAAATTTGATTTTTGTGTTGTTTTTTATAACGCTTAGTCAATTTTGCACTACGTACTTGATCAGTAATTAACGCCCACAACGGCGACGCAGATAAATTAGGCGATTTACCCGCCGCAATTCTACGTAATTGTTGTTTAACTAATGCCATAGTCGCTAAACCGCTTAAGGTTTTGTCTTGCCAATTCACTTCAGGTATATGTCCAAGCACAGTAATATCTTGCTGCCATTTATTCGGCAAATTTGGGGTTAACGCCAAAGCACTGGCCATCCCTACTAATTGCACCCCGCTATCAATGACTTGCTTAGCCACTTCAAAGCGGCGTACGCCACCTGTGGTCATAATGGGTACAGCTACGTTTTCGGAAATCTGGCTGGCAAACTCTAAAAAATAGGCCTCTCTAGCTAAGGTTCTATCATCTGCTGAGCGCCCTTGCATAGCAGGGGCTTCGTAACTTCCACCAGACAATTCAACTAAATCAATATTCAATTCACCTAACATTTTTACCACTTGTTCTGCGTCTGCCACATCAAAACCACCACGTTGAAAATCTGCCGAATTAAGTTTCACCGCAACAGCAAAACTATCACTACAGGCTTCTTTGACTGACTTCACCACTTCAATCAACAAACGAGCACGGTTTTCAAGGCTACCACCCCATTGATCATGTCGTTTATTCGTCAGAGGCGATAAAAATTGCGCTAACAAATAACCATGAGCCCCATGAATTTCAACTCCATCAAACCCTGCTTGCTCAGCTCGTTTGGCCGTTGTAGTAAATCGCTTAATCACATCATAAATTTCAGCATCGTTCATTGGTTTAGGGGCACAAAACATGGCTGTGTGTTTCCCCATATCTAAGGCGACATTGGAAGCAGACAGCACCTTGCCGCCCATTTTCTTAAACACCTGCCGTCCGGGATGATTAATTTGCATCCAGATTTTGGTGTCATTGGTTTTTGCCAACTTTGCCAATTCAATAAACGGGCTTAAATCAGTATCCTGCTCTAATACCACACCGCCCGGTCCCGTCATGGCTAAATGATCTATCATCACATTACCGGTAATAATCAACCCAACCCCACCATCAGCCCAAGCTTTGTATAACTGTTGTAGTTCAGAACCTGGCAAATGTTCAAACGTCGCTAAATTTTCTTCCATAGCTGCTTTGACTAAGCGATTTTTTAGCACTTGGCCATTGGGTAAGGTAAATGAAGTAAAGATTGAAGCTGTCATAGAATATTAAAGAACCGAATCTGTAGAATTTGTAAACAATATATTGGGTTCAATAGCTTGCACACAAGCTTTATAACAACATTTGCATAAACACTATATTCACAACGAACAGGCCTATGCTATAATCCCCTCGTTGGTAGTTTGCAACCAACAACCTTGGGGCTGATTATGGATTCGACAGGACTCTAGAAGCTTTAGGTGCATGCAGAGGAGCGGTTTGCCTCTATAAAAGCCGCATTTAAATAGTCGCAAACGACGAAAACTACGCACTAGCCGCTTAATAACCGGCAGTGCCCTTCCACTCATACTCTTTCTGCTAGTAGAGGTTCGGAAGGTCATCCCAGCAGGATAGCGAGGGAACCTTGTCTAAGGGTGAACCGCGAAATAGTATTAGGCCAGCTGCAACGAAATCCTGTTTGTCGGAGTTCCACGTAGTTAAATAAAAGACAAAATAAGCATGTAGTACCGATGGTTGACGTGTTCTGGACGCGGGTTCGAGTCCCGCCAGCTCCACCAACTCGATAAAAAAAGTCGCTTTTTTAGCGGCTTTTTTTATGCCTGATATTTAATAAATAAATGATGGTACTACTAGGGTCTATCATAGTATTGGTGGTTTAAGCCCAACGAGTCAGAACGAAGGTACTGGCTTTACTATAAAACCGTGGCCAATATTACTTGACCACTACAAGGCTGCTTTAGACAAAGACTGTTCAAGTTGGGAGAGGGTTAGTTTTTGTGACATTTAATTTCTTATTTTAATAATTCAGTGCATTTTTTAAACTTTTGATTTTGTTTAATATTACGATAAAAATCAGTTTCCTCATTATTCACAAGAATAGCCTTACTATGCCCTGTATTTGGATCTTTAACATAACTTTTAATGTTTTTAGGTTTGTTGGCATTTTCATTCCAATTGATATTAAAAGCGCATAAAGTAGGAAAAAAGTACATGCTGCTATAGGCCGGAATATGATGGTGTATCCACCATGCGAGTGATGTCCAATCGCCAGTTGATTCGTAATAATCAATATAAGCTGGAATTACGATACAAGCTGTTGCGCCAAGGCTATTGTTAGCATCTTTAACGTCCCAAATATGATGTGCATAGTTCTTTTCATTAGTGGCGCAGTTAGCACCAAGCTCATTACCCGCTTGGTTGACTTCTTCACTACGATAAGCCGAACGAACATGAATTCTTCCCCAAGCATTTTGCAATGGCTCTAACACGTTTTCACAAAGCCCCTTACCTGCTTTAACTGCCAAGTCTTTGTCTTTAGGTAAATTGGATAAACCTAAAGCAGCTGCAGTTTCTGAGAACAAAAAGTCACGCATAAAAAAGGATTTAGATAGTCTAACTCGGGCAAACGTATCTAGTGCTGTAATTTTAGATTTTGACAATTTGAGTGTTCCTTACCTGTATTAACTTTATTTATTACTTAACCGACATAACTATGCCTATCCACCATTGCGTTAGGCTTGAAGTCATGCTCATTTAAAGTTGAAGTTGTTGCACTGCTTTCACGAGGTTTACTTTTATTTATTAGCTTTTGAGTCATCGTAACTAAGTTTAAAGTGTCTAGCAAAGTCTAAGAGGCTCAAGTCGTTGCCATTCGATTACTGAAAACAAAAATACACCGGTCCGAAGAATGGGTGACAGCGCTTTTATAGTTTATTGTGAAGAGGTTGGGCTAAAATCACGTAATGTATTTGAAAATATTCAAAGAATCTGAAATCTGTTTGATATCGTCAATCATAGGTAACAAAAATGTTTAGTAATACTGCAGAAATAACAAAGCATTAATACGCATTAATATCAAACCTTACATGGTTAGTTAAGCAGGATTACAGGAGTGCCAGCATTCTTAAAGATGGACGCGTAGTATTTAATATTGCAGGGGATAAGTTTCGACTAATCGTATGGATCAACTATGTCTATCGAGTGGTCTACATCCGATTCATCGGAACCCATGGGCAGTATGACAATATTGATGTACAAACTATTTAATTGCCGGAGTAAACACTATGGACATCAAACCAATTAAAACTGATGGCGACTACCGGGCGGCATTAAAAGAAATTGAAAGCCTAATGATGGCTGACTCTGATACGCCAGAAGGCGAAAAGCTGGATGTGTTGGTTACACTCGTCGAAGCCTATGAAGCGAAACACTTTCCGATGGAGTTGCCCGATCCTGTCAAAGCCATTAAGTTTGAAATGGAACGAAAGGGCCTAACAATAAAAGACCTCGAGCCAATGATTGGTAAAAGTAATCGTGTTTATGAAATTCTTAACCATAAGCGCTCGCTGACATTAAAAATGATCTGGAAGCTGCATGACGGCTTGGGTATTCCCGCAGAGTCTCTAATTAAACCTCCGCAAGTTCATGGCGAAGCAAAGGCATAGAAATTCAAAATATCAAGTGCAGCCTATGATGTGAAATTGACAACTTTAAGGCGCTTCTCTTCTACTTTAGGAAATAAAGTTGCAATACGACTAGTATAATAGGCGCTCCGCTTGGTCATTTATCGCCCATTAAATATTTATTTTAACTACGACCCTTTTTATTTAAAAGTTCAGGAGCCTAGAAGTCCCCGATAGTTTTAGCGACCGCATAACGGGCATAAGGCCCAAGGTAGGAGAGTGTGTTATGGTTCTGTTAGTTTGAAGGTCAGTTAAGAGGTTATTGATAAGCTTCTGGAACTAAAAATAAAATATATATAAATGAGTTGATTAATGGCTACATTTTGTTTCCAAGTATTGGTAACACGGATGTGTACAGATTGGACAATTTGATAAAGGATAAACGGTGGAAAATACCTTATGGGGCCAATGGATAGGTCAAGTTACGGGGACTAACTCTGGCTTAGTAATGCTAAATATCGACAAAGACAAAACGGAGTGGGGCTTTTTAACATTAAATGATTTTTCCCCCGATAAAGCCTCTTTATTCTGCGACGTATATTTAAAAAAGGAAGGCGATAAGTTAATCGGTTATGCCGCTAAGATAGATGCATATCTTCTCCCCGGCGATACATTTTCTGGGCAGGAAGCTCAGAGACTTATGCCTAATGAGATAAACTTTACCGTCGAAATTCTCGAGGATAATTCCTTAATTGTTGCATGGACCACAAACATCGATACGAGTGGAGAAGCAAAGCTTTTCTATGAAGAGAATTACCCTCCTAGTGTTGCTGATGAATCTTTGAGTTGGGACCAATTCAAAAACCGAATATTAACCATGAAAAGGGAAAACAAAGAGCTTATCTTTAGAGGACAATACGACAATTCGTTCCCTCTTAGAACCTTATTCCATCGCAAGGGGCGTAGAAATCTCAACCGTTATGCGACTGATGACCTAACGGTTTTACACAAGCATATAGCTGCAACAATAAATCGAAAATTTAATTTTCAAAATCCAGAGGAGCATACAGAGTTAATATTTTTAGCTCAACACCATGGCTATCCAACGCCACTACTAGACTGGTCTAACTCTCCTTTTGTTGCCGCATATTTTGCATATTCTGAAGTTTCAAAACTAGTACCTGAGGGCAAAGCAAGAATCTATATTTTAGACCAGGCCGCATGGGCAACATCAGGCCCTTCGTATGCTGTAAGTCTGAATGATCCTCGCCCGGCTTTCTGTTTATTTAATGTGGCGTCTATGGGAAATCCGAGGGTATTGCCACAGCAGTCTTTAGTAATGTTTAGTAATGTGTTTAATATCGAGGGTTTCATTAGGTTTTATGAAAAGAAAAATAATAAAAAATATCTAACGATTTATGATATCGACTACGCAGATAGAAATGCAGCTATAAAAGACCTAGAGATAATGGGAATAACCGCTGCAAGTTTGTTTCCCGGTATTGATGGCGTATGTCAATCCCTTTCAGAAATGTACTTCTAGATTTGTAGAGTTAAAGTCCATATAGGGTACACCTCCAGTGAACCTTCCAACCGAACCAGGTAATAGTCCGTACAGGATTAATATTCCATGAACCTCCTTGTAGGATAAGAGACTCCAAGACCCTATACGAACCATTTTAAGGATGTAAAATGCCAACTCACCGATACGGATATGCCCGAGTATCAATATTAGATCAATCCACCAGCATTCAACACGAGGCCCTCGATGCTGCTAACTGCGACCGAATTTATGAGGAAAAAGCCTCAGGAACAAGCCTTAATGGCCGATCCGAGTTGTCTCGATTCCTCGAAGTACTGCGGGAAGGGGATACGCTTGTCGTGACACGAATCGACCGTCTAGCGCGTTCTATGAAGGACCTACAAGACATAGTCCACGACCTTAAGTCGAAAAGGTATTTTCCTTGAAGCCACTGAGCAACCGATAGATACGAGTACCGCCGTAAACTCCCGCCAGCTCCACCACAAAACAAAAAAGGCTTATCGAAAGATAGGCCTTTTTTGTTTGTGTAGTTACGGGGTTAATAACTTCAAAGAAGCCGCAAAAAGGCATTCATAGGTGCAATTTGACTAATTCTCATTGAGATTCTACTTACAGTTTCCCCGAAAGCTCTTCTTTGAGTACAAACTTTAATACTTTGCCTGCTGGATTGCGTGGCAATGCTGGCACTTTATGTAACTTAATGGGTAACTTATAACGGGCTAAATGTACTTCTGCGAACTCCCTTAGGTCTTCTAAATTCAAATCAGCGCCTTTGACAAGGGCTATTACTGCGGTCACTGCTTCGCCCCATTTTTCATCGGGTAATCCTATTACTGCGACTTCGGCGATTAGTTCATGTTTGTAAAGTACACTTTCAACCTCAGCGGGATAGACGTTTTCGCCGCCAGTTATCACCATGTCTTTGAGTCGATCACAAATAAATAAGAAACCATCTTCATCTAGGTAGCCAATATCGCCAGAATGAAACCAGCCTTTATCATCTATTGCTTTGGCTGTTGCTTCAGGTCGATTCCAGTAGCCTTTCATCACATTGGCTCCGGATATACAAATTTCCCCGTGTTCCATTGGCGCTAGTTCTTGGTTGTCATCATTGACTATTTTAAGAGCGGTATAAAACGCTGCTTGTCCGGCTGACCCAAGTTTGCTGATTGCCCATTCTGGGGTGAGCAAGGATGCAAAGGGAGACGTTTCGGTTAAACCGTAACCTTGGCAAAAGTTAATTTCGCGATTGGAATATAAGCTCAGTAGTGATTCAGGAACCGGAGCTGCGCCACATACCAGCATCTTGATGCTGCTCAAATCTGTGTTATCAAAGTCTGGATGCTGTGACATAAACAAAAACATCGCTGGGGCACCAAACATACTGGTTACTTTGTATTTAGCAATGTTTTGCAAAACCAATCCGGGGTCAAAATTTCTGACCAATACTAAAGTGGAGCCCATCATAAAACTCTGCAGTGTCATGACGTTCAGGCCAGCAATATGAAACAACGGCGCTGCGGTTAACACTACGTCATCTCTGGCACCGCCATAAGACAGCTGGGCATTGATATTATTCCACATAATATTACCGTGACTGAGCATCACGCCTTTTGGTGAGCCTGTTGTTCCAGACGTATACATAACCACACTGGTATCATGCTGATCGACGCCAACAGGGTCTTGCAGTACAGCAGACTGGCAGCGCTCATCTGTTAATGAACGCCAATCAGCAAGATTTGATTCGGCACCAAAATATTCTCGACAACAAAGTTCATTTTTAATGGGGTCGATCACTTCTTGCATGGGGGCATCACAGACTAAGGTGTGCACGCCCGCATCGTTAATAATAAATTTTAACTCTTCAGCGGTAAGCCTAAAATTTAAAGGCACAAAAATAGCACCTAAGGCATTAGCGGCAAATAAGGTTTCTAGAAAGGCTGGCTGATTAAAACCCACAAAAGCTACCCTATCCCCCATACATACACCGCAATCCTGCAGCAATTTAGCCTGCTGCCTAACAAGTTGCGCAAAATCACCATAGGTAAAGGTTTTGTCCTCAAAAATTAATGCTGTCCGTTCTGGGTTTAATTCTGCGCGACGTAACATGCTAATGGCAATATTGGGTTCGATTTCAGGTTTATGCATAGAGAGCTCGTTGTAAAGTTTATCGCGGGACTATTTGTGTTAACACTGAGATAACAAACATAAAAACGCAAGAACATTTCGATTGTATTCAAATTTCGACCATAAACACCTAAATCAGACCGCTACTGATTGCCTGCAAAAGAACGCTAATATCGCTAATTTGACTACTACCTTTTTTATAAGCTAAGTGTTAGTCATGAACACTTAGATTACTCCATGCTTCATTCACTACTCACACAATTAAAATGAAAAACGGCTCGATATTCAGGGCAGCGAATGTCGCTGATTCCCTCTAATTTGAGATTGAAATGCATGTAATTCATCCAGCTTAGTTGCCTATGAATTTGGGCAGCTCAAATTCATAAAGTTTTATAGCAGAATAGATTAAAACGGGGGTTTTAGAGCAAAGACCGACTAGGGTGAAAGACCCATGACACTTAAACTTAGGTCACAATTAGAGGTCAGATCCCTAAATGTTACGGGCGCATTTCTCACCAAGTCAAAAACGTAGAAGTATAAAATACATACAAATATCAGTATCTTCTGAATAAATATTGAGCTAATGTTAAATTCTTGTGAATTATTTTAACGCTAATTGTTAATTATTTTTATGCGTCAAAAACATAGGTTTTGCAATAGGAGAGAGATTAATGAGTAACTTTTCTCAGGTACATGAATTGCTCCTACACAGTCAACAATTGCATACCCGCACCGGAAAATTTTATAGCGTTTTAGCCAATCACGCTAAAAATGAGCGAGTCAAGATGCTGCTCAACACTTTGGTCAAACATGAATCGGAATTGTCATCGTCATTACAGGCATATATTAACAAAGCGCCAAACAAAATACTCAATACCTATTTTCAATTTGATCACGAAACCAATGTAGAAGAGTTGTTTGTCACTCGTTTTGAACTGGTTCAAATAAACACTGATGACGTGGAAATTATGGCTAACGGTTTCGACGATTATTTTTGTCATCTGTATTCAGAGATGCAGGAAGCGGTTGACTGTGAACTGGTTAAGGATTTATTTGAAAATTTACATGAGCACATGATGGAAGAGAAAAAGAAATTATCTATCGACATTTATTCGATGATGGATATGTAACAGTTTTTATTAGTACAACCCTTGTGGAACTAATAGTCAGTGGATCCAAAAAGGGGAAATTTCGGCGATAGCGACCGAAAGGACTAAAACGAATTTTTTGGGGTAATGAACATGATGCAAGCGCTGGCCGAACTATGGCCGATTTTATTGTATTTCACTTTTACGCTGTTGTTATTAGCTGGCGTGATGTTTGCGTCATCATTGCTAGGCCCAACAACAAAAGGCCATTCCACTCACTTACCTTATGAATCAGGCATTTTATCGTTGGGTGGCGCTCGGGTTAAGTTTGCCAATCACTTTTTTTTATATGCCATTTTTTTCGTTATTTTCGACCTCGAAACACTCTATTTATTTGCCTGGGCAATTTCCTTTGAACAAGTCGGTGTGACCGGCTTTATCGAAGCACTGGTATTTATGATTATTCTGTTAGTCGCCCTCGTTTATTTATGGCGTATTGGCGCTCTCAACATTCTTAAAAGACATTTGCCGGAGCAACGTTAATGGATTGGAATCTCAGTGACCCTAATAAAGCGCCGCAAAACATCCCGGTTTTAGATGAAAGTGTTCAAGAAGACATCAAGAAAAACGTCATTTTCACTACCCTCAACAACATGATCAATTGGGGCCGCAAGAATTCCATCTGGCCATTTAACTTCGGTTTATCATGCTGTTACGTAGAAATGGCCACCAGCTTTACAGCCCGCCACGATATTGCACGCTTTGGTGCTGAAGTGATTAGAGCCACACCACGTGAAGCGGATTTAATCGTTATTTCTGGCACGGTATTTCGCAAAATGGCACCAGTAGTGAAACATTTATACGACCAATTACTCGAGCCAAAATGGGTAATATCCATGGGGTCATGTGCTAATTCAGGCGGCATGTATGACATATATTCAGTGGTACAGGGCGTTGATAAAATATTACCCGTTGATGTATACGTGCCTGGATGCCCTCCTCGCCCAGAAGCTTTAATGCAAGGTTTAATGTTATTGCAAGAGGCAATTGGCCGTGAACAGCGCCCGCTAAGTTGGGTTGTAGGCGAGCAAAATGTCAGCCAGATTGCCAAGCCCAGTCAACGAGACATTCATAACTCTGAACGTATGAAAGCTCGGGATCTCACGCCTCCGGATAGAGTGTAATTATGGCGCAACCTTCAAACCCAGATTTACTTGCTGAGATCAAAGCCTGCTTTGCTGATGCGGTATTAAATGAAGAGCAGACCGCCGATGAGATCCTAACGATTTGGGTATCAGCCCAAGATTTAAAACCTTTGTGTAAAGTATTACGCTCCAAACTGAGCCAACCTTTTGATTTTCTATTTGATTTAACCGCCCTAGATGAAACCACTCGTCAGCATAAAGTGATCCCCCATAGACGTGATTTCACTGTGGTGTATTTGTTGCGCTCTTATGCTCGTAATCAAGACTTGCGCATAAAAGTAGCCTTAACATCTGATGCAAAAGAAGTCGCCAGTGTGAGTTCTATTTGGCCCAATGCAAACTGGTACGAACGGGAAGTATGGGATTTATTTGGGATAAAATTTACCGATCATCCCTGTTTGCGCCGGATCATGATGCCTACCACTTGGCAGGGTCACCCTTTATGTAAAACCCATCCGGCTCGCGCTACCGAAATGGGTGAATATAGTCTGTCCGATGACACCCGCGACTTGGAACAAGAAGCTTTAAAATTTAACCCCGCTGAATGGGGCCTTAAACCACAAGGTAACCCAGATGAATTTATGTGGCTGAATTTAGGCCCAAACCATCCCAGTGTGCATGGCGTCTTTAGGATCATGTTGCAACTTGATGGTGAAGAAATCGTTCAGGCTATTCCAGATATCGGCTACCACCATCGCGGTGCAGAAAAAATGGCCGAACGCCAAAGCTGGCATTCCTACATTCCTTACACCGATCGCATTGATTATCTAGGCGGGGTAATGAATAACCTGCCATATGTCATGGCTCTTGAAAAATTAGCCGGCATTGTTGTGCCAGAGCGGGTTAAGGTCATTCGAGTCATGCTGTGTGAGATGTTTCGCATTCTTAGCCACCTGCTGTTTTACGGCACCTTTGCTCAAGATATCGGCTCGTTATCGCCTATTTTTTACATGTTTGTCGACCGCGAAAAATTATTCGGCATAGTTGAAGCTATTACTGGGGCTAGGATGCATCCGGCTTGGTTCAGAATTGGTGGACTGGCGGCTGACTTACCTAAAGGTTGGGACAAGATGGTTACCGAATGGCTTGATTATATGCCAGCACGCATGGCCGATTACGACCAAATGGTAATGCAAAACAGCTTGATTAAGAAACGCGCAGTGGGCATCGGCGCTTACGATACCGCCACAGCTATTGATTGGGGCGTCACAGGACCAGGTCTTCGCGCCACAGGTTTTGACTGGGACTTACGTAAAAAACGTCCTTATAGTGGTTACGAAAATTTTGACTTTGAAGTGCCCCTTGGTACACGGGGAGATAGTTACGACCGATGTGCAGTACGGGTAGAAGAAATTCGTCAAAGCATGCGTATTATTCGTCAATGTGTGCAAAACATGCCAGAAGGCCCCTATAAAGCGGATCACGTATTAACTACCCCGCCTCCAAAAGAGCGCACTATGGCGGATATCGATACCCTTATCCCGCACTTTTTAGGGGTCAGTTGGGGCCCGGTGATACCTGCAGGTGAAGCCATGATGGAAGTAGAAGCCACCAAAGGCAGTAATGCCTACTATCTAACAAGTGACGCCAGCACTATGAGTTATCGTACACGCATTCGTACCCCTTCTTTTCCACACTTACAAATGATCCCGGTGATGGCCAAAGGCCAAATGATTGCCGATTTAATTGCCACCATTGGCAGCATAGATTTTGTTATGGCGGACGTAGACCGATGAGCACTGTCATTCCAATTAAACAAGTCGATCTAGTGGGTCAACCCATAGTCAATTACCGCGATGTGTTATCAGGCAAAGAAATTGCAGCCATTGAACATGAGTGTTCTTTATATGAAAGCCGACCTGCAGCCGCTATCGATGCCTTGCAAATTGTGCAAGGTGAACGGCGCTGGATAAGTGATGAAAGCCTATATGCCATCGCCGATATGTTAGGCATGTCGGCCACTGAATTAGAAGGTATTGCCACCTTTTACAACCTTATTTATCGTCTTCCCGTAGGTGAACATGTTATTCATTTATGCAATAGCATTAGCTGCTGGTTACACGATTATCAAACCATCGCTGACCACCTCAGCAAAACCCTCAATATTGAATTTGGTCAAACGACTAAAGACGGCAAAATCACTTTGCTACCAAATGTATGTTTGGGATGTTGTGATAAAGCCCCCGCCTTAATGTTAGATGGGGAACTGGTCGAAAATTTAGATATCAAGTCAATCGATACACTTCTACAAGGATTAAGTGGAGGTAAAAATGCATAAGCCATTAAGTCAGTATCTTGATTTGGTCAACCCACAAAATCTGCAGGCATATCAGAGCACAGGCGGTTACGAAGGTTTTACCAATGCTTTAAAAATGCCACCGCAGGAAGTTCAGCAGCAAGTTTCTGACGCAAAACTGAAAGGTCGAGGCGGTGCAGGCTTTATGACAGGTATGAAGTGGAGCTTTGTACCCATGGGCGAAGATGCGCCAAAAAACAAATACTTAGTGTGCAACGCCGACGAAATGGAGCCTGGTACCTTTAAAGATCGCTGGTTAATGGAAGGCGCGCCGCATTTATTGATCGAAGGCATGATGATAGCAGCCTATGCCATAGGCGCTGATGTTGCTTATATCTTTTTGCGCGGCGAATATCGTCTCTGCGCTACCCGTTTACAACAGGCTATTGATGAAGCACAAGCCGCAGGTTTGTTGGGCGATAACATCAATGGCAGTGAATATTCATTAAAATTACATTTACATACCAGCGCCGGACGTTATATTTGCGGTGAAGAAACCGCGCTGATTAACGCACTAGAAGGCAAGCGTGCTAATCCCCGTGCTAAACCACCTTTTCCTCAGGTAGTTGGACTGTTTGGACGGCCGACCATAGTCAATAACTGCGAAACCCTGTGTAACTTGCCATGTATTTTAAAACATGGCGCCCACTGGTACACCCAGATTTCAGACGGCGAAGATACCGGCAGCAAAATATTTGGTATCAGTGGCAGAGTTAAACATGCTGGTTTATGGGAGCTTCCCATGGGCACGTCTGCCAGACATATTTTAGAATTATCCGGTGGCATGCAAGACGGCTTAATTCTTAGAGGCTGGTTACCCGGTGGCGCATCCACCGACTTTTTGTTACCTGAACATCTGGACACCCCCATGGAGTATGACGCCATTGCCAAAGCCGGAAGTCGTATGGGCACTGGTGTCATTATCGCTCTAGACGATCAACATTGTCCGGTTGGCATGATCTTAAATTTATTGCAGTTTTTTGCACAAGAATCCTGTGGATGGTGCACGCCATGTCGGGACGGTTTGCCATGGGCAGTCGAAATTTTAACGCGCATAGAAGCAGGCCAAGGGTCACAAGACGACTTGGATGCCCTGCAGCAATTATGTGGGTTTATGTGGATAGGTAAAACCTTCTGTGCTCTTGCGCCCGGTGCGGTGGAGCCTCTGCGCAGTGGTATGAAATATTTCGCCGATGATTTCCAGCAGCATATTGATCACAAGGGGTGTCCTCACAGACATTAATTTATGGCCAAAATTTTTATCGATAACCAAGAATATACCGTTAAGGATGGGCAAAACCTGTTACAGGCGAGTCTGTCATTAAAACTAGACTTGCCTTATTTCTGCTGGCATCCGGCCATGGGCTCTGTTGGCGCCTGTCGGCAATGTGCCATGACCCAATACCAAGACGAAAATGATACACGTGGACGAATGATTGTTGCTTGCATGACGCCTGTGGCTGACGGTATGCGCGTGAGTATGCAACAGCCTGCGGAAAAAGAGTTTCGCGAACAGATCATCGCGGCGCTTATGACCCATCATCCCCATGATTGCCCGGTTTGCGCTGAGGGTGGCGAATGTCACTTACAAGATATGACTGTCATGTCAGGCCACCATGAACGTCATTACAAAGGTAAAAAAACCACCTTTATCAATCAAGATCTTGGCCCTTTGGTCAAACATGAAATGAATCGCTGCATTACTTGTTATCGTTGTGAAAGGTTTTACAAAGATTATGCCGGAGGCACAGATTTAGCTGCACAGGCATTGAGCAACAAAGTGTATTTTGGCCGTCAGAGTGATGGCACTCTAGAAAGTGAATTTGCTGGAAATCTCGTGGAAGTCTGTCCAACTGGGGTGTTTACCGACAAACCTTTTGGCGATCACTATAGCCGTAAATGGGATTTACAGTCCGCGCCCTCGGTTTGCCAGCATTGTTCAGTAGGCTGCAATACTAGCTTGTCGGAACGTTACGGCTCGGTGCGACGTGTCACCAATCGCGTTAATGATCATCTAAATGGCTATTTTCTGTGTGATCGTGGCCGCTATGGTTTTTCCTATGTCGATAACGAGGCGCGCCGCTTAACTATCACTTTAGATGGGCAGCAAAGTAAATGGGCTGAAACCGCGTTAAATGTGCGACTAAAAAACCACAATAAATGGATTGGCATTGGCAGTAGCCAAGCCAGTTTAGAAGATAATTTTGCCTTGCAACAACTTGTGGGACGTGAAAATTTTAATCCTGGACTGGATGCGCAACAAGAGAAGTTACTGGCCACCCATGTGGCTATTTTAAATCAATGGCAAACAGCCAGTTTGGCACAAATGGAGCAGGCGGATGCCATAATAATATTGGCTGAAGACGTTAACAATAGTGCCCCGCGCATTGCGTTATCAATCAGGCAAGCGCTGCTTAATAATGCTCGCGTTCAAGCTGAAAAATACCGAGTGCCAAGTTGGCAAGATGCGGCAGTAAGAGCATTACAACCGCATAATCCAGTACCTCTAGTTATTCTGGGTTATGGTGAAAGCGATCTTGGAAAACAAGCCACAATCCGCTTAGTTTGCGACCCTAAACAAGCGGCAGAACAAGGTTTTTTATTGGCTAATTTACTCAATGATAGAGCGCCTAAACCTAAAGTGAGTAAGGTCGCACCAGAAACACTGGAACTGCTTGAGGTCCTCAAAACAGCCAAACGCCCGTTGATAGTTACAGGCTGGACAGCCAATAACCCTGCTCTGTTAGCCGCGGCGACTAATATTCGCAAAGCTCTAAAAGTACGAACTACAGTATCTGAAAACAAGCAGGATAATGCCATGCTGTGCATTGTACCACCCGAGGCAAATACCTTAGGTTTAGGTTTATTAACTCAGGGTGGATATTTGGGTGTAGATAGCTTAAATGCAGAAAACATTAAGACTCAAAAAGCTAATTTACTGGTGCTGGATCATTGTTCTCCCGCCTTTGCTAAAAAATTAAGTGACTGGAGCCAAAGTGCCAACAATATAGTGCGTTTAAGCCAACTTGGCGCTCCTAGGGCGGATGAAATAAACCTGCCTGTGTCTAGTTTTAGCGAATGCAGTGGTTCAGAACTTAACTATCAAGGTTTAATCCAATCTCACTTACCTGCAACCAAACCATCTGGGCAATGTTTACCAGGTTGGCAATGGCTAGTGAATATCGCCAGATTACGCGATCATGCTCTTGGTAAAGTCGATAATTTGGGACATCTGCGGGATTTACTCAACCAAGATTACCCGCAACTGAGCGTGCACTTTAACCAGCACCATAAGACACCTATGGCCTTGCAAACACCTAGAGCATCGGGCCGTACTGCTATGCTGGCCAATCAAACCGTGCATGAACCTAAACCTTTTATTGAAATCGGTGCGCCTTACAAACACAGCATGGAAGGCATACAAGCCGGGCAATCAAAGGAATTTCCCTTGGCCTATAGTTGGTCACCGGGTTGGAATTCTAATCAGTCTAACCATAAATTTCGCGATGAATACCGTAGTGCTGAGCTTGCCCAACAAGAGGGGGTAATCTGCATTGCCGCAAAACACGGCGACCAATGGTTTAAATGGCAAGCCCATTGGTCAAAAAGCAGCAAAGCTCAATGGCAAATATTGCCGCTACAAAAAGTATTTGGCAGTGATAATTTAAGTTTACATGCGCTGCCCATTGCTCAGCTAAAAGTGCAGGCACAAATTATTGTCAGTCCAGTAGATGCTGAAAAATTAAGCTTTACCCCAGGTCAATTGATTTACTGTGATGATGATCCTGCGCCACTGCAATTAATGATAAGTAACAATGTACCACCAAGCAGTCTATTGGTTTATGTGCCGGCTGATCAGCTATTCGAACTGAGTCACTGTGAAAAACTCAGCGCCGCCACAAGTAAACAAACATCAGCATACAAGGCGCAAATTTTACAGCAACAAGCAGAACAAGTGACAGTCAAACAGCGACATCTAGATAGGTTAATGATTCAAGATCAAACAATCCCCATCCATTTTATTGAAGGAGTGGTCTGATGCCCGAATTAGACTTGATAATGATGATCGCTCTTATGGTGGCTATATTGGTGCCTACTGCAGCTATGTTGGTATGGTTCGAACGACGTTTGTTAGGTTTTTTCCAGCAACGTTATGGACCAAACCGAGTTGGATACTTTGGCATATTACAATCACTCGCTGACCTCATAAAAATTCTCTTCAAACACGACTGGATCCCACCTTTTGCTGACCGCCCAGTATTTGTATTGGCTCCACTTATAGGGGCAATGGCGATACTCATGAGTTTTGCTGTGATACCCATGGCACCGGGACTAGTGGTATCAGACAGCAATATTGGCTTATTGTTTTTTCTAGCCATGACCTCGATGGCGGTGTATTCGGTAGTGCTGGCAGGCTGGGCATCGAACAACAAATATGCAGTTTTAGGTGGCATGCGTGCTGCCGCACAGACCATCAGTTACGAAGTATTTATGGGTGTGTCTTTGCTTGGTGTGGTGATTTTAAGCGGTAGCTTCAGATTAAGCGATATTGTAATGGCACAGCAAGATGTGTGGTTTGTGATCCCGCAATTTATTGGATTTGTGGTGTTTATTATTGCAGGGGTGGCCGAAAGCCATCGATTACCCTTTGACCTGCCCGAAGCCGAAACCGAATTGACGGCTGGGTTTCATACTGAATACTCCGGAATTAAATTTGCCTTGTTTTTTCTCGGTGAATATCTCGGCATGATGTTGATTTCAATGATGATCACTACCCTGTTTTTAGGAGGATGGTTGGGACCTTGGTTACCGCCTTTTGTGTGGTTTGTGTTGAAAACCATGAGCTTAATTTGTTTCTTTATTCTTCTTCGAGCGGCCTTGCCTCGCCCTCGCTTTGATCAGCTATTAGAGTTTGGTTGGAAATGGATGTTACCACTGGCACTACTCAATTTGGTGGGCACTGCTGTGGTCAAACTATGGGGAGATTTTTAAATATGCATACCCAAATTAGAACCATGTGGACAGTCTTCAAACATTTGTTTGACAGAACAGACACGGTTCAATACCCAGAAGAAAAACCCTATTTGGCTCCACGCTATCGCGGCAGAATTGTGTTGACCCGAGATCCAGATGGCGAAGAGCGTTGTGTTGCCTGTAATTTATGTGCCGTGGCCTGCCCGGTCGATTGTATTTCTTTACAAAAAACCGAAGACGATTATGGTCGCTGGAGAGCGGATTTTTTCCGTATAAATTTCTCTCGCTGCATTATGTGTGGTTTGTGCGAAGAAGCTTGCCCTACTTATGCCATTCAGCTGACACCTGATGTGGAAATGGCCGAATTCGACAGACAAAACATGGTCTACGAAAAAGAGCACCTATTGATTGACGGCTCTGGCAAATATCCAGATTACAACTTCTATCACCAAGCTGGCATTAGCGTTAAAGGCAAAGACAAAGGGCAGGCCAATCAAGAAAAACCTCCTGTGGATGTAAGGAGCTTAATGCCGTGAATATTGAGAGTGGCCAATTATTATTTTACGTGAGTGCCAGTATAGCTGTGCTTGCTAGCCTGTTTGTGGTCACTAATAAAACCGCGGTGCATGCGCTGCTGTATTTAGTGGTGAGTTTATTAGCCTTGGCCATGTGTTTTTACTTACTAGGTGCGCCCTTTGCAGCTGCCTTACAAATTATCGTTTATGCCGGTGCGATTATGGTGCTGTTTGTATTTGCGGTGATGATTTTTAATATCAATCAATCTGACATCGACCGTGAGCAGCGCTGGTTAACCTGGCAAAGTTGGGTGGGTCCTAGCCTGTTAGCCATGGTTTTACTCGGTGAAATAGTCTTTGTCATACTGTCTCAGCAAAACTGGGCGACAAACTCATCATCAGTGGTGCAAATCGAGTTGGTGGATGCCAGGGCTGTGGGTTCTTTGTTGTTTGGGCCGTATTTGCTGGCGGTTGAAATAGCATCTTTCTTGCTTTTAGCAGGATTAGTCGGTGGTTATCATCTGGCTAAAGAGATCCCTAAAAAGAACACTAAGCAAGGGAGTCGCCAATAATGACAGTTCCAATTGAACAGGGTTTTGTGTTGGTAGCACTGCTTTGGGCTATCGGACTAGTGGGTTTGTTAAGCCGTAAAAATACCTTTTTCATGCTGATGTCCATGGAGATCATGCTTAATGCTGGTGCTTTGGCATTTATTCTGGCCGGAAGTCTATGGCAACAGGCTGATGGACAGGTTATTTATATCCTGATCCTCAGCATTGCCGCAGCTGAAGTGGGACTCGGTTTGGCCTTACTGATCCGTTTACGTCAGCATTATGGTGATTTGGATATTGACAAACTAGATGAGATGAAGGGATGAATATGCAAGATTTGCTTTTCCTTGTGCCGTTATTGCCCCTTGTCTCGTCGATAATATTGCTGTTGTTGGCCGGTCGGCTTTCGCCCATGTTAGTGGCTGTATTCGGGGTGGGCTCTATGGCTTTAGCCGCCATATTGACACTACTTATTGGCATCGAATTCATTCGCATGGGAGGTGATCCTTTCCAACAAGTGTTATTCAATTGGCTTCCTATTGCTGGGGCGTCGCTTAATTTTGGTTTACATCTAGACCAGTTATCATTAGTGATGATGGGCGTAATTACTGGCGTGGGTTGGATGATCCACTGGTACGCCGCAGCTTATATGTTTAACGACAAAGATGTTCAGCGCTTTTTTGTGTATATGAACTTGTTTGTGTTTGCCATGTTGATGCTGGTGTTAGGCGATAGTCTAGTGCTGTTGTATTTAGGCTGGGAAGGTGTGGGTTTATGCAGCTTCCTGCTTATCGGTTTCTGGCAACATAAAGCCGATAACGTGGTCGCCGCTAAAAAAGCCTTTATTGTGACCCGAGTCGGCGATACTGCGATGATGATTGGTTTACTGATCCTATTTAGTGAATTTGGCAGTTTGCACATCACGACTATTGTCGATTCTACGCTCGAAGTTTCTCAATCCAATCTATGGTTAGCCTGTTTATTACTGGTAGGTGGTGCGGTAGGTAAGTCGGCACAGTTACCTTTGCAAACGTGGTTGCCCGATGCCATGGCTGGCCCAACACCAGTCAGTGCGTTAATTCATGCGGCCACTATGGTGACAGCCGGTGTGTATCTTATTGCCAGAATGCACCCGCTGTTTTTACAAGTTGAAGGCATTCTAACTTTAGTCGCTTGGATTGGTGCGCTGACGTTAGTGTTAGCTGGCATAGCAGCACTGGCCCAAACAGACATTAAACGTATTTTGGCCTACTCCACTATGAGTCAAATTGGCTATATGTTTTTGGGATTAGGGGCTTTGGCCTTTGACGGCGCGATTTTTCATCTTATGACCCATGCTTTTTTTAAAGCCCTGTTGTTTTTAACCGCCGGTAGCATCATTTTGAAAATGCACCACCAGCAAGATATCTTCAAGATGGGAGGTTTGTTTAAAAGTTTACCTCTCACCTCTACCTTTTTGTTAATCGGATTGTTAGCTCTGGTGGCCTTTCCTGGCAGCTCAGGATTTTTTAGTAAGGAAGCCATACTAGCAGCCACTTACAAAGCCCATACCGCCGGTCCAACTCTGTGGTGGATTGGCGTACTTGGCGCATTTCTCACTAGCCTATACAGTTTTCGCCTGTTATTTATTGTTTGTTTTGGCCCAGCCAATCATGATCTAAAAGAACCTGATTACAAACCGTCCAGTCAATTGGTGGTGCCCTTGTTACCTTTAGTGACATTAGCGGTGATAGGCGGATTTATTAGTTTAGATTTTAGTCTGGTATTTGGCCCCGCTCATCACCCTAATATCCCCTTGTGGATTGAATGGATGCCAGTTGCTGCGTCTTTGGTGGGATTTATCCTTGCTTGGGTATTGTATTTCCCACGCAAAGCTATGCAGGCTAATGATGGGCTTATCAGTCATTTCTGTCGGGATGGATTAGGTTTCGACTGGCTCTATGAGCAGATTTTCACCAAACCCTTGCAACTGTTTGCGCGCATCAACAAAAGCGACGTGATTGACCACTTCTATCACTTTGTGGGCTGGTTCAATTTCAGTCTAAATGAAATATTGGTTGTCAGTCAAAACGGTAAATTACGCTGGTATCTGTTCGGCACCCTCGCTGGCTGTGCCCTGATGTTAGGAGGGTTATTATGGTGGCGTTAAGTTTTCTGATTTGGTTGCCATTGCTCTTGGGTGTTTGCGCCTGGATCAGTGAGAAAAAGTTTAAAGGTTCAGGTAACTGGATCACCCTGATTAGTTTATTTGGCATGTTAATATTCAGTATCTACCTTGGTAGCCATGGCACTAGTAGTCTTAGCTGGGAGTGGTTTGCACGCTTTAATATTCATTTTGCCTTGTTGTTCGATGGCCTTGCGTTATTGCTAGTCGTATTGACCATTGCATTAGCTATGCTGGCGGTCATGGTTTCTTGGAACGATATCGAAAAACATCGTGGCTTCTTCCACTTCAATTTAATGTTTAGCGTGGCAGGTATTGTGGGGGTGTTTTTAGCTGCCGATCTGTTTTTGTTTTTCTTATTCTGGGAAGTGATGTTGTTGCCCATGACAGCGTTAATTCTGATTTGGGGTCATGAAGGTCGCCGCTACGCTGCACTGAAATTTTTTATCTTTACCCAAGTAAGCAGTTTGTTGATGTTAGTCGCCATCATAGCCTTGGCGCTGTTCCATCAAAGCCAAACAGGAGAACTCAGCTTTAATCTTGGTCAATTACAGCAATTAGTGATACCCGAAAATATGCAATATTGGTTAATGCTAGGTTTCTTTATTGCCTTCGCCGTTAAATTGCCCATGGTGCCATTGCATAGCTGGTTACCCGATGCCCATACCCAAGCTCCCACAGCTGGGAGTGTCTTGTTGGCGGGCATATTACTTAAAACCGGTGCTTATGGCTTGATCCGTATTGTATTACCACTATTCCCCAGCGCCACCATGGAATTTGCGCCAGTGGCAGTCACTTTGGGCGTCATCAGTATTATTTATGGCGCGGTTATGGCCTACAGTCAAACTGACTTTAAACGTCTGGTGGCCTATTCGAGTATTAGCCATATGGGTTTTGTATTGTTGGCATTATTTAGCTGGCATGAAGTGGCCTTGCAAGGTGCCATTTTAACCATTGTCGCTCATGGCATAAGCAGCGCTGCCTTGTTTAGTATGGCTGGCCTGATCCAACATCGAATTCACAGTCGTGAACTTGGCAAAATGGGTGGCATGTGGGCAAGTGCACCTAAAATGGCCACGGTCACATTGATTTTTGTGATGGCAGGCATTGGCATGCCGGGAATGGCGAACTTTAATGGTGAGTTATTAACCTTACTTGGCAGCTATCAACAATTTCCGGTGCAAACCATAGTGGCATCTTTAGGCATTGTTCTCTCAGCCGTGTATGGCTTGCATTTATTTCAACGCGCTTTTCAAGGGCCGCCAAATGTGGATGTAGTTGACTTACATATGCGGGAATTAGTATTCACCAGTCTTTTAGTGGTTGCCTTAATCTATTTCGGATTACAACCACACATAGTGCTGGAATTAAGTAGTGAAACCATAACTAGTTTGCTGCAAATCGCCGGGGAGGCACGCCCATGAGCATGCAAGAATTATGGTTGTTGCTGCCGGTTTTGATTATCAGTGCTGGTATTTTGGCCGTGATGATCCAAGCCAGTTACAAACGCAGTCATTTTATTGCCCAAGGCATTTGCTTGATCACTCTGTTGCTGGCGTTGGCTGCACTAATTTACCAATACCCCAATGATGTGAAGACCATCACCATACTATTTGAGTATGAACCCATTGGTGGCTTCTTTAGTTTATTACTGTTGCTGGTAGGAATATCTGTTGCTCTGCTACAAGGCCCGTACATGGGAGCAAACTGTAAAGAGGTAGCAGAAGAATTCTACTTATTGCTGTTGCTTTCGTGCCTAGGCGCCATGTTGTTAGTGATGTCTCGCCATGTCGGCAGCGTGATCCTCAGTGTTGAATTAATGAGTTTATCGATGTTAGCCATCCTGGCTTATAACCGCGAACGCAAACTGGCCCTCGAAGGTGCCATGAAGTACTTGTTGTTGTCTGGTGCTGCCACCAGCTTATTGCTAATAGGCTTTGCCTTATTGTATGCCAGCAGCGGACAGATGATTCTGGTTGATATGCTGCAATCCCCCATGGGCTTGATGGCGAAAAGTGGTTTTGTTTTAGTCTTAGCTGGCCTTGCCTTTAAGTTGTCTCTGGTGCCGTTACATTTCTGGACTCCCGATGTTTATCAGGGCGCTCCAGTTAACTCCACTTTGTTACTCACCAGCTTGTCTAAAGCCGCGGTTTTTGCGCTATTTATTAAATTAGTCTTGCTTGTTCCTGCTGATTTTGAAGCCGACATGGTCCGGATGCTGAGTTGGATGGCGATTGCCAGTATGCTGTTAGGTAATTGGCTGGCCTTGCAACAACAAAGTCTAAAACGTTTGATGGCTTACTCGGCTATTGCCCATATGGGTTATGTGTTAGTGGCTGGCGTGATTGCCATGGGCATAGATCACAGTTTAGTACTGGAAGGTGCCAGTTATTATTTATTAGCCTATTTGGTCGCGTCAATTTTAATTTTTGCTGTACTGACACTATTATCCAGACTCGATGATCAACAGGATGTCGATGAGTTACCGCAATTACAAGGGCTGTTTTGGCAACATCCATGGCTTGCCAGTATTATGACTATTGCATTTCTTTCACTGGCCGGTATGCCGATTACCATAGGTTTTATTGGTAAATTTTACCTCTTAACCCTAGCAATCAAATTATCCGAGTGGTGGCTAGTCGCAGCCATGTTGGTGGGCAGTGCCGTAGGACTCTATTATTACTTAAGGGTTATATTCACCCTGTTTGCACCAGCCCAAAGTGACATACCCCAAGCTGCAGGCGCTTACGTAACCAAAATATGGATAGGTCTTATTGCAGCAAGTCTTCTTTTACTCGGGATTTTCCCCGGTCTTCTGGGTGATCAACTTAGAACTATTTTGGCCATTGGCTAGTTTTTAGTATCTAGCCAATTGTTGGTTGTTCTTGGCTGTAAAGGATCGCAGATTTAATATCCATAATGATATATAGGTAAAGTTTTAGCGTCTTGTGTGCAGCTATCTAAGCGACTAGCGTCGTTTAATAATACCCAGTCAACTCTATGCGCAAAACCGAGATGGATCACTTTGTTTTTATCAAAACAATCGCTGACTAACTCATAGTTAATAATAATATAACGCTTCGGTTGCTTCATTTGCCATGCCCAAGCAGCAGCAAGTTGTTGTTGGTTATCAGTATGATAGCCAAAATGTGTAAGCGGATAAGGTGAAAATAAAATAAACTGCTCGGAGAAGTCCACCAATGCGACCTCAGCATCAGATTCAATAAATTGACTGACTTCTCGATATATATTTTTAGGTGTTTTCACTTCGTTGAGCAACTCGTAGCCTAACGTACTGTAAGTTACCCATAACACCGTGATAAAAATCGGCCAACTTTGCCATTTTTTGGTTTTTAAACTCACTGTGCAAGTGAGTAATCCTGCGCCACCTATAATCAGAAAAAACAGCCAAGGATCGATTTCATATTTATCACTTAGACGAACAGCAAAGGTTGCCTCTGCCAAGCCTGCTACTGCAAAAATAGAAAAGGCTAAAGATAACAAGGCGACAGTTGCCCAAATTAGACCAGTAAACACCTTACTTTTTAACAACTGAGTAAAATACGGTGCAGTAATCAATGCGAGCATCGGCAAGGCAGGCAATACATATACGCCACGTTTTCCTGCACTTGCACTGAAAAACACTAGCACTAAAACAATCCAACCTAAGGGCAATATAATCCTAGCATCTAGTTGTTTAATGGCCTTCCACCAAGGCTTAATTAACCAAGGCAAGGCCAGACTCAGGGGTAGCCAAAAAACCGGAATAACAGAGCCAATGTAGTACCAAAAAGGTTTAATGTGATGCCATGAATCTGTGTAACGTGTCACTGTTTGTTTAAACAATATATTGTCACGATACACTTCATACAAAGGATTTTGACTTTGATCGACCAACCACAACATAGGTAAAAACCACAGTGATATGGCAAATAACATAACAAACGGACCAAGGCACCACAGCCAATGCCGGGTGATAATCGGTGCCTGAGCAAATTGCTTGCCAGACAAACGCAACAACGCATAAGGTAGCAACATGAAAAAAGGCAGAAAGCCGACACCTTTGGTTATCACACCTATGCCCATAAAAAACCATGCGATAAAGTACCAGCGCCATTTACCGTCAACCAAGGTAAACCTTAGTAAGCCATAACAACCTAAAGTGATCCAAGCACATACCATGGCATCAATCTGCGCCGTTTTGGCTTGCACCATGAACTGAAGACTAAAAAGCAGCAACAGTCCGGCGATAAAACCAATTTGAGTCGACCATAACTTGCGTGCAATGTCATAAACTAAGAATACGGTTAATAAGCCACTCAAGGCTGAGGGAATTAAAAAAGCAAAATTGATGGAGTCGGTTAGCCAATAAAAAACCGCAATAGACCACATAAAGATGGGAGGTTTGTCAGGGTACAACTCCTGCGCTCTTGCAGGAAAAAACCATTGCCCTGTATCAATCATTTCTTTTGCTACTAAAGCAAATCTTGGCTCATCGGCAGGCCAAGGATCCCGCAATCCTAAACCTATTAATATCAAACTGGCAGCAATCGACATTAACCAAAATAGAGCATGGCGATGATCAGATGAGGCATGCTGAAAATACTCACCCCAGCTATTTTTTGGGCTCATTTATTGATTGCCTCATCTTCTTGCAGATAGTTAAGATCGGTAAGTTCAGTGTCGTCAATCAAACTATCTACTTTATATTGCCTATAAAGTCTGATGCTCAACAGACTCGAAATAACAAGCAACCCAATACTTAAAACGACTTTCCAAATAGATAAAACAATAATGCCCTTGCCCATCAATGCAAAAATGGCCATTTGCGGTAAATAACCAAGCATAGAGCCCATCACAAAAGACAGTGCACTGACACGGCTGACACCTGCCACCAAATTAGTCACTAAATTATTACCAATCGGTAATAGCCTAATAACGATGGTTTTTGTGAAGGGACTTTTTGCTAAGAAACGATCGATAGCAGATATTTTTTGCGGATAACGTTTTTTAATCTGTTTTCTTACGACAAATCTCGCAAAATACATACTCAATATACAACCAAGCCCAGCGGCTAAGGTCGAGAGTAATGTGCCATTGATAAATCCAAAGGCATATCCGCCAAAAAA
>Ga0115567_10000322_pt1 | contig 47741 bp, 42 predicted proteins | sample COGITO_mtgs_1204_2_FD_88679 | JGI IMG/M metagenome (GOLD analysis project Ga0115567, IMG submission 88679) | Pelagic marine microbial communities from North Sea - COGITO_mtgs_120412 | ecosystem: Environmental > Aquatic > Marine > Epipelagic | place: Germany:Helgoland, sampling site Kabeltonne...
CTTTATCTGTAGTATCTGTAGTATCTGTAGTATCTGTAGTATCTGTAGTATCTGTAGTATCTGTAGTATCTGTAGTATCTGTAGTATCTGTAGTATCTGTAGTACCTGTAGTACCTGTAGTACCTGTAGTACCTGTAGTACCTGTAGTACCTGTAGTACCTGTAGAGTAATCAGGTAATTCACCAGTAACCATACGATTCAAGGCTGCATGGGCATTCATGAGGCCAGGGCCACATTGGTTTTCACCATAAGGGCAAGGTTCGTTGAATGGAGCAGAGGTTTCTTGAAGAATTTTCTGTGCTTGTGAATGGGTTAATTCTGGATCAACGGTTTTCATGAGCGCTAAAACTCCAGCGGCTATTGATACCCCAGGGCCTGGCCCCCAATTTGCATTGCGAACCATTGAATCAAACCTAGTTGAAAAAATTAATTTTGACTCATCACTTTGTGGATAAACATCAACACCATCAGTTCTAACTGGTATACCTTTGGGTTGAGCCCCCATTGGAGCAGCGGTAGTAATATCTTCACCATGGCCTGAAAATTCAGAAACGGTTCCTTCAAAGGTAGACCCTGCAATATTTATAACATTTTCACAATTAGATGGTGAAGTATCAGAATTTTTTGCAACAACGATTATTTTACCTAAATCAACTAAGTTATTAATTGTTTTTTGCATAGTTTCTGGGCATTCTGGAAATAAATTTTGTTCTGTAAACACAATTATATCTGCTGGAAACTCAGATTTTGGGAAATTTGATGGGCTCAAGCCGGCAACCCAGTTTAGTCTTTGATTTAAAAATTCTAGATTCGTAGGATTTAGCTGCTCAAATGACTTTATTCGAGTCAAGTAACTATGCGGAGCAACACCAACACCACCAAAATTATTATTTTTGGTGCCAATCATAAGGGTTGCGGCATGATTTTCATTACCATTATCCCATGAATCTTTCACTGCGAAATTTTGGACTTCAGGGTTATTATAAACTCTGCCAGAAACCTCCGAATAGTTAGCAAAGTCTTCAGCTAAATTTATGTGATTACCTATATCTGGGTCTACCAAGGCAATCATAGGTGTGGGGTTATTAGAATATTCAGCTGACTCTGTAATTTCCTGAGCTTCTAAAATCCCGCAACCACCACCTTGAAGTGCCTCGCCGGCATCAGAAACTGGAACTGAAAGTAAATGCCATTGTAAATAAAATAATGGATCATTAGGTTGTTGTATTTGTAATAGCTCACGGTTGCTATGATTGGTTTTCAAATCAAAATTGGGATTAACATCGATAGGCTTTGGCAAATCTTTTAAATCGCGCAAAGCCTCTACCTTTGAAAGCTGACCACCAGTGGCAAGCATGCTTGCACCATAAACTACGGCTGAAGTTAATTTTGAAACGCTCATTGTCATGGCAGATACTCCTCAAGTTATTCACATATTCTTTACAAGACGTATTATTCACAGGCAATGATGGCAAGTCAATATAACGGTTAGCATAGTGATTTGATAGCCCCAATGAAAAACTAATAGTTGGTAATTTATAAGCAGAGGAAGTATCGCCAATCGACACAATGGCTCGCAGTGATTTAGCGTGAAATGAGTTTTATGAAAATATGTGGCTGGTGGAAGAAATAAATTACTACAAACAAAAAAACCAGCTGAGCAATAGACTTGCTGAGCTGGTATAAAAAACTTGTAACAGTATTGTATTACTGCTGGTTGAGGAATCTATCTGTATGCGAGGACATTTGCCCGGCGATCTTGGTAGTCATATCAAGCTCAAAACTAAAGCGGATTACCTCGTATTGTAAACCAACCAGATCAGCTACGCTATTAACATCTATGTTTTGCACAGTGGTATCTAAGGCGGCAAAGTTGCCGTCCATTTGCTCGCGTACCCCCTGCATTACATCCATAATATTTTCACCAATGGTTGGCGTTGTATCAATATGAAAAGGGTTACTCACACCAGACTCCACTTGATAGACGTTGGCACCCTCGGCTGGCGTTACCATCATACTGGGGTCGGCCAGCATTGTTTCAAATTCTTGCGCTAAAGCTTTGTCGTTTACTACAGATGTATCTGCCGCAAAGGTTTGCATATCCACTGCTTGGGAAGCGATTGCTTCGACACTAGTCACTGCCACCATAGTCAATACCTCCTAAAAGTAGACTTCAGAATCTTGTGACATTATATCAAAAGATTCTGAATAGGAATCTAATAAATTAATGCCTGTGTTTAAGCCACCCATAAGCGAATTAATCTGGCGTTGATCATGTTCCTCGGCGTTGGGATGATACTTTAATTTATCACGGTACATTTTAAGCTCTTTCACCGCATTGAGAAAAAAGCTTTTATCGCCAGCTTTTAGCTTACGGTCAAAAACGCTTTGCATCACTGGATTTTTTTCTTCGTTCATAATTATCCTTGTATTTGGTTGCTTGAAGTTAATAGTTGCTTAAAGTTAACAGTTGTTTAGTTGCTTAATAACAATTGCACACTCATTGAAAACAGAGACTGAGCTTTAAAAAACATAGGTGTAAGTACCAAAGGCATCACGCAACTCAATACCCTCTCGGCGGATTGACATAACTTCATAGCCATTGGCTAGTTTAGCACCTTGCATAATAATAGTATTATCATCAGTCACAATATAAGGTTTGGCGCCAAAGCTGATGCTTTTAAGCTTGAGCCAATTACCTGGGTCTCGCATAACAAACAATGCTGGTTGGTTGTTAAATTCTTTAATATAGCGATTGGATATAGTTTTCCAAACGGCTGCTTGTTTTCTAGTAAGATTGGCTTTTGCTACTATACCACGATCAGAAAGATAAGTTTGCACCTTGTTGGCCACTGATGAATTTGAGATCCAATCATCCAGCAACTCTTTACGGGTATTAGGGGTTGAGACATTATCTACTAGGGTACCAATACCTCGTATATCACTTTCAATAATAGATTTGGCTCTTTGCCAAGCTTCGGTGTAGGCGGCATAGCCGGTGACTACAACTACTGGCGCTTGTTCATTTTCACGAGGTCTGCGTGATTGCACTCGTAGATCTCTTAACCCAAGGCCAGCTACCATTTCACTCACCGACATTCTGGCAATAAGGTCTGGTGAGGCTTTACCGGATAAAACCCGCATTATTTCTTCACCAGTTGCATCTTTAAAATCAGTGTTAGCTTCTTGTGGCCGCTGCAGCTTGTTTTCAAGGCGTGCTTGCTTTCTAGGCTTGACGTCTTCACTTGCATCAGCTTTGGTTAACTGACGTTGATCAACTCTTGGAGTTTGCGCAGCTTGTTCATTGTTGTCATTGGCTGCATCATTATCTTGCTGTGGATCGGTTTCATCCTTGGTAATATCTTTTTCATTGTTTTTAGCGATTCTATCGAGTTTCATAGCTTCTTTTTTACTAAGGTTATCGGTAATATCCCAGTTGTTAACATCTCGGTCATTTGAGCCGTAGATCCCCTGATCGGCTTGTTGGTTTTGCGCAACTTCACCTACTTTAATCAATGGATTCTCGGAGCGCTGTGCATTGTCGTAAGCAGTAAAGGCATCGCTGTCTGCTTGACCATCTTCAGTAGCCTGGTTCTTAGTGGCTTCATTATCCGTAGTTTGATTGTCAGAAGTTTCAGTTTCAGTGGCTGAGTCTTGCTCTGCTGTACGTTCAATTTGTCGATTAGATTCTGTAGCTTTATCGGTCACAGTGTCCGTTGGCTCTTCCACTGAAGAACCACCAAAAAAATAAAATATTAATAAGGCAATAACGATAATGCCAGCTGCTATTAAAGGAAAAACGTATTTGGAATCAGTTATTTGTTGCCAGGGTGGTAATTGCTGGTCATCGTCTTCATTGTCGTAATCGTCATAATCTGTAGCATGACGCTGAGGCTTAGCGACTGCAGCTGTATTAATACTATCATCTGCAGTTTGTTGCGATTGTTGCTCTGACTCAACGCTAGAAAAGCCGGCATCGCCAGGCACTTGGGTTTCAAGTTCGGTGAAATCTAACTCATCGTCACCAAGTTTCCTATTATTTGCGTTAGGAGTATTTGCGTTAGGAGTATTTGCAGTTGCAGTGTTGGCTCGCTTCGCCTGGCCCTTATTGCTTGAGGCTTGCGCTGCTGTTTGAGCAGTATCAGCTGTGGCTAATTCTGGCTCTTCGGTTGTTGTGGCATCTGCTGCTTTCTTAGAAGAATCTTGCGCTGCTTGCTCTTGGTTAGTTTTATAAGCTTGAAGTAATGATTCTTCAGCTTCAAGAGTGAAGTTTAAATCATTCATACTAAACTGAGCGGTGGGATCTATACCGCGCCATTCAGATTGAGCTTGGGTGTCTTTTGCTTCACCGTTGACCGAGAGATTGCCTTCAGCAAGCAATTTAATTTGCACGCCTTCTTCGCTCACCCGTAGCAACATTTGTCGTTCTGCAAAGCGAGGGTCATCGATTGCAATGTCACAATGAAAAGATTTTCCAAGGCTGTATTCCTGGCCTACTGCAAGTTCAATCACTGAACCTGCGTAGCGGCCATTCTCTACAATAAACTTTACATTTTGATTCTCAGCCATGCTCGCATTACCACCTGTCGCCATTATTATTGTGTTTAGTCAAAAATTGAAAGTGTTGGTTTTTCGTATTTGGTATCGTGGAAACCTTTTTCTCGGTCAACCATAAGTTTTACTTTCTTTGAACGACTATTCACTAATTGCTTGGGATCAGATGTCACGACTCGCGGAGTAATGAGAAACAATCGAGCAACCTTCACACGCTCTTTAGTTGAATTAGAAAAGAGTAACTTTAAAATTGGGATATCACCAAGTATGGGGATTTTGTTTTCGCTGGCAGCTCGTTGATCATAAAAGTATCCACCTACTAGTAAGCTTGAAGAAGTGCCAACCATGGCTTGAGTATTAATACGGCTTGAAGAAATACTTGGAATATCATCAACGCTTTGGCCATTACGCTCACCATCGGAGATATCGATATCAAGGGCAATTCGCGCTCGTTTATCCATAATTCGCGGCGTGACTCGTAGGACAGAGCCTACCGTAATGGGCACTAAATCAACTTCTTCGTAGCCCTGCAGACGCACGAAGAAGGTTGATGAGTTATCAATAAAGGCTTCTTGGTTATCAAGCGTTAAGACAGTTGGTTGTGACAGAATTTGGCTATCACCGTCACGCGCTAGAGCACGTACTCGACCCATAAAGTAATCTACTTGACCGGCCATAATAGTTGATAAATTAACTTTATCACCAAAGGTCGCTTGGGCACCATCTGTGGCCACAAAGGCATCACTTGGCTTACCAAAACCACCTTGTGCGTCACTACCATTCGCCTGCCAGTTAATACCAAGGTCTTTTAATCGAGTAGTTTTAACATCAATAATAGACACTTCAATTTCAACTTGATCGGATGGTACATCCAAAGAAGCAATTAAAGACTGATACAAAGGCATACGCGACTCTAAGTCATAGACTATGATTGCGTTTTGTTGCGGGCTTGGCTCGACAAAAGAGCTGCCACCACGGGGGCTATTGATAACTCGAGGTTGATTTGCAACACTAATTTTAGAGCCTTCACCATTGCCAGCTAGGCCTTCACCTTTAAGTGAAACGCCTGTGACGCCGTTAGATGACTCAGTAAAACCGTTACGGTTCATTTCATCAACAGCTAAAGCTGCTTCTGGTTGAGCGACAAAATTTGGGTTATTTTCACGGGCAAGAATTCTTTGCACACTTGTAGCAACTCCTGGCACGCGAATTGATTGACCACGGGTAGTAATAACTCGATCTCTTGCCGAGGCAAAGCGTAATGGAAAGACTTTAACAGTATGGGAATTTTTAACATCTTTAGTTTTCATGCCAGCCATCATCTTCGCTATTTGACTCACCAGCTGCACATATCGAGGTGGGCCTGACACTAAGACACTACTTACACCACGCACTGGCTGCCAAGCAAAGCGGCTATCATAGACATCACTTTGGATCAGTGATTCTTTAAAAGCGGCCGGCGAGGTATTATTCAGACGTATTAATTGGCTGACAGCTTCAGAAGATTTATAGACATAAATCATGTGATTATCGTAGTACCACTGTAAGTTGTACATGCGGCTAACCTTATCAAGTACTGACTTAGCACCGCCTTCAAGATTACCGTTCATTTTTTCTCGATCGGACTCTTCAAGCTTTGTACTGACCATTACAGGCACATTCAGTGTTGCCGAAAAATCTTGCAGCATGTCACCTAAAGATTCGCCTTGCGAAAAGTGAGCGTAATATTTGCCCTGCCAAGCGTTGGCGGCATGGCTTATATTAGCCAGCAATAACCATGAACTGACAAAAGCAACCAAAAGTAGCATGCCAAGAGTTAATCTAAGATTAGGCTGCTTAGAAATAACAGCTTGTGGTTGATGAACCAGATTAAGGCAGGAAAAATGTTCTTTTTGTGATCTCATTAAAACAACTCACATCATGTTAGGCATACAACCTCCACTTAATTCTGATACACATTTCAGAATTAAGTGGAGACATCTAAAAAAGTTTCCTTCCGGTTTGGAAATCAATTTGTTGATTTTAAAATTCGCTCACAAGTGTGCTTACTGAAATACTTGCAAACACGACTTGTTGAATCTGTGGCCGTCCTGGCACTTAAGTCACTCTACCAAAAGTCATACAAAAAACAATAATTAACTGAGGTTTGGTTACGTAATAAAACAATTGCTGGCAAACTGTAATGCTGATGGATTTATTAGCAGCTCGCTTTTTACCTTGTCAGAACAGTAATATGTCTCAAAAGTTGATGAACCCCATTGTATTTCACACTTTCTCGACAAATTACTTTTCTGAAGGCCCTTTCAACTTGTCAGAACAGTAATGTGTCTCAAAAGTTGATGAACACTATTGTATTTCACACTTTCTCGACAGATTACTTTTCTGAGGGCCTACTAATACTTATGCATTTCTACAGCCAAGGCTAAACCAGAAGTTGCAGAGTGAGAACCTGCTGATTTATCATTACTTGCTTCAAATTGCATTAGGCCAAACTCTACTACTTGGATAATGGCAGCTTGAAGCTGGTGTAAAGCAATTTTTCGGGGTGTTACCTGAAAACTGCAAAGTTGACGGTGTTGACCTTTACCTCTATAACAAAAACCGGTGTAGGGCTCTTGGGTAATTGCTGTTAAAGCAAGCCGGCAAATATTCGCTGAGTTTTCGTTGAGAGGCTTGTTAAAGGTTTTATCTTCAATATCTAAGCCTAAAATTCGAGGTGATTGTATATTTGGAAATAACACACAGGTTTTATCGTGAGCAATTTTTTCGATAATCACGTAAAAATCGTCGAAACAAGCAATTAATGATTGATTAACTGAAATATTACTTGGTGGCGGTTTATAACCAAAGCCGGAGGACATAACCGTTGAACACTCAACAATGTGGGCCTCTCCAAGTACTGAAAAATTAAGCTGATCACCGTGTTTCATTGTTGCGAACTTTCTCGATAGTTGTATAAGTAAACTACTTGTATAAGCGAATTAATGCTTAAATGACTCTTTTTTAAGCTAAGAGATTCATTTAAAAAAATTAACATAAGTTAACTCAAGAGTAATACATTGACCCTCGTAAATTAATATACCTTTCGGCCTATATAGGTCTGAGCCGGTTTAATGCTTAATATCGGTCAAACTCATAATTTTTTTGTACAGTTTTTCAACATAACTTCAAATATAAATTACATTTGGCGATGCAAGACTATAGTATCTGCGATGCAAGACCATAGTATCAACCAATTCTGTAACCATATGTACGTTGAGTATTCTATAAGTCAATATCACCATGCTAACGTATGTTTTAATTTGCAACATATTGTTGCTTATCAGTAAGGTTAAGTCATAAGAACTTATCACTTCTATATTGCCTACTTTAAGCTTACTGATGTTTTTAATATTCTCTATAAGGGGATTGCTTTGAATAAACATACAGCTAAACTTCAATATTGCTCAGAGGTGCATAAGACCTCTGTTTCACTATTAATGGCTCTCGTTTCACTATCGATAAAGCTAGGAAAGTAATATGGACACTGTTGATTCACTATTTTTTTCTGCTGAAGATATAACAAAACTACCTGATTGGGCACAACTCACAGCACGTGATCCGAAAATTTCTAGGGCTTTGGTATCTACGCAATCCAATAGAAGCGATCTTATTCAATCAGTTATTGGCGCGAATCGATTAATCCATTGTTATGGCCGACCAGGCTTTGCCATTGGTATTTGGCTGCGAAAATTACTTCTTGCGCCAACTGCTGCTCATTTACAACCAGTGCTTATTAATGAGTTCAGTCAACCAATTACTCAATTGCGTGAATTTTTACTTGAGACCATTGACGCGACCACAAAAGCTCATGATAAAGCGCCTTTAATCACCTTTTTACTTGAGTGGGATCAAATGAGCACAAGCTCATTTCATGAAGCTTTAGATTTACTCAAGTCGGTCCATGAAAGTGTTTGTGTTATTTTGGTTTCTAGTTCCTCCCCTGATTTATCTATGAAAAATTTATATCGCCACTTTGAAGTGATTCATTTTGGTGAGCAACAATTGGCCTATAATCAGCAGGATTACGAGCGTTTAACCCAACGCTGGCCTAGTAAACCAACAGCTGAACAAATTCAGTATTGCATTACTTTATTTAATGGCTGGCCAGAGGCATGTTTACGCGCGCTTTGCGATATAGAAAAGGGCGATATAGAAACAAGCGATCCTGCACAAAACCATACTGATAATACAAACTGGACCAGTGGGCACCAATGGATTGCGACCCAGCTTTTTGAATTGCCTAGTGAATATCTCCAATTTTTATTACAAATATATGAACTCCCAGTCATTACTCCGGAAGCAGTGGACGCTGTAGAACAGTGTTTTCATCGGCAGTCATCTACATTTCATCCGGAAATGCCTTTAAAAACACCAATCAACGAGCAATCTGTAGATGCTCGACGACTCTGGAAAAGCCGCATGCTAACTCGTTTATGTAATTTACTTTACATTGAACAGTTTACTCACCCTCGCCTGCATTTTCGCTGGAGAAGCTCTGCGGTGCGCCAAGTATTAAGACGCTTATCGAACGATAGTATGGCCAAACTGCATACTAGTTTAACTGTTAACGAACATGAATTTATCCAGCGAGTCACAAAGCTCTATTTAGAAGATGATTACATTAATGAAATTATTGAAATTAGTGACCAGTCGCAACTCACTGTTGGCTTAGAAATGTTGATTGCAGAACAACCTGGCCGGGTTATTGACTATTTTCGTGGTAAAGGCTTTCAAATTAATACTGAATTACAGCCAGAAACCAGTATGGGGTTGCTGGACTTACGTTCCAACGCGCATAATTTGCATCCACAAATGCAACCATTGATTGCCTATTTACAAGCTAAGTTTTTTTGGGATTTAGACCCAGCTAAAATTATGTATGACCAGCAACAAACGATTTTTGATGTAGATCAAATCACTAATCAGAATCTAATTCCAGCTGCAGATTCTATTTTCTCGTTAATCACTGAGTTTGATTTAAGTCGTAATGCACTCATTGACGGCAAACTTGCTGAAGGCCTTGCTCGCTTGGAAAAATGTTATTTAAATGCTGTTAGTGAGCGTTGCTTTACAGTGGCGGCGCCAAGCATTGGGCTTATTAGTCTGACTGATTTTTTCTGTTTTAATAAACAACATTTAAAGCGTTTAGTACAATCGGTTGATCAAATTGAATCATTATTTGACCCACAAAGTGGTATGGCTTTAGTGGATTGGACTGATTTTTGTATGACTCCCATTCAGCTTTTAACCAGCCTGAGTCAAAGCGTTATTCAACGGCTAGATCGAACAGCTGATAAGTTTGCTGGTTATATTCCTGAAGAAGCTTATTTGTTTCAGTCAATTGCTTATATATTGGCAAAAATACAACAAGATGCCCCGCAACCAGCGCTGCATCTGTGCGAAACACTCAAGAAAAGGTTAAATTTACATTTAAAGCAACTGAATAGTGTTATTGATAGCCCATTGCATGAAAAGCTTAACCTGACCCAGACCTCGGCTAACCTGCTGATTTTCCCTTGGTATGCAGCTTGTTCATTTTTAGAGCTATTGGCTGAAATTCAACTTAATGGTAAACCCACAGTGCGCGAAGCGAGACGCTTACTTAAAAAGTATCAGTCTGAGTTTGCCGCAATTCAATCTGGTGTGGACAATCAAGGTTTATGGCACTGTTTATTTACTATGATCAATGCTTTTTTACAAGCCATTGCCGCTCCGCAAGCAAATACCTTAAAAGATCTTGAAGCTATTGTTGCTCTAGCTGAAAGTTATGGCTATCGCACTGCTTGGATGTACGGCAGCCTATTTTTAAGTATTGCCTATTGGAATTTTGAAGAAGAGAGCACTGCTTTGGATTTCTTTTTTGCGGCGTTAAATTTTGCTGATGAAAACGAATTGCACGAAGCATTTTTAGCACTAGTTGAACCACTGCATCCACAAATACGACGAGCTTATCAAAATAACGTTGGCGTTATCATGATTTCTAAAGTCTATGACCGTATGGAGCAAAAAAATCATGCTAAAAATAATCAGCTTGAAAAATTAAGCAAACGTGAGCTTGAAATACTTGGCTTTATCAATCAAGGCATGAGTAATGAAGATATTGCCGATCATCTGTGCCGCGCAAAGGGCACTATTAAGCTGCATGTACATAATATTTATAAAAAGCTTGAAATTCGTAATCGAGTTGAAGCCATACAGTTATTTACTCATTATTCCTCAGAGGCTCAAGAGGCCAATGGTGAATAGCTTAGTCTTCCCCCCCCCCTCCATTATTTTTTAAAAAATGTTTTAGTTTTTAAATAATGTTTTAGTTTTTCGATGTGAAACGCTGAACATTATTAAATAAGGCATCATTTTGTTGGATGTGCCATAAATCGTACTGCTCTTGTAATCTTAACCAGCTCTCAGCAGATTTACCTAAGCTTCTAGAAAGTCTGACCGCCATCTCCGCAGAAATATTACTTTTACCAGTTACTACCCGGCCAATGGTCGTGGCTGAAACATCTAGAAGTTTTGCAAGATCTCTATAGCTGAGATTAAATTCATCAATATAAATGGATTTAATAATTTGACCTGGATGTGGTGGGTTGTACATTTTCATTAGTGATAATCCTCATAGTTTAAGATATAGGCATCACCATCAATAAACTCAAAGGTGAGTCGCCAATTACCGTTCACTTTGATTGACCATTCCGAGCGATCGCCTTTTAGTTGATGCAAGTCATAACCTGGCCAGTCTACATCTTCAACAACACTAGCTACGTTGATGATTGCTAGTTGTTCTTGAAGTCTTCGCTCATGCTTAGGTTGAATTCCCTTTTTAGACCCTGTGGAAAAGAAAGCTTTCAATCCTTTGTGCTTAAATAACTTTATCATAAATTAACTATAGCGTGTTGCGCAACGGTTGTCAACAAGAAGCGTATTTTAAGTTTGAGCCATGAATTGCGCATTGTAGTTCACACCTTCTCGACAGATTCCTTTTTTGAGGCTAACCTAGCCTAAATACCACGAATTTGATTCGCAAGTCGAGCTGCATATTGATCAGTCATGCCACTAATAAAATCTAAGCATCTGAGATATATTTCATAGGTGCTGAGATTTTCATGGGGCTGACAGTTGCCCATAAGTTCAACTAAAGATTTATGCCTTGAAGAAATCCGGTTATAACCGTCTTTTTGTAACGCAAAACCAGCATGTACAAAGGCATCCAGCAAAGTTTCTAAGGTAGCGAAAGCGCCAATTTCCACACCGGTTTTTTCTCTATTTTTAAAAATAATATCTTCTGTAAAAATTCGCGCTTCGTGTAAAAAATTTTTAACGCATATGTTATCCGTTAATTGACTGAGTGGTTGAGTTTCCGTGCCTTGCAAAAATTGGTCTTGATGTTTGAGAAAAGTTTCTACCATTACATTAATAATAATATCCATAGCTAAACCCCGCACAATTGCCATGCGGGTTTTTTTGGGCTGGATGGTTTGCTCTACTACTTGTTGCATTTGCTCAAATGGAATAAGGCTTTTAAATAACTCTAAAAAATCAGGCCAACGAATAATCCCAAGCTCTACGGCGTCTTCTAAATCTAAAATGAGATAACAGATATCATCGGCGGCTTCAACTAGAAATGCTAATGGATGGCGAATCCATTGGCCTGGATTGTGTTGAATCATACCTAATTCTTGAGTTAACTTTGTTAATAGAGGCAGCTCTGAACTAAAACAAGAAAATTTGCCAGGCTTGGGTGAATTGACAGCTAACCAAGGATATTTAAGCAGTGTGCCAAGAGTTGGTAGCGTTAAGCGTAAGCCACCGGTAAACCAGTGTTTTTCTAATTGGGTCACAATTCGAAACCCCTGGGCATTGCCGTCATACCATAATAAATCCGCTCGCTGGGCTTCTTCTTGAATACCATCAAATAAAGCAGTCTCCAGCCGGTGTTTAAACCAATCACGAATACAGTTTTCACCTGTATGACCAAAAGGTGGATTGCCAATATCATGCGCCAAACAAGCTGACTGGACAATAACACCAATATCTTCTGGTTGCAGATCCTTTGGTAAGAGTTGCTGTTGACAAAGCGATTCGCCTACCCGCTGACCTAAGGACCGGCCCACTGATGCTACTTCTAAACTATGCGTTAAGCGGGTATGGACATGATCATTAATCGTCAATGGATGAACTTGAGTTTTTCTGGCTAAGCGGCGTAAGGCTTGACTAAATACAATTCGATCGTAATCTTTATGAAATTGACTCCGGCCGTCTTCATTTTTATTTGGGTCAGCTTTAAAGCGTCTTGACTGTAACAGCAACTCCCATTGCATAATTTATCCTTGACTTGATGAAATTGGTTGCGAGGTAATGAGATTTGGTTCAATCTCTAAATGAATTGCATAATGTTGTGCAATGGTATTTTGAATGGTCTTGACTAAAGATACAAACTCACACGTTAAAGCAGCTAGACTTGGTGGCTGTTGATTTGTATGCCCTGGCTTTGTGTGCGGTTGCTTGTAATGAATTAAAACTAATGGTTGAGTTGCAGCGCAACCAAAAGAGCCTAAAGTGAAACCTTTAAAGCCTTGTTGATCGAGCAGCCAAGCAGCAGGAATTTTATATTGCTTATTGGGGAGCGGGTAACTCGGCATAGCCGGAAATTGATGAATTAATTGCTCAAATTGGTGCTTGTTAATTACTGGATTTTTAAAAAAAGAACCAGCATTAGGCAGTAATTTGTAATCTGGTAATTTTTTTTGTCTTATATTTATTACAGCTTGCCTAACTTGCGAGGCTGTGGGAGATTCTATTGCTTCAGCAAATAATTGTTTAAGCTCACCATAATGAATAATCGGCTGGAATGTACGTTGTAATTTAAAAGTAACCGCTAGAATACAATAACGCTGCTGCCAAACACGTTTAAATTTTGACTCGCGATAATTAAAACCGCATTCAGCTGGCGTAAGCCATAGAGTTTGGTTGCTTATAAAATCATAGACATGAATCCGAGCAATACAATCGGCCACTTCAACCCCATAAGCGCCAATATTTTGTACAGGTGCTGCACCAACTTGGCCAGGGATTAGTGATAGATTTTCTAAACCATACAATTGGTGTTGAATAGCCCAGTGAACAAATTCATCCCAATTTTCACCAGCTGCAGCTGTAACATAAGCCCATTCAGCTGTAGATTGATCAATACTAATCCCTTTGAGATTTATTTTTAATATAAGCGCTGAATAATCTTCTAAAAATATGGTGTTAGTGCCCTCACCGAGGATAATTTTAGGCACTTGGGATAAGTTATTGTTATTATTGTCATTGTGCAAAGCATGATCAGCGTGTAAGGCATATAATTGCTCAACATGCTCTAGGTTCATTAATTGACGAGCAACAGCCGGCATAGCAAAAGAATGCAATTGCCTCAGCGAAATATTATCTTGGATAGTACATGCAGTCATAATTATTAAACCTAAGCTGTTAAGCCGTGAGCTTAGAGCTTAGATTAATTGTCTGGTGTGGCTGTTTGTTGTAAAGATCTGGCTTGATCTTCAAGTAAAACTGGAATACCATCTTTCACGGCAAAGGCGAGTTTATCCCGACTACAAATTAATTCGTTATCTGTTGGTTTGTAGTCTAGTCCGCCTTTACAAACTGGACATACGATTATTTCTAAAAGTGTTTTATCAAGTGGCATGTATATTTCCTTATCTTACTCGTTAATTAAATGTGTCAATAAATTGGAAAGCTTAGGCTTGAGTTGCTTGAATATGGACTATGAAGCAATTTGTCGTTGAGCACAATTTTTGACGGCAGTTTCATAAATAGACTCGGCTAATGATGGCTCAATGTGTGCCGTGTAAGGCAAAGCATACCAATTAGGCTGTGCAAATTCTAAACATTTCACCCCATCTTTAAGGGTCATAAGTAAGCTATCATCTTGGCGCAGATCTTGTATAGAATACACATAATGATCTGGATATGCTCGTGTATTCACTTGCAAGCCCATGGTTTTTAAATTGGTAAAAAACTTTTCAGGTTGGGCAATGCCAGCAATTGCGGTAATTGGTGGCGTTAAATTATATCGAAGCTGCTCAAAAGTTACTGTGGATTGACTCAACAGATGGTATGGGTCTAAGTATTTGGTAGTATATTCGATACATTTATTTGATACAGCTTGTAGTTGCAAGTGATCTTTTTGCAGTGCATTTGGAGTATCTACAGAATCTAACTGAGGCTGAGCTTGACTGCTTTGAGACAGTACCAGATCAACTTGAGCTAGGCGTTGTATTGTTTCTCTTAGTGGACCGCTTGGTAACAACTGGCGGTTACCAAACCCTTTGTGAGCATCGACTACGGCAATTTCGTAATCCCGAGCTAGCTTATAATGCTGCAAGCCATCATCACAGAGAATAATATCCACTTGCAGCTGGGCTAAAAATAGCGCGCCCGCTTGCCTATCACGACTCACCACAACGGTTGATTGAGTTAACAATGAATGCATCTTGGCTTCGTCGCCCACTTCAGCAGCAGACTTGGTATCATCAACAATACATGGTGTGTGCACACCTGCTGAGGCGCCGTAACCGCGCAATAAAATACCCACCTTGAAGCCCATGGACTGCCATTGTAAAGCAAGACCTGTAACAATTGGCGATTTGCCCATGCCGCCAACATGAATATTACCTACTATAACAATAGGCGTATTGATAGCGTGAGTTGTTGTTGCCTTAGCGCGAATTGCTTGTTGGCGTTGATAACGCGAGCCTAAGTAATAAGTCGCACTTAAGGGCCAAGTGCACAAGCGCCAAGCGAATTGAGTAAAATCTTTATTGGCTGGATACCAGCGCCGGTTGAGAAAATTTTCGAGCATGTGTTTCATTTTAGATAAAACCACCGCTTTGATGTGCCCATAACTGGGCATAAATACCGCCTTGTTGGAGTAAGTCTGCATGGGTGCCCTGCTCTACAATTTGGCCTTGATCAATAATAACTAATCGGTCAAGGGCCGCAATGGTAGATAGCCTGTGAGCAATAGCAATCACTGTTTTATTATTCATTAATGCATCTAAGCTATCTTGAATAGCTTGCTCAACTTCAGAGTCTAAGGCTGAAGTGGCTTCATCGAGCACGAGGATTGGGGCATTTTTAAGTAACACTCGACAGAGTGCAATTCTTTGTCTTTGGCCACCAGAGAGTTTTATACCTCGCTCACCGACTAAAGCATCAAAGCCTGTGTTGCCATTATGGTCAACTAAATTTTGAATAAAATCATAAGCATGGGCTTGTTTGGCTGCTGCTACCATCGCTGCTTGTGAGGCGCCAGGACTACCATAAAGTATATTCTCTCGCACAGTTCGATGCAGTAAGGAGGTATCTTGCGTGACTACCCCAATGGCTTGACGCAAGCTTTCTTGTTGCACATGGGCAATATTTTGGTGATCGATTAATATTTGCCCTTGTTGAATATCGTAAAATCGCAAGAGTAAATTAACCAAGGTTGATTTGCCGGCTCCGCTGCGACCAACAATACCAACCTTTTCACCAGGACGAATTGTAAAATTAAGCTGTTGAATAATATTGACAGTATCACTATAACTAAAAGACACGTTGTTAAACTCGAGCAAACCATTGGTGAGAGTTAAAGGTTTTGCGCCAACGCCATCATTTACACTCACTGGCTTGGCCAGTGTGCGTGAGCCATCGATTACTGTGCCTAGATTTTCAAAAAATAAATTAGCTTCCCACATAATCCACTCAGATAAGCCATTCAAGCGTAGAGTCACCATTATGGCTACCGCAATCATGCCCAGTGAGGCGGCCTCATGAGTCCAAAGAAATATAGCTAAGATAACTTCAACAAATACTGTTAAAAATACGGAATACTCAACAGCCAGTTTCATCCCTGTGGATAGGCGCATTTGCCGATAGACCGTGGCTAAAAATGGGTCCATGGCGTCTTTGGCATAGTTAATTTCACGGGAAGAATGAGAAAATAATTTAACTGTCATTATATTGGCGTAGGAATCCACAACTCGACCGGTCATATTAGAGCGAGCATTGGCCTGCTGTATAGAAATACGCTGCATACGTGGCAAGAAGAACCATAAAATAACAATATACATGCACACCCAAAGCACTATGGGAAAAGCTAACCAGACATTGGTTGACGCTAATAAAATAGCAATGGAGATCACATAAACAGAAATGTAAATAGCAACACTACTCAGCTTAACCAGTGTATCTCGCAAGGCCAAAGCTGTTTGCATCATTTTAGTTGAAATACGGCCTGCAAAATCTTCGGCGTAAAAATTAAGGCTTTGCTGCAAGAGTTGATGGTGGAAGTACCAGCGCATACGCATAGGTAAATTACCTAATAGCGATTGGTGCAAGATTAACGACTGAGCAAAAACAACTATTGGCGAGACCACAAGTAGTAAACTTGAAATACCAAGGAGTTCAAGCCAGTGATCACTCCAAAATGTTGCACGGTTACTAACAGATAACCAGTCAACGATTTGGCCGACGAAGCCAAATAAAATGACTTCAATAATAGCCACTAACCCTGAAAGACCACATAAAAGTATAAGTAAAGCCCAACTTCCGCTAGTGCAATGCTTAAAAAAATCAGATATTTTTTCAGGAGGGGTTTGAGGTATGTGTGCTGGGAAAGCCTCTAGCAAAGACTCAAAACGTTTGAATATTGAATTGATCATTACTAAGACTGCAATTTCTTCGATAAATGGTGCCTAGGGCCGGACTCGAACCGGCACGGGATTAACTCCCGAGGGATTTTAAGTCCCTTGTGTCTACCAATTTCACCACCCAGGCTAAGAATGGAGGCGAGGGTCGGAATCGAACCGGCGTACACGGATTTGCAATCCGCTGCATAACCACTCTGCCACCCCGCCAATATTTGGCTTTATAATTTCAAAAATCTTAACTAATGGTAGCTAGCTAAGAATGTGGGTTAAAAATAAAAACCTCGGTTATTCCGAGGTTTTAAGCAAAGCTGTTTTATTCCAACCCAAAACTATTTACTAAAAGCTTTTAATTAATTATTTCTAATATAATTAAATACATAATATTTATTAAAAATAACTAATAACAAACTTACAAAAAACTATTTGGAGCGGGAAACGAGATTCGAACTCGCGACCCCAACCTTGGCAAGGTTGTGCTCTACCACTGAGCTATTCCCGCTTGGTGACGCCTATTTTACCCAATTATATTAGGCTGTCAAGCATTTTTTTAGAAATCAATAAGCCCTTGTAAAACTGTTATCGGCATGCCTCAAACCAGAGGCTATACAGCTCATTTGCTTACTCAGTTTGCCTTGCAAAGACTTACTCAGTTTGCCTTGCAAAGACTTGGGTCCAATAGTTGACGCCGTTATTGTTTGAGCCTGGCGAAATAGCAAAGCCTGCACCCATTTGCGTGGAGTCGGCATTCATTATATTACGACAATGTCCGGCACTGGCAAGCCAGCCAGTCATAACTTCATCAACAGATGCTTGGCCATAGGCAATGTTCTCAGACACGCTGGCCCAAGAATAGCCTGTTTCATTAACCCGTGTAGAAAGATTTGTGCCATCAGAGCCTGTATGACTTAACACACCATTAGTGGCCATATCTTCGGTGTGGTCTTGTGCGGCGTCTTTAAGCTGGCATTGAAATTTAACTGGTACAACTGCTGGCATTTGTTGCCCACCACATGATCGGGCAGTGCTGCGAGCTGTATTGACAGCTGCTAACATATCTTGGTCTAGCTGATCCATACAATTGCCAGAATCAGCAACACTGGTTGGTGTCGCTTCGGGTAGGCTTTGTGATCCACTGGTTAGATAATTAGTGTTGGTGCTATTAGATTTTGCTGCAAGATCTGCTTGATCTGCTGCATCATTATTTTCGGGTGTGGCCTGCTCCATTGATGTAGACTCAACTTCACCACGGGGCTCCTGCTCACGGTTGAGTCTTGCAGTTGCTACTTGGGAGGCAGGTCTTGGTGAGCTTTGTGTATTAGAATTTGGGTTTTGTGCGGTTTCGTCAATTTGATTATCAAGACTGCTAGCGCCGCATCCACCGAGTGAAAACATAACCGACGCACAGACTAAAGCTTTAATTTTAAAATTCATTGTATTCCTCTTACATCAATAGGCTGTAAATACTAACATAAATTTCTTAGCTGGCGATAACTTGCAAATAATTATGAACTTTATAAACACCTGGAAAACGGTGCGCACTCAGTTCAGCTTTTAAGCTTGATTCTGTGGAATCAACCTTACCAAAAAGAAACACAGAGCTGCCATAAGCTTGTGGATTGGCAAAGGCTTCAATTTGTGCAGACGCTGATTGTTCACCTAAATCAACATATACTTTTTCAATTAAATCGGCTTGCTGTGAGGCGCGCTGATCAAAATAATGAGGGCTGTTGTGCAATTTATTAATTGACTCTAAATTCTGCTTATTTGTGGTAGCTAAAGTATTGTCTACGCTATGCACTTGATCTAGGGCATTACCATCCCAGGCAATAATGTAAGAAGACAACCCCCAACCCAATGCAGTAACACCTGTAAAAAGAAATGATCTTCTGGCCTTCAACATATCTAGCCTCCTCAGCTATGATAGGATTTTAGAGAGCTAAGGCTTGCGTTGCTTTAAGCAACGCAAGCCTCAGGTCACGAATTTTTAAATGCACTTATGCTATAAAATTAGCATACAAAAAGTATAGTGCTATTGAACTTAACAAGTTTAGTACTTAATCTTTACTCATTCATGACTTAACTTTACTCATTCATGAATAAATGAGTTATATATACAGAGGCTTTATTATAATAATATGGACAATTTGATACCGACTAAGTTGCAACAACAGCAGATTATCTTGTTAAACAAACCTTATCGCGTTTTATGCCAATTTTCTGCCCATGAAAATAAAACAACTCTTGCGCAGTTTTGTAAAATCCCCCATGTTTATCCAGCTGGTCGTTTGGACTTTGATAGCGAAGGACTGATTATTTTGACAAATAATGGTCGTATACAACATTCCATATGTCACCCGCAAAATAAACTGCCGAAAACCTATTATGTGCAAGTTGAAGGCTCACCCACCGCTGAACAATTACAGCAATTGCGCATGGGAGTTCAGCTTAAAGATGGCTTAACCTTGCCAGCACAAGTAAGCATTTTAGAGGATCATAGCTTTATACCTGGGCGCAACCCTCCTATACGTGTGCGCAAGAACATCCCTGATACATGGTTACAAATGATAATTACTGAAGGTCGCAACCGACAAATCCGCCGTATGACAGCGGCTGTTGGCTTACCAACTTTAAGACTTGTGAGATGGAATATTGGCCAATTCTCGTTGGCTCAATTACTGCCCGGTGAGTGGCGCATTGTGGCTTTTACTCACAATTAAAGACGGTACTCACAATTAAAGCGAGCTTAGGCATAAATTAGAAGACTTTATTGATTAATATTGAAACTATTATTAGTTTCGGTCTGAATATCAAGCCCTGAGGCATTCTCGACTAAACTGATATCAAGAATTGCAGGAGTAATTTTAATAGATTCGGGAATGGAAAAGACTTGATGAACGGGAAATTTTAGTTGATAGCCAGCGGCTTTAAGTAACTGCTCTGCCTCATAATTGAGCACCACAGAAATCCATGCAGCTCGGCCATCGTCAGCGTGGCTGGTGAACTCGATATCTGATAAGGTCAAATGATGTTTGGATAAGCACACAAGTAAGTCATAGTAGATTTTAACTTGGTCAAGCCATTCTGGGATCCCTGAAACTAATAATGTGACAGTTTTCTCTGGCTCGTCCATAGGCTTATCGACGGGCACAGATGTTGACACCTCTTGGCCACTTACAATTGTAGTTGGGCTTATACCTAGTGAAGCTCCCGCAAACTCACCAAAAATGGGACCAAAATCTGCCATAAAGCCCATTTGTTTGCGTAAAGCACGGGATGTAAGCTCAGAATGACGGCCTAAAGGTTTTTTAGTCGGCATTATAATCGAGAGCTTTTTCTTGGCAACAGCTCTTGGTTTAATTGGCGAGCGCAAAGTGGCTGGTTTGGTTGTTTTTACCATACGATTACCAGTAGCAGCAGATGCAGATTTCATACCCTTTGGCTTGGTGCCAAGTATCAGTGCTCTTTTAGGCATGACTTTGATAATGCTTTTATGCACTGGCTTAATTTTAACAAAGGGGGAAATTTTAGATTTCTTTGGAGCCGCTTTAATGGCTGCTGAAGAGTGATCTTGACGAATCACTGAGCGCATTAATTTGGCTTTAATTGCCCCGTGGACTTTTACTGCCAAACTGACTCCTTGCAACCTAAAAAATTAATGTTTATAGCTTAAGATAACCAGATTTGGCGAATAAAATCAAGTTAATATTACATTCTAGTTAGATATCACTCTAAAACTATCAAGACATTACTCTTGAGAAACTTCTCGCACCAGCCTAAAACCCACATTATTAAGGTCTATAGCCTTAACATCATATTGGCAATGATTTGTCTGCGATAAAGTCCCTGGAGTTATGTAAAGGTGCTCTTGACCTTGAATTACCTCCGAAATTTGACTGATTAAATTATAAATCCCTCTTTGATCTCTTTTACCACCTTTTACTTGAAAGTTGGCGTGGATTTGAGAGTCTCTTTGGCTATAAGTTGGTGCGCATTCTTGCAACATCCCGGCTTTAAAAAAACGATTGTAAAATCCAAGTGGATCAGCTAAGTATTTCCATTCAGCAGATGTCATTAATCGATATCGAAAACCTGTCTGCTCTGATACATAATTTATAAAGTTATGTATTTGTGGCACTGACCAACCAATAACCAGCGAATGATGCTTTAAATAGGTTTGTTGACATTGCTTGTTAAATTGTTGGTGCTGACAAAAGTCGGCAATATCTGCAAATGAAGTTTCATAACGGGCCACGCCTAATCGATTAGGTGACTCATTTGACTCAGATGGTTTTATTAATAAGGAGATTAATTCTGGACCATAGAACTTATCATCATAAGTATCTTGACACTGCCATTGTTGTGCTAAAGCTAATTCTTGTGGAGTGGTTCGCTGTCGATATTTAAGTGAACATGAGTCCGGCCCTTTGGGTTGAACATGAGTCGACTGCCAAATATGAGCGGCTCGTGTGGTGTGTTTTAATTGTGTAGTATTCAATACAAATTTTTTAATATTTGGATATGCAGGTTGCTGAGTTAAGTTATTTATAGGCTTATTATTAGAGTGACCAAATATTGACTCTAATAAAACGCTAAGCTCTAAGTCGGCGGTTGTTGGCTTAACAATAAAGTCATGGCTGTTAAGTTTGGGCTTTAGCTTGACGTTTGATAATTGAGCCTGGTTCGCTTGGTAAGAAGCTTGCAACTTGGTGAAATCCCACTGGTTTAAACCAAACTCTTCGAGCAAGCCACTTGGATAAGTTTGCATGGATTGATATATACGTTGAGCTAGTTGAGTATTGCCTGAAAAGAAAGCTTGTTTGATTGCATTAAATTGAAACGCCATTAATTGTGGGGCAATAATTAAAAATTTATCTTTAGAGACTTGCTGTAAGCTTGATGTAAGCCTTGTTATTTGATCGAAATTTATTTGCTCTAACTCTAAGTCAGTGGATAAAAAGGGAGTAGTTAAAATTTTCTGCAAGCTCGCTGCAATAATTGAACCGAGTCTTTTTATTCTATTGACTTGATCGGTTTCAATGCTGGCGATTAAGTTTGAGTCGGGTATTAACCTGCGAGCTTGTTTGACAAGTTTTAGTGAGTATTGAGGGTTAAAAGTTGCTTGCTGCCAATCAAAAGTCGCGCTTTGGTTAAGCTTAAGTGCATCGCTTATAAGCTGGATTAGTGATTGAGGCCATATAATAGCTGAGTCTTGGCGTTGTAAAGCGTGCATACTTTTTAATGCCACAGCTAATTGTCCATTTTTAAGCTTGCTTTCAACCTTATAAAGCTGATTAGTATGTATTTCTTCAGACATCAATCGAATTGGGCTCAGAAAGCCAAATAAACACATTCCAACAACTAAAGCTATTGCACTAATACTTGATAATGCCAGCCAAGATGAAGCTTTATTTTTTTTATACTGATTTTTAATTCTAGTCATGAGTTGAAATGCGAAATCAACACGATCATTAGTTTTATGTGCAGGTAGTCGCTCAAGCATGGGGAGTCGGATCAAAGGTAAAATAGCTTTATAATACCTTAAATATTGGGGGTTTGATTTTTGAAATTGATTTAATTTTTGTTTTAAACTATGTTCCGCTTGATTGGCTTTCAACCCAAGAGTTAAGTGTCCATCATAAGGGTGATCGCCCTGTAAAATTAAATGCAACACACACCCTAGGGCATAAATATCATCAAGTACGTCAGCTAAACCTTGGTTATGCAAGGTTTCAGGTAAGGCATACAAGGGTGTACAGCCTTGTACTAAGTGAGCAGTATTTTGTGATGCATCACTTGAGATACTAAAATCTATAAGTTTTAAATTATTATTGGTGTCAATAAATATATTACTTGGCTTAATATCGCCATGAACTATACCTTGATTATGGGCGTAAAAAAGCACATCAATTAATTGCTGACACCAGCGAAGGCGTAGCTCAAAAGATTCTGGCATATGGTTTTGATCAATTTTTTGGCGCAGGGTTCGGCCTGTTAATAACTCCATAGTCATATAAGTTATATTTTCATGGCGATCGAAATCATATACCCTGACCACATTCGGATGGCTGAGTTGTTGCGCCCGGTTGGTTTCTTGTTGCAATAAGGCGAGAAAAGTCGACTCATCTCGAAAGCGAGCACTCAGTATTTTTAAGGCTATTGTGGAATTGACCTCACCAAGCTCAGATTTTCTTAAATCTATGGCCTGAAATACTAATCCCATTGCACCCTGGCCTAGAAAGTGTTGGATTACAAAACGATTATTAAGGGTTTGACCAATAAAAACATGTGGGTCTTCTGCAGTAACAGAGTCGGCTTGCTTTGTAGGACTGGGGTCTTGGGAATTCATTGAGCATTCAATCTCATTGATGAGTTATATATTGAATCACTTCTTGAAAAATTTTTTTCATAGAAGGCTGCGCCGGCGCATGATTCAAGGGTTGACTCGATATTTGTTTTAATTCTTGTATAAGTTGCTGGACATCTTTCAAGCGAGCAAAGGGGTTATCTGGATTTAAGACAGATTGTAATGGCTGGCTATCATCATTAATCGCATCTACAAGCAGCTGGGTTTGAGTTGCAATTAATAATTGAGTCAGAAGGTTTTTTAACAGCGGGTCGGTGGTTTCAGCCATTGGATCAACAGCGTTTGGTTTATGTGCTTGTATATTTATCGAGTTGATAGCTTGGCTTGGGCTTTCAATATTACTTTGGTTTTCGCTTTCGCTTTCGTTTTCGTTTTCGTTTTCGTTTTCAATATTACTTTCGCTATCGTTTTTACCATGAAACATATTATAAGCTGTATCTAATGGGGTTTCGGCAGGAAACTCGACCACTTGATCGGAATAATAATCGGTATGCGTTTGAGAAGATTCTAACTTATTGAGTAAAGCGCCATGATCAAGTGTTGGGTAGTCAGCTAGTATTCGATCTTCAATCGAGCGAGAACTATATGACTTGGCTGCTTGGCCTTTTACTTCGTGTGTATTTTTACTAGTATCTAAGTGGTTAAGACCGGCTTTATGATTGATAAGCGTTGAATCTTTAGTGGCTAAAGCTTGCTTTTGATCTAATTCGATCTGTACTAACACCTTAAGTTGACCTAAAATTATCTGCTCATCATGGTGCAGTGGTATGGAATCTTCAATGCCAGATGTCAGCTGGCGGCCATTTCTAAAAGTGCCATTTGAACTTAGATCTGTTATAAAATATTGATGATTTTTTAAGGTTATCAAGGCATGCTGAGCTGACAAAAAACGCGTTGGGTCTTCAATGAGCCAATCGCAATCAGGCGAGCGCCCAATAGTAAATGAAGCTGCTGGCAGGGTTTGATTAGCCTCGCTTTTCGGGCTTTCTTTGCGAAAGTAAGCTTGAGTTGCTAATTGATAGCGCTCTTTAGAAATAACTTGTAATTGTATCACGCTTAGCCCTACCTCATCTGTACCTTTTAATAAGCCAGTAAACATATTGGCTAAATAGTATCATCCAATAGAATAGAATAATGGCTTTGGCTACAAATTAAATGACTTGAGGACTCAATGAAGGAAAACGTGAAACTTACAAGACTCGCAGGACTTCAATCGCACATTAGCGAAATAAGAAGGCGGCGGCTAAATTGAGTAACCAACTATTTCGGCTATGAGTCTTTTTGCCTGAAGTGTGGGTTGTTAACCCATGGTGAATAGAACTACTTGGAATAGTGCTAATCGATGCAGAGGAATTAACAGCCGAACTTGAATTAATAGTTTGATAACTTTGCGGGGTATCAGTTTTGCTGTGGGATACTTCATTACGACTCATGGCACTACTTTCCTTTCTTCCTTTAAATGTTTAATTCAGACCTTAATAAGATCATAATCTCGATGACAAGTTCATTAGTGCTTTTAAAAATTTACCAAAGATAATAACCAAGTGTGCTCGTTAACTCATAATTTTAAACTTAACCATACACCGAGCCATAAAGCTTAAAAAATTTATATTAACAGACAATTAATAGTATAAATGGCTAATTTAGCTCATTTGTATTTCTAGTGTAATTTCTAACAAGTAAGTTGTTAATATAACAAATTGAATAAAAATTATGCGTAAAATTAAATCGTTTAGTTTTGACCAGAATTAAATTATAACCTTTGTTTAAAAACAATTTTTATTGAGCAACAATTCTTCTTGAATGAATACATGCTTCGACTCTTATAATATTGAACTTAAAATATTTAAATTTAAAGTCTTAAGTTGCAAAGTCAGGTTTTTGTTGTTTTTGCGTCAATTGAGTGCGATCTATATTTTTCTGCAGCTCTATAACCCGTTTTACTGGACGAAACGATGTTCTATGGATTGGTGTTACCCCTAGTAAATGAATTGCTTCAAGATGTGCTTTAGTGGGATAGCCTTTGTGTTGTGCGAGCCCATATCCAGGATAAACGGCATCAAGGGCGATAATTTCACGATCTCTGGCAACTTTGGCAAGGATTGATGCTGCACCAATTGATGGCACAAGACCATCTCCACCAATAATAGCTGAAACAGGCATGATTAAGTCTGGGCATTTATTGCCATCTACTTCTACGGCATTAGGCGTTGGATCTAAAGCTAATACAGCTCTTTGCATGGCTAGCAGCGAAGCTTGTAATATATTCAAGTGGTCGATTTCTGCCACTTCTGCTCGGCCAATTGCCCATGCAATAGCTCGTTGTTTGATTAATACTTCTAAGCTATTGCGTTTTTTTTCACTGAGCTTTTTGGAATCGTTTAATCCTTCAATAGGCCGCTTAGGGTCAAGTATTACCGCACCAGCAATAACAGCTCCAGCGAGCGGGCCTCGGCCTGCTTCATCCACACCAGCTATTAGGTCCATATTTATTCTCCTGCTTTGATATGTATTGATTGCTCTGGTGAGGCTGTGTTTTGGCTTTGGCGCTGTGATAAAAAAGAATAGATTGCCAAAGCTGCACCTGCACTAGCATTTTGTTTAAGTTCTTTATGTATGTTATAAAATTGCTGCTTTAAGGCTTGAGTGTTTTCTGGGTTAATCACTGAAAGTAATGCCGGCCCCACAGTTGAGACTGTAGCTGTGTCTTGAATAAATTCCGGCACTAGGTCTGTATTGGCCAGTATATTTGGTAATGCGAATCGATTAATTTGTACAAGTCGAGAGATAATCGCATGCGTTAAAGGGTGCCATTTATAAGCCACAACCATAGGTTTTTTTAAGAGCAAAGCCTCAAGTGTGGCAGTCCCGGAAGCAAGTAACACCACATTACTCGCGCCCATTGCAATCTTACCTGAACCCTTAACCAGATAAATCGGCATGTTATGAAATTGTGCATCGTTTTTTATATAACTTTGAATTTCTTGAAAGCGTTTTTCGTTAGCGCAGGGAATAACGAATTTAAGATCTTTTCTGTGCTCATAAACCCACTTAATTGTATCTAAAAATAACGGCAGTAAATATTGAATCTCCGCCGATCTTGAACCTGGTAGCACTGCAACTATAGTGTCTTCAGTTGTGAGTTCTACATTCATGATTGTGCCAAGCTTATGTCTTGCATCAGCTGTGTTTTCTTGCAGAGGAATTTCATCAGCCGCTGGATGGCCGACATATTCTGCGGCTATACCGTGACGCCTGTAAAAAGACCATTCAAAAGGGAATAAAGTGAGCATTAAATCAATTGATCGATGAATACCATGAACTCGCCTGCGGCGCCATGCCCATACGGATGGGCTCACATAATGTACCGCTGGTATATGGGCTTCTTTCAGTTTACGCGCCACCCCAAGGTTAAAATCAGGGGCGTCGATACCAATAAATACCTGTGGTTGTTGGCGGATAAGTCGTCTAACCAGCTCTTTACGTAAACGTAATAATTGCGGTAAACGTTTAAGCACGGCCATAATACCCATAACTGATAGCGTTTCAAGCGGATACCAAGATTCAAGCCCTTGGGCAATCATACGCTCACCACCAATACCTATAAATGTGGCATATGGATAATGTACTCGTAGTGATTGAATAAGCTCGGCACCAAGCAGGTCGCCGGACATTTCTCCAGCAACAAGGGCTATAGTGACAGACTGATTATTTTGAGGTTGAATCGTTTCTACCGGCTGGTTTATGTTATCCATAACATGTAGTTTCCCAGATTAAGAGTTGGTGGGCTCACGGCTAGTGGGCAAATTAACTTTAGCGGGTAATGCCCCGCTTCGAGCTTTGCAATGAAGTGAGAAACAAGTGTACTGGATGGGTTGATTCTAAATTGTCAACCAGCACTTTAATTTGATCAATAGCTTCGGCTAGGCGTAAATTCTCTCTGTAAACTAATTTATAGGCTTTTTGCAGCATTTGAATAGTTTCTTTGGGATAGCCTTGACGCTTCATACCTTCCATATTCATCCCCTGCACACTGGCCATATTACCTTGTACTCGCACAAAAGCCGGGATATCCATATTAACAGCTGAACACATAGCCGACATTGCAAAATCGCCCACGGAACAAAATTGATGAATCCCTGAAAAGCCGCCAAGAATAACACCATTACCAATGATTACATGGCCAGCTATGGTGGCTGAATTGGCAAAGACGCAATTATTTTTAACAATTGAATCATGGCCTACGTGGGTATAAGCCATAAACAAATTACCATCGCCAACACTAGTTGTACCTCTATCTTGAACAGTCCCTCGTTGTAAAGTGGCGCACTCGCGAATAGTATTGTTGTTGCCGATTTCTAGTCGAGTTGGCTCGCCGTTATATTTCTTATCTTGACTGGCTTCGCCAACAGATGCGAATTGATAAATTGTATTACTGGCGCCAATTGACATTGGCCCTTGCAACACCACATGAGGCCCAACCCGAGTGTTTGGCCCTATTTCAACGTTGGCGCCAATGATTGAATAGGCGCCCACAGCAACGGATGAATCAAGCTGGGCTTTGGGATCAATTATGGCTGTTGGATGTATATTTGATTGTTTGCTCGTCAAAGTTAAACCGCCTTATTTTTTTCTGCAACTGTTAACTGGCCTTCAATCACTTTCACACCATCGACTTCACTGCGCACATTAAATTTCCATATCCCGCGTTTACGCTGAGCCAGCTTACAGTGCATAACTAGTACATCACCTGGAGTTACTGACTTGCGAATTTTCATGCCATCAACGCCAACTAATAAATAATTAGTATCTTGGGCCGGCCCTTCGCCAAGGGTGATAAAACCCAGCAAGCCACAAGCCTGAGCTAGTGCTTCAATCATGAGCACACCAGGCATTAAAGGCTGGTCTGGAAAATGACCGGTAAATTGTGGCTCATTAAATGTGACATTTTTATGCGCCACAATTGATTCTCCAGGGATTACAGAAACTACTTTATCCACCAATAAAAATGGGTATCGATGGGGTAATAATTTTAAAATATCCTGACAATCATACTCCATAGGGGGCCTCTTAAAATCAACTGTGTAAGTCATGAATAAAGCGCTAGTTTGGCATGAAAAGTATAAAATATACAGAGCAAGTATAAGGTATTTGTCTGAATGGCTCTGACCTTACGGCTTAAGCTCTTGGATACTTCTTTTAATAGATCTTTAAGATCCATAGTATCCACTTTGAGCATTGTAATGAATCATACCCTCAAGTTCTAAGATTGTAAGGGTACCAAGTATATCTTGCGTGGCATACTCGGGTAATTTACTGCTCAAAATAGCTACGGTCATAGGTTGCCACTTAATTAATAAGCTAATAGCTTGCTCTAATCGAAGCCCTTCGATATTAGGCATTTCTTGCTTAAGGTTTTTAGACGTTGTTTCTGCTAGGCAAAATGGCTGTGCTTGGTTTTTATGTGGCAATTCGTAATCGTGGAACTCTTCAAAAATATCTTCTGCGCTTTCGATTAATTTTGCGCCATTTTTAATGAGTTCATGGCAGCCGCGAGCTCGGGGATTATGAATCGACCCAGGCACGGCAAACACTTCTCGGCCCTGCTCCATAGCCCATCGCGCGGTGGATAATGACCCACTTTTTAAGGCGGCTTCAATCACACAGACGCCTCGACTCAGGCCGCTTATGATTCGATTTCTTCTGGGAAAGTATTCAGGTCTAGGAGTGACACCTAATGGGAACTCAGAAATTAAAGCTCCTTGTGCAGTTATTTTTTCAAATAATGGGGCATGATGTTTAGGATAAACTGAATCAATACCATGGCCTAACACGGCTAGAGTGAGCCCTTGCGCATGCATGGCTTGCTCGTGGGCAATCGCATCGATACCAGCTGCTCCCCCAGAGACAACCACCAAACCGGCACGGGCAATTGCTTGCGCAAAATGAGCTGCATTTTGTTGCCCCTCGTTTGAGGGGTTTCGACTCCCCACTAGGGCTAAACTAGGCTGTGACAATACATCTACTCGGCCTTTAATGAGCAATACTGGTGGTGAAACTGCAAGCTCTAACAGTTGTTCAGGATAGTTACTTTGACCAATAATAATAACTGTTTGGTTGGCTTTGCGCCCCCACTCCAGGGTAGCTTCGGCAATCCCTAGGGCAAGATCGTAATTTTGATGATGCTTTAAGCTATTAATTTGAGTTTTTTGCAAGCCTAAAGCTTGCAGTTGAGGTTGGTTTAAATTTCGTAGCGCTTCAAGCGACATAGGAGTTGAGGTACTGCCAAAATTTTGCGGCAATAATAAGGGCAGTAAACACTGGATTGTTTGTGGCCCGATGCCTTTCATGCCCCATAAGGTAAGTAATACAAATTCATCAATATGATTGTAAATACTTGTTTGGCTGGTATTTTGACGAGCTTGTTGCCGAGTTAAAAGCGAAAAATCCATAGCATTACCCACAAAGAGACATTAAATAATGCTGAGGATAAGCTTTAAATAATCATAATTTATGGAAGTAGTTCACAGATCAAGTCAAGCTTAGATAAAAAGTTGGCGAATAAACGCCTCATGGCTTTGCACTTCATCCCAGACTTGGCGAATAAAATGAGGGTGCCTGTGGCTCACAGGTTTAATCCCTCTTTCGAAACATTCGATTTGGTAAGTTTGCCGCGAGCACCAAAACCTAAAGACACAAAGTAAGACTAAATCGTAAAAATACTCGGTATCATTAGTACTTGGTTGACACATACTTTTATACCCTGCGACCAGAGAGCTCACTCGATTTTTTTCGACTATACCTTCGCCAGAAGTACACCAAGCAAATATTGAGATCGCAATATCTAAGAGACTAGGAGCATTTGAAGCTGCAAAAAAGTCAATAATACCGGTAAGCTGATCATTATTGGCTAAGGCATTATCAGTAAATAGATCACCATGTACTAAGCCATAGTTCATGGCTTGGTGATGTTGAATAACTGGCAATAATTGGCGGTATGTTTGATCGCAAAATAACTGATCTTCAGTATTTAAAAGATGTTTGCGGCCAAGCAAACGATGAATACGGGTTAGGTGCTCATCTTGAGGTAAGTATTGCAATGCTGCAACTGGCACGGCCTGAATTTGAGCTAATATTACGCCTAATTGATAACATAAAGTATCATTTGGCTTAACCCATTCACCAGGTATCCATGGCTGTAAAATAATTGGTTTGTGTTGCGCCATCAATGTAAATTGACAATCAACTCTAAATTCCCCATGACCAATAGAATACAATTGTGACTGCAAGATCGGCATTGCAGTAGAAATGGTAAACGACTGGTCAAACCGAGCTGCAGCTTGAATTTGACTTAATACCTGGCAGTAGCGCTCAACAATCACGTGATCCAAATTTTCAAAAACCACAAATGCATACTCTTGAGTTAATACTTGAGCTTGGTCTGAGTGGTCTGCCAAAGATTTACACGTCACTTTGTAAATGGAATTTTCAATACCTGCGGTGACTGGTTCAAGTGATAACAGCTCCTGCCCCCATTGTTGCGAAAATATTTCATGCAGGTCGTCAAAGGAGAAATGGGTATACACCGCCATAAACAGATTTCCTAGATTGTATGGAAAAATTATTTTTTACGCGTAGAATATCTTTACGCCGTTCATTATGAATCATAGGAAGCCTAGATGTCAGCACCAAATGTGGAAAATTTATTAAACGAAGCTCCAAATAAGCCCTCTCGTTTTCATGAACCTATGATTATTGTGGACGGCTCTTCTTATTTATTTCGGGCTTATCATGCTTTACCACCACTTACAAATTCCTCGGGTGAGCCAACTGGTGCCATTCGAGGAGTATTAAACATGATTCAAAAATTAATCAACACCTATTCGCCGCAGGATATGTGTGTAGTTTTTGATACGCCGGGAACTAATTTTCGCCATGAAATATTCCCAGAATATAAAGCTAATCGCGGCGCTGCACCTGATGACTTAGTCGCGCAAATTGAACCAATTCACCAATTAATTAAAGCTTGCGGCATCCCTTTAATTGCGATTCAAGGGGTTGAAGCTGATGATGTAATTGCAACCTTAGCGCTGCAAGCCTCAGAGCAAGGCCGCTGCGTATTAATTTCTTCCGGTGATAAAGATTTAGCCCAGCTAGTTAATGATAAAGTGCATTTGGTTAACACCATGCGAGATGATTATCTCGATGAAACCGGTGTGTTTGATAAATTTCAGGTGCGCCCAGATCAAATTGTGGCCTATTTAGCCTTAATTGGTGATACCTCGGACAATATTCCGGGTATTACCAAAGTTGGCCCTAAAACTGCTGCAAAATGGATTGCTGAATTTGACACTTTGGACGCTATTATCCAGCAAGCAGACCAAGTCAAAGGTAAAGTAGGCGAAAATTTACGCAATCAACTTGAGCAGCTTGAGTTATCCCGTTCGCTGGTACAATTACAATATGATGTTCAACTGCCTGTGGCCATTAATGAGTTACAGCTGCAGCCAGCTCAAGTGGATAAATTACACGAAATATATTCAAGATTTGAGTTTACTAAGGAACTTAAAGCCTTACACAATAAGGCCCAAGCTGGCGCCGCCACTGGCACTATATCTCCAGTAAACACTTTACCTGAAAACAATCAACCTCAAGCTCAGTATATAATTTTGCACACTGAAGCCACAGTGTCAGCCTGGCTGGATAAAGCAAAGCAAGCTGAGCTCATGGCTTTTGATACCGAGACTACCAGTTTAAGTGTGCATGATGCTCAGCTGGTGGGCATCTCATGTGCCATCAATGCTGAAGAAGCTGTTTATATCCCTTGTGGCCATACTCTTAATGAACTTGATGGTCTTGAGGGCTTAACCTCTGAACAACATTTTGCTAAAGGTCAGGTATCACGAGAGTTTTTAATTAAGGCGATTAAACCGCTATTGGCTGCTGAAACACTATTAATTACTGGTCAAAATTTAAAATACGATATCAATGTTTTAAAAAAATATGATATTCATATTAATGGTATTGCCAGTGATACTATGTTGGCTGACTATGTATTGAACCCAACTATTGGCCGCCATGATATGGATAGCCTTGCTCAGCGTCACTTGGGCAGATCAACTATCTCATTTGAGACTGTAGCTGGTAAAGGCGCCAAACAAATTACTTTCGATAAAGTTGACATTTCTGTTGCTGGAGAATACGCCGCAGAAGATGCTGAGATTACTTGGCTATGCCATAAAGCAATTACTGAAAAATTACAGCAAGAGCCTAGCTTAGCTGAAGTACTTGAAACAATTGAAATGCCATGTATGCCAATTCTTGCTGCTATGGAATTTTATGGCACGTTAATCGATGCAACTGAGCTGCAACGGCAAAGCGAAATATTGCGACAGCAGATTCAAGCACTTGAGCAAAAAGCGCATGATTTAGTTGGTGAACCCTTTAATATGGCTTCGCCCAAGCAAATTGGTGACATTCTATATACCAAAATGGGCTTGCCAGTTATTAAAAAGACCCCTAAGGGCGCCCCATCTACTGCTGAGAGTGTCTTACAAGATCTGGCAAAAGAATTTGAACTACCACGCTTGCTCTTAGAACACAGAACTTGTGCTAAATTAAAATCCACTTACACAGATAAATTACCAGAATTAATTCATCCTACTACTGGGCGAATTCATACTTCCTATCATCAAGCAGTTACCGCCACTGGACGCCTGTCTTCGTCCGAGCCTAATTTACAAAATATTCCTATGAAAACTGAGGCCGGCCGGCAAATTAGGAAAGCATTTATTGCCCCGCCTGAACACCATATTTTAGCGGCAGATTACTCGCAAATCGAGCTGCGCATTATGGCGCATTTATCAAAAGATGAAAGATTATGCCAGGCATTTCAAAATAATGAAGATGTGCATAGCGCAACAGCCAGTGAGGTTTTTTCAGTGGACCTCGCTGAGGTCAATGCTGACCAGAGACGTGCGGCTAAGGCCATTAATTTTGGCCTTATTTATGGCATGTCTGCCTTTGGGCTAGCCAGTCAGTTAGATATAAGTCGAGCGGATGCACAAGAATATATCAACACTTATTTCCAGCGCTACCCTGGCGTTGCTCAATATATGGAATCAACCAAAGCAGGCGCTCGCGAAGTTGGCTATGTGGAAACTCTGTTTGGCCGCCGGCTTTATTTGCCAGATATCAAGGCGAAAAACCATATGGTAAAACAAGCAGCAGAACGCACAGCTATAAATGCGCCTATGCAAGGCACTGCGGCAGATATTGTTAAAATAGCTATGATCAAACTCAATGATTGGCTTATTGAAAACAACCAAGCAAGCCATGTAATTATGCAAGTACATGATGAATTAGTGCTCGAGGTGCCGGATACTGAGTTAACACAAGTAAGCCAGGCGGTCGAGTCGATTCTTGTGACTAGTGCTCAGCTGGATGTGCCTTTACTGGTGAGTATTGGCACAGGCAAAACCTGGTTTGATGCTCATTAATATAAGCAGCTATCAATTGGGCTGAGTAGAACTTGCTTCATTTTTTGGCAGAATTTCTTCCGGTAACGGATAACTTCGTTCATGCTCCACAAGCCAGTTGATCATACGCTCACTCACTTGTGGTATGCCTATTTTATTAGTGGCTGAGAATAATTGAATATTTAATAGCGACCATAAACCCTTGTCGAGGTGGCTGGCATCTTCAACTGCATCATTAAGGCAACGTTTAATACTTGCCATAGATTGCATGGCTTGGTTTTTTGACAGTTTGTCTGCTTTAGCCACCAAAATTTGGGTTGGTATTGAGTGTTGTACCAGCCAATTAACTAAGACTATATCTTGATCGGCTAGATCTCGACGGCTGTCCACGAGCCAAATTAAACCGACTAGGGAGTCTCGTTTGGAAAAATACTCTTCAATGTTTGCAGCCCATGATTTTTTGACGCTAACAGCCACTTGTGCGTACCCATAGCCTGGTAGATCTACTAGCCTTTGATAATCAGATATTTTAAAAAAATTAATCAACTGAGTACGGCCAGGTGTTTTACTGGAGTGGGCTAGGCGGCGTTGTTGGGTCAGCGTGTTAATGCAGGTGGACTTACCTACATTTGACCGGCCTACGAAAGCGACTTCTACGCCATGATCTAAAGGATATTGCTTAGCTTTAGCCGCACTCTCTAAAAACGCGGCTTTTTGCATTAATTTAGCTATTGCGGTTTGCGACCAGGCGCCTTGATCGAATACATTCTTTGTCATTACTATGGTCTGCTTTGGTAGTGTCTAATTTATGAAAAATCTGATAAATGATAGACTTGGATTTGACGTTTATACTTAGTTCGAGGCCTCATTATCTGAGAAGCCTCTCGTGATGTCAAAAACAATTGATTTTAGAGTCAAACTTTCCTAGCATATAGGGGTTATGTATGCCTCGGCTTGGAGCGAGATAGTATCCTATTAGCAATTGCCATCACGACAAACGATCGTAAAGATCTTCATAAGAGCCAAATAGCTCTTATGACAAGATAAATTAAGGATCAATTATGTCAAGACGGTCAATGTGCTTATTTGTGGTAGTATTTCTGTTTTCGAATAACCTATGGGGCGGTGAGTTAGGCCAACCACCAGTTAAATATCAGAGTAGTTGTTTTGGCTGCCACTCGATTGGTGCAGATAGCGCACCAAAAACTGGTGATCAAGCCGCCTGGGCAGGATCGATGAAAAAAGGCTTACAGACGCTTATTCAAAATATTAAGCAAGGAAAAGGCAAAATGCCGCCAAATGGTCTTTGTGCAGATTGCTCTGATGAAGACTATAAAGAACTTATAGAATTTATGGCAAATCAAAAATTTGCTCAGTAATTAAAATCTCGCTAAATTTTAGGACTTACCACATGTTAACAGTATCGATTAAAAAAATGCTTGTTTTGTGTCCAATGTTTGTAATTGCTAGTGCTGCAATTGCACAGGATACGCCCGCTGAGTTTGACTACAGGGGCGATGCTAAAAAAGGCGAAGCTGCAGCCAATGTTTGTGCTGCCTGCCATGCAAAAGATGGTAATTCTGCTGTATCAACATTTCCTAAACTTGCTGGCCAACACGCACGTTATACTTATAAACAGCTCAATGATATGAAAGCCAAAGATGGTGAAGAACCAGCTCGTCCGGTGGCGCAAATGGCTGGCATTGTTGCTAATATGAGCAAAGCACAAATGGCAGACTTGGCGGCTTATTTTGAGGAACAATCTACAACTGTTGAGGGTGCCGATCCAGATTTAATCGAATTGGGTGAGACTATTTACCGATCTGGCAATCCAGAAACTCAAGTACCGGCATGTACAGGTTGCCACCAACCGGATGGTAGTGGTTTAGGTTTAGCTGGTTATCCTCAGCTTGCAGGTCAACACAGTGATTATACAGTTAAACAACTTATGGCTTTCCGCGCTGCAGCTCGTGAAGATATAAACGCTGAATATCGCACTAATGATGGTGAGACTATGCAAATGCGGCTTTCGGCTGAACATCTTTCAGATAAAGAAATACTTGCGGTAAGCGCCTACATAAGTGGCCTACAAATTATTCCACCGGCGGCTAATGCTGGTGAAAAGGATGAGAGTGATAAGTCAGATCACTAGAATTATTGAAGCGATCTAACCGCTAAACAGTATTTCCAAGCTTACAAAGGGGAGGTTTAGAAAGAATTTGTGACTAAACCACCGAAAAATACAATTAAAAAACCTCGTAGGCTCGAAAAAAAATGGCGAGAAATAAAACCTTTACTGCCTGGTGGTCAATGGTATAAAAAATTTGGTCAAACACTTAGGTCAAGGCATCTTGGCGAAACCCAGATGCCAAACCGACCGCTGCGTTTGCTCACCTTTAATATTCAAGCAGGTCTTAACTGCCAAACTTACAAAGATTATGTGTCCTCTGGGCTGACGCAATTTCTACCCTCTCAACCTAATATTCCGCATATTACCGCTATTGGTGACTTGTTAGAGCCATTTGATATCGTTGCTTTACAAGAACTCGATGGCGGCAGTCATCGATCGGGAGACCTTAACCAACTCAATTTTTTAGCCCAGCACGGTTGTTTTGAATTTTGGCATCAACAATTGAATCGTAATTTAGGCCGATTTGGCCAGTATTCAAACGGTATTTTGAGTCGTATTAATCCTTTTGCCGTTGAAGACCATCAGCTGCCTGGTTTGGCTGGTCGGGGCGCTATATTGGTTCGCTATGGTATTCCCGGCGCACAACTTGTAGTCTGCTGTATTCATTTAGCCTTAAGCGAAAAGGCGCGCTTTAAACAGCTGCATTATATTCAAGAACTCCTAAGCCAAGAGTCCTATGTGATTATAATGGGTGATTTGAATTGTTTAGCTGATGAGATAATTGATACCCCACTCCAAAAGCTGCGGTTAAAAACACCGCCCAAGCCTTTACTGTCTTTCCCCAGTTGGGGGCCAACTCGAAATATCGACCATATTCTAGTCTCGCCTGGTATCAAGGTTTTACAAACGGAAGTGATTGATTCACAACTGTCTGACCATCGCCCTGTAAGTATGACAATTGAAATGCCAAGCGATTTCTTTCAAGCCAATCAATAATTTAAATCAAGAGCTTAAATCAGTAAAAGTAATCCTACAACGCATATGCTACTGACAACTAGGGTTAGAATTAACAGGTAATACTTTTCGTTAACCGCCTGTTTACTGGTAAAATCGGCGCTATCAAAATGAATCTGACTTGTTTGCTGTTGGCTTAACTCAAAGTTTAAAGTTGGCAAAGAATCGGTATCTTCTGTAAATCCTAAGTCGTTAACTACTGGAGTTTCCTCCACAGCAAATTCTTCGATAGCGGATTGAGAATATTGATTATAAGATATTTCCGGGAAGACTTCCCGTTCGTGAATTAAATAGTCCACTATGGCAGCTCGTTGTTGGCGAAAAACAGGCGTGTCAATTCGCTCAGACGCATGAGCTCGACAGAGTTTTTGCATCACTTCTCTGGCATACTTGCAGCGACTTAAAAATAATGCGTCATTACCCATTCATGGCCTCTAAGGCAAGCGTTGGCTTAGGCGATATGATAATAAAAGAAACATTATCACGTGCACCTGCATCTAGGGCTGATTTCATAAGTTGCACAGCTCGAGTTTGTGTATCTGCTGGAGCCACCATATGTGATCTAATTTCCTGGGCGGATAAGGCGCCGTATAGGCCATCGCTACATAACAAAAATTCATCGGTATTAAAAAGCTCGAAAATTTGTGAATCTAAAAAAACTCTTTGCCGAGCGCCGACCGCCCGAGTTATAATATTACCACCTTTTTTGCCATTAGCTTGTTCTTGGGTAATAAGGCCTCGCTCTAGCATCTCATTCAGCTGGCTATGATCGGTAGTTAAACATTCAAAATCATGCTCTCTCAAAGGGTGGCTTGGCACACTTGGATGTTGTACTCGATATAAACGGGAATCACCAGCCCAAAGTACGGCAACCAGTGGGTCTGCTTCTAACCACACCACCACAGTTGAGCCAACAGTGCGTCCTTCACAGTCAGATTGCGAATATTCTCGAATTTCACTATGAGCTTGGTCAATTTTGTCTTCTATCCAATTCAAGCGTGAAGCAAAACTTGTACCCAAGGCACCTGTATCTAAAGTTTGAGCAAGTGTTTGGCTGGCGAAGTCGCCTGCAGCATGACCACCCATACCGTCAGCAACCATCGCCATAGCCTGATCTGGCCAAATTGCACAGGAATCTTCATTGACAGATCTCACTTTGCCTTTATGCGAAGCGCTAACAAATTCCCAGTGATCCGTGGCACCTAGCACAAGATCTTCTAATGAAAAGTCTAGATCGTTTAAATACACGCGTACCCTCTGCATGAATATTATTTTGAGCTCTATAAAGAGTAGCAGTTTTGATTTTAAATTAGTGGTTTTTCAATAGACTTGAAATTTAGTCTTTTTTTATTTCCTAATGCAAGATATGATATTAGCCGGTTTATAATTTTAGCTATAACTCGTAGCTTAAGTACCAATATTGAGTATTTGCGCTTAACAAACGAGCAAAAAGTGCCATTACCTACCAATGACTCCTAAGATAATGAGATTCTATTATGCACACTAATTCTTGGCTATTACCGGATGGCGTAGTTGAACTCAAAGGCCAGTTCGCAACCGAGCTAGAATCTATCCGCAGGCGCAGCTTGGACTTATTTCAAGCTTGGGGTTATGACTTAGTATTCCCCCCAATGATTGAATTTTTAGAAAGCCTGATTGCCGGCAGCGGCCAAGATCTTGCCTTACAAACATTTAAGCTCACCGATCAGGTGAGCGGCCGAACTATGGGTATACGTGCAGATATTACCCCTCAAGTTGCCAGACTCGACGCTTACCACAATAACGGTCATGTGAATCGATTATGTTACGTTGGCAGCGTATTACATACTAAGCCTGTGCATATTATGGCTAATCGGACGCTTATACAAGCTGGCGCAGAATTATACGGCGATAGTGGCCCTGCCGGTGATCGCGAAATAATTTCATTATTACTTCACACACTGTCTTTATCGGCCGCACCATTGGACTTATGGACTCTGACCTTTGGTCATGCTGGTATTAGCCAAATAATCTTAAATGAAGCACACTTTGACACAGACATCCAAAACCAGGTAGTTCGCGCTCTAGCCCATAAAAGTGAGCCAGATATTCAGCAGTTATTTAAAAATAATGCTATTGATCAACAGCAATTATCAATTTGTTTGTCACTTTTAAGCTATTGTGGCTCCATTGATGTGTTACAAACCATTCAAACCAACCACCCTGCTACGCGTAAGCTTTGCGAAACTTTGGCCAACACCTATGCATCACTGCAAGCATTATGGCCGGCAATTAATTGGTTTTTTGATTTTACACCAGCTCAAAATTACGATTACGAAACAGGTATTATCTTTCAAGCGCTGCATACTAACTCACCGGAACCCATTGCTCGTGGTGGTCGATATGACAAACTTAGTGGTTATTATGGCAGTGAACGCAAAGCAGTTGGCTTTTCATTTGATTTATTAGCCATGGTCCAATGTACAGATTTGCCGCAAACACAGCAGCAATTACTGCATTACTGGAGCCCATGTTTACCGGCTCATTCTGAGGCCTTTGCCGAACTACAAGCCTTTGTTCAAGGTTTACGCCAATCTGGTCATAGAGTGACCTCTTCCGTACATACTCGTGATTGGCAAGCACTTGATGGGCAATTACAACACAAATATGATGGCTTTATTTTTTGGTCTGGTGAAAAATGGCAATTACAAACCAATGAATAGCAATACCCTGAACTTCAAGCAATCAAGCCCTAGGAAACCCATAATTTAGAGCAACAACTTATAGATCCTCAGACAAGTAATCTGTGGGAAAAGTGTGAAATATAATGGAGTTCATCAGCTTGTGAGACAGATTACTTGTCTGAAAATGTATCAAAGTATGCTTGTGTTTTTTAGCTTATTTAATAACTCTTAACGAGGGAGCAGTTTTATTATGCCACCAATCGGTACAGTGCCACCAATCACCACTACTTCATTTGAAAATATTCCATCACCTGAAGATACGGCAACAACTGCTATTCCTAGCATTAAACCCCGTCAACGGACCGGTCGTAATCTAGTTGTGCTGGGCACTCAATGGGGCGATGAAGGTAAGGGTAAATTAGTGGATTGGCTCACTGACGATGCTCAGTGTGTGGTGCGCTATCAAGGTGGTCACAACGCTGGGCATACTCTAGTTATTGGTGAAGAAAAAACCGTACTTCACCTAATTCCCTCTGGCATATTACGAGACAACGTTAAATGCTGCATTGGTAACGGTGTGGTAGTGTCCTTAGAAGCACTTTTTAGTGAAATTCAGGGTTTGGAAGCTCGCGGGGTTGATGTGCGCTCTAAGCTTAAAGTCAGCTACTCTTGCCCAATTATTTTACCAACTCATGTTGAACTTGATAAAGCTCGCGAACGTGCCCGCGGCGAGGCAGCTATTGGTACCACAGGTCGGGGTATTGGGCCTGCCTATGAAGATAAAGTCTCGCGGCGCGGCCTACGAGTCGTTGACTTATATCATCGCGAGCGTTTTGCCGCTAAGCTTGGCGAGTTAATGGATTACCATAATTTTGTCTTAAAAAATTATTATAAAGCACCAACTCTTGATTTTAACGAAGTTCTTGAGCGAACTTTAAAGCTTGCTGAAGAGCTCAAGCCTATGAGCTATGATGTGGCGACTTTAATCCATGAAGAAATGGATGCAGGTCATAATGTGCTCTTTGAGGGCGCGCAGGGTACTTTGTTGGATATCGACCATGGGACTTACCCCTATGTAACCTCTTCTAATACTACTGTGGGTGGCGTGTGTACCGGCTCTGGCATTGGTCCACGTGATATTGATGCAGTACTTGGCATTACCAAAGCTTATACTTCACGGGTTGGCTCTGGGCCATTTCCCACAGAACTGTTTGATAGTATTGGCGAACATCTATCCACTAAAGGCAATGAATTTGGGGCAACCACTGGTAGATCTCGTCGTGTGGGCTGGTTTGATACTGTGGCTCTGCGGCGCGCAGTTCGAATTAACTCCATTACGAGTATCTGCCTAACAAAGCTCGATGTATTGGATGGCTTAGATTCGATTAAACTCTGTATTGGTTACGCCGATGCAGCTGGCAATCCAGTCAGTGATGGCTTATTTGATGCTGAATATTATGAACAGCTGCACCCTGTTTATGAAGAAGTTCCTGGCTGGCAAACATCTACCTTTGGGGTAAAAGAGTTCGAAGCGCTACCAGAGCCTGCTCAAGCTTATATTTTACGGATTCAAGAATTACTTGAAGTCCCTATTGATCTTATTTCAACTGGCCCTGAACGTTCGGAAACAATTATGCGAGTGCACCCTTTTGCACTCTAAATTACAGCAGTATTTGAACAATTTGGCACTGTGGAGCTACAGCTTGGTGCTGTGGCTCTGCCTGCCTTTTGCACTATTGCGCTTAGTTTTAAAATCACGTAATAACCCAAGCTATCGCAAACGTATTGCGGAACGTTTGAGTTTTAATCTGCCAAAACTGAATGGTTGCATATTAGTTCATGCAGTTTCTGTGGGTGAAACAATAGCAGCCAAGCCATTAATAGAAGAATTATTACTTGATCACCCGCATCGGGAAATATTAGTTACATCCACAACGCCCACTGGCTCGGATCGAGTCATTGCCAATTTTGGCCATCGCGTAGTGCATTGTTTTTTACCTTTTGATACTCGCTGGTTTACCTCGCGCTTTATCAAAAGCTGTCGCCCTGCGGTGGTGATTATTATTGAAACTGAAATCTGGCCAAACTTAATTGATCAATGCTATAGGCGATCTATACCGGTCATTTTGGCAAATGCGCGCATGTCTGCTAGATCCTATAAAGGGTATCAAAAATTTCGCACGCTGAGTCGGCCTACATTGCGAAAAATTACCCGCATTGCTGCTCATGCGCAGCCAGACGCAGCCCGTTTTTTAGCGCTGGGTGTTGCGCAGGATCATTTATTAGTCACCGGCAGTTTGAAATTTGATTTAGAGATCCCGCCAACCCTTGCTCATCAGGCTGATAATTTTAAACAATCTTTTGGTCGAGATCGATTTATTTGGGTTGCAGCTAGCACCCATGAAGGCGAGGAAGACCAAATTGTGCAAGCGGTAGTGCAAATTAATGCCCATTGCAACAATGCTTTATGCCTGATAGTGCCAAGGCATAGTGAACGTTTTGATACCGTACACCGCCTGCTTGAGCAATCCCAATTACCTTTTGTGCGCTTAAGTGAAATTCAAATTCCTGATGATGAAATACCACAAGAGACGCAAATTGTTTTATGCGATACAATGGGTCAACTTTTGTTATTTTATGCCCTGGCCAATGCTGCATTCGTTGGCGGCAGTTTAGTGCAAGTTGGTGGCCATAATGTGTTGGAAAGTTTAGCTTCTAATACAGCAACCATTGTCGGGCCACACATGTTTAACTTTCAAAGCATTCATGATTTATTGCGGGATGCACAGGCTATTATTGAAGTTCAAAACGCCCACGAGTTGGCTGCATCAATTATTCGACTTTATGACGACAAACAGCTTGAAGTCAATTTAAGCGCAAGAGGCCATCAAGTGATCCAAAAAAATCGAGGGGCACTAGAAAGACTGGTCACATTAATTCGTCAACAAATCGAATAAATTGAGCCGCCCTCTTTGACTTAAGCCTTTCGATTAACAATTTCAAATTCTGCACGGCTACCACGAGACCTAATCATACATCAAGGATATATTATGAGCCAAGATACTTTTGATCACTTTCTTAGCAACACTGCCAAAACTGATCCCAAAGCACAAGCGCCTTTTCCAAATTCATCCAAAATTTATATCGAGGGTTCTAAACCAGATATTCGTGTGCCAATGCGCCGTATTGATTTAACCGACACACCAGCGACGCCAACACCGAAGAAAAATCCAAGTATTTATGTGTACGATACATCTGGCCCCTATACTGACCCAAATACAGTCACTGATATACGCCAAGGCCTTGCTGATATTCGCACAGCTTGGCTTGATCGCCGCGACGATACTCTAGCCTTAACCCAATATTCATCAGAACATGCGGAAAAAATTCGTCGTAACCCACAATTAGAAGCTATCCGTTTCTCTGGTAAACGCTTGCCAAAAAAAGCCAAGTCCGGGCATAAAATTACGCAAATGGATTATGCCAAAGCCGGCATAATAACTGATGAAATGGAATACATTGCTATTCGTGAAAACCTTGAATTGCAAACTATGATGAGTGCTGGCTGTAACACCTCATTTCATAGTGGTGTAAGCTTTCAAGCCAATATCCCCAAATACATTACGCCAGAGTTTGTACGTAATGAAGTGGCGCAAGGCCGTGCAGTAATCCCGGCGAATATTAACCATACAGAACTGGAACCACAAATTATTGGCCGTAACTTTTTAGTCAAAGTTAATGCCAATATTGGTAACTCGGCTTTGGGCTCATCTATTGAAGAAGAAGTGGAAAAGCTCACTTGGGCCATTCGTTGGGGGGCTGACAATGTCATGGATCTTTCCACTGGCAAAAATATTCATGAAACCCGTGAATGGATTGTACGTAATTCACCAGTGCCAATCGGGACTGTACCCATATATCAAGCTTTAGAAAAAGTTGATGGTATTGCCGAAAACCTCACTTGGGAAGTGTTTCGTGACACTTTAATTGAACAAGCCGAACAAGGCGTAGATTACTTTACAATTCATGCAGGGTTGCGTTTGCCCTTTATTCCTATGACCGCGAAACGAGTAACAGGTATTGTGTCTCGTGGCGGCTCAATTATGGCGAAGTGGTGTTTAGCTCATCATCAAGAGAGCTTTCTTTATACTCATTTTCGTGATATATGCGAGATTATGGCCGCCTATGATGTAACCTTCTCCCTTGGTGATGGTCTGCGCCCAGGTTGCATAGCAGATGCCAATGATGAAGCCCAATTTGCTGAACTAAAAACTTTAGGCCAATTGACTGAAATTGCCTGGGAATATGGCGTGCAAACTATGATTGAAGGCCCAGGGCATGTCCCTATGCATTTAATTAAAGAAAATATGGACAAGCAAATCGAACATTGCCACGGAGCACCTTTTTATACCTTAGGCCCACTCACAACTGATATTGCACCTGGCTATGACCATATTACTTCTGCAATTGGCGCAGCCATGATTGGTTGGTTTGGCACGGCTATGTTGTGTTACGTAACCCCAAAAGAGCATCTAGGTTTACCCAATAAAGACGATGTTAAAGAAGGTTTAATTGCTTACAAAATTGCAGCTCACGCCGCTGACCTCGCCAAAGGCCACCCAACAGCGCAATTGCGGGATAATGCCTTATCAGATGCTCGGTTCGAGTTCCGTTGGGATGATCAATTTAACTTAAGTCTAGATCCTGACACTGCTAGAGCCTATCATGATGAAACCCTGCCCAAGGATGCTCATAAATCAGCTCACTTTTGTTCAATGTGTGGGCCAAAGTTTTGCTCAATGCAGCTTTCTCATGAAGTACGCGATATGGAAGCACAAAAAGAAGCTGATGCCGCTATGCAAGAAAAGTCGAAAGAATTTATTGAGCAAGGTGCAGAGATTTATCTCAACGATTGATCGTGTAATTGTGTTTAAGCCTGGGTTTTTAGCCAGGCTTAAAGATAGATTGATAAATTAATCGTCCTATGCCACACAGTGCACGAATAACAAACATCAACCAGGTAGTTGGCATTTAATGTTTTGTAATGCTCAAATTGTCAAATGGTGGGGCTATATAATAGAATTATTTAATGACGTATTTATAGTGGATTAATATACCAACACTTGGATATTTACAATTGAATGATTTCTTTTTTAGCATGGGCTTGCCTACGCTCGCGCACTTCTTCTACTATAGGATCACGAATCATTTACAATACCTCCAAGCTCTTCGGGTGAACACAGTTGCGGGCACTTAAAACCCATACTCGCAATTTCATCAGCAATTTCTGTAATTTCCAAAAGCTCAAGATCAGCAACATATGTCAAGCGACGATCGGCAGCCGCTTGATTCCCTTCTGATACCGCTTGCTTCACCAAAGTAGATATCACCATCCTATAATCGCTGCGACAATTTTGACGCCACAAGCTAACGCCGCATTAAGCGGCATTTCACGTAGAGAGATGATTTGTGTAAAAGTGAAACGCTACACAAATTGCCGACCGAAGTGAAATGTCCGGTGGAAGCCCGCTAGGGCTTGGAAGGTACTTCAATGCCTTATTATGCGTTGACAAGCCGTTCAATCTCAAACCAAATTTCATCGCATTTACCTTTACGGTAAACTGACTCCTTAAAAACAGGATGCTCACCCAGATATACTTGCAACATTTGTGCATTTCCATCTTTTACACAAGCTTGCATATTAGCAAGCCTATCTGCGGCTTTTACAACTAGAGCCAATTCAAGCTCTCCAGATACATTTGCCATTTTTTGGTATGTCTTACTTTTGCGCTCAACTCTAGTTTCGCCAGGTTCATCTGTTAATATTGAAACACAAGCAGCAACAAAACTTCCAAATTTCTCTGAGATATCAGATTCTGTTGCACTAGTATCTTCAACTACATCGTGCAAGAAGCCAATAATTTTCGCTTCATCAGAATATTTCTCTAGGTTACCAACAACAGCTTCAAGGTGCACCACATATGGTTTGCTTCCATATTTCTGATTACCATGCGCTTCAACTGCAAATAATTTTGCTTCTTCAATCATATAAAACCCTAATGAGTGCGCTGACTGTTCCGAAACGCATAACACCCTGCAAACTGGCTGCCAAACCGCAGCAAAGTTTAATGTGATAATGCAGCGCAACGAAATGCAGCACTAATACTAAGCGTAGGTTTGGCGGTCAATTTCAAGGCGGCGTTAGGTTAGGACGACCTGACAAAATAAACTACCCTTAAACGCTCGCGTCAGCGGTTTGCGCTGCAACCTGATAGTATACTTGCTCAGAAGTGGCGTCTAAAAACCCCAAAGAGGTGTACAAGTCACTTATACCAGAACCGTCTACGAGCATTATAGCGGCATTTCTCTGCTGCTGGTTAAAGCCGGTGGATATCTCACTAACAATTTGTCTGGCCAAGCCTCTGTTTCTGTATGGTGCGCTAACCATGAGGTCTACTAACTGAGTTACATAGACACCATCACCCACGAGCCTTGCAAAACCAACAAGTCTATCATCCTCTGCTAGATACGCCGAGCAATACCAAAGACTATTTCTCAGGGCTAACTCTGTTCGTTTCTCGTTACGGAAACCATCAGCATTCCAACCACACCCATCATAAAGCGCGATTAATTCGCCTATATTAAAACCTGGGTTGTTATGCTCAATTGAAAACATTTTCATATTTTACTTCCCAAAAAGCGATTCCGAAAATCTAACGCCACACTAACTGGCCGCCGAACCGCAGCAAGTTTTCATGTTAAAGTTTAGTGCAACGGAGCGACAACATGAAAACGAAGCAAAGGTTTGAGCAGTCTACGTTTAATGGATTGTTAGATTAGCAGAGTTTGACGAGCTGGAAGTCACTAGACGTCTTGCCGGCAGATTTAGTTAATATTGTTGCCACTAAGGCATTACGGGCGTGGCTGCCAAGAAATATCGATTTTTCGGTGTTGCGCTACGCAATCACGTAAGTACAAATTTATTAAGCTTTGATAGGGAACCCCATTCTCTTCTGCCATGTCTTTAAAGTAAGATATTACATCCTCACTAAGCCGCATAGTGACAGGCCTCTTTAACTTTGAGGCATATGGGTTCTTTCGGGATTTCATTTTAGATAAGTCATATTCTTTTTTCATCGAAGCCCACCCTGATAGTGTTTTCGCTCATTTTTCGTTGCCTTACGCGCGGAAATTATTCTGATCGAATTCTCACCATCTCGCTCGCAATGACAAACCAACAACACGCGCGCTTAGCCACTCAAACCTAACATCAAAAACCGATCTTCTTGACCTGAGTTGTCATCATCGAAAAACTGTACCGCGTACTCGTCATAAAATACCGAACGAGCCTCTTCGAAGTTAACGCCATGTTAAGTTGACGGCGAACCGAAGCAAGCTTTAATGTTATAGTGAGCGCAGCGGAACGACAACATCAAAGTGAAGCATAGGTTTGAGCAGTCCACGTTAAATGGTTTATATGATACTCCCACCAACTCAGTAATACTCATCTACCATTACCACAACGGGTAAAATGAGACCCACCTTCGATGGCCATCGAAGGCTCTTTTGTTGCAGATCGACCAGCGGTTGGTTCTTTAAGATCGTTAACAAGCGTGAGCGCGACAAAACTCTTTACCTGAGTACAACTCGAATAGTCATATGGGCCTCGAGCCCGAATTGTAAGCCAGAGGATCACTCGATTATGAACAATGCAAATACTCAAGAAGTGAATATCGGTATTGATACAAGTACAACCCAACTCGACATATTTATTCGGCCTCATGGACATTTTGAATCATTTGA
>Ga0115567_10000326_pt1 | contig 47530 bp, 52 predicted proteins | sample COGITO_mtgs_1204_2_FD_88679 | JGI IMG/M metagenome (GOLD analysis project Ga0115567, IMG submission 88679) | Pelagic marine microbial communities from North Sea - COGITO_mtgs_120412 | ecosystem: Environmental > Aquatic > Marine > Epipelagic | place: Germany:Helgoland, sampling site Kabeltonne...
AGAAGGTAAAAATCGAATTAGGCAGCAAACAGCGTATCTGAAGATGCGCTGTTTGCTGTAAACTTAGTGAGGGTCTGAAAGTAGGGCCTTGGGAACGGTCGGTATTGCTTTATTCACCCAAAAAATTTGATGTACCAAATCTGTTTTCCATTCTTATGTCATTTATTTAGAATCTAAATATAATAAAAAGCATATGTTAAGGGATAGGCTAATATGAATAAAATCAAACAATTCTTAATACTCTTTGTTGGTATCTTTATCGGTTATGTCATAGCTGATTTTTCATCTAAAAACGTTAGTGAAGAGTTACATTTATCTCAATCTGAACCATTGCCTGAAATAAAGCCTCAGGAAACTTCGCCAGAGGTAACAGAAAAAGATAACCAAGAAACCAACATTCAACCAGTGCTACCTGAAGTCAAACAATCTAAACATATAGAGGAAACAACTAAGCACCTTTCAACTTCATCTACTCAAGATCTTGAGAATAAATACCAACAACTCAACGAGGCATATCAAGCAGCACAAAATAAAGTGTCGGTATTAAAAAAGCAATTGGATGAATTTAACGATAGTGATATTACAACTAAGCAAATGGAAGATTTAGTTGTTGCGCCTTTCAAAGACTATGTAGCCAGTTTTACCGGTGCTATGCGTGATGAAGTGTATAACTTTCACCAAGCGGAAGATGATTTTGATTGGGGTTATAATATGCAAAATCAAATCAGCGATTTTATTCTGACTCATTACCATTATACCGATATTAACTTAGTCTCAGTTTTATGCAGGGAGCAAAAATGTGAACTTTTAGTTATTGAGAATGTTGAAGGAAGTTGGAATAAAATAGCCCAAGAGTTGGCTCAGCAATCTTGGTGGAAATTTACATCTGTTAGCTCATCCTCAGGTAATGTTGAAGGCGCAGAAAACAGTATTGCCATTTATAATTTTTTATCTGTTTAGATAATAGTTACAAGTAGTTCACTAATGAAGACAATACGCCTGTGATGCTAGAGTGTTAGGTTGAGAGCACAAAAGGTAGAAGCGTAGAGCGGCGAGCTAGGAGTTTCGAGCCTGAAGCACTAAGGAATGTCCAGCACAGGGAAAAGGCGCATTGCAACACAGCTAAACACCTAGTTTAAAACAAGTAAAAATAGATTATTTTTGCTCTTCTCAGTTCCCCGTATTTTTTCCTCTGTAGTTAAATTTTTTGTTTTGTCTTTCGCTCGAAACTCATAGTTGCTCTTAAGCTCGGTTGTTAAACATAGTTTTCATCTGATTGGCAAAGGCGACGAACTTTTCTTTAATTGTGCGTTTAATTTTGATATCGAGACCACCAAACATCACAAGCCCTTCAATTGTTAGGGTAGGAGCTTGCCGTGACGCAATTGAAGGTGCTGAATTATCAATGCCGCCTAAAATACAAAAGGCTTTTGAGATAACATTGATGTCTTCTGGCACATAGATATTATCACCGCCAAACAAACATAATATTTTGATAGTCACGTTTGGGGTGGTAAATATAGCATCGGTAAAATCGATATCAGCCCCTCCAAAGATAGTAACAATTCTAATCTCACGTGGTACTGTCCATTGACCGCTGCGTCCCGAGCCACCAAAAATATTCACTATAGTCTCGGTTTCGTCGTTATCACCGGCTGCATAATTAACGTTGAATCGACGTTCTTTTTGTGAAGTAAATTCTGAGTCTGTATTTTTTTCTAAATCGGTAGCTAAATTGAATATTTCTTGATGGTTTTTACTCGCCATGGCCTGATCTAATCTGCGTTCAAATGCTTCACTAGAAATCACTCCGTGACTGTAGTTATAAATCAGCGTATCGATCACTTCTTCACGTACGGTTTCAATCGGTCTGTCTTCTAGTATCGCGGCCATGTTGGTTCCTTAAATTTTAGTCATTGAAATTTTTAGCGTTATGTTTATGCAATAAAGCAGATCTTATGCCAGATAAAAATTCATTTAAAATCAAATGGTTAAAGTTTTCGTTTGAATTTAAAAGTGATGGTTTGAACACTTTTTAGTGATTTTCACACTTTAATGGGAAACATCAAGGTGATCTTAGCACCGCCTAAATCACTTTGTTTGATTTCAAGTTGGCCTTGGTAGGCGGAGACTAAATCAGCCACCACTGCCATGCCTATGCCTTGGCCCTCCTTATAACTATCTAAACGTGTGCCTCTTTCTAATAATTGCTCGCGCTTGTCTTTGGGTATGCCGGGACCATCGTCTTCAATATGGATCAGCAAAACACTTTTATTAGTGTATACCGATAATTTGACCTGTTTGGCTGCAGCTTTACAGGCGTTGTCTAATACATTACCTAATAGCTCCATCAAATCAGTCATGTCGCCGTTAAACCCTAACTCTTGGCTTTGAATGTCAAGGGTCAGAGTTAAATGTTTGTCTGCGTATACTTTGCTCATAGCGTTAAACAATTTATCCACCACGGGTTTTATAACTACGGCTTGTTCGAATGTGCTTGTGGTACCTGCGACGGCGCGTTTGAGCTGTCGCTGTATCTGCAGGTTAATTTGACTGATAGGTTCTTTGGCTTGAGCTGGTAATCCTGCTGTTCCAGCTAACACTGCTAAGGGCGTTTTAAGACTGTGGGCTAAATCGCTGAGGCTGTTTTTGTAGCGACTGCGCTGCTGTTGTTCGGTATCTAATAAATGATTAATGCTGCTTTTGAGTTTTTCCAGCTCGGGTGGGTAGCGCTGATCTATGCGTTTGAGGTGGCCACTTTCAGCTAGGCGTATTTGTTTATTCAGCCTACTTATTGGTAACAGCGCAGCGTTTAAACTGACCAACAATAAAACGAGCAATAACAGCGCAATCAGGCCCAACCAATTCCAAAGGGTGTTGGCAAATTTGCTCTTTTCGGTATTAAACACTTGTTTGTCTTGGAGGATATAAAAGCTCACTGGCTGGTAACCTACAGACGACTCAAATTCAGCGGTATAAGCATACAAAAAGTAATTGTTTTGCATTAAAAAATCTTCGATAAAAACTTCTGAGCCTATAGCAGGCGCTGAAAACTGAGGTTGTTGCTGCCAATTGAGGGTAGATAATGACTGCCATAACACGCCTTCGCCGGATTGAATAAAGGCGTATAGGCCAGAACCGGGAATATTGAATTGGTCGTTATACAGTTGTTCAGGCATCACAGCTTGGATGCCGGTGTTATCTAGTTCAAATTCAGAGATTAAGGTTAAGCTTTGCACCCGTAACTGTTGCAACATTGACTGACTTAAACTGCTATTGAAAGCTTGTTCTAAGGTAACCGCAGTAAGTGGAATAAAAATCAGCAAAGCGAGTAGGGCGGCAGCAAAACTCCTTAATCTAAGAGATAGGTTATGCACTAGTTTTTCTAACCCTGTTAAAGCTCACGATTAATACGATATCCTCGGCCACGCAATGTTTCGATAGGGTTGAGGCTGCCATCGGGATCAATCTTTTTACGCAACCGCCCAACAAAAACTTCAATGACGTTACTGTCTAAGTCAAAGTCCTGATCGTAAATATGCTCGGTGAGTTCGGTTTTAGAAATGACTTTTTGTGGATTCAGCAACAGGTATTCTAATACTTTGTATTCGTATGCGGTAAGTTCAATGTATTGGCCGTTAACTGTGACTTCTTCACTAAGGGTATCTAGGGTAAGAGGGCCTTTTTCGATTGTAGGATGGGCTTTACCCGCAGCACGGCGTATTAATGCATTGATACGTGCTAACAACTCTTCGTTGTGAAAAGGTTTGGTTAAGTAATCATCTGCTCCTGCATCTAATCCTTCGACTTTTTCTTGCCATCTATCCCGTGCAGTTAGAATTAATATTGGGCAACTAACATCATTTTTACGGGCTTTTTGGATCACTTCAAAGCCATCAATTACAGGTAATCCTATATCAATGATAGCCAAGTCATAGGTATGTTCTTGTAACAAAAATAACGCTTTTGCGCCGTCATCTGCCAAGTCCACACTATATCCATTTTTTTGCAGCAATATGTCAAGCTGGGTAAGTAAACGGCTATCATCTTCTACTATCAATATGCGCATTTAAAGCCTATTTATTATTTGTGTTTATTTTACAGGGGGTGATTTTTGCTTCCATAACGACGAAAACCTGATTAATCCTTTTTCTGCTTTTTACTTACTTCCCCTGACTTTTTGTCGACATCTACAGAGACAACACGTCCAGATTTTTGTAACACTTTGACCCGATACTTACTTTTATTTTGATCGACTCTTAACACCCTGCCGCTAATTTTTTGTTGGGCTTTTTTTGCCGCATCAGATTTGGTTTTTGGCGCGGTTTGAGTATCTTGAGCAGAAACAGCTATACAGCTTAACGATATCGCCGTTAAGCAAACAATAATGAATCTAATGTAAGTATTCTGCTTCAAAATTCAGCTCTTATTGGTTGGTGTTTAAACCCCAGTTTACCTCAATCAGCAATTAACTTAATAGTAATTGCTTTTCTTATCGTGAGATAAGAGTTTGAGTATATGCTCATGCTCAAAATGTCTGAAACGAGGGTTTTGATATGGCATGAGTATATTTCTTGGAATTCCAGTTTAAAGTGGTATCAAGGCTAATCTGTTGATGCTGAATTTTAGCTGAATTAGATTTCAAAACATATACTAAGAAGTGATGTGTCTAAGCTTAAACGAAATGATATTGGTCAGTTTTGTGAAAACATTACCCAGCGCTAACATTTAGTGGGTTTACACAGTCCACATACAGACTCTGTTTTTGTTTGTGAGTGTAGATATGCACACTTAAAGGAATGCCATCTATCTCATCCCACATGCTGGTGTGTGCAGATGATGGACATATAGCGGTACGTAGGTAGGATTTCTGAACTTCTTTACTCATTTCCAGTGGTGCAGGAATTTGGATGTAGGCGTTGATCTTACCACCAAGATTTCGCGCGCCCTTGTAGCGCCACTCACCCAATACAAATGTTTGGTAAAATGCCGCGTTGACAACTTTCAAAGTATTATCTGTAATGGTTTTTTGTGGCTTGGCTAACACCGCGCCTCCATTCTCAGTGGTGGCGGCATTACTTTGCATACAACTACTTAACGTGATCCCAATCAGCAATGGGGCCAAACCATAAATAGCTTTATTAATAGTACATTCTTTGAATTTACGCATATAACACCTCAGATAACACTCAAGTGTTGTATCGGCCAATATATGAATAACTCAATAACATAAACTGAAGCAGTAGATTATTTGTCTATACTGGTTTAGAAACAACTAATAGGATCAAGGAAGAACAATCCATGGACACGGTATATATTCAGGCTGATGACAGAGAAAAACAAAGTGGTATGCTTAACCTCCTAGAACACCACCCTCAAGTTACTTTAGATATAAAACGCATGCGCTATGGCGATTACTTAGTCGGCGGTTGGTTGATAAAGAACTTCAAGCTGTGGGGGTGTGGGGGCTGGCAAAGCCGTTGCTATAGTTAAGGCATTGAGTTGATTTTTTCAGCAAAATTTTTCTTTTGTTTACATGTGCTATCGCATGCTATCATTTTGATGTGATTTAAGATAAGGAGCCGACAATGGCTAATATTAGTGTCAGAAAATTGCCTGAAGAATGCATCCAATTATTGAGACTACAAGCAGCTAAACATGGCGTTTCTATGGAAGAGGAAGTACGACAAATTCTATTTCGTGATTTGTATTCTGCACAACCTATTGGCGACCTAGCAGTAAAATTATTTAAAGATGCATATGCTGAAGATACACTAGTTATTCCGCCAAGAGAGGTTTATCAACCTGTAGAATTCAAATGATTATTTTGGATACAAATGTGGTGTCTGAATTTATGACATCTTCACCAGATAAACGTGTGCTTGCATGGGTAAATAGCCAACTTGCGAGTCATCTGTATTTGACTGTGATATCCGTAGCAGAGATCCAATTTGGGCTGATGGCTATGCCCAAAGGTAAGCGTCAGGTATTTTTGTCTGATAATTTTGATGTTTTTCTCAAACAGGGCTTCACTGGACGTATTCTTGATTTTGATATAAATGCAGCAAAACACTATGGATTACTGATGGGAAAAAGGCGTTTGGCAGGTACACCAATGAGCGCATTGGATGGGCAAATTGCTTCGATAGCCAAAAATCACGATTTCTCTATTGCCACGCGTAATGTGAAAGATTTTGTGGATTGTAATCTGGATATCATCAATCCATTCAATTAAATCAAATCAACAGTAACTTTGTCTATTCATCAAATCGTTTCATCACGCGCTTCAGAAGTTTATCTGAATTAAAAATCCACTTTTTTACGCAACGCTTTTGTTCTTCCTGATTTAACTTTGCTATCAACTCGTTTGATTTGTGAGTTTTTGCTAGGTTTTGTGGGACGGCGAGCCTTTTGTAATTTACCTGCTTCTACTAGGATTTCAGTCAGTCTATCCAGCCCATCTTGTTTATTCATTTCTTGGGTGCGATGGCTTTGGGATTTGATAATTAAAATGCCGTCTTGAGTGACACGTTTATCTGTGCCCGATAACAATTTTTGTTTGACGTATTCGGGCATAGCGGCCAAACGAATATCAAACCTTAAATGGATAGCGCTGGAAACTTTATTCACGTTTTGCCCGCCAGCGCCCTGGGCGCGCATAGCGGTCATGTCAATGGCGGGCATTAGTGATTCAATGTTGGGTGTATAACTCATTAAAGTTGTTTCACTGTTAAGGTAGAACTTTTATATAAGGTTTGACAGTAACCTTTTTAAACACGCCTGCAAGTGTATAGGGGTCAGTATCGGCCCACTGTTGTGCTGCTTCTAAACTATCAAATTCAGCAATGATCAAAGAGCCAGTAAAGCCCGCTTCGCCGGGATCTTTGCTGTCAATTGCAGGGCAGGGACCTGCTACTAATATTCTGCCTTGATCAACTAATAGTTGAATACGCTCAAGGTGTGCTGTTCTGGTTTGTTTACGAAGCGGTAGGCTGTTTTCTACATCTTCACAATAAATCACATACCACATAGTAATATCCTATTTAATAGTTAAACACTAAAGGGCTATCTGTGGGTAGCCGCTTTCATTTCAGTTACAAAACTTTTCAGTTTTTCTAGCATAACCTCAGGTTTGTTTAGGTTTTCAGCAATGATATTGACTGTTGCGGAACCAGAAATGGCGCCTGCTGCTCCCGATTTTATGGCATCTGCTACTTGCAACGGTGTCGATATGCCAAAACCTAGCAATGGTGGCGCTACTTTATATTGAGTGAGCTTGTCTATGAGCTCACTGGCTGGAATAGTCACGGCTGTTTCTGCCCCTGTCACACCTGCGCGGCCTAATAAGTAGGTATAACCCTGGGATTTTTGGCCAATTTCAGCAAAGGTTTCATCACTGGCATTGGGCGGGGCGATCAAAATTTGTTTGATACCTGTTTGTTCTGCAATGGCAATAAAACGGTCGGCCTCACGCAGGGGGACATCGGCAATCAAAATCGAATCAACACCGGCATTAGCAGCATCTTGATAGAACTTTTCGATGCCGCGTTTCAGTACTAAATTGCTATACAACAATAAACCGATTGGAATATCGGCATAGGCCTGACGTACTTGACGGATTATTTCAAAACAGTCATCGGTTTTGATTTTATTCGACAACGCGCGAATACTGGCTTTTTGGATGGTTGGACCGTCGGCTATCGGATCAGAATAAGGAAAGCCCAATTCCAAAGCATCTGCGCCGCCTTCCACCAAAGCTTTGATGATATTGACTGAGGTTTGGGTATCAGGATCGCCTACCATAACAAAAGGAACAAATGCGCCTTGTTGTTTGTGGTTAAGGTGTTCGAACATTTTAGCGTAGCGATCAGCAGAGTTACTCATAGTCTTGGTCTCCTAAAATGCTATGTACATGGGCTAAATCTTTATCGCCTCGTCCAGATAGATTCACCACTATTATGCTGCCGTCTTCTGCTTCATCCGCCATATTTAGAGCATGAGCAAGGGCATGGGAAGATTCAAGGGCTGGGATAATGCCTTCTTTGCGTGACAAAAGTTGAAACGCATTGAGCGCTTCTTCGTCGGTCACAGACACATATTCAGCGCGGCCAATATCATATAAATGTGCATGTTGTGGGCCTACACCTGGATAATCGAGTCCAGCAGAAACTGAATAGGATTCTTCAATCTGACCATCGTTATCTTGCATGATATAGCTGTATGCACCATGTAAAACACCCGTAGTACCTTTGCCAATAGCGGCGCCGTGTTCTTTGGTGTGCACCCCTTTACCTGCTGGCTCAACACCAATTAATTTTACACTAGGCTCATCGATAAAATCAGCAAACATGCCAATGGCATTGGAACCACCGCCTACACAAGCGACCACTGCGTCTGGTAATCGCCCTTCTTTTTCCATTATTTGTGCACGGGTTTCTTCACCAATCATACGATGGAATTCACGTACTATGGTTGGGAAAGGATGGGGGCCTGCGGCTGTGCCTAACAAATAATGGGCTTTGTCATAGCTAGCTGACCAGTCTCGCATGGCTTCGTTAACAGCATCTTTTAAAGTACCAGAGCCTGAATTAACCGGGATCACTTTTGCACCCATTAAACGCATTCTAAACACATTGGGTGCTTGGCGTTCCATGTCTTTTGCACCCATATAAATACGTGCCTTTAAGCCCAATAATGCACAAGCCAATGCGGTGGCCACGCCATGCTGCCCTGCGCCTGTTTCGGCTATGACTTCGGTTTTACCCATACGCTTAGTTAACAGGGCTTGACCCAATACTTGATTGGTTTTGTGAGCGCCGCCGTGCAACAAATCTTCTCGTTTTAGGTAAAGTTTTACCTTAGGGTTGCTGACTAAGTTTCTTGTCAAGGTCATAGCCGTAGGGCGACCTGCATAATCTTTTAATAAACCCATAAATTCCTCTTGGAATTCTGAGTCTTGTTGGGCATCGATAAAAGCCTGCTCAAGTTGATCGAGGGCAGGGATCAGCAACTCAGGTACATACATCCCCCCATAGTCACCAAATTTACTGTCTAAATGATTCATTTATTACTCACTATTCTAAAAACTGTGTATTTTTAAGCTACGGGCTACGCTCAGACTTTTCGCTTCAAGCTCGCCGCTCGATACTCGCAGTTGCTCTTAATACTCTCTAAGCCGACTAAAAGCCTGATTAATTTTTTCTTGCTGCTTAATGCCTGGTGCGCTTTCTACACCTGAATTTAAGTCGAGCATGGCGACTCCTAAATTGGCCGCTTGTTTAACATTGTTTGGGGTGATGCCTCCGGCAAGAATAATGTTGGACTTGTCGGTTATCGCATCTAACAGTTGCCAGCTAAATGTTTGGCCTGTACCACCTGATTGCTCGCCTACTTGGCAATCCAATAAAAAGTAGTCAACGCCACTTTCATCTAACGTAGGTAACTTATCTTTTACGCCTTTAGCTAACCAAATCTGACACTGGTCAGGTAGTTGGCTACGCAAACTGTTTATATAAGCTTGGTTTTCTTGACCATGTAACTGAACCGCGGCCAGTTGTAATTCTTGTGCGTAATTCACCACGTGTTCAATTGGGGCGTCAACAAATACACCGACATACTGAAATGCCACAGTAGTCGTCATCTGTTTGGCTTGTTGCAAGGTCACAAAACGCTTAGATTTTTCGGCAAATATCAAACCGGCAAAACTGGCGGGACTGTTTTTGACTAACTCGGCTCCGGTTAAGCTGGTTGTGCCGCACACTTTCACCTTTCCGTAGACTAATTGTTTAGCTGCTAACTCGATGTTTTCTTCAGACATGAGGGAACTACCCACCAAAAAACCATCGACCAGTGGCGCTAATCTGCGCACATCTTGATGAGTATAAATACCCGACTCAGAGATAATCACATGTTCATGTGTAGCATGTTGTTTAATCAAAGGTACTAGGTGCTCAGTGGTGGCTAAATCAGTGCTAAGGTCGCGTAAGTTGCGATTATTAATACCGATGATTTTAGCTTTTAAAGCACAAGCTCTTAGCACCTCTTCTTGATTACTGACTTCAGTCAATACATCCAGTTGGTATTGCTCGGCAAGGTGTGCCAATTCGGTATATTGTTCATCGTTCAGCACCGACAACATCAGTAACACTGCATCGGCATTGTGAAAGCGAGCTAAGTGAATTTGATATGCTTCTACAAAAAAGTCCTTATTAATGACCGGTTGTGTGACTCGGCTACGCACATACTCTAAATATTCAAATTTACCTTGAAAGTACTTTTCATCAGTTAGTACAGAAATACATGCTGCGTAGGGGCTGTAAGCTTGAATGATTTCATCTAAATCAAAATTTTCACGAATTAACCCTTTAGACGGTGATGCCTTTTTACATTCCAAAACAAAGCCTGCATTGGGCTGAGCGAGTGCAGCATAAAAGCTTCTATCCGATGGCGTTAATGCATCAATAAAATTCGCAAGTGGTAAGTCAATTTTACGTTGGGCAATCTCACACTTTTTGTCAAAAACAATTTTTTCTAATACGTTGGCCATGTCAGTTAACTATACCCTTTACTTGTTTTGGCTGATGCCAGCCGACAGCTTAATCGTGGCTAATGGAAGTTGTTGCTGCATAGCCTTGATTGCCATTTCAGCCCCTTGTACATAAGTTGACACTTTGCCACATAGTTTTAGTAGTGCAGCCGTGTTCATTGCTACAGCGGCTTGATGGGCTGCTTGGCCTTTGCCTGATAATACATCTTCAATTAGGCTTTTGTTTTCTTCAGGCTCACCACCTTTAATGGCATCTAATGGATAGTTTTCAAGTCCAAAATCAGCGGGCGACACACTAGTTTGTGTTATTTCATCACCATTCACTTCCACTACTTGGGTGTCGCCATGTAAGGCAAATTCATCTAATCCACTGCCATGTACCACTAAGGCTTTTTGATAGCCTAATAACTGCAAAGTTTTAGCAAAAGGCATCAGCAACTCGGGAGCATACACACCAATAATGATATGACTAGGGCGAGCTGGATTAACCAAGGGGCCTAATAAATTAAATAAGGTGCGAGTTTTTAAGGTGGTGCGTACCGGCATTGCATGGCGAATACCCGAGTGATAATTCGGTGCAAACAAAAAACACAAATTTGATTCATCAAGACATTGACGCGCGGTGTCTGGGGACATGGTTAATTCTAAATCGAACGCTTTGAACAAGTCCGCCGAGCCAGATTTACTGGAAACACTGCGATTGCCATGTTTAGCGACTTTCACCCCGCAGCTTGCTGCCACTATGGCTGATGCCGAGGAGATATTAATCGTATTATGACCATCACCACCTGTGCCTACTATATCTGCAAATTCATAATCAGGGCGAGGAAACGCAGCGGCATTCGCTATTAATGCCGCTGCCGCACCGGCTATTTCTTCTGGCTGTTCGCCTTTAATTTTTAATGCCGTCAGTAAAGATGATAAAACAATGTCGTCTACTTGGCCTGTCACCACTTGCGAGAACACTTCGGTGACATCTATCTGCTCCAAGTCTTGACCTTGATAGAGTTGTTCAAGAATAGTGTGGATCATGTTGTCTAAACCTTATCTTGGGTTAAGAAATCAATACTTTGCATCAGCAGTTGGCTGCCATGAGAAGTCAAAATAGATTCTGGATGAAATTGAAAGCCCAACATTTTATCCTGCAAATGCGCCACTGCCATAGGGATGTCGGCAAAATGTGCTAATACTGTTAACTGTTCTGGGATATTGCTAGCCATTAATGAATGGTAACGAGCAACGGGCAACGGCTGTGGCATGTTGCTAAACATTTTGTCAGAGCAATGTTGAATTAACGATGACTTACCGTGCATGACTTTGTCTGCGCGAATAATATTGCCGCCATATGACTCAACAATCGCCTGATGTCCCAAACAAATTCCCAACACCGGAAATTGACCTTTTACTAGTTCTAACAGCGCTAACATCGAACCCGCCTGAGAGGGATTACCTGGCCCTGGTGATAACATCAGCATCACTTGTTTGGTTTGTCCGTTTTCGTTAGTTTGCTGTGCTTTGTCGTGCATTTTTTGTAACACTAAATCGGCAGATACACTGTTGCGATATACAATTAATTCAAGTCCTAAGGTTCTCAGTTCATCTACTAAGTTGTAGGTAAATGAATCAAAGTTATCTAATAGAAATACACAAATCTGTTTATTAGTTTGAGCGGCTGGTGAAATCATTATAAGGCTCCCTTTTCTTGCAAACTAGCAGTTTGCGAGCTGGAAATAATGGCGCTGATCACTGCCTGCGCTTTGCCTCGAGTTTCATCGGCTTCTGATTGTGGGTCGGAGTCAAACACTACCCCAGCACCAGCTTGAATATAAGCCGTGTCGTTTTTTACAAATGCAGAGCGAATAACAATACAGGTATCCATATCACCTTGACTGTTGATATAACCCACAGCGCCGCCATAACTACCCCGGCGCTGTTTTTCTACTTGACGAATTAAGGTGGCGGCACTCACTTTGGGAGCACCGACTAAGGTGCCCATATTCATACAGGCTTGGTAAGCATTAAGTGCATCTAAATCATCACGCAATTGGCCTACTACTCGTGAAACCAAATGCATCACATGGGAATAGCGGTCAACTTTGAGTAAGTCAGTCACATAACGGGTGCCGGGTTTAGATACTTTGGCTACGTCGTTTCGGGCTAAATCGACCAACATAATATGTTCGGCACGTTCTTTTTGATCTTCTTGCAAGTTGAGCTCTAAACGACAATCTAAGTCTAAGTCGATGCTACCATCTGCCCGTTTTCCTCTGGGGCGGGTGCCTGCAATGGGGTAAATCTCAACTTGATTGGTCTGTTTGGTGTATTTCAAGGCAGACTCAGGCGATGCGCCAAACATACAAAAGTCGTCGTCTTGTAGAAAAAACATATAAGGACTGGGATTTTGTTGTTTTAAAGCACGGTAAGCATCGTGGGGATGAGGGCATGGCAAACTAAAGGTGCGCGAAGGAACCACTTGGAAAATATCGCCTGCTAGGATATTTTCCTTTAGTTTAATCACATCATCCATGTATTCTTGATCGGATTTATTGACCACTAGATTGTCGTTTGTAATGACTGTTTTGGGTGACTCGGCTATAGGTTTTATGGTGCCTAGTTTGTGTTTAACTTGTTCTAGTCTTTGGCTAACTGAAAAATAGTTATTCCCAACATTTTTACCACTGAACACACTACCAATAATTTCGCTTTGCTGAGTTTGGTGATCGATGATTACCAAGGTTTCAGCTAAATAAAATACAAAGTCTGGGCAAGTATTGGGGCTATCTTCAACGTCAGGAAGTTTTTCAAAACTAGCCAATAAATCATAAGCCAGTGCCCCTCCTAGAAATACGCCATGAGGGTGCTGACGAATAGCGATGATTTTATTGGTGATCAGGCGTAAAGCATCAAATACCGCAGGGGCTTTTAAGCGACTATCTTCATCAAGCTGTGCATCTGGCTCTGGAAAGGTCAGGGTCACTAAGCCGTTTGTTGCGTCATACTTATGAGTAACTCCCACTGGGCAATATTCATCAAACATCGGCAATACTGCATGGCCGTTGTCTGATAATGCACGGCAATACACTCGCTGACCCTGACATTCTAATTTGATTGCGGCATCCACCAATAACAAACTTTTAAGGTTATCTTTGCTATCAATTTCGGCTGATTCTAATAGCAAATTATTGCTACGACCTTGGCATAGATACTGGTAAGCATGCAGAGGGTCGGCCACATAATCGGCGGCTACTACTAAGGTTTCTACTTTGCCAAACTGCTCTGTTAACTGGGCTAAACTCATTTTTTGATTCTCTAATACAATTTATCTTGAAGAGCAGGCGTAAAAAAGCCCGCATTATACGGGCTTTTTTTGAATTTTTTGCAAAAACACAAACACTCACAGCCCGTTAGTTCAGGTTGTGCCACCACCAAATGTTGTGTGTTTGAATATTTTTCATTACTTATTGTACTCGTTAGTCGTTTAAATATGTTATTCGGCTGCGGATCAGTATAATAGTGCCAAGCAAGCTAAATTTGAGTGCGCTTATATTTTGCGAGTGCATAGAAGAAAACAAAAACGCTTGTATGTCAACACTCAAATTAATCTTAACCAGAAATAAAAACAATTAAAAAAGTTATTACAGAATGAAAATCGACCTACATAGCCATACACATTATTCTGATGGACATCTGTCTCCTAAAGAGTTGATTGATCGCGCGCACAATATGCAAGTCAATGTTTTAGCGATTACCGACCATGATACGGTGGATGGTATTCAAGTGGCTATGGATTATCAGGCAGAGCAAAAACGCTCAATGCAAATTCTCTCTGGTGTAGAAATTTCTACTTCTTGGCATAACTTCGATATTCATATTTTGGGCCTAAATGTCGATCATACTAATGCTCAGTTTTTAGCTCGCCTAGACGAGCAAAGCCAAGAGCGCGACAGACGTGCTCAGCAGATGTCAGATAAACTCGCCAAAGTGGGTATTGCTAACGTATTTGAAGATGCAAAAACCTTGGCGGGTGTAGGTCAAATTACCCGCGCGCACTTTGCTAGGGTGTTAGTTCAGCGCCAAGTGGTGAGAGATTTTGATTCGGTATTTAAAAAGTATTTAGGCAAAGGCAAAAAAGCCCATGTTAAGCCCCAGTGGATAAGTATAGAAGAAGCCATTACTTGGATTCACGATGCAGGCGGTAAAGCGGTATTAGCCCATCCTGGGCACTACGATATGACGACCAAATGGTTAAAACGTTTGGTCGCAGAGTTCGCTAACGCTGGTGGAGACGGCATGGAGGTTGTTCATGCTCATCTTACGCCCGAGCGCAAAAAACTCTTGGCTGATATGGCCACTGAACATAGTTTACAAGCATCCAGTGGTTCTGATTTTCATTACCCTAACCGCTGGACCGAATTAGGCAAAAACCTTACGCTTCCCGAACAACTTGTGCCAATATGGCATGACTGGTCCTTGGTTGGATAACGGAAACTTGGATATTGGACGGCTAGTTAGCCGATTATAAACCTCTACAAAACTCAACAAGCAATACTGCTGTGATAGTAGAATAGGAATAAAGTTATGAGTCAGTTTTTTTATATTCACCCCGAGAATCCTCAAGTACGTTTGATTAAACAAGCCTGTGAATTAATTCATCAAGGTGCTGTGGTGGTGTACCCCACAGATTCTGGTTATTCCATTGGTTGTCATATGAATGACAAAGCAGCCCTAGAGCAATTGTGCCGCGTTCGCAAAATCGATAAAGATCATAATTTCACTCTGATGTGCCGTGATATGTCAGAATTGTCTGAATATGCCAGAGTCGACAATACAGCCTTTAGACTCATTAAAAATAATACCCCCGGCCCTTATACCTTCATTCTAAAAGCCACCAAAGAAGTACCCAAAAGGTTACAAAATCCTAAGCGTAGAACTATTGGTATCAGGATCCCTGATAACAAAATCGCTTTGGCGCTATTAGAAGAGTTAGGCGAGCCATTAATGTCCACTACGCTTATTTTGCCAGGTGCTTTAGTGGCAGAATCTAATCCTGATGACATTCGTGAGGAATTAGAAAAACAAGTAGGCTTGATCATTCATGGTGGATTTTTAGGTGAACAACCCACTACTGTGATTGATATGTCAGAGGGCGAGAATCATATTCTTCGAGAAGGCAGTGGCGACACTAGCCCTTTCGTTTAGCTCACTAAGTACCTTTTATGTCTGCAGATAATGCGTCTTTTTCAGCATCCAAGCTAACCAGTGAGCCAGTGCAACAGCCTTTGCCGCTGGCGTTTATCAATGGTGAAGCGCTGATCGAGAAACCTGAAGATTTGTATATTCCCCCTGATGCGTTAGAACTGATCCTCGAAGCCTTTGAAGGGCCTCTAGATTTATTGTTGTACCTAATTCGCAAACAAAAATTCGATATTGTTAACTTACCTGTGTATCAAGTGACTCAACAATACATGGAATATGTTGAGTTGATGAAAGACATCAAGCTCGAATTAGCCGCAGAATATTTATTGATGGCAGCTATTTTGGCCGAGGTGAAATCTCGCATGTTACTGCCAAAACGACCTGACGCCGAAGAAGATGAAGACGACCCACGAGCCGAATTAATTCGCCGTTTAAAAGAATATGAATTGATCAAAAACGCGGCGCAGGAACTAGACGGTATTCCTCGTCAAGAACGGGATGTTTTCCCCGCACAGGCACAAACCTGTGACTCGGTCGCACCAATCCGAGTTTTGCCCAGTGTTAGCTTGCAAGAAATTGTTTTGGGGTTTCAATCGGCTATGCAAAGAGCACAAGCTTTTGAACACCATCATATTGAAAAAGAGACACTTTCTACGCGTGAACGTATGAGTTTGATTTTGCAGAAAATTTCTTCTGAATATTTTACGGGGTTTGACGAATTGTTTCATGCTAGCGAAGGCAAAGCTGGCGTGGTAGTGACCTTTTTGGCTATTTTAGAACTGGCCAAGGAAAGTCTAATCGAGCTGGTTCAAGCCGAGCCTTACGCTAACATTCATGTTCGAGTTTCCCTTGGTATTTCACACGGAGTACAGTCTTAATGGCTAAAATTTCCCGTGTTCAATTAAAGCAATTAGTCGAAGCCGCTATTTTTGTAGCTGACCAACCCCTTAGCCAAGAGCAACTACAATTAACAGTGTTAGACGGCTTAACCGTCAGTAAAACCATGCTCAAAGAAACCCTAGCGGATCTAAAACTAGATTACCAAGCTAGGGGCATTCAACTCATTGAAGTAGCTTCAGGTTATCGTTTTCAATCTATGGATAGTTTGAGCCCTTGGCTAAGTAAGCTTTGGCAAGAGCAAGCCCCCCGTTATTCAAGGGCAATGCTCGAAACCCTCTCTTTGATAGCCTACAGACAACCTATTACTCGCGGTGAAATTGAAGATGTGCGTGGTGTGTCGGTTAGTAGTCAAATTATGAAAACTTTGAGCGAAAGAGGCTGGGTCAAAGTCATAGGGCATAAAGAAGTGCCCGGCAGGCCGTCCTTATATGCCACCACTAAAACATTCTTGGATTATTTTTCACTCAAAAGTTTGAGTGAATTACCCAGCAGTGATGACTTTTTGGCATCCGAAGAAATAGACAATCAACTTAATATCCTATCGAGTGAGATCAGCAACAAGCTTACTGAGGATAACCCCCCACAAAAATCTGCAGATAGCACTACTATTAAATCTAATAACGCAGATGAACCAGAGCAATTACATTAATGAGTGACAAATTACAAAAAGTACTGGCTAACGCCGGAGTAGGCTCGCGCCGCGAAATGGAAAGATGGATAGAAGCAGGGCGTATTTCTGTTAACGGCAAATTGGCAACTTTAGGAGACAGGGTTGAAGCTGCAGATAAAATTCGCGTCGACGGCAATCCCCTTAACACACCCAACGACGCACCCGCTTGCCGCGTGTTGATGTACAACAAACCTGAAGGTGAGCTATGTAGCCGTAAAGATCCCGAAGGCCGCGCAACGGTATTTGATCGTCTACCGGCTATCAAAAATGGCCGCTGGATCGCAGTAGGTCGATTAGATATCAATACCAGTGGATTATTATTGTTTACCAATGATGGTGAACTGGCCAACCGTCTTATGCACCCCTCGCACGAAGTTGAACGGGAATATGCGGTTCGGGTGTTTGGTGAAGTAGAAGATAAAATGCTTAAACGCCTAACCAAAGGTGTGCAACTTGAAGACGGCGAAGCCAAATTTACCAATATTGTTAAAAGGCCCGGTGACGAAGAAAGCACAAACACATGGTTTAACGTCAGCTTGTCTGAAGGTAGAAACCGTGAAGTTAGACGTTTGTGGGAATCTCAAGGCGTACAAGTGAGCCGTTTGATGAGAGTGCGTTATGGCACCCTAGAATTACAAAAACGTTTGCCTCAAGGTGGTTGGGTAGAATTAGGTTTACCTGATTTGAATACCCTAAGAGAAAGTGTGCAACTGCCTGCTGAGACTGAGACTTTGATTAAGATTGATCCCGGTAAGTTGGATCATGTGAAGATTAGTCGAATGAGGCGGTCGGTTAAGAAGCATAGAGTGCGTCAGGCTAATAATAAGCGGGATTAGTAAGCGCTTCGCTTTGTTGAGTTAGGTAACACTTGTTAGGTTGGGTGTTACCTTAGATAGTTTTATGCCCTGTCGGGCACTGCCATCCTTGGCAGGTATCTCACAGAATCCCTTCTGTGCGACTTACTTCTTTTCTACAGCCAAAAGAAGTAAGCAAGAAAGGCCGCTCGCCGGTTATGTTCTTCATCCAACTATTTATGAGATTTAGCAGGTCGTCGTAATGTGCTCCCAGCACTCTACGACTCAATTTACATCCCTGTAAATTGCCCTACGAAATCTCATAAATAATTGGCGAACATAGATGCGAGGGGTAGGACAAAAGCATCGGCTTTGCCGACTACTGAGTTGTTGGCTGCGGCACTGTTTAGCATTTTTAAATTGATCAATTTGAGTTACTGATCAGTTGATCTCTTTTTGACTTTGATATTTAAATCTCCCAAGTTTAAGCCTGATACTGTGGGTGTATCACTGAGTCCTCTAAATTTTATGGTCTTGTGTTCCGCTATGCAGTTAATTGTTATCGCCGATTCTATCGGTTCGGGTAAATTGTCTGCATAAATAGTTATTTTTGCCTCAAGTGCAAAGTTATCGAGTGCTCCTATACATATTACTTTATTGCAAAAGATAGTTTGTTTTGGCTGCACTTTTCTAAATGTTAAATTTATTCTGTAAAAATCGTCAAAGTCTTCAAGTTCAAAGGTACTGTCTTTTTTAATTAGTTGTTCAGTAAGGTGAAGGTTTGTCAAAAAGTTTGGTGGGGCTGGTATGTTGCTTTTATGTGATTCTGGATAGTCTGGTAGTTTATTAGGATTAAATATTGAAAACTTATCCCTACTCTTTTCTATTGTAATAATTACTGAGACGTCTGTGACCGTTTCCTTTGATGGGTTTGTAATAGCAAATGAGATGCTGCTAGTTCGTTCGTTAGTATATTCATAAAATGCTAAATCTCTGTAATAATTTGCCCTAGCTGTGCTTTTGAATACGTCGAAAGCACTAGTGTTAAAATAAGAGCCGGATGTGGCTCTACTAGAAGGTATTGGATCTTCAAAGTCAGATATTTCATCATACTTAGACATATCTAAAATAATTGGAGTTATAGTAATTTCATTACCTAGTACATTTTCATTTTCTATCCGCAATAACTAATTTCAAATCAGGTAGTTCAATACTTCTTTCTATTTCAGACTTTGCCATTTCCATGATTTCGTCTGGCGGGGCTTCATCTGTGCTACTACCTCTTCTAATATAAACTGTATTTTTCGTTAACTTTCCGTATTTATTCTTGAGGTAAATGGGTCTTTGCTGTTCGGGAATTTCAATAACCCCTATCTTTACGTTATCAATGCAGCAAGTTCGATAAATAAAAGTTACTGGCCTTTGCGTTTTTTTATTAACAAATTCCTGTAATTGAGCATCATCAAGTTCGGTAATATTACCAATTGGTTTGCTGCGAGATCCTTTCAGCTCTTCAACCCCGATCAAAATATATGCAGTGTTTCTGCGCCAAGCATTTGCGAATGCAAGGATATCCTTCAGAAGTTCGCTTTTTTGAAACTCATTTGCGCCAGAAAATTCATATGACTCTCGCTTGAAGTCCAGTGAGGTTCCTTCTTCTTCAAATAGTAGCTTTTCAATGTCCATTGGCCAGAATCTCATTCTTTTAATTTTGTTTGAGTCGGTAGGGATAGCGCCTCGTTTATTATGTCAAGAGAGTGGTTTTTAGTTCCATATATCTTAATTTTCATGCCAGTTTTTCAAATATATTCATTTACTTTCTATGTCTAAATATCTTGGACTAACTAGCTCACTATTGTTTTCATTTAACTCAAATGTAGACTCTGTAAAATCGAATTCAGATACTTCAGCGTTTGTGGCGATACCATCTATATAGTCAATAAAAACATAAGCTGAATAAATTTCTTGGTGTGCCTTGGCGAACTCACTATATCGTAGAAATACATACTCTTTATCTTCTGGATCCCATGGAGAACCATCATAATCAGCAATGGAATAATGTGCAGTAAGCACAACTTCAAAATCTATTTCATATTCAACATGCTCATGAGATACAGAGAGAATATTCTTATCATGTATAGAAATAGACTTGATTTCAATTTGATAAATATCATCTTCCAATTGGTTAGCTTCTTCTGAATAGAATTCCGATCCGCTAAGAACCTCACTTGCTTTTTCCAGTAAACTGTCTTTGAGCTGCTCAAGTATATTATCTGCAAATTTAACTGGCTTTTCTAACTCTTCCTCTTTTCTTACAACTAGATCTAGGAGGTCATCAACTTTCTTTAAGTGAATTATATTGTCAAAAGTTTCGGCATATTTTTCCATGTCACCATCTTCACTAACAACATATAAAACATGACCCCTTTCTTTACTTATATTACTTACAGCTTCTAATACAAATGCATCGGGGAATTCGGATTTTTTGTTTGCCCCACCGAATGGTGGTTCTGATTTAAAGTATTTTTCAAATATCATTGAGGAACTAACTTGGTCTATATCAACAATTTCTGCATAACTTCTATCGAGGAATTCTTCAAAATTTTGAGGGTTATATTATATATATCTGCAGCTGTAACATTTTCAAAAATACCATGGCAAGCAAGTTCTGGAGTGTTTCTCAAAAACATTGCTTCTTTTTGTACTTTTTTAATTGCTCTGGCTGAATCTTCTGATTTTGCTAATAAGTGGGCTTTTATTTCATTAATTGTTATTTGAGTGATTAAAAGGTGCAGTCGCTCAGATGCAAGAAATTCACAAAGCCTGCCCAACACGTGTTCGTTAAATTGATAATTTTTATTTTCATAAGCAGATGTATCAATAAAAACCAGTCTACTTTCCAATTTAGAACTCATATTTCACCTAATGTATGACGATTTTTTCGAGTCTTTTTTTGATTCATTATCGTGTTTGTTTTTGCAACAAATCACTAAGACTGTGCTTGTTCTGTCTTTTTACACTTTCTAGCATCCCTAACCAAGAATGATCTACCTGGGCCTCGTTTTAGTTCAAATAGGTCGACTTCTTTAAACAAGCTGCTTAGATTTTTAAAACCGTAATTTCGGCAATCAAATGAGGTTCTGTTTGATATGTTTGAACCTACTGGGCCGAGGGCTGCCCAGCCTTCGTCGTCTTCGGTGGCTTCGATTGCTTGTCGTAGTAGGTTAATTAGTTTTGTGTCGGATTTTAGGTTTTTGGGTTTGGGCTCTTTTTCGGCTTCTTCTGTTTCGGGGGCGTCGAGGTAGAGGAATTTTGAGCAAGCATTGACGAAAGGTGAGGGGGTCTTTCGTTCGCCAAATCCAAGCACTACTTTTCCTTCGGCTAAGGCTCTGGTGACCATAGGTGTGAAGTCGCTGTCGGATGAAATAAAGCACATAACATCAATTTCTTTGGTGTACATGATGTCCATGGCGTCAATCACCATAGCGATATCAGAGGCGTTTTTGCCTTTGGTTAGGTCGTACTGCTGGATAGGTTGGATTGCATGTTCGTGGAGTAAATCTTCCCATCCTTTAAGTGTAGGAGATTTCCAGTTACCGTAAGCTTTGCGAATTGTTACTAAGCCGTACTTTGCTACTTCACTCAGCACCTTTTCGAACTTACTCGCGGGTGCATTATCAGCGTCGATAAATAGTGCGATTTTTTGTTTTATTTCATCCATTTTAAATTAGAACTCCCTGTGATTTGAAATCTGGCATCACATTTTAGATTGAAAAATTACCGTACATGCTGTTGTCAAATAAGTACAGTATTTAAAATTCTACTTAGAGTGCGAAGCATATGTTTTAGCGGCAAGGCCGTGTTCTTCCGCATTTAAAGTTTCAGCACAAAATGGCTTATTTTAGGGGCAAATAGCATGGATGCCATTTGAGTGGAAGTTGGAGGGACACATTTGGAGCGACAACGCGGTTGGCGCCCATAAACTAAGTCTTTTTGTGCGGTTAAAAACTTTACTAGTCGGCGGCATTTTTCTGGATACTCTATTTTTTGCTGTTGAAAAAAAGAGTATCTGGCTTGAAATGATTCAAGTCAAAAACCATCAGGAAGATGGCGCGCAGCGTGCTTTTAGTTATTAAATAAGCATCGGCTTTTCCGATGATGCTTAATTTTAGAACCGATAGGGTCAGATCACTTTGATTAGCTACCGCTTTAGTGTGTACCAGCCAACAACCCAGCAACACTCAAATCTTCGTCGATGTCAGGCCAATGCAGACCTTCACCGTCACCCAATAATTCCCAGTTATCAAGTTGTTCTTGAGTTGCTTGCGCTAAACGAGGAAACCAGACTAATGGGGCTGAAATTGTACGACCATCAAGTAATTCAACAATTAAGTCAGTATCACTGCATTTAACTGTATGAGCCTGAGGATGTAATTCAATTGCTAAAGTGTTCATTCCACGCCTCCAAACATGCTTCTTTATTTTCTGTAACCAATTGCTGAAGTTTACGTAATTCTTTTGCTGAAAACCGTGTCGAACTCGCTAAAGTTACTGGTTTCAACCAAAATTTAGCGAGCATATTTTCTCGCTGTATATGGATATGTGCAGGCTCATTATTTTCATTGCTATAAAAGAAGAAACGAAAAGGGCCAAATCTTAATACCGTAGGCATAAATCAATTCTACTTGATCTAATAAATCAGCGAAACATTTTACCACTTAATAATTTCCATCAGTCTGCGCAGATTTTAAAAACAACCGATAGCAACCGATAAGGTCAGAGCAGTTGATATCCTAAGTAATCCAGTTTTACCTTGTGAAATCTCATAAATACTTGGCGAACATAGGGGCGAGGGTAAGGCAAAAATATCAGCTTTTCCGACAAGTGATTTTGGGATGTCGCTTATATTTTGTGGCTTCTTGCTCAATGCGGCCACGTGTACAAAATCGAGTCAAATCCTTTTGAAGTAGCTTTGGCTTCATCTATGTTTTTCTTTGGTGGCTCCGCCACTGCTTTCCCGCCTTTAAAGAATAAGCCATTTTTTGCGGTTAAGAACTTTAGCTGCGGCGGCTTCTTTTTGGTTACTTTATTCTTAGCTGTAGAAGAAAAAGTGACTGGCTTGAAGGGATTCAAGACAAAAACCTTCACGCGGACGCCGCGCGGGATGAAGGCGCGCAGAGTGTTTATAGCCTTTAAGAAAAAAAGAGTACCGTGTCGACTTATTTAATTTATCCTTGCCTCAATTATTTAGTGAAAGTGATTTACCCCCAACAGACTATAAAGGCGAAAAACAGCAGTATTGTATCCCCGTAAAGAAGCATATATTGTAGAGAATTAGACTTGTCAAACTTAGGATGTGGGTATGGAAATTTCAAGCATTGTTATAGTCGCTATATGTGTTTTACTCGCTTTTTATGTGGTCTCAATTTTCAACAAATTAGTGGCACTTAAAAATCAGTTTAAAAATGGTTTTGCTCAAATAGAGGTGCAACTAAAGCGTCGCTATGATCTCATTCCCAATTTAGTTGAAACCGCTAAAGCCTATATGAGTCATGAAAAAGAAACCCTAGAGAATGTTATTGCGGCACGTAATCAAGCTTCTCAAGGTTTATCTAATGCCGCTAGTGCTCCTGGTGATGCTGCGGCTATGCAGCAACTGATTGGCGCTGAAGCTGCGCTTGGCAGCGCAATGGGTAAATTAAATATTGTTATGGAAGCCTATCCTGATTTGAAGGCTAACCAAAACATGATGCAAGTGTCAGAAGAGCTTACATCAACTGAAAACAAAGTCGGTTTTGCTCGACAAGCCTATAACGACCAAGTGTTGGCCTACAACACGTATAAGCAGAGTTTTCCACAAACTTTGTTTGCCAGTATGTTCGGACACGCCCAAGACGCCTCTTTGCTAGAGTTTGCAGACAGCGCTCAGATACAAGACGCGCCTAAAGTTTCCTTTTAGAAGTAGGAACTTTTGATGAACTTTTTCCAATCGCAAGCCAAAGCTCGCAGCCAAACCAACAGGCTAGTGCTGTTATTTGTGCTGGCGGTAATCAGTCTAATTTTGCTAACCAATCTTTTGGTGATGGGGTTGTTTGGGTATTTCGGCTTAGAAGGGCAGGCCATTACTCTCGAATACATCAAGCATCAATTTGATTGGCAAAAGTTTCTAACCATCAGTGTGGTGGTTATCATATTCGTTGCTTTAGGTAGTATCTATAAGCTGATGAGCCTTCGCCAAGGTGGGCGTGTGGTTGCTGAAGCTTTAGGTGGCACATTAATCAATCAGAATACCGACAACCTGCAATACCGCGTTTTACTCAATGTGGTAGAAGAAATGGCCATTGCATCAGGTACACCGGTGCCTTTGGTGTTTGTGCTCAAAGATGAATCGGCAATTAATGCCTTTGCGGCTGGTTTTTCGACCAAAGATGCGGTTATTGGTGTTACCCAAGGTGCGCTAGACTGTTTCAGTCGTGATGAGTTACAGGGGGTTATTGCTCATGAGTTTAGTCATATTATAAACGGTGATATGCGGATTAACTTGCGCCTTATGGGAATTTTGCACGGTATTATGCTGATAGGCTTGCTTGGCTATTATATTATGCGAGTGTCTGGCAGTAGCAACCGTTCTAAAGACAGCGGCAAACTGGTCTTTTTAGGCTTAGGTTTGGTGGTACTTGGCTATGGCGGCATGTTTTTTGGTAATGCGATAAAAGCGTCGGTGTCGCGTCAGCGTGAATATTTGGCCGATGCAAGCGCCGTACAATTTACCCGTGACAATCTAGGTATTGCCAACGCCCTGAAAAAAATTGGCGGCTATAGCAAAGGGTCTAAACTGGAAAGCCCAGAAGCACAAAGCATCAGCCATGCTTTTTTCTCAAATGCGTTAACCAATAAATTCACTTCATTATTTGCTACTCACCCGCCCTTACCAAAACGGATTAAACAGATAGAGCCCAATTGGTCAGGTAAGTTCGAAACAGTCAATATCTCCAATCGTTCGCCTTTGTTAGGGGGTGAAGACGCGAGTGTTAGCCATTTTAGTGGCACTGATGAGTTAAGTACGCCTCCATCGACGCATAATCTTTTAGAGGGGGTAGGGCAAGTATCCAGCTCTAATGTGGCCTTAGCTAAAAGCCGTATAGCCGCGATCCCTAAGAGTATTAGAGATCTTGTTCACAGTAGCCAAGGGGCAGAGGCCTTTGTTTATGCTTTGCTGCTAACCGACAACTCAACTGATAAAACCTTTATTGAAAAGCAATGGCGTTATCTACAAACGTGCTTGCCACATCCATTGTTTGAGCTTGTTGAACAGTATTTTCAAGCTGTTGCTGAGCTTCGCCTAGAGCATAGATTACCCTTGATAGAAATGGCTTTGCCACAATTAAGAGGCATGCCTGAAAACCGTTATGAAGCCATGCTCGAACAAATGCGTTATTTGGTGTATACCGACGATAAGCTGAGTATTTTTGAGTGGGCTATAAGCAACATCGTCGCCAGTTATCTGCAAACTGAGTTTGAGCACGCTGATAAAAGACAGGTAAAGTACAGCAGTACAGGTGTTGTGCAACATCACATTGAAGTGTGCTTAAGCACACTTTTATACGAATTTTGCCAAGCCGGCGAACATGCCACTATTCTTCGAAAGGCCAATGAGATACTGGGGTTGCGAACCTTAAGTTTAGTACCCTTAGTTAAATTAAATATTGAAGACTTCTCGAAGGCGATGCAGGCTTTAAGTAAACTAGCACCAGAACCAAAAGAAAAGGTGCTGCAAACATGCATTTTTGCGGTCACCCAAGACCAGCACTATAGCCCTCAAGAACATGAAACTATTCGAGCAATGGCTGACTGCTTAGCTTGCCCAATGCCTATCAGGGTTTAGGTTATTATAAAAGGGTCGAAATCTGCGGGGGGCAGCATCGTTGATTATTCTATGAATCAATTAATTGGGGTCGTAGTCAATTTAAGTTCCATTAGCGAGCAGTAACAAATTAATAATACCAAATTAATAAGTCAGACATCATTGTGACTAGAGTATTTTCTTTAAAACTACTCATGATCATAAACTTACACACTCGGTCTTATCAAATGCTATGATTTACATGTACGACATGTAATACAAAGGTGGTTTATGCTCTCATTGCGCTTGTCAAATGATATGGAAACCCGCTTAGCAAAGTTGGCTGAGACAACGGGACGGACTAAAACATTTTATGTTAAGGAAGCCATTCATCGTTATTTGGATGAAATGGAAGATACCTATATTGCCCTGAGTCGACTAGAAAATCCGGGTAAACGAGTATCACTAGATGACGTAGAGAAAATGCTTGATGTGGACAGTTGAATGGGATGAACGTGCTCTTAAAGAGTTGAAAAAACTCGATAAGCAAGCACAAAAAAGTATCTTACATTACTTGCGTTCACGGATTGCCTCAGAAGACTCCCCTAGACGTTTCGGTAAAGCTTTAGTTGGAGATAAATCGGGTTTATGGCGCTACCGCGTGAAGGATTACCGTATCTTGTGTAACATCGAAGATGGTAACTTAGTGGTGTTGGTTTTACGCGCCAGTCACCGCAAAAACGCCTACGATTAGGAAGCTATCTATGACCTTAGGATTGGTCGATAAACAGTCAGTTGTTGTGGTTGTTTAAATTAAATAGGTAGGAGCAATAACTTAGATTTGCAGTGTCTCTTTGGGCCATCGGAGATGGCGAAACAATAATTATCGTGACTTACAACATCCTTATCGCGCATACTTTAATTGTAGTTCTTTGATAGATTTGCCTTCATTTTCTTTTTTTAAGGATAAGCCTTCATAGCGAGAGCTTGTCTCAAAATTACTCATCTTAGGAGTGAAAATTCGAGCTTGTTGCTCTTTAGTTTTTAAAGTTGCTTTGGCCATATTGTCCTCCCAGAATTTGCTCAGATTACAGCTTATTCTAAGTACATATTCTATATGCTGACATTATTAACGCAATCCATTACCTACTTGTGTTTGAGGGGATATTAAGGCGAGCAAGTGAGCCGTTTAATGAGAGTCGTTATGGCACCTTAGAATTACAAAAACGTTTACCTCAAGGTGGCTGGGTGGAATTGGGTTTACCTGATTTGAATACCCTACGAATATCGGGGGCAGATCATGATTATTTTCTCATTTACTTAATTAATGTTGTCCTGACCTCGATACTTCATTGTTGTTTTACAAGATACCGTTCGTGTATTAAAAAATGAACTTATGCTTTCTCACTGACCATTTTGATCACCTTCGGATAAGTCGATATTCGGTTTAAAAGATAAACTTAGTAACGATGATTACTCTAGTGGTGTAACAACGTTGCTGGAAATCGCTTATTAAGTATATTGCACATATTATTAAGTTGTTTAATTTTTATACAGGTCTAAGCTTGGTTCTACCGTGATGTCATAATCAGATTTGATTGAAATCTGAACGATGCATGTGTAACAAGGAATGAACCAAATGAAAGCACAAATAGTAAAATCTACAACGCTAGCTTTGTTATTTAGTTTTTTGGCTTTTAATGCACTAGCAGAAGATGAAAGAGTATTTAAAAATGGAAATTACTGGGAAGTATCATCAATTGAAATTGTTGACGGACAATGGTTGAACTATGCCACACATCTTAAAGGGAAATGGCGTGAGTCAATGGAATTTTCAAAATCAAATGGATGGATTTCAGATTATAAAATTCTAATAAATCAACATCCTAGGAAGGGTGAGCCCGATATGTATTTGGTTAGTATTTTTAGTGAAATGGCTACCAAAAAACAAGAGGATGAACGTTACGAAGCGTATATGAAGTGGTCTAAAAGTACCATCGCTAAAATGGATGAGGAGAGTGGCGAAAGAGTGATAATGCGACACTTATCGGGAGACTCATTGTTGCGTGAAGTGACCTTTAGATAAGGGGTTAACAGTCACATATAACCCCAGCGACTCTCATTGCTGGGTTTTTTAAAAGATATTTTAAGCACCTGCGGGTATTTTTTGCTCTAAGTTGAAGTTAATTGGGGTAATACTAAACTGCTTAAGTTTGCTCAATATTTAGTATAAATTCAAATCCCTCTACAATAAACAAAAGTTAACAGAAGCGCCCTACGGGGGCAGCTCCGTTTTAAATAAGTGAACCCTCAGAGACTGATATAAAAATGCCCGGGGATATCGGGATCAAATCATGATTATTTTCTCATTTACCTAATTAATATTGTTCTGACCCCCATACTTAAGGAAAAGGCAAAAACCACTTCAAACAGACTAGAGTCTATTTTTGGTAAGTAAATCTCCCACTATCGAAGCCTATTTTAATGAAGTTTGGCTTGTATTTACTGTATTGCTATGCTAAAAAAAAGTCCCAAGTATAAACATTAGGAATTCACATGGACCGTTTAGTTTTGCTTTCTTTCGTATTTTTTCTCGGGACCGTTCCGAGTATCGCTATTTCTGCAAATTACTCTCCGGCGACCTATATTATGCAGGTCTCCAGCAATTTAAATTGCGAAACCCTAGACATTGAGCTTATTTCACAAACAGATGATACTCGTCAATACATCAGATTTGGCTCAAGCGCATTTTCCGCAGTTGAGTTGCCTTCAGGTACTTATGCTTTTGGTGGTGTAACCTGCACGAACAAAAAAGATGCAAAAGTGCATGATCTGCTTAGTGATAAGATTGCACCTATCCAACTTAATGCAGGTCAAGCCTATTATGGTGGTCGCATTATTTTTAAAGAGATAGTTGCCGTGGATGCAAACGGTACTCCTGACGTGTTCAGCAACTGTCCTCGAGTTATTAGCCGTGCGCGCGGCCAGAGCATCAATTATTGCCGCGATGGTGTGGGTGTAGATACATCTGCTAAAACCTCTAAGCAGATCAATGTTTATCGTCCTGAGGTTACGGATCAGGATTTAGCAGTTGTGCGCTCCGCGTTTTCAGCGACAAAAGAACAATTGCTCTATCTGCCGTTAAAACTATAAAAAACTGCGGGGGCAACAGTGCGATAAAAGTTGGATCGCTTGGAATATCGGGGTCAGATCATGATTATTTTCGAGGCTGTAATGAATTTTTTTTGTGTAACTGCTTATCATAAATCACTCTATTGAGAGTTAAGGATAAGCAGATGAAAATGAACAGAAAAGAACTTGAAGCTTTCGCTAAAGAAGCGGCCAAAGGCTTTAAAACTCCGCAAGACCTGAATGATTTCAGTCGAATGCGAAATTAACAGGCAGTCATCTTAATAGCTTTGTATGTAATAGCCTCGGATTTACCGATGCAAATCTTTGGCAGCATGCTTTTAGTTTTTAAGGTTGAAACCTGTGGGTCAAAGCTCGCAGGTTCTTGATTGACCTATCGAGGCAGTCGGCTAGATATTAAGAATGACTTGAAAAGGTAAGCTCAAACTATCGTGAGTATGGCTTCCGTTCATTTTACTTAGATTACTTGAGCACAGTCACCAGCTCACTCAGATCCTTAACAATATAATCAGGCTTAGGAGCGAGAGGATACAAGGCCTTGCTTGGGCGCGCTACAAAAGCGGTTTGCATGCCTGCTGCTTTGGCTCCGGCTATGTCCCAACCGTGTGCTGCTACCATCAGGGCTTCTTCTGGCTTGACGCCTAGCTTGTCTAATGCCCAGGCGTAAGCTCTCAAGTCGGGTTTGTACACCTTATTATCTTCAATGCTCATCCGCTCATCGAAATATTCAGTCAAACCGGCGTTCGCGAATTGAGTTTTTACGCCTTCATTAGATGAGTTGGTCAAACTAACTAATTTATAACCTAAAGATTTTAAGATTGTTAAGCTTGCTTTAACCTCTGGATGTGCTGGGAGTGACAACAAAGGGGGCTTGATGGCTCTGACGGCTTGGTCCTCTGTGATTTCAATTCCATTAGTTTGTGCAACCATCATTAGCGCTGCCACCCCGATTTTACCGAAGTCCTGATAATCACCCGTGACTGTGGTCACTAATGAGTGATGCAACATGGTAGAAAACCATAATGGGGTAAGCTCTGTGTTACCTCCCAGCGCCTCACTGATGGAGCTGCGAATTGGATCTAGATCAAGCAAGGTTTCGTTTACGTCGAATATAACAACTTTAGGTTTTGAGGCTACATGGGTCATAAAATTGAGGCCACTCTTTAAAAGAAAAATACTGGTTAAAATTAAATGATAAAAATCATCGGCTCTGCTGAATCCTCAGAATCGAAAATCAGTTAAGGATTCGAGGCAACTCATTTTGTGAAGTATTCTCAACTTCATGAAAGCTAGTTATCTCTGTAACTCTTCCGTTGAATTCAGCTTCATTTATCACCCCTCTATCCATTAACCATTTAAATTTTCCCATTTCGTTGTTGGGATCATTTTCAAGGTTTAGAGTGTTATACCAAGAATTCCATTGCTTCTTCCTTTTCTCATCGATGTGACTAAGCACTGCATCATGCTTTTTGTCCTGAATAACAAATATACGGCCAGATTCCGTATTGATAATTGTGTACGAGGTTTTTGTAAAACCAATAAACCAATAAGCACACAAATCCAATTGATACCCACATTGAGACTGACAACACACCGTCCTCAAAAAATCGCATACTAGTTATAACTAAACCAAGCAGACACCACAGAATGCCTACATTGCGATACCAAGCGTTTTTCTGCTCTATTTCGGAGAAGTCTTCGTAAGGGATAGACCCATAATCTATAGAAAAGGTATTCTTACCACTTGAATCCTTTATCGAATACTTGAGCTTGTCGTCCAGAAAATTATAAACTGCTTTGTTTGAACCGCTCTTTTGCACAATTTCCATTTGTTTTTCCTAAATTCACCAATTTAATAGAAGATAAAATTGTCGTTTTGTAAACATCAATCTTGCCAAAGTATTCTTATTTTAATTTGCGTAAATTAACTTTTTTCTCGATTGCTTACAACATTTTATGATTCACTTATTGACGGGGCAGAACCGCTGATTTTGGAATTAAAAGATAATTGCAAGGACACACATTGTAAGAGTGCAAGACAATCGGCTTTGCCGATAACTGGTTTGGTAGCTCCGCCACTGTCAGAAGTGGATCAAGGGATCCCTCTGAACCTGACTCCTTGATATTTTATCTTTTTTTGTTTGGTGAATTTTGAGGCTAGCTTGGCTAGGCCGTTATCCCATTCAATCTTTAAGCTCGCAAGCATCACCCTGATTACACTGAAAGGATAAGTCCAACCATAATTGAGGATTTTCTGTTAATGCTTGAGAGGCGTTGGATAAAAGAGGATTTCTTATTTTAATAATTCGTCGAGACGCGACACCTAGATGTTCCACGAGTACGTCAGTCTCATGATGGTGCTTAAAAATTCTTTCGAAGCTCCCTTTTTGTCGACTTAACTCCAGACCAAACGCAAGTCGTTCCGCTAGTTTCTGATTATGACGTCCCACAAAAAAGTAGACCGGAGCAGGGTAAAATATCATCAATGAAGGTTCTATCATTAATGTGCTATGGTAATTTGCATCGGTAACGATTTCCTGAATGCCTCTGGGGAAATAATCAAAACGTCCTTTTTCAAGCATGCTATGTAAAGTATTGGCAGGACCAGTGATCACTTTAAAACCATTTTCCTCCAAAATAGAGGTGTCGGGCCAATCATAGCCCTGTCCGGCAGCCAGATTTTTAAGCTGACTTAGTTTACTGATATTGGCGAAGACCTCTCTTTTTTCAGGCTTAATGAGAAAAATCCGATATCCCATTAAGCCCTTTAGTAGAGGGACGCGCACGGGTATCAATATACTTTCCCGCTCTCGAGAGGTCATGGTCCAAAAAACTTCAATCAACTCTTCGCTGGCAACGGTTAAGGCGTTTCGACCCTGGTATAGATCCATGGGAAGGCCTTCCAAACTAAAAGGCCCAAACTTACTTTCGCTTAATTCGAGAGCTTCCTTTAACAATTCTGCAAAATATAGATGTCGGGTATCAGCACTGTTCATTGGAGCGGCATATCTCACCCGCACTGTTTCTTTTTGTGCAAATACTGGGTCAGTAATAGTCCCGTGACTATTTGCTACCCACAGCAGGCTTAGCAATCCACAATAGTGCTTTAATAATCGCAGGCCACACATCATATATCTACGTATCCGGGAAAGATTTTAATATTATCTTGAATTGGACAATATCAGAACTACCGAATTTTAACAGCAAAACTCCTTCGTCAAGATGCCAAGCCTATGCCCCACTATCTGTTTGAGTTTTATGAATATCTGACCCCCCCATGGTTAGTGTCTTTCTTATCCTTTGCCTTTTCTAATCCAACCAACAAAGCATGGGTGTTAAGTCATATCTTGGGGCAGAGTAAACTTTTAACGAGCTGCGGGGTCACCCACAAGTCAGCCGTTGTCAATTGTGCGATAAAGAACGCAAAATCGAGTCACCTACTAAAATGGCTCAACCTTGCGGGTTTTATAACGTTTCTTATTAAGATTCTGCTTTGATTCTTTTTAGTTGGTTTTTGGCATTGTTATTATCTGGTTGTAACGACAGAACTTTGTTGTAAAGCTTAATGGCTTTTTTGCTATCGCCGAGTAACCAATAGGCTTCGGCCAGACTATCATAGGTGTTGGCACTGGCAGGGAAGTACTGGGTATTGAGGGTGAAAACCTGTACTGCTTGGTCAATTTTTTTTCGTCCAAGCAATTGATATCCCCAAGTATTTAAATCGGCCTCAACCAAAGTGATAACACCTTGGTTTTGCAATTCCTGAGCAACCTTAGAAATATTCCCATAACCTGATTTTTGTAATTGCTCCCACAATGGTTTAATTGAAAGAGGTAAACCAAAACCATTTTCAGCTTTCATGTCGGCGATATAAAAACCAGCTATTTCATCAATAAAGGTGGATGGCAGTGAGCCAGATAGATTAGTCAGTACCACAATTGATAAATTATCCTGAGGATAAATCACTAAAGCCGAACGATTCGCGCCAAGAGATGCCACCGCTGGGTGTTCGGCGCGGCCTATTATAGGCCAACCTAGAGCATAACCATTGACGAACTTGTTAAACCCTGCAGTTTTTCCGTCATTTAGTATAGTGGGTTGCCAAAGTTTTTTAAGGCTATCCGTTTTATCAAAGAGTTGATTGGTTTGAAGTGCAATAGCCCATTGGGCTAATTCCTTAGCGCTACTTGTCATGCCCGCCGCTGTGCGTAAAGCTGGCGCAAACTCTGCGCTCAAATTGGTCAGCTCACCTGTCTGTACATAAGTATAAGCACGGGCTTGGTTGGGTATAACGGTTTCAAAATGAGCAAAACCTGCTTCGGCAGTTTTTATCATTCCCACCATATTCAGTTGATGTGTAGTGATAAATTTGACGAAAGGCATGCCACTGATTTTATCAATGATCTTACCTAATAAAACGTAACCGGTTTGATTATATTTAAAACTTGTATCAGGTTTAAATTCCATTGGTTTTTGTTTGAGCAACTCCCATGTAGTATCAAAATCCTGACTACCAATTAACTTCGCCCAATGACCTAGAATAGTCGGTAAACCAGATGTATGACTCAATAGTTGTCTGATGGTTAAATCTCGCCAAGCTTCTGGCAACTCTGCAAGGTATTCCCCAATGCCTACATCAAGGTTTAACTTGCCCTGTTCGACCAGTTGCATGATTGCCACACCAGTAAAAGCCTTGGTCATTGAATTAATCGTAAATACCGTTTGGTTACTGACAGGAACCGAGTCTTGAATATTAGCCAAACCATAGTTTGCGGTTTTTACGATTTTATTGTCTTTTACGATAGCCAATTGTAAGCCGGGGATCCTTCTGTCACTCATCTGCTGCTTAATATAATCATCTATTTCATCTGATTGAACTAGACCGCTCATACAACTGGTTGTGAATGCCAATAGGGAGATATAAAGAATGCGATGCATATTTTTGGTAAAACAAATAATGTTCAAAAAAATGTCCTTGCTTAGGTGATGAGTAACTGTTCGATCATTAGCTGAACTTAGGTAAACGAACAGGCTGGTAGAGACTAGGTCGCATGGATCTTGGTAAAGGTTTAAATCGGTTTTGAATGAGTCAGTTTTTTAGCATCAGACCAAATTGCAGAGATATATGGACGCGCCCGTAAGCACAAGGTAATACCTACCATTTGCTGTTGATTGTCAGAAGTTGGGAGCAAATTTTTGGATATATATTTTTTGCCATTGAGCATATTTTGGGGATAAATACGGTACAGCTTTAGCTGGCTTGAAAGGTAAAGTGCATCATAACAAGACTATGGACAAAGGTGGGTGTAAAAATGCCCGAATAAGCAGGACTTAGCAGGGCATTTTCAGTAGACTAGTTGAGTGCTATTACACTTTGGCACCCATGTTTAACAAATAATCACGAATTTTATCGGTCTTCGCACCATTGAGTGGGCTACGATAAACATTACCCTTGAGGGTATTGACATGCAGGCCCAAATTAACATCGGCGCCGTTTTCCACAAGAAACTTCACCATCTCAAAATGTCCCAACCTTGAAGCATTTATCAGAGCCGTTTCGTCATGTTCAACAATCGCATCCACTAACGCACCTTCATCGAATAAACGTTGTGCCACGCTTACGTTGTTCTTCATAGCTGCATTTATCAGTGGGTTACCATCTGCGACAACGGCCTGATTAACGTCGGCACCGGCATCAATCAGACTGTTAACCATGGATTCGTGACCAGCTTGAATAGCCATAATCAACAAGGTGCCATCTCCTTCAATCACCGCATTGATATCCAGACCATTACCTAGCATGTTGGATACAGTCTGATAGTTATTCTCGTGAATAGCGTGTTCTAATAGTTCAAAGTCAGTGGGTTTAAGCTCGTCAGCAGAGCTTTGCATTATTCCTGCCGTTGCGCCAAACATGGTCGCGCCCATCAAACCGATAATGATCAATTTTTTCATACGTAGACTCTCTTTTTATTAGGTTCATAAAGTAGTCGAGCAAGCGTAGAAAAAAGTTTGAAAAACAAGGGAGAATTAAATGGAGCCATAGCTGTTTTAAATTATTTATCCCATCAGAATTTTTTGAAATCTACTGTGACAAATTAATAAAAAAATTAAATCAATATATTACCTAAGATACATTGAATTAACGCCACCGTGTTTCAATTAGGATTATTCAACAATAATCATATCAAGTAGCACATGGGATGGGGCCGCCTGCGCAGACGACCTCTTCAACTTTTATTATTCTTGATCTTTATAATTACGTTCAACTTTTGCTAATACTGCTGGATTTTCAATTTCTAATACAACGACCTGGCGTAAAATAATTCTTCCTTTTACATCAGATGAAGCATCTATGGTTAGTGTAGGGGGATTATGTTCACGTGATTTGTCACTCCACCAACCGGCCTCTTGAGATTCGAACTCAATGTCGCCTTCAACCACTGAACCTTTAACTAGGGTGATACTGCCATTTTTGGTTTTGATGTCTTCGTTTACAAAGGTTTGAGTTAAATAAATATCACCATTTACAGTGGTGATATCTCCGCTAATACTTGAATTTTTTCCAAGTCTAATATTGCCATTAACTGTGTTCACGTCACCTTGTACCGACAAGTCGCTTTGAGCTTGAATGTCTCCATTGACTGTTGATAGGTCGTGTACAGTGGCGTTATTGCCAATTTCGATATTGCCATTTACCGCATCAACATCACTAGCGCTCACATTATCTTGAATGGTGATATTGCCATTGACAGACGAAAGATCGCCAACCTGTTTGTTTTCGGCAACATCTACGCCACCAAAGACACTACTATAATCACTTTTATCGCGATCATTATTATCTTGACCGCCAACATGAATAATACAGCTTGATGTACTTAAGGTTAATGCGGTAAGTAGTGCCGCTGTGGTTAATTTAGAGAGTGTCATGGTTGCCCTTAGTGTGTAATGTGTTAATTGTTCTGGTTTTATTCGGCTGATTTAGCAGATCATGTGCCAAACATATAAGTCACTGATAACTATGCTTATGTTTATTTTTCTTAGTAGTTAGACGTCAATAAACCACAAAAAGTTAGTTAAAATAACAAATAATTGGTTAATTACCTTGTTCTTGTTAAGACTGTTCTGACATACCTTGTTTGAAACTGAAACAAGTTTACCTTAATACCTGTTTGTTGTTCGGGAAGTGATATGGATACTGGTGGCATTTTCACACTTAGTTTAAGACAATGTTACTTGAATTTTTTACTTATTTGAGCCATCTTGCTTAGCTAATTATCACTCCACCTATTAGTAGTATGAGACTCTTAAATGCTTACAGCTGAACAAAAAACATCTTACCAACAAAACGGCTATTTAGTTCTTGACCAGTGTTTTTCAGCACAGCAGATGAGTGTGCTAAAAAACTCTGCGAATAACATTGTCGCTGAATTTGATCCTAATTCTACCCGAGCAGTATTTTCTACTGAAGATCATAGTAAAACTCGTGATGACTATTTTTTATCCTCTGGGGATAAAGTGCGGTGTTTTTTTGAAGAAGATGCATTTGATGAAAAAGGTGCGCTTAAACAAGATAAGTCACTGAGCATTAATAAAATTGGTCATGCTCTGCATCAGCTAGTACCGGAGTTTAAAGACTTTAGTCATAGTGATAAAATAAGAGATGTTGCCTTAGATTTAGGCTTAGCCAAGCCACAAATACACCAATCTATGTATATTTTTAAACAGCCTAAAATTGGTGGTGTTATTCGTTGGCATCAAGATGCCAGTTACTTTTTCTCAACACCTCTGTCTGTAGTGACGTTTTGGCTGGCGGTGGAAGACGCCACCATTCAAAATGGGTGTTTGCAGGTGCAATCGGGCGGTGCGGCAATTCCCTTAAAAGAGCAGTTTTTACGTTACCCAGATGACAGCACAGAATTAAAAACCTTACATGATATGCCTTGGCCTGATGATGACAGTGCTAAACCATTAGAAGTGAAGAAAGGCACCTTAGTGGTATTTAATGGACTGTTGCCACACTTTAGTGCACCTAATTTATCTGATAAGTCGCGCCATGCTTTTACTTTGCATATCACTTGTGCCAATACCCAATACGCCAAAGAAAACTGGCTGCAAGCTAAACCAAGTGTGTTGTGATACTTTAAAATTTTTTTCGCCACAGAGCACGTCGCTGCTAAGATTCGCTTCGCAGAGGAATAAATGGTTAAGGTATTTTTCAGGGTGATAAAAAACAATGGGAGACAAGGTGTTTCAACTCGAAAAATTTAGTCTAAAAGGCAAGGTTTCTGAGCAAGAATGGCAAACGCGCGTTGATTTAGCTGCATGTTATAGGTTGGTGGCTGACCATGGTTGGGGAGACTTAATTTATACCCATTTGTCTGCACGGGTGCCCAATTCAGATCATTATTTGGTAAATGCTTTTGGTTTGACTTTTGAAGAAGTGACAGCGTCAAATTTGGTCAAAGTCGATTTACAAGGCAATGTATTGGATGGCTCGCCATATCAGATTAATCCAGCTGGTTTTACTATCCACAGTGCCATTCACGAAGTGCGTCATGATGCCCAGTGTGTGATCCATTTACACACCAAAGCAACTATTGGCGTGGCGACAGTGCAAGGTGGATTAAAACCTTGGAGTCAATATGCAATGTTTTCGTTATCTTCATTAAGTTATCACGGTTACGAAGGGTTAGCAGTTGATGACGCTGAAAAAACTCGCTTGCAAGCCGATCTTGGACAGACCAATCACATGTTACTGCACAATCATGGTGGACTCACTTTAGGTCCGACTGTGGGAGACGCCTTTATGCGTTTTTACGACTTGCAAAGAGCCTGTGAAATTCAAATGGAATTGATGCAAAGTGGTCAAAGCGTCATCGAAATCCCCAAAGATATAGTCGACGGTATCTATGCTCAAGCAAACATTGTACATAGCGGCGAAACGGGTGGGCAAAAAGCTTGGCCAGCCATGTTAAGACGCGCGTATAAACTTGACCCCTTATTTTGCGAATAGATGTGTTTAGTTGAAGATTAAAAATAGGAAAATTTATGAAAATTAATCGTGTTGAAATTTTTGACACTCATTGCCCCAAACGACCTATGTGGAATCCGGTGTTTGTACGTATTCATACCGATGAAGGTATTTCTGGGTTAGGTGAGGCTGGCTTAGCCTACGATTTAGGCCATAGCGCTGCTGCGCATATGATTAAAGAAATTGCAGAAGCCATGTTGATTGGTTTTAACCCCATGAATACCGAGCTCTTGTGGTCGCGTATGTTGCGAGAAAGCTTTTGGGGACTAGGTGGGGGGCCGGTTTTATATGCTGCTATGAGTGCCATTGATACCGCCTTGTGGGACATTAAAGGCAAAACCTTTGGCGTACCGGTTTATCAATTACTTGGCGGAAAAACCAACGGTAAATTACGCACCTATGCTAGCCAATTGCAGTTCGATTGGGACAAAGACATCACAAAATTAACTCATCCACAGCAATATGCAGAAGCGGCACTGAAGGCGGTAGCACAAGGCTATGATGCTGTCAAGGTTGATCCCATAGTGTACGATGCCCAGGGCAATACTTCTTATGACCGCACTAACTTATTTACTAAACCGCAAATGCGATTATTTGGTGATCGATTACGGGCTATTCGCACGGCCGTAGGGCCAGATGTAGATATTATCTTTGAGTCGCACTCGTTAATGGGCGCGGCGTCGGCTATTCAAATGGGTGAAGTGGTCGAAGAAGTAGGTTGCATGATGTACGAAGAGCCTGTGAATTATTTGAACTCGGCTGTACATAAAAAAGTAGCTGAAAATGTACGCGTACCTATTGCTGGTGGCGAGCGACTTTATCACCGCTGGGATGTACGCCCTTACTTTGAAGATCAAAGTATTGATGTTTTGCAACCCGATGTGGGGTTATGCGGCGGATTTACCGAAACCAAGAAAGTGTGTGATTACGCAGATGTGTACGATATTCGCGTACAAGCCCATGTGTGTGGTGGCCCTGTCGCTACCGCCGCTAGTTTGCATCTAGAAACGGCTATCCCTAACTTCTTAATTCATGAGCATCATACCTATGCCATTAAAGAGTGGAATAGAGAGTTATGTATTCAAGATCCACAACCTGTAAATGGCTTTTTTGAAGTCTCAGAAACGCCAGGCATAGGCATTGAGTTAAATGACGAAGTCGTTTATCGCTCACCTAATATGGAAGTGAAATAATCCTCTAAGACTGCTATTTTGAGCAAAAAAAAACGGTATTGATAATATATCAATACCGTTGTTGTGATCTTTGCCTTAACGATTATGCGAAAAAGCAATACAGCATCACAAACTTTAAGCTGCGTTAGCTTGCGTTGTGTCTTTCTCGTTCACTAGCTGTAGATTGCTATCTAACAAATCCATATCAAAAGTAAACTCGTCAACACGGATAGCTAACTTACGTTTGTCGTTGTATTCAATCACTAAGGCTACTTCTTGCGCGGTTAATTCACCTGCTTCTTGCAATTTACCCACAGCATGTTCGAAAGAAACATAAGGTACCACTGGTGTTTTGCGTAAGGCTTTTTGAATTTTCTTCAACTGTGGCATTACTGCATGCTTAGCTTTAAATGCTTGCTCGTTGATGTCGTTGCCATCTCCTGGAACGACTTTAACCAAATGAGTTAACTGTGCTTTGATGCTGGTGTCTTGCATCGCCGCTTCAGATAACTCACGTTTTAAGTCGTCTGAAATACCTTTAACCGCTGTGGTGTAGGTATTGGTTAATACACGCATTAAGCCACGCACTGCTGTGTTCGGGAAGTTCACAATAAACTCATTCAGCGCTGTTTCGCCTTTGTTTAAACACCACTGAATGGCGTATTCAAAGTAAGGCAATGCTTCATTTCGACTTTCAACACGTTGCTCGTAAAAACGCACTACGGCCATAGCTGCATACATATAACTCATTACGTCACCAAGACGGGCTGATAACATTTCAGCTTTCTTCAAATCACCACCTAAAACCAATAATGATAAGTCAGCCATGGGGGCTAATTTGGCACTAAGGGCATTCATACGTTTTTCGTATCGACGCACTTCTGGTAAGGCTGATTCTGCACCGCGTGTGAAAGGCAGGTAACTTTTAGATAAGCTACGGAATGCATTTTTCACACTGAAAACAACGGTTTTACCTAACACTTTATTGAAACGGGCATCAGCATCTTTGTCAGTGCTGTGTATAAGATCAACCATTTCTTTAAGATGTGGATGACAACGCATGGTACCTTGACCAAAAATCATCAGGCTACGTGTCAGAATATTTGCCCCTTCTACTGTAATCGCGATAGGTAAGGCAACATAACCACCCGCTAAAGTGTTTTGCGGACCACGTTGAATGGCTTTACCAGCTTGAATATCCATAGCAGAGTTGACCACTTCGCGGCCTAGCTCAGTCATATGATATTTGGCAATCGCTGTTACTACGCCAGGCTTAAGACCTAGGTTAAGACCTTCTGTAGTCAACACTCGCATGGCTTCAAGGACAAAGGTTTTACCGGCAATATCTGCCATTTCTTCTTGAATACCTTCAAAACGTCCTATGGGTACACCAAATTGTTCACGAACAAATGAATATTCAGCCGTCGATTTAAACGATGTTTGTGCAGAGGCGACGCCCATTGCTGGAAGTGAAATACCACGGCCTGCGCCTAAACAGGCAACTAACATCTGCCAACCTCGGCCAATGTTGTCTTGTCCGCCAATCACAAAGTCCATCGGAATAAATACGTTTTGGCCACGAGTTGTACCGTTATAAAACGTCACACCCATTGGATCATGACGATTACCTAGCTCAACACCGGGGTGTGATTTAGGAATAAGGGCGCAGGTAATACCTAACTCGACTTTATCGCCCAATAAACCGTCAACATCAAATACTTTAAAGGCTAAACCTAACACAGTAGCAATAGGCGCAAGAGTGATATAACGCTTGTCCCATGATACGTTGAGGCCAAGCACTTCTTTACCTTCCCACATGCCTTTGGTGACTATGCCAGCGTCTGGAATAGCACCGGCATCAGAACCCGCTTCTGGGCTGGTTAAGGCAAAACATGGAATATCTTGTCCCACAGCTAAGCGTGGTAGATAGTGATTTTGCTGTTCAGGTGTGCCGTAATGCATCAATAACTCGCCAGGACCTAAGGAATTAGGCACCATAACTGTTACCGCTAATGCACCACTTTTAGCCGCTAGTGTGGCTACTATGGTGGAGTTTGCATAAGGAGTGAACTCCAAGCCGCCAAATTTCTTAGGAATAATTAAGGCAAAAAATTTGTTGATAGACAAAAAATCTAGGATTTCTTGCGGAAGATGCGTTGCACTTTGCAGAGCAAAATCGTCAACCATTCCCAACACTTGTTTTACCGGGCCATCTAAAAAGGCCTGTTCATCAGCGTTAAGCTTAGCGGTAGGTATATTTCGCAATGCATGCATATCAGGTTTACCCTGATAAATAGACGATTCTAACCATACATCACCAGCTTCTAATGCTTCTTGCTCGGTAATTGAAATAGCAGGTAATACTTTTTTAAGACTTGTTCTAATACTCATAGTTTGCTCATCCGCTCATCTGACCAGTTGGGATTTATAATACTAGGTTTTATAAAAAGATCAAAATTGTTTGGTATATTTATTAGCTCTATGTTGTAAAAGAAGCATGGTAATAGTCATAAAAACTATATTTATCAATGATATATTGGTTGTTGTGATCGAAATAAAAAAGTTACCCGTAAACACGAGGTAATAATGTTTTTACTGCTATTATGGGAAAACTAAGTGGTCGAAAAAAACGCAATTCTGACCGAGGTTTGACATTTAATCATTGGTTTTATCGCTAACATGCTATTCTGACTGGGTTGGTTTTTGAAGGAATTGGCGATGCATATTGAAGGTGAATACATTAAATTTACATGGTTGGCTAAATAAGTGAAAAATACCTGGTTAGACTTTTCTGTTAATCGTCCAAAGACGGTTCTTGTGATTGGATTTATACTCATCATTGCCACTGCATTGGGTGCTAAAAATCTGTATTTTCGCGGCGATTACAAAGTGTTTTTTGAACAGTCAAATCCCCAAAGAATGGCTTTCGAGGAGATGCAACGGACTTTTAGTAAAAACGACGGGGCAAGCATTGTTATTGCGCCCAAATCAGGCAATGTATTTAATCTAAAAACAATGTCTTTGATATATGAAATGTCTAAAGATGCCGAGCAAACGCCTTTATCTATACGTATAGACTCTATCACTAACTTTCAGCACACTTGGGCTGAAGACGACGATATGATTGTTGAAGATCTCGTTTACGATTTAGCTGATCTCGATCAGGATAAACTTGATTATATTCGCACCATAGCCTTGAACGAACCTAATTTAGTCAACCGACTCATTTCGCCAAGTGGTGATGTTACCGTTATAAACGTGTCTGTTAACTTGCCCGATGGCGATCAAACCGCAGAAGTCATTACGATCACAGATTCAGTCAAAGCGTTAACGGATAAATATAAACTAAAATATCCAGAACATGATTTTTATCATACGGGTGTCGTGCTAATGAACTATTCATTTGCCTCATTTGCTATGCAAGATTTCAGCACAATCGTACCCCTGATGTTTTTGACCATAATCGTCATAATGTGGTTGTTGTTAAAAACAGCCGTAGGCACTTTTTCCACTGTAGTAGTGATTGCTTCTAGTATCGCTGCAACTATGGGCGTGGCTGGTTGGTTTGGTATGTTTATGAGTACAGCAACAGTCAATGTGCCCACTATGGTTATGACACTGGCCGTTGCTGATTGTATTCATGTGATATCAACTATGTTGTATGAGATGCGCCAAGGTAAAACTAAAAAACAAGCCTTGGTGTTTAGTCTTTCACTAAATAAAGCGCCTATTTTTATTACCAGTGCTACCACAGGCATTGGTTTTTTAACCCTTAATTTTGCCGAAGTGCCTATTTTAGCTGATTTGGGTAATTTAACCGCGGTAGGTGTCATTTTTGCCTGTGTTTTTTCGTTAACTATTTTGCCCGCGCTGATAATGGTGCTACCCATTAAGCCATTACCAAAACAGATCGCTGGTGATGAATTAGGTTACACCGAAAGGTTTGGCGAGTGGGTTATCACACATCACAAGCGGATTTTACCTTTTACCTTAGTTGTCACAGTGGTTGCTATTGGTTTTTCATTTAACAATCAGTTAAATGATGTACCCACTGCGTATTTTGATAAAAGTACCGAATTTAGACAGTCTACAGATTTTCAACAACAACATTTAAGTGGTATGACAAACTTAGATTTTTCGATTTTTACCAACGAAGAATCAGGTATTAATAAACCACAAACCTTGCAGCAAATAGAGGCATTTAGTCAATGGCTAAGGCTTCAGCCTGAAATTGATCATGTTTCTACCATCACCGATACCTTTAAACGGTTAAACAAAAATATGCACGGTGACGATCTTAATTATTACCAGTTACCCAACGATAGAGAGCTAGCGGCTCAATATTTGCTGCTATATGAAATGTCATTACCTTATGGTTTGGGCTTAACCAATCAATTGGATATGAACAAGTCTGCTACTCGAGTCATGACAATGGTCAAAAATGTTGGTAGTAAAGAACTCACCGCACTTGAGCGAAAAGCGCAAGAGTGGTTCTCAGCTAACGCCCCCAACTTGGTGCTTACTGCTGCCAGCCCTAGTTTAATGTTTGCGCACATAGGTGAAGCAAATATGGCTAGTATGTTAGAAGGCACACTAGTGGCACTTATACTGATATCAGCTCTTTTGGTCTTTGCCCTTAAATCCTTTAAAATGGGCGTCATAAGTTTGTTGCCTAACTTATTGCCAGCGGGTATCGGTTTTGGTATCTGGGGCATTTATTCTGGTGAAGTCAACCTTGGCTTATCAGTGGTGCTGAGTATGACTTTGGGCATTATTGTCGATGATACGGTACATTTTTTGAGTAAGTATCGACATGCCCGAATTAAAGGTAATGACGCTGAACAAAGTGTGCGTTATGCATTTGCCAGCGTAGGACGAGCGTTATGGATCACCACATTGGTATTGGCAACTGGATTTTCTATACTGATGCTGTCACCATTCGCCTTAAATTCTGAGATGGGCATGTTGACCAGTATTATTATTGTGGTCGCCTTGGCGGTTGATTTTTTGTTCCTTCCGCCATTTTTAATGGCCTTTGATAGAAAAAATATTAAGCAGGAGTTTACCCATGAGTAGATATCTACATTCATCAGTGACAACCATTGCGTTGGTTTTGACACTTATTGCATATTCGTCGATTAGTATTGCACAATCAGCCCAAGAAAAAGGTCTAACAATTGCCAAAGAACGCAAGTTAAGAGACAAGGGCTGGGGTGACAGTAGCGGCGAGATGAGCATGATTTTACGTAATGCTCAAGGCGAGGAAGTTGAACGGAAAATGCGCTTAAAGTCTCTAGAGTTATTGGATGATGGAGACAAGGGCATGACTATTTTTGATCAGCCATTAGATGTAAAAGGCACAGTGTTTTTAAATTTCACTCATGCCATCGAACCAGACGATCAATGGATGTACTTGCCCAAATTGAGTAAAGTAAAACGTATCCGTTCTCGAAACAAATCAGGCCCGTTTATGGGCAGTGAGTTTGCATTCGAAGATATGAGTTCGTTTGAAATTGAAAAATACGAATTTAAGTATTTACGCGACGAAACCTTTGAAGGTCAAGACAGTTTTGTAATAGAACAAGTCCCCACCGACGAAAACTCGGGTTATTCAAAACAAATTGTTTGGGTCGATAAAAAGCATTATAGGGTGCTAAGAATCAAGTTTTTTGATCGTAAAGACAGCTTGCTTAAGGAGTTAATTAATGACGATTTTGTTTTGTACCTAGAAAAATACTGGCGTCCCATGCGTGTTGAAATGTTTAATGAGCAAAATGGCAAAAGTACTGAGCTGATTACCCATGAATTAAATTTTAATACTGGATTAGATGACAATGATTTTAATAAAGGAACATTGAAAAATGTTCGATAAGGTATGCCCAACCCACGCCTAAACGCTAAGTCTGCGAGAGGGTGATTCTGCTTAATGGAACCTCTAAGGTAGCGCCGTCTTGAGTGAGGCCTATCAGGCGAGGTAGCTTGGATATACTATGCTCACAACCTTTTTTGACTTTTAAAGGACCAATATTGAAAAACTTGATCTCACTTATCGCGCTTATGCCAACATTTGTGTTTGCGGATATTGAATACACTGGCAGCGCAGCCGTTGAACAACGTTACTTTCTCCAAGATGCACTCTATCCGCAGCAGGAAAGGGCAAATTTGTCGGTATATTTTGCGCCCCAAGCCTACACCTCATTTAACGATGGTAACGACAGTATTTCGTTTAAAGGTTTTTACCGTTTTGATCAACAAGATGAAGAACGTACTCACGGTGATATCCGTGAGTTTAAGTGGACTCACAGTGGTGAAGAATGGGAAGCGCAAGCGGGTATAGGTAAAGTGTTTTGGGGACAAACTGAATCTTTACATTTAGTCGATATCATTAATCAAACAGATGCGGTTGAAGCCATAGATGGCGAAGATAAGCTAGGTCAGCCTATGGTGACGTTTTCTTTGTTTAAAGATTGGGGTAATACCACAGTCTTTGCGTTGCCTTATTTCCGAGAACGCACTTTTTCTGGCATTGATGGCCGTATCAGGCCGGCATTACCAGTAGATACCGACAATCCATTGTTCGAGTCTGAAGATGAAGAGAAAAATCTTGATTGGGCACTAAGGTGGCAGCATACCTTGGGTGACTGGGAAGTCGGTTTATCCTATTTTGACGGTACCTCCAGAGAGCCAGATTTTGTTGTGGCGACGAATGAATCCTCAGAGCCAAGCTTGCGCCCGTTTTATCCACAAATACAGCAAGCTGGTATAGATGTGTTAGCGCTAATGGGTGGCTGGGTAATCAAGTTTGAGGGTGTTCAACGTAAGGTTATGGATGAAGACTATACGGCCTTTGTAGGTGGTTTTGAGTATTCTTTCGTCGGTTTATTTGACAGTGTTTACGATATTAATTGGTTGATGGAATATCAATATGATGGTCGCGAGAATCAGAGCAATGTCATTGCACAGAATGACCTGATGCTAGGTACTAGGCTGGTTTTTAATGATATTGATGGTACTCAAATATTGGCAGGTGTAGTGCAAGATTTAGATCATTCAAATGTAAGGTCTGGCTTTATTGAGGCGTCAAGTCGTATTAACAATCATTGGAAGTGGCGAGTTGATGCTTATATCTTTTCAAGTGATGAACCCACTGAGGCATCATATATGCTACGCAGAGATGATTACGCGCAGCTTAGCTTAGAGTATTATTTTTAAGTCGCATAGAGCGCAGTGAAAGACTTGCGATAAGGGCAAAATACCAGAGCAGTTTTGAGTCGGTCACCGCGTGATTCTAGCCACGAAGTTCTAGATTAGAACGTTTGAACTACATCACAGAGCGTCGGACGTTCGCTGCACAGAGCAACAGATTGCTAATATTAAGTTTTTTTCTCTGTGATCTTCCTGTCCTCTGTGGTTCAAATTTATTTTATATCCAGATATAAAAAACGGCCTCAATTGAGGCCGTTTTCTTAGGGCAGGTTACGTACTTAAAATAACCTGCCTACTATGTTGAATTTTTAGTTCGTTCTAGAATAATTCTTGCGAAGCTCGAATATTATAAGTATTTAGCGTGAAACCTTAGGTGGTCCTCAATAAAACTCGCAACAAAAAAGTAACTATGATCATAACCTGGGTGATAACGAAACTCGGCTGCATAACCTATTTCTAACGCAACGTCCTCTAACGGTTTGGTGAGTTTCTGCGGGTGATAAAAGTTATCATCTAAACCTTGGTCTACTAACATAGGGAGATGTAAAAACTTTCCTTGTTGACGCATTAATGCGCAGCTATCGTAGGCCTCCCAGTCTATCTGATTATCTCCTAAATAGTGGCTGAACGCTTTTTGACCCCATTGACAGTCCATAGGATTAACAATAGGCGCAAAGGCAGAAACTGAGCAATATTGCTTCATATTCGACAAGGCAATAATGAGTGCACCATGGCCACCCATTGAGTGCCCGGCTATTGCCGATTTTGCTTTTACCCTGAATTCTTTCTTAATCAGAGCGGGTAACTCTTCAACAATATAGTCGTACATTTGATAATGCTCATGCCAAGGCTCTTGGGTGGCATTAAGAAAAAATCCGGCACCTAATCCTAAATCGTAAGCTGCGTCTGCTGCATCGGGGATATGATCGCCCCTAGGGCTGGTATCAGGCATGATCAGCATGATACCCAGTTCAGCAGCGACTCTTTGTGCTCCCGCTTTGGCAGAAAAGTTTTCGTCG
>Ga0115567_10000328_pt1 | contig 47450 bp, 44 predicted proteins | sample COGITO_mtgs_1204_2_FD_88679 | JGI IMG/M metagenome (GOLD analysis project Ga0115567, IMG submission 88679) | Pelagic marine microbial communities from North Sea - COGITO_mtgs_120412 | ecosystem: Environmental > Aquatic > Marine > Epipelagic | place: Germany:Helgoland, sampling site Kabeltonne...
AGAAATAAGGAATAAGGTACTACGTACCTTATGTGATCCATACATCAAAAAGGGCCTTTAAAAATCTGATTCAAACGGAATCAGATTCGGCCCTTTTCGAGTACATAGTATAGGTAAACTTTGGTAGTAAATTATTTTAGCTGGACGTTTAGGAAAGATATATTTCGTTAAACTAGGGCTTATATTGATTATAAACCCTAATTTAACTAGAGTAGTTATTTAGACTTCTGTAGATTGGCAATAAGTAAAAAATAATGTCATGTCTTTATTAAGCTTATATTCATCATGCAATTCATGAGGTTTTAAGTCTACAACCCTTGTTCTGCCCCACTTAAATTCAACGATGGGTACGATAGATTTTAAATATTCATAAGCAGGTTCAAATTCCTTTTTTAATCTAGCTCCAGTTGGCCCTCGTTGCAAAAGATCATTCCGTTTTATGTATCTAAATCCTGAGTTGACAAAACCATTTAACCACTGCTTCAAGTTCTCAGCATCGGTAATATATTTTGGAGGGGCGCAAAACACCTTCATAAACTGCCCCGAGCAGTAAGAAGTGATGTTCATAGCCTCAATAAATGTTGAAACTGATATTGGTTCATCCGGTGAATTATCCATGCAATGCATAACCGCTGCTACGCGGACTGTCATTTCTGGTACTTTGGACATATGATCCTTGGCCTGAAAATAAATTCCCTCAGGTCTCATTTTCATTTCAATATCGTTGACCATGTCAAACCATAAGCTCTTCGCTTCATCACTAAGCCTTACTATCTTTTTTTCTTTTCTAAGCATCATCATCATCCCCTTGCTCAATCTGAGACAACAATTGGTAAAGCCTATCATTAAACGCATTAAGTCCATCTCGTGAAAACGATACTCCGTTAGTTTGCCTGTAACCACAATTTGAAATTGGCTTACACACCAAAAACCGTGATAACCAACCATTACCGCGAATATCATCTTTGTTATTCTTTAATAACCGCTCCAGAGCACTCGGCTGAGGCATTATGTTTACTGTTACTCTCGCCCCTTCTAATGTAAATGATCCTTCCTTTTTTCTATTTACAGTAATAGCATCACCGCTATAAAGAGAATTTAAATTGGAAGTTTTAGACATAAGTCGACTATTAAATATATTGCCACCTTCACTAGAACTAAGGTAACCATTAGGATTGTGCTCTGCTAAGTCGCGAAACATTGCTTCAAATGAGCTATCTTCAAATATGTGAAAAGGTAGTTTAGGCTTAGCTGGTGCATATTTTTGATGCTCTAATAGTTTTTCAACCATTGAATTAGATTTATTATTCATCTAAATCCACTCCTTTTTTGATTTGAGCTACCTGGTTTGCGTAAACCCCCTGTTTAATTTTGTACTCATTAAGATTTTCTTGATGCTTTTGGATACTATCTTTATTAAATGACTTAATGCCTTTTGTTAGTAAGTTTTCAACGGTTGATTTTCGTTCTCCCGACTCAGCAATAATCAAAGTGTTAAGGGAAACAGGGCAAATATTACCTGTAGGCATTTCTACATCAACATTACCTTGTGTCGCAGCTGCTACAGCACTAATAGCCGTCAAGTAAACCATAGCCTCAGGTGCTTGGGTTATATTTAAAGCTTCGTCTATGGCATTTTTTAAAAGCTTAGATTGTGTGATAGATGGAAAATCATCACTTGGCAATGGAAAAATGTTTAAGTAATGACTTCTCATTTTTTAATACTCCAATAAGTTAAGTTACATTTAGAGAGTGGGGTTGATTGATATTGATTCATTATGCTCATCTCCTTATATAGACTGACTTCTCATTGCATCTAACCATTTTTCAGCATCCTTCTTAAACCAGCCTACAGCTCTGGCTCCAAGAGGGATCTTTTTTGGAAATAACGGATCGAATCTTGATGATTTAGGGTTTTGTTTATCGTAGATAGTCGAACGGGAAAGGCCAGTAATAATCTGTACTTCTTTCATTCGAATAATTTGGTTGGTGAAACTTGATACTTGTTCTTTCACATTTGTACTCCTGTTTATTAAATTACAGGCTGTACGTTAATGGACTATTTAGATCAAATCACTGAACTCAGAGGGGAGTAGAAGCAGGAATTTACTCCTAAACTTTGGGAAATACCTTACTAATACTGAGGATTCCTACTCCCTCATTTACTTTTAATGAATTTGGTAAAGATAAAAACTCACCATGAATTGCTTTTTCATAGCTGTAACCAACTTGATGCAATTCCTCAGCAAACTTCTTTCTATACTTTTCAATGTCAGAGGGTAAACGTAAGTCTTTACCACGCCAGTAATCTTCTGACTCTCTTACCAAATGTATAAGTTGGCATTTACATCCTGTTGATGGGGTAAGTTTGTGTAAGTCTGCATTATGATGTGGCTTCGGGTTGAGAAAAAATACAGCGGCATCAAGAGACTTTTTTGTGAATTTACTGTAAGGAAGCTGATTGCTTAAGATTTTTATGAGTGGTTCTAAAAGCTTATTCTCTTCTAAAACAAAGTACTGATAACCAATTTCAGCTAAAGTATGTAAATCATTAAAATCTCTAAATTCAGGTTTAACAAAATATGGTGACGACTCTGAGATTACATTAAGCACTTTTTTATAGTTACTCGAAATTTCAATATCGCTTTGCTTTATTATTAACTCTTTAGCAAAAGTCTGATTTAAATATGACCCTGCTAGGAACTCAATACCTTGATCGAACTCAAGATCTTCATCAACTTCACATGCTAGATATTTATCAATTATAACAAATCTTCTTAAATACTCCCCTGACTCTAGGGCCCGAACACCATTAATGAATCTTTTTCTATCTATTGACGGTACGTTATCTAATTTTTCTGCTTGTTGACTTAGATAGTTATTGGATCGAACAACTTCAGACATGTCATTATCAAAATTTAATTCTAAGTTAGATAGCCATTCGTTATAAAAAAGTCTTAGCCTATGCTCTGAATTTGTATCGTCGGGGACACAAAAGGCACTTTCAAAAACAGACTGTTCTAAAATAGATGTTTTTAATACCTTACAGTCTGCTCTGCTCAAATTAAGATATGTGACATCTACCTTTAAAGGAAGCATCGATATACCTTCTAACTCATTCTTTGCATACATTAAAAACCCAAGTCTTTTTAACTCTTCAGGCTCAATTATAGACATCAAATAAGGAGTGTATTCTTTTGGTACCTTAACCGATAAAATGATTTCGCCTTTAATCGCTAGGTCAATAATTTCATTAGTGGCAATACCAAAACGATTTACTGCGCCTAACAGTGAATAATAAAAGGGAGATTCAGTTTCAACGGGTTCACATTTACTCACAAGGCCACATCTAGTTAATAAGTTTTAAAGATGATTAATTTATGCGATATCTGCTACTAATAGCAACAATAGCTAATAAAACTTAAAAAGAAATCGAAAATATGTAGTCACCTTTGATAAAGAAAACTCATTATCCCATTGAATAATAAGGACTTTTACTTAGAATTGTAACCATTGGCTAATCAAAACCGGTTTAGGCCGTTTTCTCTAAATTTAGGGCATAAAAAAGCGACTGATTATTCATCTAGCCGCTTTGTTGATAATGAGTTGATTATGCGCTTTTAACGGTAACTTGCCCGTTCATTAGCATAGGTAAAAGCCAATCTCTGAGTTCAGTTAACTTTTTGTTCTCTTTAATTGCCAATGTTAGTTTTTTATCTAAACCTGCTCTTAGCTCACTATACTTATTTAATATCTCAGTAGGCGGCAATGGTATTTTACACCAATTTACACCATCTAAATTCAAGTGAAGTACCAATGTACCGCTTGCAAAATGCTTTATGTAGCGATGATAATGATCTGAATTAAACAAAGGTTCTAAAAATTGGACATTAACCGCATTTGATGGAACAACTTTAGCAACGTCGCAAGAGATTAATACATCCTCGTCGAACAAATCTGGAATCGTAAAGGCTTTACCGATAATATCAGCATTTCTAGTAACATCGGTTATCGCAATAACCAAATCACCAGCTGAAACGACTTTATTCTCTTTGTAAGAACCTGAAAAATACTTAAGACCTTTGCTCTTGTATTGCCCACTTAATTTGAAAGAGTTCAAATTAATCATCGGAATTCCGTTTTCGGTAATTTCTTTGCTTTTGTACGAAATACCTCTTTCAAAACTAAGTAACTCACTGAGCTGTTTTACTTTCCAACTATCAGGTATTTCACGTTTTAACTCTTCGTTATAAACCATCTTACCGCCTGATGATTTATATGGCTTACCGTTAGTATCAGGAAAATCGAACTGCACAAACCAGTAATCGTAAATGAGCTTGGCCATAGCCTCTAGATCAGCATTGATTTTGTTGTTGATTTCGATTTTACTTTCAAGATTCGATAGTATTTCTGCGACCTTATCCTGAGACTTTTTTTGAGGGACTCTAAATTCAAGCCCCCTGACAGAATCTTTAGTAATTGTTAATGTCGTCGTACCATTTGCAAACTTCTTAATATATTTTTCATTCGACTTCATTAAGTAGTACATGAACTGCTGGTTTACTTCATCATTAAATCGTATTAAGAACAAATTCATAGCTAAAGATACTGGTTTATCCAAATCAGGCATTAAATAGACTGAGCCGGGATTAGCAATTTTATTCATCAATATGTCATTTGGATAAACTTTTGTTTTCTTTAAATAGTCGTACTCTTGTTCATTTAAATAAATTAAATCATCTTTAAAATCTGGACGTTCGAAATTCAATGTCCTGATCATAATTGCATAATCAGGAGAGCCTTTTAACTCAACATTTTCCTTTAAAGTCTTATATGAACCATTCGCGTGGTAATCAGTTAATGTTTCTATAAAATCACCTAAAACTATATTAGTAAAATCACTCATATTTCAAACCAGACAAGTTATTTTTAATTTCACTTTCTAAAGTTTTAGATTCAGAAAAAAGACTGGTTAAATTTGATTCAAATTGGTTTAACTTTGCTTGGAAGTCATCTTGAGATAGTTCTATATGTTCAATTTTTACTTCGAAGTATTGCCCTGCGCTTAACGAGTAGTTTTTAGCTTCAATGTCGTCGTAGCTCACCAACACAGAAAAATCATCAACAACATTCTTGTTATTGAATGTATCAATAATTTGGTCTTCTTCAATATGTGTCAGTACTGTCTTTTGATTCTTACCTTCTTTAACCGTCTCACCAAGATTTGACGCATCGATAAGCACCACATCACCTTTGTTGGTTTTATCAATAAATAAAATTGAAACGTTGGTACCTGTATTAGCAAAAATGTTTGATGGCATACTGACCACACCCGCTAGCATTTTTTTATCAATTAGTTTTTGACGGATCTTTTTATCAATGCCACTTTGTGCAGTAATAAAGCCAGTCGGTACAACGATCGCGGCTTTACCGTTTTCTTTAAGTGAGAAAATGATGTGCTGTAAAAACATTAGGTAGATTGCCATCGATTCTTTTTTCTTGGCTGGTACTTTTGGAATACCCGCAAAAAAACGGTCGTGGTTTGCTTTTGTTTCTAAATCAGCACTAAAGTCTGAAAAATCTAACTTAAAAGGCGGGTTTGAAACTATGTAATCAAACTGTTCTAGCTCTCCACTAGCTTTTTTGTGGTAAGGCTCAAGTATGGTGTTGCCTTTAATAATGTTGTGGATGGAATGCACTAGGTCATTAAGAATTAAGTTTAAACGCAATAAACTAGATGATTTTTGTGAAATATCTTGGGAATAAATGGTGCACTTATCTTCACCTATTTGGTGAGCAAGGTTCATTAATAACGAGCCTGATCCTGCTGAAGGGTCGTAACATGTAGCATTGTTCACTGTGCCCACTTCTTTTGTAGACACCAAACAACGGGCCATAATTTTAGATACCGCATGTGGAGTAAAATACTCTGCATATTTACCCCCACTGTTGGTGTTGTAGTCTTTGATTAAGTACTCAAAAATAGTGGCGTAAAAGTCGAATTTCTCATTAAAGATATTTTCGAAGCTAAAATCGGTTAGTTTATTAATAATAGCCTTACAGAACTTATCTCGGTTGTCGGTAACGTATTTACTAAGATTTTCAAACAGGACTATTTTTTCACCACCTTCGGTTAATACCGAGAAAATATCACTATTGTCCCTGGCTACATCTAACAGTGTGGTATCAAATACTTCAGCAAAGTTTGGTTTGTCTTGTTTGTTAAACAATGAGGTGATGAAGTGATCGGGGCTAATACGTGCGACACTAGGTTTTAAGCGCATATTGAGTTTAGCGACTTCTTTGTCACTGTAACTACTAAGCACATCTTCCCAGCTTTCAGCATCCGCTAACTTCTTATCAAGCTTTTTGATTTCATACACGTATTTATCGTTTAAGAACTTGTATAAAAAAACCTGGGTAATAACTTTAAATTCGTTACCGTCGTTGCCTAGACCATAATTGGCACAGACCTTTTTTATGTTATCTATTAACGCTTTGGTCTGTTGCTCAAATTGTTGTGTGCTTGTCATATCTGTTCTTAAAATCTCTTAGGTAAATTACTGTTTAATCTGCAATAGTCATAGGGTTATCTATAGCTTGAAATGCCGTGATATTCGTTCATGTATTCGTTAACAACCAGCAAGTTAATCATTTCAACGTCTTCAACCTCAAGGTCGATACCTTGTTTGTCCTCGAACTCATTGAAAATAATGGGCGGTATCATTTGTTTGATGAAGTTTTCATTCTCAAGCATTTTTGCGTTTTGTTGAATTTGGTTATCTACTTCAGTTTTTAAGCCATTTAGGGCTTCAAATAGTTTACTTTCGCTGTCGGTTAACGGGTTTTTCTCCATTAATCGTTTATGTAATCGAGCGTACTTTTCGTCATTGTTGTATTTGGCTTTAAGTAACTGGTTTTTTCGTTCTAACTCTTTTGCTTTGTCGTAAGTGTGGTTTAACGCCTTAATATTGCTTTCCATTTGCTCTTTAGATACTTCACTTAAGTTTTTCTTTTTAAATAAGCGTTCTAGTTCAGCTTTGAGGGATACAAATTCTGGATCTTTGGGATCGAAGTTGCTTGCTAAGGCTTCGCGTGTTTTTTGTAAGGTCGTTTTTAATGCGTCGGCTAGTACCATTTCTTCTTCTTTAATTTTAGTAAAGGCGAAGATAACGTCTTCCAGTGCCACATTAAGCAAATTGGTGGTATCGACGTTACTTTCAATTGCCTCTTTGGTATTTATTAGAGCAAGACGATTGTTGGCTTCTCTTGAAAGCACATTGAGCATTTTAAAGTCGAGGTTTTCTAGTAAAGCTAAAGCCTCGGGATCACCCGACAGGCGAATAAGGTTATAAAGACTTTTAGCATTATTTAGTGCCTGGGTGATTTTCAACATCTCACCACGAGAATTGATTTGGGTGATTTGGTCTGAGAATACTTCCGCATTTTTTGTATCGAAATGGAACAGCACATCTTTAATTTCGTAGATTTCTTGTATTATTTCTTCTTGAGATTTAAACAGGTTACTAAAGTGCTCAATCTCGTCGCCTAGCTCTGATTGCAATTCTTTGAAGTAATCTTGATTCGTTTTTTCAAATTCACTTTCAATATCGGCAAAATCAACCACGTAGCCATAGCCAAAATCTTTGTATGTACGGTTAACACGAGTCAGTGTTTGCAGTAAGTTGTGGGCTTTAATCACACGGCCTATATAAAGCTTTTTAAGGCGTGGCGCATCAAAACCAGTCAGCAGCATATTAAATACAAACAAGAAGTCGATCTTACCTTCTTTAAAATCTTCAACTCGCTGTTTACGCTCCTCTTTAGTGCCTACGTCATGCAATATTACAGCAGCAGTATTCACTTCACTATTTTGCTTTTTAGCAATGTGATAGCTTGCAGGAGGCTCTGCTGCCATTAATATTTGTTCTTCTTGCACTGTTTCTGCACTAAGTTTGATCTTGGCGTATTTGTGCTGAAATATTTCATACATCATTTTGGCTTGGTCAGATGAATCACAGACAACCATGCCACCAATACCGTTATTGTTCATTGATATACGCGTTTGTTCAAAGTCTTTAACGATGTAATCAAGCATTGGCTCAACAAACTTCTCGTGGGCATATACTGTTTTTTTATCAGCATTGCCTTTGAGTATTTCAATTTCTTCTAATGTTTTTTGGAGGTTAAGTTTATAACTTGTTTCTATATCTTCTCGGATCAATCGCAGGGTATAACCGTCTTTGATCGATGCGTTGTAGTAATATTTGTGAATATAGTTGCCAAATAGTGACTTAGAATCATAGCCACTGTCAGTGCTAAGCAGAGGTGTACCTGTTAACCCTATTTTTATGGAATTTCGATCTGCCTGTTCTAAGTTCGCTAAAAAGCTACCTTTAGGGTTATAGCTACGATGCACTTCATCTAAAAAGAATACTCTTTGAATACTTAAGTTGTAGTCGTTATTTTTAATGATATCTGGGTCGTCTTCAAACTTATGTATGTTAACAACTGTGATTTCAGCTTCACCAGAACTATTGTGAATAGCCGCAGTTTGTTTAATGTCTTTGGCGAACGCTTCACGAGAATCAATGTTATGAACTTTTAAACCTCGGGCTTTAAACTCTTTACCCGCTTGTATAAGTAAATCAATTCTATCCACAATAAAGTAGAACTTAGCAATGACACTTTTCTTTTGAAAATAATCAGCTAAATACTTTACGTTGTAATAGGCAAGTGCCGTTTTACCACTGCCTTGAGTGTGCCAGATTATGCCCTTTTTTATGCCGTCATCTAAGGTCTGTTCGATGGCTTTAGTAGCGAACAATTGAGGGTAACGCATTATGTGCTTCTCTAATCCCTTTAAACCTTTAACGTAGGCTAAAGCGTACTCCAGGACAAAAGCGAAACGGTCTGGTTGTAATAACGAGGTACAAATTCGGTTTGTTGGCGTATTAGGATTTTTGTTTTTGGCAAATTCAGGGGATTGCTTGATACTCAATAAGTTATTGTCTTTTAATACGTTCGTTTCATCAACGTCACTAATGTTTGATAACAGTTCATCTAAATTAAATTCATGCTCTTCACGAAAGTAATTAAAACCCGGTTTTTGATACGATGCTGTTGCATAGAACGCACCTTCAATTGGCATAGGCGAGCTATCGTCATACTCCATGTTATTCGAGAAAATCATTAGCTGCGTTAAGTTAACAAACTTTCTAAACTTAGTATTTTGAAAGCGGGTTTGTATACGTTTGTGTTCAGCTAGAATACCGTCACGGTTGTTTGGTCGTTTAACCTCAATAAATACAAGTGGCATACCGTTGATTAAACAAATGATGTCGGGTCTAAATTCATCATCATCTTTTTTGTAAGTTAGCTCTGTGACAACATTAAATGTGTTATTGCTGAAGTTTTCGAAGTCAATTAGGCGTATGCCTGATTTGTCGGTGAGCTTTTCATAAAAGGCTTTACCAAGATCTTCATTTTCTAAGCAAAGTGATACTTGGTCGTAACATTGTTTTGCTTCATGATCGGTAATAGTAGGATTTATCTTTTTGATGCTTTCATCAAAGATGTCGGTAAAGATATTGGTTGATTCATCCCAAGTGATCTTTGGGTCTTTTAAAGATAGATAGCCATAACCTAGACGCACTAAATGCAGTATGGTGGGGATTTTCACCCTTGAGTCTTCGTTAAACTTCATTTATCAAATATCCGTTTTTGATGCCATTAACAGCCAAGGCATTTAACCAAAAGTCGTTACTAATTAGTAATAGTCTCACCTAATTACAAGCTGTAATAATGTATCATCAACAAGAACAAGACACCCTTACTAACTATCTGATAATAAACAATTAAACAGCCTTAAACTGTTTAACATTGGTGATGGCCGGTATTTTACCTGTTATTGCATTTTCTATATGTTCTGACCACCAATACATTAATGCCTTTCTTCGTTCAATATATTGAGTTCTGTTGTAGGCTTTTCTAACCTCATTTTGTTCTTGATGGGATAGTGCAGATTCTATAATGTCACCATCAAACCCTTGCTCATTTAAGGTTGTGCTTGCGATAGAGCGCATGCCATGTGCAACTAATCTTCCCTTGAATCCCATACGCTGCAATGCTTTGTTGGCAGTTTCAGGATTACTAGGTTTAGTGGGATGTCTATCGGAAGGAAATAGGTATTCCCTATGAGCGCTAACGGGTTTTATGATTTCTAAAATAGATAGGGTTTGGCGTGTCAGTGGCACTATATGTTCAATTTTCATTTTCATACGTTCTGCTGGGATCACCCATAACTCATTTTCAAAATCTATTTCTGACCATTTAGCTTCGGCTGCTTCTCTAGGACGTACCATAGTGTGAAGTTGCCATTCAATCAGACACCTAGTAATTAATTTAATGCTAGCGTAGTTAATGGCTTTCATTAATTCGGGGAGTTCTTCAGGCCTTAACGTTGGCATATGAGTAACTTTAGGGCTATCAAACGCGCTACCAATACCAGCTAACGAATTGTGATGTAACAAGCCTGTATTGACCGCAAACTTCATAACTTGGTTTAGATTACCGATTATCTTACTTGTCGTTTCTAGGCTGCCCTTGGCGGCTAGGGGCTTTAAAACACTGATAACTTCAGGGGCAAGTAGCTTATCAATAGGACGATGCCCTAACTTGGGAAATACGTGATTCTCAAAGTGACGCCATAAACTACGTGCAGTCGTTTCCGCTACCTTTTCTTTCTTAACCTTAAACCAATCAGTAGTGACTGATTGTAAGGTATAGCTAGCAGCCAGTTGTTTTTCACGGAGTAGATCATCTTTGTGTTCTTTAGGATCTAAACCGCTGACTAATAACTCTTTAGCTTCTGCTCGTTTCTTACGAGCATCTGCTAGTGACAACGCTGGGTAAGGACCAAAAGATATAGATGAACGCTTACCAGTAATTGGGTGGGTATAATCTAACATCCACAATTTTGAACCATTAGGTTTAACCAATAGTTGCAAACCGTCACCATCAAATAACTTACGCACCTTTTCACTAGGCTTAGCTTGTTTAACTTGAGTATTGGTAAGTGGGACGGTCTTTCTAGCCATTTTAGTGGTATCGCTTTTCGAGCCTTGATTTCGATACCACTAAAAATACCACTAAGATCGTTGGATGTCACTAGCACTTATTGGACACTACTGGACATAAAAAAACCCGAGAGGCTTATTTTTATTAGCCTTCCGGGTCTTTATTGGTTCTTATAGAACCTTGTATTGGTGCGGATGGGGAGACTCGAACTCCCACGGCCTAAGCCACAGCCCCCTCAAGGCTGCGTGTCTACCAATTTCACCACATCCGCATAATTAGTTTTTATTTCTTAAGACTTTGGAACATCTTCTTCTTTAGGTGCTTCTGTCACTGGAACATCAGTAGCGTCTTGCATAGATTGCTCAGTAACGGGTACATCTGTATCAGTGGTACCTTGCATAGTTGGTTCAGAGACGGGTACGTCAGAATCAATTGCTTGTTCAGTTGCAGGTACTTCTAGGTTTTGCCAGTCATCTACTGCTTTTTCTTTATCGGCTGTTTGGTTACCCAAAATCAGGCTAATAACAAAAAATAGTGTCGCTAGAATAGCCGTTGTTCTCGTTAAAAAGTTACCAGATCCTGTTGAACCAAAAACTGTATTTGAGCCACCACTACCAAAAGATGCGCCCATTCCGGCACCTTTGCCTTGTTGGATCAGTACAAACCCGATCAACATAACCGCTACAATCAAATAAACAATAACTAAAATTTCATAAAAAACCATGTGCTGCCTCTACTGATTTGCCGCTTGGCAAATACTTAAAAAATCTTCTGGATTTAAACTGGCACCGCCAATTAAACCACCATCTACATCTGCCTGAGAAAACAACTCTTGGGCATTATTACCTTTAACACTGCCGCCATATAGAATTACTATATTGGCCGCAATGTTGTCATCTTGTTTTGCTAAATGCCCACGGATAAAAGCATGTACTTCTTGGGCTTGCGCCGGACTGGCTGTTTTACCGGTACCTATCGCCCAAATGGGCTCGTAGGCTAAAACCATATCAGCACATTGGCTTATGCCAACTTTAAGCAATACAGCATCTAGCTGCGCAGCGATATAATCGAATAATGTGCCGTCTTCTCGCACATTTTCTGGTTCGCCTACACATAAAATTGGGGTCAAATTGGCTTTTAATACCTGTTCAACTTTTAGCGCGACTAATTCATTAGATTCATGATTGTCTGCACGACGTTCAGAATGCCCAATAATGACATATTGGCAGTTGAACTCTTTAAGCATGGCCACAGACACTTCACCTGTATGTGCGCCTGAGTCAAATTGACTGACGTTCTGCGAACCTAATTTTTGTTTGCTGTCGAACAGTCCAAAATAAGGGAAAGGTGGACAAATCACCACATCCATATTATCCAGGCTGGCAGCAGACAATTGTTGCTGCATTTGCTCAATCAGCGCTTTATCGCCATTCATTTTCCAATTACCGGCGACTAGCTGTCTACGATTATTTGCTTTCACGTTATGCTCCGTCATGTCACATCGAACACCAATAAAAAAGCGCGCGAGATATTAACCAACCCAATGACAATATACAAGTAGCTACAGCTAATATTGCCCCGTAAATCCGACTAATCGGTTACTTTACGCACAGCATCAGCAATATATTCAGCCCAAGTACTGGAATCTTGTGCATCATTGGCTTCAACCATCACTCTAACAAGAGGTTCTGTACCACTTTTACGTAATAATACTCGGCCTTTATCACCTAAGGCTTTTTCTGCTTCAACGACGGCCTGTTTTACGCCTTTATCTTCAAGTGGTTTAGTACCTTCAGAAAATCTTACGTTGATTAATGTTTGTGGATATTTAGTCATACCACGGCTCAACTCGTTCAAGGTCATGTCAGCAGTTAACATAGCCGCTAACACTTGCAGCCCAGCCACTATACCATCACCTGTAGAAGCCGCGGCTAAGTTCAATACATGGCCAGAGCCTTCACCACCAATTGACCAGCCTTTTTTCTTAAGTAACTCCATGACATAGCGATCACCTACTTTGCTGCGCACAAAGGGCACACCCAAGGTTCCTAAAGCTACTTCTAGGCCTAAGTTACTCATTACTGTGCCAACCACTCCACCTTGTAAGCGTCCGCTTTTAAGGGCATCTCTGGCAATAATGTAGACAATTTGGTCGCCGTCAATCACGTTACCCTTGTGATCAACCAACATGATACGGTCACCATCGCCATCAAGGGCAAAACCTAAATCGGCTTCATTTTCGATTACGCTTTCAGTTACCGCCTTCATTGATGTTGCGCCGACTTTACGATTGATATTTAAACCGTCTGGTTCAGTACCAATTTCTATCACTTCTGCCCCTAATTCACTGAGCACATTTGGTGCAATGTGATAAGTTGCGCCATGGGCACAATCGACCACTATTTTTAATCCTTTAAGAGACAATGCTGAAGGAAAATTACCTTTACAAAATTCAATATATCGACCCGCCGCATCACCAATTCGTACTGCTTTACCCAGTTTATCTGAAGCAACACACTGCATCGGTTTGTCCATTTGCTCTTCGATGGCAATCTCAATTGCGTCATCTAACTTCATTCCATCTGCAGAAAAAAACTTGATGCCATTATCGTAGTAGGGATTATGTGAAGCACTGATAACAATACCGGCTTCAGAACGAAATGTTTTAGTGAGGTAGGCAATAGCTGGAGTTGGCATGGGGCCAAGCAAACCAATATTAATACCTGCAGCTGACAAACCGGCTTCCAATGCTGACTCCAACATATATCCTGAAATGCGCGTATCTTTGCCAATGAGTACTTTGTTCGTACCTTGACCAGCCAAAACCTTGCCTGCGGCCCAACCCAGCTTCATCACAAATTCTGGATTAATAATGTTTTCACCCACTTTTCCACGAATACCATCGGTACCAAAATATTTTCTATCGCTCATTATTATTCCTGTAAGCGTTAATCATGTTTATTATTTTAACAGCATCGACTGTCTCTTTTACATCATGCACTCTAATTATTTGCGCACCCTTTTGCGCCGCTATTGTAGCAACAGCAATATTCCCCGCCAAACGTTGATCTATTTCTCGTTGCAACAAATTTCCAAGCATCGACTTACGTGACATACCTACCAAAACCGGCACATTTAATTGAAGAAAGACTTCAAGTTGCCCTAACATTTGATAATTATGTTCGAGTGATTTTCCAAAACCAAAGCCTGGATCAACCATGATTTGTTCCTTTGCGATACCCGCTTTACAGCACACAGAGATGCGATCCTGTAAAAATTTCATCACGTCCTTAACCACATCAACATAGCTAGGATTTTGTTGCATGACTCTTGGTTGCCCCTGCATATGCATTAGGCACACGGGTACTTTGGCTGCTACGGCTGCATCTAACGCACCGTTTTCCTGCAATGCACGTACATCATTAATTAAGCTAGCACCCGCGTTAACGGCTTCAGTCATTACTTGGGCTTTACTGGTGTCTATGGAGATAATGGTATCAAACCGAGAATATATTGACTCAATCATGGGGATAATACGATCCAGCTCTTGTTGCACAGAAACATCCTTAGCACCGGGACGGGTCGACTCTCCACCGATATCAATAATATCAGCACCTTCACTTAACATTAAACCCGTCTGAATCAGCCCATCTTCGAGCAAATCAAATGCACCACCATCGGAAAAAGAATCGGGTGTGACATTTAATATTCCCATCACTTTAGGTGTAGATAAATCTAAAAATTTATCTCTAAACTGCATAAACACTCAGTATTTTTTGTTTTTTCTTATAAAAAAACGCTTTGCTGACCAATCAACAAAGCGTTTTCATCGCGTCCAACAATCTTAGCTGGTTGCGTCGCCAGGCTTGCCCACATTCGGTTTAATGGGTATTTCTCCTTCTTTAGTAGGACCGGAAACCGTCGCCCCACCAGAAGGCTTGTCGCCGTCGTCTTTACCATCGCGCACCCAGTCAGCAGGTGGTCTAGGCTCTATTCTTGCCATTAAATCATCGATTTGTTTGGCGTCAATCGTTTCGTATTTCATTAAACAATCTTTCATTGTTTCCAGAACATCACGATTTTCAGTTAGAATTTTTTCTGCCCGTTCATAGTTGCGATCAATAATTGATTTGATTTCAGCATCGATGGCGCGAGCGGTGTCGTCAGACATATTCTTAGATTTTGACATACTGCGACCAAGGAATACTTCCCCTTCTTCTTCAGCATATAACATAGGACCCATTTTTGAAGATAAGCCCCATTGTGTCACCATCTTACGAGCAATGTCGGTAGCGCGCTCAATGTCATTTGATGCGCCAGTGGTCACGCCATCTTCGCCTAGTGTCATAGATTCGGCGATACGTCCGCCAAATAAGCTAGAAATCATACTTTCAAGATGCTGTTTACTGTGGCTGTATCTGTCTTGTTCTGGCAGATACATAGTGACCCCTAATGCCCTACCACGGGGAATAATTGATACTTTATATACCGGATCATGCTCAGGTACCATACGCCCTACAATTGCGTGACCCGCTTCGTGATAAGCCGTATTGGTTTTTTCTTCCTCAGACATCACCATGCCCTTACGTTCAGAGCCCATCATTATTTTATCTTTGGCTTTGTCAAACTCATCCATGGCCACCACTTTTTTGCCGGTACGAGCGGCAAATAAAGCGGCTTCGTTGACCAAGTTAGCCAGGTCAGCTCCAGAAAATCCAGGGGTACCACGAGCAATCAAGCTCGCTTCAACATTATCGCCTAATGGCACTTTACGCATATGGACTTTAAGGATTTGTTCACGACCGCGAATATCGGGTAAACCAACCGTTACTTGACGGTCAAAACGACCGGGGCGTAATAACGCTGGGTCAAGTACGTCTGGACGGTTAGTCGCAGCAATAACAATAATACCTTCATTACCTTCAAAACCATCCATCTCCACTAACATCTGGTTAAGGGTTTGTTCTCTTTCATCATGACCACCGCCCACTCCGGCACCACGCTGACGGCCTACGGCATCAATTTCATCGATAAAGATAATGCAAGGAGCAGATTTTTTAGCTTGCTCAAACATATCCCGTACTCGAGATGCACCTACACCGACAAACATTTCTACGAAGTCAGACCCAGAGATAGTAAAGAAAGGTACTTTTGCTTCACCCGCAATGGCTTTGGCCAGTAAGGTTTTACCTGTTCCAGGAGGACCCACCATTAGGATGCCGGTTGGGATCCTACCGCCTAATTTTTGAAATTTACTTGGGTCGCGCAGAAAATCGACTAACTCGGAAACATCTTCCTTGGCTTCATCACAGCCCGCCACATCGGCAAAAGTGGTTTTAATTTGATCTTCGGCTAACAAGCGCGCTTTGCTCTTGCCAAAAGACATAGCGCCTTTACCACCACCGCCTTGCATTTGGCGCATAAAAAATATCCACACACCAATCAGCAGTAACATGGGGAACCAAGATATAAATATCGAGGTCAAAAGCGACGACTCTTCTGGTGGCTTTCCAAAAAGCTCAACGTTGCTATTAACCAATTCATCCATTAAGGCTAAATCGGTATAAGGGATAATGGTAACAAACTCTTCGCCACCACGTTTTATTCCATTTATCTGCCCTGTATTTCTGTCAATCGTGGCACTACTTATTGCCCCATTCTTGGTATCTCGCAAGAACTGACTATAACTAGTTTGCTGTTTTTCAGATCCACCACCCGAAAAGTTTTGGAAAACCGACATCAGTACGACAGCGATAACCAGCCATAAGATTAAATTTTTTGCCATGTCGCTCAAGTTGTTAAACCTCTGTTGTTGCTAGAGTCGAAGTGACTCTATGATTTGCGTCTCGCGCCGTGTTACTCAATGACGTCGAGACTACTATAATTTGTATCCTGTCGCCACCAGATAAACCTCTCTAGAACGCGCTCTGGATGATTCGGGCTTGCGAGTTTTGACTGTTTTAAACGCATTTTGAAGATCTTTCATAAAAGCTTCAAACCCCTCGCCCATAAATACCTTGATCACAAAACTGCCATTTTTCTTTAAAACTTGGTGACACATATCTAAAGCTAATTCGCCTAAATACATTGACTTAGCTTGGTCTATCGCATCATTACCACTCATATTAGGCGCCATATCAGACATCACTACGTCTACGTTTTTGCCACCTATTTTGTTCAATAATTCGTTTAAAACATTTTCTTCACGAAAGTCACCTTGAAGAAACGATACCCCTGCCAAAGGATCCATGGGTAAAATGTCACAAGCTATGACTAAGCCATTGTCGCCCACCACTTTAGTCACATATTGCGACCAACCACCCGGCGCGGCACCTAAATCAACCACTGTCATGCCAGTTTTGATCAGGCCATCTTTTTGTTGAATCTCTTCTATTTTAAAGCCAGCTCGAGATCTTAGACCTTGTTTTTGTGCTTTTTGCACAAATTTGTCGTCAAAATGTTCTTTTAACCAACGCTGGCTACTAACAGATTGTTTATTTTTGCTCATCGACCTGTCAAAAACACTGTATTCAAATTAGGAATAACTGGGAGATGGCGCTAGAATAGCGCTTTTCAACCATTCATCTTTAATAAATTTTTAAGAAAAACTAATCTATGACTTTATCAAACAAACAAATACAACATCTCAAAGGCCTAGCCCATTCTATAAAACCAGTGGTGCAATTAGGCAATAATGGCCTAACAGAAGGCGTTTTGGCAGAAATAGACGGGGCTATTAAGCACCACGAATTAATCAAGGTTAAAATCCCAACTGACGATAAGGAAGAAAAAGCGTTGATTATAGATGCCATTATAAGAGAGACAGGCGCAATTAAAATACAATCGATTGGGCACGTTTTAGTCTTATTTAAACAAAGTGACGAAAAAAAGATAGAATTGCCTAAGCGTTAAGCACAAAGTTCTCAAAGAAAAAACTCAATGAGCAAAATCCAAAAAACTGGCAGTATTGTTTGTGTGAGTACTGGTATGACTTTAGGCGCGCATATGTCGCCCATCTGTCGAAGCCACATTGAACAGGCAGATGTGGTGTTTGCTGCTTGTCACCCTATGCTTGAACTCTGGTTAAAAGAGATGAACCTTGATGTTCGCTCTATGCAAGTTTTTTATGCAGAGGGTAAAGACAGGCGAATTACCTATAAAGAAATGGTTGCGGCCATGATGAGCGAAGTACGTGCTGGTAAAAAGGTAGTGGGCGCGTTTTACGGCCATACTGGGGTATTTGCTTGGGCTCCCCATAAAGTTATTGAAATGGCCAAGGCCGAAGGATATGCCGCCCATATGGAGCCTGGCATTTCTGCTGAAGATTGTTTGTATGCGCATTTAGGTATTGACCCAGGCACCTATGGTTGTCAAAACTTTGAAGCCAGTCAATTTATGTTTTATCAACGTAACATCGATCCCAGCGCTTATTTGATTTTGTGGCAAGTGGCCATTGCCGGTGATAAATCCATCAAACGTTATAGTACCGGCGAAGCATACAGGAAACTTTTGATTGAGATATTGGCCGATCATTACCCCCTAGATCATCAAGTGGCATTGTACGAATGCCCTACTTTGGCCATAGATGAACCTCGAATAGATTGGCTACCATTAAGTGAATTTGCTAATGCAGATATTTCACTGATCACCACTATGGTATTGCCCCCTAGTAAAAAAATGCTTAAAAATCACCAAATATTAGATAGACTCGCAGAGTTAGATAGAAAATTTCAATAAACGCCCAAAAACGCCAAATGTAAAAAAACAATAAAAATAGGAACCTTTTATGACTGCTATACAACTATTAGAAAAACTGGGTGCCAATGCCTCATTTAATCCAAACCACCTAAGTAAAGAAGATAAATCGAGTATCGAACAAGCTGTAAGCACCTCAAAAACATTCACGGCAGTCCAACTTAATACTCAGCCTAATGACGATGAAGAAACTCCAGAAGAAAATGACGATGACGATAAAGAATCGAAAAAAGAAAATTAATATTTAGTGTCTATTTTTCCAGAAAACAACAGATCATACACTTGCTAAAGCCAATTGTATTATTGTTATCGATCTATGCTTCTACTTCTTTTGGAAGCATAGACTATGACCAAATTCTCGAACAAGCTGAGACTTTAAGAACTTCGGCTCCTAGTCATTCTGGTGACCTGCTAAAAAAAATTGATGAAACCCAACTGACACAGCAACAAAAAGACCTTTTTAACTATCTGCTTGCCTCCAACCAGTTCACCTTTGGGCAATCACAAGAAGCGAAAAAACGGATTATTCAGCTGCTCGAAGAAGCCCCCAAAAAGACTACTAAATTTAAAGCTCTTACCCAGTTAATTACAATTTATATGTCGACCAATGATTGGCCGAATGCCATAAAAACCATTAAATATCTGCAGGAAGGATTATCCGGAACCCCAGAGCTAGACGCCAGTATCCGAGAAATATCCGAGCTTAAAATATTAGATTTTTATAACAATATTGGTGAATTTGAACTTGCTAAAAAGCTTGCAATAGAATTAATGTTAAAAGTAGAAACACCCAAAATTCATTGTGCCACTCAAGCAGCATTATTATTCAGTTATCTAGAAACAACACCAGAAAAAATTAGCCCAGAAGATTTCTATAAAGCTAGGACATCATGCCGGGAACTCAAAGACCTCATGCATGAAAACATTGTAAATGCGTATTTTGCCAAGTACTACTTGGTTGTTAACAAACCTCGAGAGGCTCTTCAGGTATTATCTAATAACCTCGAGGTAGTTAGGTCAATCCAATATCAAGCGCTTATCGCTAGTTTTTATGATTTTATGTCTGAAGGTTACTTTGCTGTTAATGATTATGTACAGGCAGAGAAATATGCTCAAATAATACTCGACACCGAAAAACAACATCAATATAAACCAAGTATAACCAACGCTTATAAAGTAATGGCAGATGTTGCTGAACTGTCAGGGCGCTTCGACCAAGCATTTCATTTCTATAAGCAATATTCAGAAGCTAAAAAATTAAATCTAGATCAAGACAATGCAAAATTGCTGGCTTTACAGAAAGCCAAATTTGATGACGCAGAGAAAACCGTGAAAATCGCCCTACTCGATAAAGAAAATGCTTTATTAAAAACTCAATCCTTATTAGACAGCGCCTCCTCTCAAAATAAACGCTTGGCCTTAGCATTATTATCTATGGTGTTGGTAGTGTTTGTTTTATGGACATATAAGAACCGCCGCAACTACCTAAGAATGCAACACTACGCGCAAACAGATGAGCTAACAGGGATCGCAAATCGCCATTATTTTACCCAACAAGCTAATACTGCGATTAAGTATTGTAAACGGACAGACCAAGCGGTTAGTTTTATTATGTTCGACCTAGATTATTTTAAACGTATTAACGATACCTATGGTCACCAGACTGGCGATGTGGCGCTAAAAATTGCAGTCGAAGCAGCCAAATCAGCATGTCGAAGAAATGATGTTATTGGGCGTTTAGGCGGGGAAGAGTTTGGGATTTTGTTACCTGGTTGTGCCAGCCATTTGGCTTCGTTTATAGCAGAAAAGTGTCGTAAGGCTATTGAGCAGGCTGATTTCACGTCTTCTGGTCATAACTTAGAGGTTACGGCTAGTTTTGGTATTGCCGATTCTAGCAACTGCGATTACAACTTCGAAAAATTGTTCGCAGGTGCTGATTTTGCGTTATATCAATCAAAAGATATGGGCCGTAACAGAGTAGTGCAATACCAAAAAGAAATGCCTAGATTTGAGATCTAATATCTACAACACCTGATTTTAACCTAGCTGATATTGCTAGTGGTGATGTCCACCTGCACCATGGGCATGACCATGCTCGATTTCTTCATCGGTTGCTGCCCGTACATCTACAACTTGAAATTCAAATTTTAGCGTTTTACCAGCTAAAGGATGATTGGTATCTATGGTCACCATAAATTTACCGGCTTTTACAATAGTCACTTCACGCTGACCTTGTTCAGAATTAACCACAGCCGTCATTCCCGTTTTCCATTTCGGCTTTTTCTCAGCACTGAGTAGATGTTTTATCGAGATACGTTGTTCACTGTCTGCTTGAATTTCTCCGTAAGTTTCTACGGCTTCCAACTCCACTTCGAGTTCATCACCTTTAGACATGGATTCTAAAGACTTTTCGATACCCGGCATCATGTTGTTATGTCCATGCAAGTAAGCCACGGCTTGTTCGTCAAAGTTAGACTCCAACTCTTTGCCGTCTAAATCTTTGATTCGATAATGGAATTGCACAACAGTGCCTTTTGAAATTTTCATAATGTGATTCTTCTAAATTAAAAAAATAATGGCAAGATCCTAACAGAATAATTCTTCTCTGTTGAGAGTTTACTCTCAATCATCATCTGCACCAGCCACAATATTGGCAATATTTAGCAAACTTGAAACTGCCATATAATTGACCGAACCTTTTGGATAACGGCCTTTGCTATTATGTACACCGGCATCTTTATCCATCAACAGCGCCAACGCATCATCAACCGTTTCAACCACACAGATATGAAATTTCTGTGCTTTTACCGCAGCCAATACTTCTTTATCAAGCATAAGATTCACTTGATTGGACTTAGGAATAATCACTCCTTGGGTGCCCGTTAATCCACGATGTTGGCAAAGTTTAAAGAACCCTTCAATCTTCTCGTTCACGCCGCCCACAGACTGCACTTGTCCATACTGATTGATTGAGCCTGTAATCGCCAAGTCTTGACGCACTGGCATTTTAGTTAGCGCAGAAATCAGCGCTACTAGTTCTGCCAAAGAAGCACTGTCACCATCAATGTGTCCATAGGACTGCTCAATTGCTATGTTGGCAGATAAGGTTAACGGAAATAATTGCGCATATTTGTGTCCCAAGTACCCCGTTAACAACATCACACCTTTTGAGTGGCTAGCCTGACCGAGTTCAACTTCTCGCTCAATATCTACCACGCCATTAGCGCCAGCGTAAACAGTGGAGGTAATACGCGCAGGTGTGCCAAACATGCTATCGCCGATTTCCAATACGGTTAAACCATTGACTTTACCTACATCCACGCCTTGGGTGGCAATAAGAATTTGGCCTTGTTTAATATCGTCTAATACGGCTTCACTGACACGCCCAGTGCGATGGGTTTTTGCGGCCAAAGCCGACTCAATGTGGGTTACATCAAGTTCTTGAGTATGCTGTTGTCTGCAAAAAAATTCCGCTTCATGCAAAAGTTCAATCACGTCTGAAAAACGGGCGGATAGCCTTTGTTGATGTTCTGCAAGGCGCAAACTGTATTCCACTAATCGATACATAGCTTTGGCAGAAATACTCTGTAATCCTAGCTCTTTAGATTGAATTCTGACTCGACCAACAAAATCAAATAAGGTGTTTTTATCCAATGGGATCTCGTGGTCGAAATCTACTAATACCCTAAATAATTCATAAAACTCATCGTCGTAATCTTGCAAGGTATAATAAAGGTCACGAGAGCCCAATAATATCACTTTGACATCTATGGGTATTTGCTGGGGATTTAATGTAATAGAATTCACCATCCCTACATCGTGTTGCGGCAAATCCATTTTAAGGAAACCAAACTTGAGCACTAATTTAAGGGTTTCCCATGCATAGGGTTGCTCAATGAGCTTGTCTACATCTAACAATAAATAGCCACCATTTGCTCGGTGCATAGCACCTGGTCTGATCATCCGGTAGTTAGTAAAAACCGACCCTTGAATATTGGTATATTCAACTCGACCAAACAAATTTTGATGGGTGGGGTTAGGCTCATATATCACTGGTGAGCCGCTATTTAGTTCATGGGACACAATAATATTGGGTAGATACTGTTCCTCTAATATCGAACGTTTATCGTATTCGTCGTGTTTGTCTTCTTTTTTATCATCAACTAACACTTCAATCACTGTTTCTACTAAGTGCGATTTAAGCTGCCGTAGAAACTTTAAGATAGCCAAGTCAGAGGAATACTTGTGCTCTAAATCTTTTAATAACGGCTTGATACCCTGCTCTGCGGTTTCCTTTTTTAATGCCCTTAATTTTTCAGCCGTAGCGCGTTTCCATTTAGGTAATTCAATTAACGCTTCGCTTAATTTATCTTCAAGTTCATCAATTAATTGATAATATTGTTGTCTCTGTTGATCTGATGGGTTAACAAAATCAGCATCGGCAACCGGTTTGCCATCAACAATGGGCGAAAAAGTAATACTGCCACCGTCTTCATTCAAGGCCACACTTTGCTGTAGTGCGAGTTTTTCCACTTCATCTATAGCTTTGTCGTATCCCTGATCAAACTCGCGAGTGATCGCCGCTTTTTTACGCTGATAGCCGGGATTATCAAATGCCGCAGGAAAGGTATCTAATAATTCATCTACCAGATATTCCATGTCTTTGAGCAGTTTTTTACTTTCTCCGGCCACCAACCTTAACGCAAAGGGTTCACGCTCATCTTCAAAATTATTGATATAACACCAATCATCAGGCGTGACGGTTTTACTTTCGTATTTATCAATAAATTCATGTACTAAGGTAAACCGCCCTGTGGCTTGTTCCCCCATCACATAAAGATTGTAACCTCGTGCGTCCATACCTAAACCAAAAGACAACGCGTCACGGGCCCTATCTTGGCCGATAAAAGTGGAATTTAAAGCTTGCTGATCTTTTAACGCTTGATTAATCAAGCGTCTACTGGGTTTTGCAGTGAGTTGCTGCAGGTGTAAGGCATATTTGCTTGGCATGTTAAAAGGCTTAATTACCACAAATTAGGAATATGCCAATTAGTGAAACCTGTAATCAGCAGGCTGTCAAACGGATACGAAAAGAATCTGAAAAAGTGACTAATTTTAATACAAATAACCTCGAATAGTGATCCACAGCGCCAAGACTATATTAATTGGTCAATATTTAAGCATTTGTCGGCAAAACACCCAATACACCCAAAAACTTCAGAATAAGCTCGATAAATCACGTATTTACTATTGTTTGCATGGGATACGCTAAGGTATTCTAACAAGCTAATTTTTATATCATTGTTTAGGGTCGTTTTGACCTTATCCCTCTAGTCACGGAAATCTTTTTTAATGGCCGAAAAACAGTACCAACCTCAAGAAATCGAAAAAGAGGTTCAAGCCTATTGGGAAACCCAGCAGACTTTTAAAGCAACTGAAGACGCTGATAAAGAAAAATTCTATTGCCTTTCTATGTTTCCTTATCCCAGCGGTCGTTTGCACATGGGCCATGTTCGCAATTACACCATTGGTGATGTGATCAGTCGCTATCAAAGAATGTTAGGTAAAAACGTTTTGCAGCCTATGGGTTGGGATGCCTTTGGTTTACCCGCTGAAAACGCCGCGATTAACAATAATACTGCGCCAGCCAAATGGACTTATTCAAATATTGAGTATATGAAAACCCAATTAAAAACCTTGGGATTTGGTTACGATTGGGATCGTGAAATAGCCACCTGTAAAAAAGATTATTACCGTTGGGAACAATGGTTTTTTACACGTCTATTCGAGAAAGGTTTAGTCTACAAAAAAAATGCCACCGTTAATTGGGATCCTGTTGATCATACTGTTCTGGCTAACGAACAGGTGATTGATGGTCGTGGTTGGCGCTCGGGCGCGCTGGTTGAACAAAAAGAAATCCCACAGTGGTTTCTTAAAATCACCGATTACGCTGAAGAGCTGGTCAACGATTTAGAACAATTAGAAGAGTGGCCAGAACAAGTTCGCGCCATGCAAAAAAACTGGATTGGCCGTTCAGAAGGAGTAGAAATCACCTTCGATCTAAAACAGACAGTAGCACAACTCAACCATTTTGATGTTTACACAACTCGCCCAGATACCTTATTAGGGGTGACTTATGTGGCCGTTGCAGCGCAGCATCCCATTGCCTTAGAAGCCGCCAAGACAAACCATGATTTAGCGGTATTTATTGATGAATGTAAAACCACCAAAGTGGCCGAAGCCGACTTGGCCACCATGGAAAAGAAAGGCTGCGCCACAGGTTATTACGCTATTCATCCTTTAACCGGTGACAAGGTACCTGTTTGGGTAGCTAACTTTGTATTAATGGGCTATGGCTCAGGTGCGGTTATGGCCGTACCAGGGCACGATCAACGTGACTGGGAGTTTGCTACTAAATATCACCTTGAAATAAAGCAAGTCATCCAAGGCGATGCACAAAGTAAAGTGCAGTGCGATTTAAGCCAAGAAGCGTTTACCGAAAAAGGCATATTGGTTAATTCTGGCGAATACGATGGCCTTACTTCAGAACAAGCTTTTGATAAAATTGCTGAGTCTCTGATTGCGCTAGGTAAAGGTCAAAAGAAAATCAATTACCGCTTGAGAGATTGGGGCGTTTCACGGCAACGCTACTGGGGTAGTCCTATCCCCATGTTGAATTTAGAAAATGGCGAGTCAGTGCCCGTACCCAGAGACCAATTACCAGTTGTATTGCCAGAAGATGTGCATATGAACGGCGTTATTTCTCCTATCAAAGCAGACCCTGAATGGGCTAAAACCGAGTACAATGGTCAACCCGCTTTAAGAGAAACCGATACCTTTGACACCTTTATGGAGTCATCTTGGTATTACGCCCGTTATTGCAGTGCCCAAAACGATCAAACTATGTTGGACCCAGAGCAGGCCAACTATTGGTTACCTGTCGATCAATATGTAGGCGGAATTGAACACGCTATATTGCATTTATTGTACTCCCGATTTTTTCACAAACTGATGCGTGATGAAGGATTAGTACAATCTGATGAACCATACAAACGTTTATTATGTCAGGGTATGGTGTTAGCCGATTCGTTTTATCGTGAAGATACTGCTGGCAAAAAAGAGTGGTATTCACCTGCTGATGTGATCAGTGAAAAAGACGACAAAGGCAGGATCATTAAGTCGGTACTTGCGTCTGACGGCAAGGAAGTAATCCATCACGGCATGATTAAAATGTCTAAATCAAAGAACAATGGCATCGACCCACAACAAGTTATTGATTTATATGGTGCTGATACCATACGCGTATTTACTATGTTTGCCGCACCTCCTGAACAAACATTGGAATGGATTGATTCGGGAGTTGAAGGCGCCCATAGGTTTGTAAAACGCCTTTGGAACTTAGTACAAGAACACATCGAAGCAGGGCAAATAGCTACTTTAGATAAAGCTAGTTTATCTGGAGAGCAAAAAAATCTTAGACGTTTGATCCATAAAACCATTGAAAAAGTCAGTGATGATATTGGTCGACGCCAAACATTTAATACCGCTGTTGCTGCCACCATGGAATTGCTTAATCATTTGCAAAAAGCGGCAAAAACGTCTGAACAAGATTTAGCCGTGATGCGCGAAGGAATAGATGCAATAGTTTTGTTATTAACACCTATCGCACCACATATTTGTCATGTAATGTACCAGGACTTGGGGCATAAACACCCTGTGGAAACTGCGCCATGGCCATTGGCAGAACCAGAGGCCATGATTGAAGACGAAAAGTTAATAGTGGTACAAGTGAATGGTAAAGTTCGCTCTAAAATCACCGTCGCTGCAGATGCCACAAAAGAACAAGTCGAATCTTTGGGTTTAGCCGAACAAAATGTACTGCAACATACTGATGGTAAAACCATCCGAAAAGTCATTTATATTCCGGGTAGATTACTCAACATTGTGGCGAACTAAGGTGCTAAAACGCTTACCCTTAAACCTGTGTATTCTCACTATTGTGTTAACGATAGTGGGATGCGGTTTCAAGTTACGTGGTGACTACGGACTGCCTGCAGATATTGGGCAACTGCAATTATTAGCGGCACAAAAAAATACGCCGTTATATCGAATTTTGTGGAAACAACTGCAAGGGTTTGACATCGAAGTGTTGGATAACACAGCCAGTGTTAGCCAAGTTGATAAACAAATCGATGCCATTATTTATTTAACCTCCGACCAACTTGAACGACGTTTGTTATCGCTTTTTTCAACAGGACAAGTGGCAGAATACGAATTGGTGTATACCGTAAAATATCAGATCCAATTTCCTGCCCAAGATGCGCAACATATACAGTTCGATGTCACTAGGGAATATCAAGACGATCCAAATGCTGTGTTAGCTAAGTCTCGTGAGTTGGACTTGATCCAAAACGAAATGCGCCAAGAAGCAGCCAATCGCATTATTCGTCAAATTGCCAGTTCCCATAGTAGTTGGCAACAGACTAAAGGTGGCTAATGCAGGTTTATCCAAACCGTTTTAATCTTGATGCTTCCTCAGAATTAAAACCCTTTTATCTGATTTTTGGTGATGAGCCGCAACAAAAGCTGACATGCATTGATTTAATTCGAAGTGCAGCCCTTGCTCAAGGTTTTGACGAACGACAATCTTTAGTGGCAGATGCGCAATTTAGCTGGGACACTTTGATTGAAGCAACCCAAACCCTGTCGTTGTTTTCTAGTAGACAAATCATCGAACTTGAATTACCTACGGGAAAACCTGGTGCTGAAGGTAGCAAAGTATTAAGTGCCTTAGCGCAAAAGGTAGACTCGGATGTGCTAATTGTTATACATGGCGGCAAAATCGGTAAGGATGTTCAAAACACTAAATGGTTTAAAGCGGTGGATAAACACGCAGTTTATGTGCCTTGTTATCCCCTTGAAGGTAATGCCTTAAACCAATGGTTAAATAGCCAAATGCGCCTTGCAGGGTTGCAGCCATCCCAGCAAATTTCGCAGTTGTTGGTTGATTACTGTGAAGGCAATTTGCTCGCTGCCAAACAAGAAATCCAAAAGTTAATGTTGCTATATCCACAGGGCAATCCAAGCTTTGAACAGGTTGAGCAGGCGGTGGTTGATCAATCCAGATTCACCGTATTTCATTTGATTGATGTGTTGCTCAGCGGAGATGCTCAAAAAGCCGTAAAAATGCTTTATCGCTTGGAAAGCGAAGGAGTCGAACCGAATATTATTATCTGGGCTTTAACCCGCGAGTGGCAAACCTTGCAATCGATATTATTTGACCGACAGCAAGGTAAAACAATTAACTGGAATCAACACCGGATTTGGAAAAGTCGTCAGTCTTTATATCAGTCAGCATTACAACGTTTATCCTTAGAACATATGCGAGGGTTACAACAAAAGTTAACTGAGTTTGATAATGCCATTAAACAATCACAAGTGGTGCGTCCCTATGTGGAATTGTGTCATTTATGTTTGTTGTTTGTGCCATGCTCACTAAATAATGTGCCCTTAGACTATGGCATTTTAGACTAGGAGTTATGGCGTGACATGAAACTTGCTCCTCCTTTAGGTATTTTTGGTGGCACCTTTGACCCCATTCACAATGGACACATATTCCCGGTTCTAGAGGGGGCAGAGAAAGCCAATATCAAAAAAGTTGCCTTAATGCCTTGCTACATACCCAGTCATAAAGATCCAGCCACCGCTTCAAGTGAAGATAGACTTAGAATGGTTGAGTTAATTTGTGATGAGTACCCATTATTTTATCCTGACTCAAGAGATATTAATCGAGGAAAGCCTACCTTTAGCATCGACTCCTTATCAGAAATACGCGCTGCCATGCCCACTACCCCACTGTGTTTTTTTATTGGCACCGACTCGTTACAAAATTTGTTTACATGGCACAATTGGCCAACCTTGTTTTCTCTTTGTCATTTTGTGGTGTGTGAAAGACAAGAAGAATCAATAACCGACTTAAAAAGTTATTCTGATAAGTCATTACCATTACACACTCCACAACTTCAAGCGTTGTTAAACAAGAGGCAAATTTTTAATCCAATAGAACTGCATAATAGTCTCGCTGGACATATTTATGTGGCCAATACTCAAAGATTAATCGTGTCATCCAGCAAAATTAGGCAGCAACTAGCTAACAATCAATCAGTTGATGATTTTTTGCCGCCTAAAATATTAGATTATATTCAGCAGCATAAGCTCTATCAGCCAAGTGATGATTTCTGTTAAACTATCGCAAACTTAGATCGTAGATAATTTAACCAAAAGGAAAGCCTTTGGATCACCAACAATTAAAAGCCTTTGTAATAGAAAAAGTCGAAGACTTAAAAGGCCGTGACATTATTGATTTAGATGTTGCAGAAAAATCTTCCGTTACCGAAACCATGTTAATTTGCTCAGGTAATTCGAAACGTCATGTTATTTCAATTGCCGAAAATGTGGTAGTTGAAGCCAAACAATCCGGCACTCCACCTTTAAGCATTGAAGGTCGTGAAACCGGTGATTGGGTGTTAGTTGACTTAGGTGACGTGGTTTTACATGTGATGCAAGACGAAGCCCGAGATTTCTATCAGCTGGAAAAACTCTGGGGTTAACTTAGCCAGTGCGTATACAAATGATAGCGGTGGGCATGAAAATGCCCGCTTGGGTTGAACAAGGTTTTTCAGAATATTGCAGACGTTTTCCTGCCGATATGCCTTTGTATCTGACCGAAATAGTCGCCGGTAAGCGTGGTAAAAATGCCGATATTAAACGTATCTTGCAAAAAGAAGGTGAATTGACCCTAGCTGCCATTCCCAAAGGCAATAGAGTGGTCACCTTAGAAGTAACCGGCATACCTTGGGACACGCCTAAGTTAGCTAAAACCATGGAAAGTTGGCAAATGGATGGCCGCGATGTCAGTTTGTTGATTGGTGGTCCAGAAGGTTTAGCCCCCGAATGTATAAAAATTGCGGAACAAAAGTGGTCATTGTCGAGTCTTACCTTACCGCACCCATTGGTGCGCGTAATTGTAGCCGAGAGTCTTTACCGGGCTTGGTCAATTAATAATAACCATCCTTACCATAGAGAATAAATTTGCCTTCACCGCGTATTCTTATTAAAGACCATTCAGCAGAAGCCAACCTTTTTGCAAGGCGCACCTTTATTGGGTTATTAGTGGTAGCGGTAATGGTAGGCATGGTGTTAACAAATTTGTATTATTTGCAAATTAGTCGCTTCGAAGATTACCAAACACGCGCCAACGGTAACCGTATAAAAGTGCTTCCTGTGGCACCCAATCGCGGATTAATTTATGACCGCAATGGTATATTATTAGCAGAAAATCGTCCCGTATTTAGTCTGCAAGTTATTCCTGAAGAGATTAAAGATCTAGAACTAACCATCAACCAACTAAGTCGCTTATTGGATATTGACGAGGAAGATGTCAATGACTTTTATCAAGACTTAAAAGGCAATAGACGCTTCAAGCCGGTAAACCTAATCAATCGTTTAACACCAAAAGAAGTCGCGCTGTTTTCTGTCAAACAACATCAGTTCCCAGGTGTTTCTGTTGAAGCCAGACTTGCACGTTATTACCCTTTTGGCAGTGCCCTTACCCATGTATTGGGATACGTTGCCAAAATTAATAAAAAAGATTTACAAAAACTCAGTGAAGCTGGATTTGAAGCAAATTATGCCGCCACTTATGACATTGGTAAAAGAGGCATAGAAAAATACCACGAAGAGAAGCTACACGGAAAAGTGGGATTTCAAGAAGTAGAAGTCAATAACCAAGGCCGAATTATTCGTATATTAGACTTCAGTCCACCTGCTCCCGGTCAAGATATAGCATTAAATATCGATATGAGGTTGCAACTTGAGGCCGAAGAGGCATTTGCAGGTAAAAAAGGCTCTGTGGTGGCTATTGATCCTCGAGATGGTGGCGTACTAGCGTTATATAGCAGTCCCAGTTACGACCCCAACCTGTTTGTGCATGGGATCAGCAGTAAGAATTACAAGAAACTACTCACCTCAGACCGCCCTTTGTTTAACCGGGCAACACAGGGGCAATATCCGCCTGCTTCAACGATCAAACCTCTTTTGGCATTAACCGGACTTGAAGAGAAAGTGATTACACCTGAAAGTCGAATCCATGACTTTGGTAAATATCAGCTAAAAAATGTTGAACGTGTCTGGCGAGATCACAACCCATGGGGCCATGGCTGGGTGGACGTGACTAAAGCAATCGAGGTGTCTTGTGATATTTTCTTCTATGACATGGCATATAAATTAGGCATAGATCGGATCAGCGAAAGCATGAATAAATTTGGATTTGGTGATTATACCGGTATCGACCTGCACGAAGAAGCCGATGGCATTATGCCCAGCAGAGGTATTGTTAAAGCGTTATTTAATCGTCCTTGGTATATAGGTGACACCATCAATATAGGTATAGGACAAAGTTACTGGACAGCCACTCCAGTACAATTAGCTCAGGCTGTCGCCACTTTGGTAAATAAGGGAAAACGGATTATTCCACAAATTATTCGCGGTAATATGCAAAAAGATACCATTGTCCTACAGGCGATAAAAGAAAGACGACCCATTGCCATAAAAGATGAACACAACTGGGATATCGTTTTAGATGCCATGTATGGAACGGTAAACCGAAAAGGCTCTGCACGTAATGCATTTAAAGGAGCCCACTATATATCCGCCGGTAAAACTGGCACAGCTCAATTAGTTTCTATCGCTCAAGACGAAAAATATGATGCTGAAAAACTTTCCAAGAAAAACCGCGATAATGCTATGTATGTGGGTTACGCTCCCTACGACAAACCACAAATCACGGTTAGCGTGGTGTTAGAAAATGCAGGACACGGTGGCGCTGAAGCAGCACCTATCGCTCGTAAAATGATGGATAATTATTTCAAAGATCAAGTTTTCCCTAAACATAAAGTCATTGAGTTTCTCGGCCAAGAACAAGAAAACCTTGAGCTGACACAAGCCGAACTGACACCAGTCGAGTCTACACAACCCGGAGCCCAACCCTGATGCTGAGAACTAAATTAGCGTCAAATAATCGTACTTTTTTGCAGAGAATACATTGCGATGGCACGCTGTTATTGGGATTATTAGTGTTAATGGCGGTTGGACTTGTAACGATTTATTCAGCCGGTGGTCAAGATATAGGTCTGATCCAAAGGCAATTAACCCGTCTTGCACTGGCTTTAGGTGTAATGTTATTTGTGGCACAAATCCCGCCCATGGCTTATCAGAAATTGTCGGTATATTTTTACGTCATTGGCATAGCGATGTTAATCGCTGTGTTAGTTATAGGTGTATCCAGCAAAGGTGCACAGCGCTGGCTAGATTTAGGCGCATTTCGCTTTCAGCCTTCTGAAATAATGAAACTAGCCGTGCCAATGATGGTGGCTTGGTATATTAGTCGATTTAATTTACCCCCTAAAACATGGCATATACTGATTGGTTTTGCCTTAGTGGCCTTACCCACCTTATTAATTGCTCGCCAGCCAGATTTAGGCACTTCTTTGCTCATTGCATGCTCAGGTGTTTTTGCGCTGTTTTTAGCGGGCATGAGCTGGCGTTTTATTTCCTTTGTTGCCATTGCCGCATCAGCTTTTACCCCTGTCATGTGGATCTTTTTGATGAAGGAATATCAAAAACAAAGGGTATTGACCTTTCTCAACCCTGAAAGTGATCCGCTGGGTGCGGGTTATCATATTATTCAATCGCAAATTGCCATTGGCTCTGGCGGTGCCCAAGGAAAAGGTTGGCTGCTAGGTACCCAATCACAACTTGAGTTTTTACCCGAACCTCACACCGATTTTATCTTCGCTGTTTTTAGTGAAGAATTCGGATTTTGGGGCGTAGTAGGACTGCTATCTATCTATGCTTTTATTGTTATACGTGGCATGTTGATAGCGGTGAAGGCACAAGATGCATTTAGTAAAATTTTAGCCGGCAGTATTACCCTCACCTTTTTTGTTTATGTGTTTGTGAATATGGGCATGGTGTCGGGCATTTTACCCGTTGTTGGCGTTCCTTTGCCCTTGGTGAGTTATGGCGGTACGTCCATGGTAACTCTGTTAGCAGGCTTTGGTATTTTAATGGCGATTAGCACGCAAAAAAGAATTATGTCTCGAGAATAATCAGTATTTTTTAGGAGAAACCATGAAGTTGTTTAGATCGTTTTTAGCACTAGGCTTGTGTTTATCAGGCTTTAGTATTCAAGCCTCACCAATAGAACTTCAAAAGCAGTTTGTTGACTTGATGGTTGAAAAACATCAGTTTGAGCGAAGCGAAATTGAGTCCACGTTAGCAAAAGCCAACAAAAATGAAACAATTTTGCAGTCCATTGCTAAACCTTGGGAAGCCAAACCTTGGCATCAATATTATCCCATTTTTCTCACTGAAAAACGCCTTACAAAAGGGTTGGCATTCTGGAAAACCCACCAGCAAACCTTAGCTCGTGCAGAACAAGAAAGTGGTGTTCCCGCCGAAATTATCGTAGCAATCATAGGTGTTGAGACTTTTTATGGTACTTATCAAGGTAAATACTCAGTACTCGATGCACTGGTCACTTTAGGCTTTCATTATCCACCTAGGGCAAAGTTCTTTCGAAGTGAACTAGCAGAATTATTTTTATTGGCGAAGGAAGAAAATTTTGATGTCACTGAGCTTAAAGGCTCCTATGCTGGCGCTATGGGTTGGGGGCAGTTTATCTCATCTAGTTACCGACATTATGCGGTAGATTTTGACGGAGATGGTGTGAGGGACTTATTAAACAATCCTCAAGACGCCATAGGTAGTGTCGCTAATTATTTTAAAAAACATGGCTGGAAAGCCAATAACGACATTGCCTTTAAAGCACAAGTCAGTGGTACGCAATATCCCGCTTTATTGTCGAAATCACTTAAATATTCCCATCAATGGTCACAGTTAGAAGACGCAGGTGTGAGCATTGCCGCGCCCAATTTAAGCAAAGACACGAGTGTCAAATTATTCGAATTTGAGCAACCGAATAACCAAGAGTATTGGGTAGGTTTACCTAATTTCTATGTTATCACCCGATATAACCACAGTCCGTTGTACGCTATGGCAGTATTTCAATTCAGCCAACAACTCAAACAAGAGTTTAATGCAGCTACGACGGCTAAAGTAGCCTATTAGGCTTACCATGAAAAACGTTAGCCGTTATCTTAGTTTACTTATTCTAGTTTTGACTATTGCTGGTTGCGCGCCTAAGGGGCGTTATTATCAACATCAAGACTCAGCACCTAAAGTGGTTCCGAAAAAGGTGACAGGCCAAGACGCTGTCGCTGAATATGTGACCTACGCACCTGCTAACATGCGCCCTTATACTATTAGAAGCATACACTACAAGCCACTCAGCACCGGTAAAGGTTTTAGCGATAAGGGGCACGCAAGTTGGTATGGTCTTAAATTCCATGGTCACCAAACCGCAAATGGTGAAATTTACGATATGTATCAAATGTCCGGTGCCCACAAAACTCTGCCATTACCATCTTTTGTGCGGGTGACCAATTTAAAAAATGGCAAACAGGTGGTGGTTAGGGTCAACGATAGAGGTCCTTTTCATAGTGGCCGGGTGATTGACCTCTCATATGCAGCAGCGTTAAAACTAGATATGCTTAAAACAGGCGTGGCAGAGGTAAAAGTGGACGTTATCCATGTCGATCAACAAGGAAACATCTCAGTTGGACGCTCTCCTATCATCAAAAAAGCCACCAATATAAGCAACCAACGGGTCTTTATTCAAGTCGCGGCTCTGCAAAACAAAATGCAAATAGAAAAAATGGCCAGAGGTTTAGAAACATTATATCAACGCCCCTACAAAACCAGATTTGAAAAAGGCATTTATAAATTACACCTTGGCCCTATGACCAACGAAAACGAGGCAAATGAGTTTCTTGACTTACTTAAACGTAATGATTACCCAGGTGCCTATAAAGTTTACTCCGACTAGTCACACCTTTCTGGTTAAACATTGAGTAAACTAAACTTTTTTGAATATTTTAAGTCTCAACTCATTGAAGCTGACAAAATCTCCCATATTAAAAAGGATTAGTGATCAGTTGAGCAGCAATTTAACCTTCGAAGTGCTATATTGCAGGGCAAAATTTGAGGTCATGATTTAAGTTGAATAAAACCTATCTATGGCTTCTATTCTTACAACATTTTCAAAAACGGTAGTTTAATGCTAAAACCACACACGTATTTCAAATCTCTCGTAAACAGCATAGTCTTGTGTTTATGCATCTTTTCCGCCTCTGCAGCTGTGGTTATTCCGCCGGCCCCAAGTGTTTCGGCAAAAGGGTTCATTTTAATGGATTTCCAAACGGGCAATGTGATTGCAGAGCAAAACGCTGATATTCAGATACCGCCCGCAAGCTTAACCAAAATGATGACCAGTTATGTGATTGGCAAAGAACTCGCCAACGGTAATATTAAAGAAACTGATTTGGTGACTATTTCAGAAAATGCTTGGGCTAAAAACTTTCCTGAATCGTCAAAAATGTTTATCGAAGTGGGCAAAAAGATATCGGTAGCCGATCTCAACCGCGGCATTATTGTGCAATCGGGTAACGATGCATGTGTGGCGATGGCAGAACATATTGCAGGTAGTGAAGATGCGTTTGCAAGCATGATGAACATGCACGCAACAAAACTCGGCATGAATTCAACCCACTTTGTCAACAGTCATGGCTTACACGATGCCGACCACTATACTACGCCTAGAGACATGGCGATTTTATCGGCTGCACTGATACGTGATGTGCCCGAAGAATACGCCATCTATGCTGAAAAAGAATTCACCTTTAATGATATTAAACAATACAATCGCAATGGCTTATTGTGGGATAAAAGTCTGAATGTAGATGGCATAAAAACGGGGCACACCTCAGATGCCGGATACAGCCTGATCACATCGGCTTACCAAGGTGATATGCGTTTGATTTCAGTTGTAATGGGCACAGACAGCGAGCGAGCGCGCAAAGTTGAAAACAAAAAATTACTCAAATACGGTTTCCGCTTTTATGAAACTATCACTCCCTATAAAGCAGGTGACAGCTTCGTTACCCATCGCATTTTTATGGGTGACAAAGAAACAGTCGACCTAGGTATTTTGCAAGATACCCCCATTAATATTCCTCGTGGTCAGAGCAAAAATTTAAAAGCTAACTTTAAGTTAGACAAAAACCTACAAGCCCCCATTGCCAAAGGCGAAGTGGTAGGCAAACTCTTTTTACAAATAGAAGGTGAAGATATTGCTGAATACCCCTTGGTTGCTTTACAGGAAGTAAAAGAAGGTGGCTTTATCGACCGTATGGTTGATTTTGTGAAATTACAGCTTGGCTTTGACAGTTAAATCACCAGCCTTTTATTAAATATTCGAGAAAAAGATGGATACAAACTTTGATCAATTGCTGGACTTCCCGTGCCAGCAAACTTTTAAAATCATGGGTATTGCCCATGAGCGTTTACCACAAGATGTCATTGCATGCTTGCAGGAGCATGCGCCTGGTGACTATGTGCCAAAGGTAAAGCCCAGTTCAAAAGGCACTTACCACTCTATTTCATTGAGTATTACCGTTACCAGCAAAGCACATATGGAAACCCTTTATGTCGAGCTAGCTAAATTAGAGCTGGTTAAAGTAGTTCTGTAGAGTGAGTTCGTTTGCAAAATGCCACCTAAATTAATAGTCAGGCAATTAGGCATTCAAGCCTATTTGCCCATCTGGCAAGCCATGCAAGACTTCACCAATAACAGAGACGCTGACACCACAGACGAGATATGGTTAGTTGAACATCAAAGGGTGTTCACTCAAGGCCAAGCGGGCAAAGAAGAACATTTGCTTATGCCCGGCGATATTCCAGTGGTCAAAGTCGATAGAGGTGGTCAAGTCACTTACCATGGGCCTGGGCAACAGATGATGTATGTGTTGCTTAACCTTAAACGTAACAAATTAGGGGTACGCACTTTAGTCACTGCCTTAGAAGAATGTGTGGTCAACACACTCAAGGATTATGCTATTAATGCCTATCCTAAAGCAGATGCCCCAGGCGTGTATGTTGATGGTAAAAAAGTCTGTTCAATTGGACTGAGAATACGCAAAGGTTGCTCTTTTCATGGTTTAGCCTTAAACGTCAATATGGATTTAAGCCCTTTTCAACGGATAAATCCATGTGGTTATGCCGGCTTGGAAATGGTAGATTGCGCACAACTTAATGGTCCTGACACACTCTTAGAGGCAGGCACCAAACTGACAGAGCATTTATCTGCCTTATTAGGTATAAAAAACAAAGAATATAGAGAAGGTTTTAATGACTAACGCACGCCCTCAGGCCGGAGTAAAACTTCGGGATGACGAAAAAGTTAAACATATCCCTATTACATCATGCCGACTGAAAAAGCCGAGATGTTGCGTAAACCCGCGTGGATCAAAATAAGGCTACCACGTAATACAGACAAAATTGACCATATTAAAAAAACCTTGCGTAAAAATAATCTTCATTCTGTATGTGAAGAAGCCAGTTGCCCTAACCTAGCCGAATGTTTTAATCATGGCACCGCCACCTTTATGATTTTGGGTGATATCTGCACCCGCCGTTGTCCATTTTGTGACGTGGCTCACGGTAAACCTTTGCCTCCTAGCGCAGAAGAACCAGTAAAGTTAGCTAAAACCATTGCCGAGATGAAACTAAAATACGTGGTTATCACCTCAGTAGATCGTGACGATCTGCGCGATGGTGGCGCTCAGCATTTTGTTGATTGCATAGCAGCTATTCGCGAGCACAGTCCATCTACCAAGATAGAAGTATTAGTGCCCGATTTCAGAGGGCGTATGGACAGAGCCCTTGAAATACTCAAGATAAGTCCTCCAGATGTATTTAATCACAACCTTGAAACCATTCCTCGTTTATACCGAGAATGCCGCCCAGGTGCTAATTATCAATGGTCCTTAGACTTGTTGAAAAAATTCAAACAGCAACATCCGGATATCCCCACTAAATCGGGCTTAATGATGGGCATGGGCGAAGACAAACATGAAATTGCCGAAGTGTTAAAAGACTTACGTACTCACGACGTGGAAATGCTGACCTTGGGACAATATTTACAGCCCAGCAAACATCACTTCCCATTAAAGCGCTATGTGCATCCCGATGAATTTGATGAGTTAGATAAGGTTGCTAGAGACTTGGGCTTTAGTCACTCTGCTTGTGGCCCTATGGTGCGTTCTAGTTACCATGCAGATAAACAGGCTGCGGGTGAAGAAGTGAAGTAACTTTCAAGTTAACACTATCTTGAAACCAAAAAGCCCAGTCAATTCGCTGGGCTTTTTAGTTTCAGAGCGTGACAGTTTATTTTAACAAAACCAACAACTCAGCGGTTTTCTCTTCCATTAACGCAATATCGCCTCTTGATTCAACATTTAATCGCACTACAGGCTCGGTGTTAGACTTACGCAAATTGAAGCGCCAGTTTTCAAACTCTAAACCAATACCATCGGTGTAATCCACCACAGTTGCACTGGATTCATATTTGTCCAATATAGCTTTAATAGAAGCGTCAGGATCGGTCAGTGTGCTATTAATTTCACCTGAAGATGGGAAAGCGGCAATCCGTTCTTTGACTAATTGCGACAAAGGTTTTTGTGTGGTGCATAACAACTCAGCTACCAATAACCATGGGATCATGCCTGAATCACAATAGGCAAAATCACGGAAATAATGGTGAGCACTCATTTCGCCACCATATATGGCATCATCAGCGCGCATACGCTCTTTAATAAAGGCATGGCCGGTTTTACTTTTTATGGGTATACCGCCTGCTGATTTCACTATGTCTTCAGTGTTCCAATAAACTCTTGGATCATAAATGATTTTTGAGCCGGGTTTTTTATCTAAAAACGCTTTAGCCAGCAAACCAACAATATAATAACCTTCGACAAAATCACCTTTTTCGTCGAACAAGAAACAACGGTCAAAATCGCCATCCCAAGCAATGCCCATATTCGCCGCATTTTCGATAACCGCATTCGCAGTATCCGCCCTACTCTCTGGTAGTAAAGGATTGGGAATACCATTTGGGAAAGTGCCATCGGGTTTATGATGTACTTTTATAAACTCCACTGGCACATTAGCTGCTTCTAACGCGCTTTGAATTGCATCTAACGCATCACCTGCGGCACCGTTACCAGCGTTCACTACCAACTTAATTGGTGTGATGTTTTTAGTGTCAATGTAGGACAACATATGGGCGACATAAGGCTGCATATTGTCCAATACGCTATATTGACCACTGGCCTCTAGCTTATTGACTGCAACTGACGCTTCGCCTTGAATAAACGCTTGGTCACTGATTAAACCATTAGAATAAAACTCAAGCCTCGTTTGAACGTCATTTTCTGAGTAGGTTTCGGCCAAATCACGAATTGCAAATAACCCCGTATCGCCACTGACCGGTTTAGAGTCAGTTTTAACTAATTTCATACCATTATAATCAATAGGATTATGACTAGCAGTGACTTCAATACCGCCATCCACACCAAGGTGTTTAGTGGCAAAATAGATTTCTTCGGTGCCTGTCATACCTAAATCAGTCACTGTTGCTCCGCCATCAAGCAAACCTGCTGATAAGGCTAACGTTAATGGTCTAGACGTCAATCTTACGTCGCCGCCAACCACTACGGTTTTGGCCTGCATATATTCTGCAAAGGCACGGCCGATGCGATAGGCAATTTTTTCGTCTAGCTGTTCGATTAATTTTCCGCGTATATCGTACGCTTTAAAACAGGTGATTTTCATAAATTCTCTTATTTAACGACTAATATAAACTATGCCTACTTAGCGGCAACACGACCATAGCGGTCAGAAAAACGCACAATATCATCTTCACCTAAATAGGAGCCTGATTGCACTTCGATAAGTTCCAGCGGAATACGACCGGGATTTTCCAATGCATGTACCACACCTATTGGAATATAGGTCGATTGGTTCTCAGATAACAATAATGTCTGCTCGCCATTGGTTACTTTTGCCGTACCTGAAACCACAATCCAATGCTCAGCCCTGTGATGATGCATTTGCACTGAGAGTTTTTCGCCGGGTTTGACGGTAATACGTTTTACTTGGAAACGTTCACCGTTATCAATAGAGTCATAACTACCCCAAGGTCTAAAGACTTCACGATGGAACTCCCACTCAGGGCGGTGTTCGGCTTTGAGTTGATTAACCACATTTTTGATGTCTTGCACTTTATCTTTGTGGGCCACCAGCACTGCATCTTTGGTTTCGACCACCACAACATCATTCAGTCCCACAACTGAAATGAGTCTTTGTTCAGAATTGATATAACTATTGCTCACACCATCAAGAATTGCATCACCAATGACTACGTTATTATTGGCGTCTTTTTGCTTGGCCGTTTCCCACAATGAAGACCAACTGCCCACATCACTCCAACCAGCATCAAGTGGCACTACACAAGCAGAATCAGTTTTTTCCATGACCGCATAATCAATAGAATCATCAGGGCAAGTAACAAAAACTTCGGCATCTACGCGCACAAATTCTAAATCAGTGGATTCAGAAGCAATGGCTTTTTTACATATTGCCAGCATGTCGGGGGCGTATTTTTCAAGCTCTTGCAGATAACGACTGGCTTTGAACATAAACATGCCGCTGTTCCAATAATACTCGCCTGAGTCAACATATTGTTGTGCAGTGGCTAGATCGGGTTTTTCCACAAAACTGGCCACATCAAAGCCTACATCTACACTGGCAACCTTGTCGCCACGCTTGATATAACCGTAACCTGTCTGAGCCGAGTCTGGCACTATGCCAAAAGTGACTAGTTTACCCTGTTTGGCTAAGGCTTCAGCCTCAGTGATAGCTTTATGAAATTCCGGTGCATCATTTATCAGGTGGTCGGCGGCTAAAATAAGCAAAATCGGATCTTCACCATTTAAGGAGGCATGTAAGGCAGCTAAAGCTATAGCCGGCGCTGTATTGCGCCCCATAGGTTCGAGTAAAATACCACCGTGCTGAATATCCTGTTGACGAAGTTGCTCTGCGACTAAAAAGCGGTGTGCATCGTTACATATAACAATAGGTTGATCGGACTCAGTGCCGGCTAGCCTTGCGATAGTGGCTTGCAACATGGTCAAATCACTTGTCAAACTAAGAAACTGCTTGGGTAGAGCCGCTCTCGATTTAGGCCACAAACGGCTACCACTTCCACCAGCTAAAACAACAGGTTTCATCACTCATTCCTTTTTGATTATGCATAATTCTCAAAACAGCAAAATTGCTGCTAATTTATAGTGTTGAATAGTATTAAAGCTTGGCAGTTTATTCAATCAAGAACACTAAACAAGCCTATTTTATTCATATTTTAATTCAATAAAGTTTGTCAGAAAAAGATAAGTCACTCTATTGCGTTATGCATCATTTTTAGATGTGATTGATATATCCACGCCACCTCAAAATGACGGATTCAGCGGGAATTTAAAGCGGTTTGAGTATACAATCCTTGGCGAATGAATTTTATTGATGTGAGTTTATGGATCAGCAGCAAACAACCGAGCAACGTTTTGGTGGTACCCAACGCTTATATGGGATGTCAGGAACAGATGTTTTACGCAATTCACATGTTTGTGTGGTTGGCATTGGAGGCGTGGGATCTTGGGTAGCTGAAGGCTTAGCGAGAACGGCTCTTGGGCGTATTACTTTGATAGACTTGGATGACATCTGTGTGACCAATACCAACAGACAAATCCATGCACTACAGGATACAATTGGTGAAGCAAAGGTCGAAGCCATGGCAAAACGGATTAGGCAAATTAATCCCGCTTGTTTGGTTACTCAAATCGAAGATTTTGTGAGCCCAGATAACGTGGCAGAATTACTCAACAATTCCTATGATTATGTTGTAGACGCGACAGATAGCATAAAAGCCAAAGCAGCGATGGTAGCCCATTGTAAACGTCACAAAATCCCTATTATTACTATTGGCGGCGCTGGCGGACAAATTGATCCCACCCAAGTTGCTGTGACTGATCTCAGTAAAACAATCCAAGATCCCTTAGCGGCAAAATTGCGATCAGAGCTACGCAGGTTTTATAACTTCAGTACTAACCCCAAACGACGTTTTGGCATTGATTGTGTTTATTCGACTGAACAACTTCGTTACCCCCAAGCTGATGGTAGTGTATGCATGAACAAAACGCTGACTGACGGCAGTGTTAAATTGGATTGCAACAATGGCTTTGGCGCCGCAGTAGCGGTGACAGCTACATTTGGTTTTGTTGCATCAGCCAGAGTGATAGATAAGTTAATCAGTAAACATAGCCAGGTAAATCAGAAGTCCTAACTCGTAGCTTTAAACTTTTTATAGTCTAAAAATAGGGCGATACCCAACCAAATACTGATGGCTATGGCTAATAACCAAGTATTTTCTGCCATCTGCATCACTTGCTCACTTAATACTGACGTTCCCCAAATTAGCAGTAAGTAATACGGCAAGTTTAAAAAACCAGCCCAAAGTACCACCTTTGGAGATTGATGATTCGCTCCTTGATTAAACATAAAAAATGCCAAAGAATTAATGTGTATCATGGCCACTAACAATTTTTTGATTGATAACCTTGGCTGTTTTTCCTGAACTTCAGCAAACTTTTTGCCTAAAAAATAGTTAATACATGAACCTAATGTGGCCGCTATTACCATCGCAAGTGTTAATAAAAGTATATCCCGCGGCTGCGGGTTAGATAATACAACCAACACCACAGCAAAAAACTGTCCAGGAAAGTAGAACCCGACGTAAACGATGGATTCCAATAAAATGATCAATAAAATAAGTAAATAAAAATAATCCTTAAAATTTGATTGTAGGCTCTGCAATAACTCTAGGCCTGACGGAATAATATTTTGGGTCACTAAAATAGATAACAGGCATAAGGCAATGAGCGCAGATAAGGGTAAAACAAAAGAATACTTCAAGAATTAACACGCCTATTTTTTATTCGTGCTCGTAGATACGAATATAACGGCCAACAGATCATCTAAATAAATCATGCCTCTCTTCACTCAAACTACATTTCTAATCGACAAATTAGTCAATAAGCAACACAATAGAGCCATAAAGGACAGACAGAGACATAATATGCATATGACATCGGCGGAACTAACAGACTTAATGATAGATAGCGCACAAAATGCGGTTACCACCACCAAAGATGAATTTAATCTTATCTTGGATGGGTCTGATGAAAGCATCGATCAAGTAGATGATGTTATTTTATGCTGGTTAGGCCGATATAAAGATCAAGCACTAGAAGAAAATGCGGTGTTCACTATTTGCAATATTTATGGGGCTTATGTAGGCGAGATTTTTCGTAATAAGGTCGGCGGTAATTGGGCTTATGATGAATCTGATCCTGATGCACCTTATGTAGTATTAAATTATGCTGGCAGTACTTATGCATTTGCGGGGATTTGTTACCAAAGGTTGGTGAACGACAGTCAAATCAGTGTCAGGAGTTATTTCGACCAAGCACTGGCTAACAATGTGCAATAAACGCTAAGCTCATACTGTCATACCACCGATTGTGCAGATGGGGTGGTTGCAGTAGAGCTTTTCCAGTCTTTTAACATTAATTGTGTGTGTTTATCTTTTACCAAAAAATAACAAATTAGCAAATCAACGAGTAATGTAACGGCAATCACCCACGAAAATTGCCAATGTTTGATGCTGGCTAGCATTGTATGTAAAGCTAAATCAGCCAACACAGAAAAAATTAATAACGGTTTGATAAAAGAAAACATCCAACATCTATCTGCATGCCAGATTTTTTCTCTAAAGCCCAAAAGCAGTAATGTTACAAATGCCGGAAAAGCGATAGCCAGACTGATATAAAGATACTGTTTATCAGGATAAAACAATGCCAATAACTGTTCACCATTTTCTCGAACTGAAACCGAACCCACTAATATCAACAAACTTCGACTTAAAAACGCAATGCAGGTATATAGCGCCGCAGTAGGTTTTACCCTGCCAGCCTCATCGTAATATTTTAGGGGCAGTAATATTTTCATTAATAGGGTGTTATCGACTTATAGTTATTAGGGATAAATAAATGTTTATGCTTTACGCAAAACATTACGAATTTCAGCTAAAACATCGTCGGCATCAGCTAAACTGGTGACCGAACTATATACGTGCATTTTTGAGTGAACATCAACTTTTTCTCCATTACCTACTTTAAAGTTCAGGTCGATTAAGGCGTTTTGGATCCTTAAAAATAACTCCTCTGCTATCACATTTTCAATATTGACTAAACAAACGATAAACTGGTCTGCGCCAACACGGCCAACAATGTCTTTTTCTCTGGTCACCTGCTTTAAACACTCAGCGACATTTTTCAAGGCTAATTCGCCGGCGTTATAACCATATTGAGCATTGACGGCAGTAAAGTTACTCACATCAATTACGGCCAATGCGTTAACTTTCTCGCCTATTGGTTTTTGTACCTTTTTAATTTGAGTGAGAACAGAATGCTCGTTAGACAGTCCTGTAAGAGGATCAGTGGCTAACTTATGTAGATAACTCCTGCCCAATGTTAGATAACCTAAACCTATCAACCCAAGAATGGTCATCAATACTAATAAAATGATCTGCAAACGCTGCTCTTCAGCTTTCGCTAAATTGGTTTCTAGGCCACTAATTTCATTGTGTAAGTTGGCTACCCCCAAAACACGAGCTGAGGTTTGTTGCTTTTTAATCTTCTCTAGTGCAACAACAGAGTAATTATCAAAACTGATTTTCGCGCCTTCAACATCGCCTAAAAATAGCTGCGCTTTGACTAAAAAAGCGGTGTAATAAAGATGTTTAGACAATTTTGCCGGCATGGCTAAATTAGGATCATTTTGTTGCTGTAAAAAATCGCTAACACAAACTGTATCTTCATCATGTAAACACAGGGCTGCAATATACCACTGGTATAATATCTGCATAGTTTGATTAGAAATTTGCGCTAGAAAAACATTCCAACTCCGTAAACTCTTGCGTAACGATTCATAGTCTTCGGTTCGATAGGCTTGACGGCTTTGGGCAAAATGATACCAACTATTGGTTAAAGGTGTATTGACTTTTAAGTTGCGTCTACCTAGTTCCTCAATCATCAAATTAGCTTTCTCGTAATCACCACTGCCAGTGTAAGAAGTGATAAGACTGATCAACGGTGCGAGTTGGTTTTTCTCTTCATAGACTTTTAAGCCAATCTCATAGGTTTTTTCATACTGCTCAGCCGCTAGTGCCCGCTGACCGATAGACGCGTATAACAACCCAATATTATTATGAATATGAGCTATGGACTCTAAGTCATCGCCAGCAGAATAGGATTTAAGCAATGCAAACAAACGTCCAAGTTTAACGCCTATATCTTGCTCGTCGTGATTACAAACGGTGATAAGTCCGAGTTGTGAACTCAAATAAATATCACTAAATTTACCTTTAGCTAGTTGTTCGGACTGACGATAGTAGTCACATTTTTCAGGTTTTTCCTGAACGTCAAAAATATATCCTAGTTGATAATGCACACTGGCATAGCTTTGAGAGTTTTTATCCATTAAAGGGGCTGATAACAGATTTTCAAGCATGTTTTGCGCATGATCATTTTTACCCACGCAGATCAACCATTGGGCTTTATGCACTTTCATTTTGATAAGCTGTTTTGGCAAAATATCAGGTTGCTTCAAATATTCATTCACTTGAGGCATAAATTGATCGTCAGGACAGTTATAAGTAGAAACGTGAATACGTTGAATAAAATCATCTACTTTGTCGGCTAAAACACTTTGTGAATAGGTAACAAGAAACAAGCCAATAAACGAGGCTCTTATAATAAGGGGCAAGGGAAAACGTTGTATGTAGTTCATATTCGGTAACCATAAATGTTACCGTTATTTTTTTCCAGTTCAATTCACTCGAATATAAATAAAAACATAAAATACATCTGAAATACCTACATTTTCATGAAGTTTATCTCGGTAATGAATAACTTGCTGATTTTCCGTTAGAAACCTGATGACTACCCAAAGCTTTTTCTCCATGGCACTGCGATTCTGTACCATTAGATTGCATCGTTTGAGTGCTTATTGATAGGTTTTTTGAATATGCAACTTGACCGAACTCGCAACATGATAAAATGAAAAACGCGATCCAAAACAACTTTTTGTTAGACATGCCCTACTCCTTGTTAATAAATTCAATACAAACGCATTTTGTTTATATTTCTTATCTATAGCTACTGCTACAGCAAATCTAAAGCCAACAAATAATATTCAATAATTTCAATGAGTTATGTTTTTCCTCCCAATTTACATCTAATAAATTTGCCAAATAGTGATCAATTTAACCAAATCTTAGGTTTTCAGCGCAAATGTGTAGAGCACACCAAGACGCATGCTCCCCCCTCTAAAATACTAACGACTCGCCGCGCCCATTAGCCTCTGAAGCCGCTTCAATTTCACCATTATTGTTTAAAATAACCTGCATATCACCAAAGCGACGTTTACTCATGGTGTAGCCCATTTTTTCTAATTCAGAAATGACAGCAGGGTCAATTCCATCATGGTAACGAATAACATCTTTGGGCAATAATTGATGATGAAATCTGGGTTGGTTGACAACGTCTGCTGCGCTCATGGAAAACTCCAAGGCATTGAGAATAGACAAATAAACCGAACTTATAATGGTGGTGCCGCCCGGTGATCCCGTTACAAAAACCACCTCGGCGTCTTTTAAAACCATAGTCGGGGTCATAGACGACAGCATACGTTTTTTAGGCTGTATTTCGTTGGCTTGACCTCCCACTGCGCCAAATACATTGGCGACTCCAGGTTTGGAGCTAAAATCGTCCATTTCATCGTTCAGCAAAAATCCTGCGCCCTCTACTACCACACTGCTGCCAAATCCAAGGTTAATGGTGGTGGTATTCGATACGGCATTGCCCCATTTATCCATCACTGAAAAATGTGTGGTTTCTTCGCTTTCTTTTAACCCGGGTTCAATTGATTCAGTCACTGAAATCTTATCTGTTGAAACCGTTTCACTGCGCATGCCAATATATTCATCGGCAATCAAGTTATCAACGGGTACCTCAATAAAGTCAGGATCACCAAGGTATTCAGCACGATCTGCAAACACCCGCTTGCCAATTTCTGCCAATAAATGCAAGTATGTGGCAGAGTTGTGAATGAGTTTGTCTTGATCTCGGGTTAGTAGGTCGTACATTTTTAACCATTGTATAATAGCGATACCACCAGAGCTGGGCGGTGGTGATGTAAGTAATTGATATTCTCGCCATTTAGCACGCAAAGGTGGGCGAGACTTAGCTTCATAGGACAACAAATCTCGTTCTGTCACCAAGCCGTTTTCCTGACGCATAAAATCACTGATTATTTTTGCCGTCTGACCTTTGTAAAAGCCGTCTCGGCCTTTGTCACGAATACGTTTTAAGGTGTTTGCCAGCTCTAATTGCTGAAATACCTCATTCGCCTTTGCAGCAGAA